>Ga0209349_1000014_pt1 | contig 196096 bp, 175 predicted proteins | sample ETNvirnome_2_130_FD_184067 | JGI IMG/M metagenome (GOLD analysis project Ga0209349, IMG submission 184067) | Marine viral communities from the Pacific Ocean - ETNP_2_130 (SPAdes) (version 2) | ecosystem: Environmental > Aquatic > Marine > Oceanic | place: Pacific Ocean | collected 2013-06-22
TTGATTACCAAACGCCCGATGAGGTGTACTACGGGCAACCCATAGCCTTGGCCGCCTGAGCCGGGAATAAAACCGGATCAGAGCTTAACTGCACCTTCAGGCTGTCCAACTGATGGGGTCCACCTCATACGCCTTGAAAAGGCAAAAGTTATCGATCGCTACGAGGGATCGACTGGCCGCGGATGCAAGTTTATCTACCGTTCAAACAACCAAGACATTTCCCTGGAAGCCAAGCCTTCTCCATTTAGCGCTGCATATGGGCACGTTGAATCGTCAATGGATGGTGAGACACAACGGGCGTTGCAGGAGGAGCTTTCTAAAAGGAAGGTCGAACTGATTGCCAGCATTGGTGAGGCGGAGGAATACCAGCGCCTGTATAACAAATACCCGGCACTTCGGAGCGCCGTGAAGGCACAGTACCTGGAGTCTCGCGAAAGAAGCACGAAACTTCTGGGCCAACTTCGAGCTGTAGAGTCGGTCATTACAAAAATCGGATCTCCCGCATGATCCAACTGCGCCTTTGGCAAAGAGAGTGCATCGATCAAGCCCTTCAAGCTTTTGAGTACCAATCCCACTTTCTATGTCACGCAACACCTGCGGCGGGCAAAACCGTCATGGTAGCATCGGTGGCGAAAGTCCTTCTGGAGCGCGGCAGCATTGATTTCGTCTTGTGTTTTTCCCCTTCACGGGCAGTAGCACAAAGCGTCGGCAAGACATTCAGCCAAATCCTTGGGCGAAGCTTCAATGGCCAGATCGGCGCAGCAGGCGGTTCCTATACCTATCAGTCGATGAACACGCTTCCCAAAGAGCTATGGCGAGTACTGAGTGAACACAGGGTCTTCGTGGTATTGGACGAGATCCATCATTGCTCCGGCAGCAGCTGGGGGGACGAACTCTCACTTGGCAACAGTTGGGGGCGAACAATTCTCGATCGGATTCAAGGAAAGGCTTCCTTCACAATGGCGCTATCAGGAACGCCTTGGAGGACTGACGACAACCCAATAGTACTTTCTCGCTACACGCAGCCTGACGGCGAGCTCCATTGTGATTACGAATATGGCTTGGAGCGGGCGGTTACCGACGGCGTTTGCCGAGCCCCAAAAATCGTGCTCACTGATAATCGAGAAATCAGCCTGAGGTCATCGGAACTCGGCCTTAAAACCTACTCCAGCATTCGGGAAACAATCAGCCAGGGTCATATTACTTATCCTGACTTTCTGTTCCGGGACGAAGTGATCGACCAGACACTCTCCGAAGCATCAAAAAAATTATTAGAGATCCGGAAGCAGGTTCCTACGGCTGCCGGCCTCATTGTAGCGGCTACAGTGGCACACGCAGAACAGATTGCAGCTCGGCTTTCAGCGTTCGGAGAAAGACCTGTTGTTGTCACTTACAACACTCCCGAAGCCCATCAAATTATTTCAAACTTCAAAACATCATCTGATCGATGGATCATTTCTGTGGGGATGATTAGTGAAGGAACCGATATCCCGAGATTGCAGGTGTGCTGTCACCTCAGCAGGATTCGAACAGAGCTCCATTTTCGGCAAGTCCTCGGCAGAATACTCCGGCGCCAAGCAAGGGAGCCATCTAACATTGGTGGCTGGCTCTACGTCCTTGCAGAGCCCAGCTTGACAGAATTTGCACGCAGAATTGGTGACGACCTGCCAGGGCAGCACGTGGTTTCATTTTCGCCAAGATCATCAAAGCAAAGCCCGGATGAAGCAAAGGGCTCTGAAATGCTCCAGCAAGAGGGCCAGTCAGCAGCGTGGGACCTCGGTATCGATAATACGGGCACATGGGATGTTGCACCGGAACATAACGGCGCTAGGGAGACTATTGATCTATCCGTGAGCAATCAATACTGGAGTGAGGTTTTGTCCCTATTCGGTGAGAGGGCAACGTAGTTTGGTCAGGAGTTTTTATATAGTGGGATATCTACAGAGGCATATAAACTCTGTTCAGATTAGGTGTTTCATTGATTTCGAGTTCACCCAAATATTGCTGGAACTTGTGAAAAATACTAACGCGCGAAAAGCACAAGGCTTCTGATGGATTATTTCAGCGATCACTCACCGCTTCTCGTCATTGATTTAGAGGCGACCTGCTGGGAAAGCCGGCACGCCCCATCCGGCCAGCCACAAAGCATCCATAACATGGAGATCATTGAGTTTGGGTGCGCGCTGGCCACTCGTGACGGAACGCTACTGGACAGCAAGTCTTTTCTGGTGCGCCCCGTGCGGCACCCCCATCTGAGCGGTTTCTGTACAAAACTGACTGGCATTAGCCAGACAATGGTGGATGCAGCCCCCGGATTTACGGTGGTGTGTCAGGAGATCAACGCTTGGCTGGGGAGTCCTGCCAAGGAGTTCATCTGGTGTAGCTGGGGGGATTACGACCGACTCCATATTCAGGCGGAGAGTGAACAATACAACTCACCACCGGTTTTTCTGACCTACCCTCATCTGAACCTCAAACAGATCTGGCGTAGGACAACGGGGCAGAAGAAAAAGAACGGGCTGGCCCACGCTCTGGCATTTCATGAGCTCGAATTCGAGGGACACCACCACCGGGGTGTGGATGATGCACGCAACATCGTCCGGCTATTGCCTTTTATGGACTGGTCACTCGGAACCGAGCTGGTAACCCAGTGGCAGAGTGGGCGCCTGGATGCGCTGAACGAGTTAAGTGCGCTAGATCAAGAGCTCGGGCTTGGGTACGACTGAGCTGATGTTCCAGCATCGAGCATCAGGGGCAATCTGAGAAATCCTTCAACTGAGGCCGCCCCCAGACAACGACAGACAAAGTGCCTCTAAGACGAACCCATACATCCCAGAACAGCGGCTCTCACGGGGGCCAGCCACGTTTAGCGATGTGATGGCATTGCGCTGAACGAACTCTCGGATCATACCCGCTGCAGTGCTCGCCGCCACACTCTCGGTGTCAATAAGCTTATAAGGTTTCTTCTCTCTGATACAGAAAGCCAGCGTGGCTTCAGTACCACCTTCTGGGGCGCTGTGATAGAAAATTACCGTACCGTCGGCATTCAGCACGTTGCGTTTGGTGCGCTGGCGGTACCCACCGGTAATCTCTTCCAGCGGGTAACGGTCATCGATGGGTCCATCTTCAGCCATGCGCCCCCTCGGGCAGCACCCGCCAATGGCCAGTCCCGTTGCCAAGCCCGCATCGAGGGCTGCCCGGTCAGCGCCAGTCTGGCCTCCACTGATCACCTTTCTTGGACACATCATCGTAAGTTAAGTCACATAGCCGGATCGGAGTTCTGCACTTTGCCGTAAGCCAGTGCGTACCGCCGTGCATCAGCCTCAGCCCGGTGCGCAGGCACCGTTAAAGCGGCCCGATGACGAAACCGTTCTGTGGCGTCGGGGCCGATCTCAGTATAGAGCACACGAAGGTCCACGACCTTGAAGTCGTGTTCCATTCTCGCAGCGCGAAACAAGGTATCAATCCATTGAGCATCAAAATCAGGCGCGTCGCTGCACACCGTTTTCCAGCCCCAGGGCATCACTCAACCGCTCGGCAGCTTGCTCCACCGATAAACCAGCTCGTATGAGGGGCTCTCGGGAAATCCCATGAATGGTTTCTGCCTTCGGCTCCCAGTATGTCCACGCGGGGGATGGTCGAATCAGGAAGCTATCCGCGCTACCCAAGGAGTCCACCCAGGCAATCTCAATCGGGTAGCTTTGTTGCATGTCCAACCCAGACTCCTCAACATCGATGAACGTGACTAGGGGGCGCTCCCGGTTATACTTTGGGCTATTCCGAGGAACATAGTGTGTGACATGGGCATGTCTCGATAAGGATGGCCAATGACGGCTGCGTTTTAGCGCGACCAGCCTATCAGATTGTTCGCTGAAGACGGATCCGACTGCGCGTTCCAGAGCAAGGTTACCATTGCTTGCAGACAAAGCATGCCACCCACATTACACGCGAAATAGGAAGACCGATGAGGCTTGTATGTGTTTCTGACACCCACAGTCTACACCGCCGGATACCACAGGTGCCGGATGGCGATGTCCTGATTCATGCCGGAGATTGCCTTGGGGCTGGCACCCTAGATAACGTGGAAGACCTGAACGATTGGCTCGGCACTTTGCCCCACAGGCACAAAATTGTCATTGCCGGTAACCATGATTGGGCGTTTCAGGAGACACCCGAGCTTGCTGTCGAAGCGCTGACGAATGCGATCTATCTTGAGGACAGCGGCGTCATCATTGAAGGTGTTCGATTTTGGGGCTCACCCTGGACACCCACCTTCATGGACTGGGCATTTATGCTGGATCGCGGCCAGTCACTGTATAACAAGTGGCAGCAAATCCCCGACAACACTGATGTACTGATAACCCATGGGCCACCGAAGGGTATCGGGGACCAAGTGAATCTCAGCTTCAAATGCCAGAACGTGGGGTGTGTTGATCTCTTACATCGGCTCAGCCAGCTTAACCTTACAGCACACGTCTTTGGGCATATTCACGAAGGCTACGGCGAGCACCGTCACGGCACGGCGACGTTAATCAATGCCAGCACCTGCACCGCACGATATGCGCCCACCAACCCACCGATCGTTCTCGACCTTTGACAAGACGGGAGACGAGACATGACTGCGGAAGAACTGATCAAACGGCTGAAAAGCCTGCCACCGGAGACGCCGGTCCTGGTTGAGGGTTACGAAACGGGGTTTGATGACGTAGTGGATTTGAAGGCCCAGTGTAATCTCCCAGAAAATAATCGAGGCTTTGAGTAGAGACTTATACAATGAACGCAAAGGTCGCAAAGCGAACATTTGGATTTTGGACAATGTCAGCATTGACCGACGCCCGAGCGATACCGGAGGGAAGAAAAAGCAGTATGGCTTTGCTTCCCTGTTCGCCGCCCTATTAAATGGTTATTCGGTAGTATTGGCCAGGCTCTCCATCCTTATAACCAATTTGCTTGGCTCCCTGTGATTGACCGCTTCCTCAGTGGTCAATCATAGGCTAGGCGTGTCCAGTACACCGAGGCCCCAAATTATAAGGATTCCAAGGGAATATCATCTCAAACTCGTTCGATGAGAGTGGCTATACCTTGGCCCACACCCACACACATGGTGCACAGGGCGTAACGGCCACCGGTGCGCTGCAGTTGGTGGGCGGCGGTCATCAGCAGGCGGGCGCCAGACATGCCCAGCGGGTGGCCAAGCGCAATGGCGCCGCCGTTCGGGTTCACCCGGGGATCGTCATCAGCAATGCCGAGCTCACGCAGGACCGCCAGGCCCTGGGCGGCAAAGGCTTCGTTCAGCTCGATGACGTCAATGTCGGCGATGCTGATGTTCTGCCTCTCTAGCAGCTTCTGAACCGCCGGTACCGGGCCGATACCCATGATGCGGGGCTCTACGCCGGCAGTAGCCATACCGAGGATTTTTGCCATGGGCTTGAGGCCCTGCTGTTTTACCGCGGTTTCACTGGCAACCAGCATGGCGGCGGCGCCATCGTTGACGCCGGAGGCGTTACCGGCGGTCACGCTGCCATTCTCACGGAAGGGCGTGGGCAGGGCAGCAAGTTTCTCCAGCGTACTTTCGCGGGGATGCTCGTCGGTGTCGAATACCACTGGGTCCTGTTTGCGGCGGGGGATGGACACCGGCACGATTTCCTCGGCAAACACGCCCTCTTGCTGTGCTCGGGCCGTCTTCTGCTGGGAACGGAAGGCGAACAGATCCTGATCTTCCCTGGAAATGCTGAATTGTTCCGCGACGTTCTCGGCTGTTTCTGGCATGGAGTCGATGCCGTACTGCTGCTTCATCAACGGGTTCACGAAACGCCAGCCGATGGTGGTGTCTTCAATTTTCTGGCTTCTTGAGAACGCGCTGTCGGCCTTGCCCATCACGAAGGGGGCGCGGGACATGGACTCCACTCCGCCGGCCAGTACGAGATCCATTTCTCCAGCACGAATGGCGCGGAAAGCGGTGCCCACCGCGTCCATACCGGAGCCGCACAGCCGGTTTAGGGTGGTACCGGGTACGGAGGTGGGCAAACCAGCCAGCAGGGCAGACATCCTTGCCACGTTGCGGTTGTCTTCACCGGCCTGGTTGGCGGAGCCCATCATGACCTCGTCGATAGCAGCGGGGTCCAGTTCCGGAGACTGCGCGAGCACGGCCTTGAAGATGTGGGCTGCGAGGTCATCAGGGCGCATGCTGGCAAGGGTGCCGCCGAAGCGGCCGATGGCCGAGCGGCGGGGATGGCAGATGAATACATTTGTCATGATAATACTCTTTGTTTAAGTTTTGAGAGCTGAATGCCAGATTAACCGTTAACGCCAATCCAATCGTTCAAGGTCAGGTCCTCGGCAACCAGTTTCTTGAGAAGAGTCGCTGGGGCCCAATAGGGTTCTCCGGTATCCTCATACAGCCTTTCAATTTCCTTTAGAACATTGACCAATCCACGCTGTCCCGCATAGAACATCGGACCGCCACGGTAAGCGGGAAATCCATAGCCATGAACATAAACCACATCAATGTCACCGGCCCGCTGGGCAATTCCCTCATCAAGTATGCGGAACCCTTCGTTTATCAATGCCAGTAGGTGCCGGTTCAAAATCTCCTCATCCGACAGCGCCCGTCGCTGTACGCCGTACTTCCTGGCTTGCTCTCTAATCACATCCAGAACAACCGGATCGGTTGAGCGCGCTCGCGTTTCCGGATCATACTTGTAATATCCCGCCCCAGCCTTCTGTCCAAGTCGACCAAGCTCAACCAAGGCATCGGCGATACAGTAGCTCCGCGGGTCCCCCTTCTGCTTTTCGGTCAATGCCTGACGGGCCTTATACCCAATGTCCAACCCAGCCAGATCACCTACCGACAGTGGCCCCATCGCCATACCAAAGTTCATAAGCACGCTATCGATTTGGGCAGGCTCCGCGCCTTCGATCATGCACAACTGGGCCTCCCTCGCATACTGTCTGAGCATCCGGTTGCCGATAAAGCCATAACACACACCAGCCAGCACCGGCACCTTTCCTATACGTTTGCCCAGAGCCATAGCGGTCGCGACAACCTCATCGGAAGTACTCTCTGCTTTGACGACCTCCAGCAAACGCATAACATTGGCGGGACTAAAGAAATGCAGGCCAACAACATCCTGTGGCCGGGAAGTCGAAGCAGCAATTTCGTTTACATCAAGGTAAGAAGTATTCGTTGCAAGAATGGCCCCTTGCTTGCACACCTCATCCAGACGACTGAAAACCTGCCTTTTTACATCCATACTCTCGAAGACCGCTTCAATTACGAGGTCGACATCGGCCAATTTCCCGTAATCAACAGCGCCGGTAATGAGGGCTTCTCGCTCCATGGCTTGGTGTTCCGAAAGCTTTCCCTTGCTCACGCTCACGCCGTAGTTCTTACCAATCAGCGCAATTCCCTTTTCCAGCCCTTCCTCACTGGAGTCCAACAAAGTTACAGGGATGCCTGCATTGGCAAATGACATGGCAATGCCGCCACCCATGGTGCCAGCACCAATAATACCGATCCTCTGAACGACACGGGGAGTAACAGACTTATCGATTCCGGGTACCCTTGGTGCCTGTCGTTCCGCAAAGAAAATATGCCTTAACGCAGCCGACTGCTCAGATTTGACACATTCCATGAAGCGGGAACGTTCGAAAGCCAGCCCTTCTTTAAACGGCATTCCCATCGCCGCCTCAACACAACTCACTATTTTCTGTGGTGCTTCCTGGCCTCTCTTGCGCTTATTCAGTTGGCCTCGATAACTCTCGAAGGAGTCTTTATCGAAGCTGTCATTCGGGATGGAGAGATCGCGGATCTGCCTCGGGCGCGCCCCTTCAGTGATGAGTTCTCGGGCATATTCCATGGCACAACGAGTAAGATCGCCGTCAAAAACCCGATCAAGAACACCAAGATCCAGAGCTTCCGTCGCATTGATTTTTTTACCGGTTGTCATCATATCCAGAGCAGCTTTTACCCCTATCAGGCGAGGTAAACGCTGGGTTCCACCCGCGCCGGGCAGTAGCCCCAAGGTAACTTCCGGGAGACCGACGGAAGCTGATGTTAATGCACACCGGTAGTGACAGCTCAAAGCCAGCTCAAACCCGCCCCCCAATGCGGTTCCATGTATAGCGGCGATAACAGGCTTGGTTAAAGATTCAAGAGCCGCGTTCACCTGAGGCAGCGTCGGCTCCTGCATCGGTTTGCCAAATTCATTGATATCCGCACCTGCGATAAATGTACGCCCCTCGCACACGACAACAATTGCTTTCGTGCCGTCACCCTGCGCCAACTTTACCGCGTCGCAAATGCCCTCGCGCACACCCTGGGACAATGCATTTACAGGGGGATTATCGATGCGGATAACACCGAGATCATCAAGTTGTTGATAAGAGACCAACATATGTGGGACGTTCCTCTATTGAAAGGTGGAGCCGAAATCTGAACAGTTAACTCAGGTGGGATTGAGGTTAACGGGCGGGAGTCAGACGACTCCACGGGCCTGAAGATTCCGGATTTCTTCTGCTGATTTGCCGAGAGCTCTCTCAAGAATTGCGACCGTATCCTCCCCAAGTGACGGCGGTGCCTTTTCGTAACGCTGCGGGGTTTTGGAAAACTTGATCGGATTCGCAACTCCCGGAACCTTACCAAGAAGCGGATGTTCCAATTCCAGCTTCATGTTCCGAGCCTTGACCTGCGGATCTTCAAAAACTTCTGCAATATTCTGAATGGGACCGCACGGCACTTGTACTTTACCGAGGCAATCCATCCACTCCCGACTAGTCCTCAAGCGGGTGTACTCACACAGCTTTCCGACAAGCTCCTGTCGATGAACAACCCGCTCCGGATTTGTTGCAAACCGTGGATCCCTCGGCAGTTCTTCGCATCCCATGACGCCACAAAGACGATGGAACTGGGCATCATTACCAACGGCAATGATTACCTGGCCGTCTTTGGTGGGAAACGGCTGGTAGGGTGCAAGATTAGGATGATATTCACCCGTTCGTCCGGGGACACTGCCGCTACAAAAGTAATTCAGAGCCTGGTTCGCCAGCCAACTTACCTGGACGTCCAGTAGGGCCATATCAATATGCTGCCCCTCACCTGTTTTGTTGCGGTGATGAATAGCGGCAAGAACGGCGATCGCTGCATTCATCCCGGTGGTCAAATCAGCCACCGCCATACCCACGCGCTGCGGCCCCGCCCCGGGTTTTCCATCCGCCACACCGGTGATACTCATTAGCCCTGACTGAGCCTGAATCAGGTAATCGTAGCCTGCGTTATGGGCCATGGGGCCGGTGTGGCCAAACCCTGTGATCGAACAGTAAACAATGCCGGGGTTCAGTGCTGAGAGGTCCCCATAACCTAACCCCTTTTTCTCCAGCCCACCGGTTTTGAAGTTCTCTACCAGAACATCGCAACTTGCGGCTAATTCACGGATCAGCGCCTGGCCCTCTGGCTTACCAATATCGATGGTCACAGAGTACTTGCCACGATTGGCGGAGAGGTAATAAGCCGACTGCTTGGTAGGATTACCGGCCTTGTCCCTAAGCCAGGGAGGGCCCCAATGACGGGTATCATCTCCCTGTTCGGGGCGCTCGACCTTGATGACTTCAGCCCCCAAATCAGCCATGATCTGGGTACACCAAGGGCCGGCCATAACGCGGGACAAATCAAGTACTCGAATTCCTGATAATGGACCAGACATACCAGACTCCTGGATTAGAGTGAGCTTCCAGTGTTGCGAATCATTTGCTTGGCAATGACCAACTGTTGGATTTGGGAAGTGCCTTCGTAAAGCCGGAACAGACGCACATCCCGGTAGAATCGCTCGACACAATATTCACTGATATAACCGGCGCCACCATGGATCTGCACTGCGCGATCCGCGACACGGCCTACCATTTCGGTGCAGTAGAGCTTGCAGCTGGAAGCATTCATGGACACCGCGGCACCGGAATCATAGGCTCGCGCGGTTTCCTCCACCATGCATTTGCCGGCGTAGTACTCGGTCTGACTGTCAGCCAACATTGCCTGGACCAGCTGAAAGTTGGCGACTTCAGTGCCGAATTGTTTTCTTTGGGTCGAGTAGGCGAGGCTCTCGTCTATCAGCCTTTTGGCTGTACCAACGCTCAGTGCACTTATGTGCAACCGCCCCCTGTCCAGAACCTTCATCGCTGTTTTAAAGCCCTGCCCTTCCTTACCTCCGATCATGGCAGATACCGGCACTCGAACATCTTCGAAGATCACGTCGCAGGTATGAGAACCTTTCTGGCCCATTTTTTTATCGCGCTGCCCCAACGAGATGCCCGGTAAATCCGCGTCCACCAGAAAAGCGGATACACCCCGACTGCCTTCCTCCCGGCTTCCAGTTCTGGCCATCACCGTGAAAACACCCGCCCGAGGCGCGTTAGTTATATAACGTTTGCTGCCATTGATGACGTATTCATCGCCGTCTCGCTTTGCCGTCGTCACGACCGAACCCGCATCGGAACCGGCGTCCGCTTCTGTCAGTGCAAATGAACCAATCAGTTCGCCGGAGGCAAGTTTCGGAAGGTACTTTGCTTTCTGTTCGGGGGTGCCGTCGATGATAATGCCTTGGGAGCCAATGCCTACGTTGGTACCAAACATCGACCTAAACACCGGTGACGTGTACCCCATCTCCTGAATGATGGCCACTTCTTCACTCATGGTCAGCCCAAGGCCACCGAACTCTTCCGGGATTGATAACCCGAAGAGCCCCATCTCTTTCATTTCCTCGATCACCCCTTCGGGTATTTGATCCTCTTCCGCGACCTGCATTTCCAACGGAACCAAGCGACCCCGGACATATCGCCGGACGCTGTCAATAAATTGGTTCAAAGTCTCGTTATCAAGTGGCATCCCGTTCTCCAAAACTTATTAAGTTGTGAATTAAATTAATAATTTATAAACGAAATATCTATTATATGATCAACATATCTTCTATAACTTCTACTGATACCTTTATCTTTGTCCAAAAAAATTAACCACCAACCGGTATAATGGCTATTTATCTTGTGACTATTTTAAAGTTTCATAAAAAAGCCTCGGTAAAACCCAACCGAGGCAAAGGTAGAGACATACTGAAGATTCACGCCTTAATTTAAAACTTGGTCAACGGTTAGCGTTGACCTCAAGTAGCAAGTCTAGGCTCAATTAGTTCTTGAGAATTATTCGTCCGGAAACCTTTCCGTTGGACAGGTCTTCCACGGCAGATTCAGCCCTCTCAAGCGCCCGAATTTCTACGGGAATGTCTAGAAGATCATGTTGATTCGCAAACGTTACCAACTCCTTCATTTCAGCCAGTGTTCCTGTGTAGGAGCCGATTATGGTAACTGCCTTCGTGACCAGGAAAGGAATCGGATAGCGCAGTTCGCCGCCATGTAAACCGATAACGACCAGCTTCCCTCCCTTCTTAAGAACCTTGAGGCCAAACTCAACAGTTTGTTCGTTGCCCACAAAGTCCAGAACAGCCATGCAATTCCCGTCTGCCTCCCGAGTCAACGTGTCAGTCGCATCTAAGCTACGGGGATCGAGGACGACTTTTGCACCGGCCTTCCTGGCAATCTCTCTTTTATCCTCGGAAACATCCACGCCAACAATGTTACTGATTCCGTCGGATCTCAGCGTTCTGATTGCCAATTGGCCAAGCCCACCGCAGCCAATAACAATCACATACTCTTCTTGGTGCAACGGCTGAATTTTCTTGATCGCCGAAAAGGTTGTCAGGCCGGAACAGGCCAACAGAGATGCATTTGCAGGGTTGAGATCGCCAAGATCCACTAGGTAACGCGGATGGGGAACAGTGATGTATTCCGAGTAACCACCGGGTTTAAAAATGCCGAGTGAAGCAGGCTTACCGCACAGATTTTCTTCGCCCCGCTGACAAACAGAACATTCGCCACACCCAATCCATGGATAGATTAACCTCTGCTCGCCGACCGATGCATCGATGGCATCCTCGCCCACGGCCACAATGGTTCCCACAACTTCGTGGCCAAGTGTTACCGGCAGCCTGATTCCACGGTCTCCGAGATTCAGCTTTTTGCCATTGCCAAGGCCGTAATAGCCGTCATGCACATGAACATCACTATGGCAAACGCCGCAGTAATCGACTTTCAGCAAAACCTCATTTCCTTGCGGAACGGGCATCTCATACTTTACAGGTTCCAAGTTTCCCGCGAACTCAGAAAACTCATAACGGATGTATGCTCCGTCAGTCTCAATCTGATTCGACATTGTTATTACTCCCATGGTTCAGATAGGTACCGGTTCGAATAGCACTTATTATGAAACTTGCCCGTACTCGGTACGTCTATCTGGATTATCGGTTTCCTACTTATTCAACTAATAGAAATTCTGTTTGATTATCCCGTTATTTTGCCTTTCTGGATTGAATAGACTTATTTTTCTTTTGTACAAACCTTTGAAGCGAAACCTGTTAATCAACATCAAGACATCTTCGAAATAAAACAACAACCGGGTCATTCTGAAAAAAGCAGGATGCTCCAATATCTGAACAGGAATCTTCAATACTCAGATTTGGCCGGAACTTAATCTGCAGTTGAAAGTCTTCAGCACCAGCGTAATCCGTAAGTCGCAATCTTTTATGTAAGGAGCTGAAAGACGTTGTATTCATCAGCAAAAAACCAAGAGGAAGAACAATGACAATTAGCAAAGAATCCAATGTCTTGCGCGACCTTTATCAGGATTGGACCAATCGCATGACTGCCAATCCTGATCTTTCCATTGAAAACCTGCGCAGCATGTTTGATGAATGGGGCCAGCCTGCTCTGGAACCGGAAAACGTTCGCTATAAGAGCGACCATGTTGGCGGCGTTGAAGCCATCTGGGCATTGCCAGACGGTGCGGATAGCTCACGCGCCATCATTTACACACATGGTGGCGGCTTCGCTGTGGGGTCCGCAGACAGCCACCGTAAAATGGCCGGCCACCTTGCCAAGGCGCTTAAGGTTCAGGCCGTAATTCTCCACTACCGCCGAGCACCGGAACATCCGTTTCCTGCCCAGATTGAGGACGCTGTATCCGCTTACAAAGCGTTGCTGGATCAAGGCTACAAGGCAGACAACCTGATCACCGCAGGCGATAGCGCCGGAGGCAATCTGGCCATTGCCAGCGTGCTCAAGTTCCGTGATCTGGGGCTTCCCCTGCCAGGGGCAGTGATCGCCTATTCTCCGTGGCTCGACATGGCGCTGCGGGGCGCCACTCTGGAATCCAATGCTTCAACCGATGCACTCGTTGGAAAGCCAATCCTGGAAGGCATGGCGGGCATGTTTCTCGGCGACAAAACCGATCCACTCGATCCATTAGCCAATCCGCTGGAAAACGATTTCGACGGTTTCCCGCCGCTTTATATCACCGCTGGAGGCGCCGAAACGCTGCTTAGCGATTCAGAGACCCTTCACGCCAAGGCCAAAGAGCGGGGTGTAAAAACTGTGCTTTCTGTGGTGCCTGGCATGCAGCACGTATTTCCCGCCCTCTCGGGCCGCGCACCGGAAGCAAACGAGGAACTGGATCGTATCGCCGACTGGTATCAGAACCTCTGATACTTCGTCACCCGCGCCGGCAATTGCCGGCGCGGGCATTCCTGAATTAAAAACAAACGAAGAAACGGGGCGCTTCTTGCTCCGGAGATCAATTGTGTTCGAAGAGGAAGCTCACATGAACGAGAAAACCACAAATACAAGAACCGAGACTCCTGATTTTGACGCCGTTGTAGTCGGCGCAGGATTCGGAGGGCTCTATGCCGTTCACAAACTGCGGGATGAACAAGGGCTGAGAGTTCAAGCCTATGACAACGCCAGCGACGTTGGTGGTACCTGGTACTGGAATCGCTACCCTGGCGCGTTATCAGATACCGAGAGCTTCTGCTATCGATTCTCCTTCGACAAGGAGGGATTGGAAAACGCCCGGTGGAAGAACCGCTATCTGACGCAGCCCGAAGTTCTGGACTATCTGAACGATGTGGCTGACCGTTACGACCTTCGGCGCAGCTACCAGTTCCACACCAAGGTAACCGCTGCCCATTTCGACGAATCTACCCAACTCTGGCGAGTCTGGACAGACAAAGATCAGATGGTTACCGCAAAATATCTGGTAACCGGCCTGGGCCTTCTGTCAGCAACCAATAAACCGCCTTTCGATGGAATGGACACGTTCAAAGGCGAGATCATCCACACCGGTGCATGGCCTGAAGGAATGGATCTCTCCGGACAGCGAGTTGGCGTTGTCGGCACAGGTTCTACCGGGGTCCAGGTTATCATTGCGATGGCCGAAACGGCAGAACACTTGACCGTATTTCAACGCTCTCCACAGTACGTGGTACCGATTGGAAACTGGCCCGAAAGTGAGGAGAAAATTCAGGAATACAAAGACAACTATGACGCTATCTGGGATCAGGTGAAATCGTCTGCTGTTGCCTTCGGCTTTGAAGAGAGCACAGTGCCTGCCACATCAGTCTCAGAAGAAGAACGTGAACGCGTCTTCGAGGAAATCTGGAACAAAGGCGGTGGCTTCCGGTTCATGTTCGAAACATTTTCGGATATCGCAACAGACCAGGAGGCTAACGACGCTGCAGCAAACTTTATCAAGCGTAAAATTGCTCAGATCGTTAAGGATCCCGAGACCGCCAAGAAACTGATGCCCAGCGATCTCTACGCCAAACGTCCTCTGTGTGGCAATCACTACTACGAGGTATATAACCGCGATAACGTATCCTTGGAAGATGTTAAAGCCGATCCGATTTCAAAGTTCACGGAAAACGGCATTCTTCTTGAAAGCGGCAAGGAGATTGAGCTGGATGCGATCATCTTTGCAACAGGCTTCGATGCCGTTGAAGGAAACTATACGCGGATCGACCTCCAGGGCCGCAATGACGTCACCATTCAGGATAAATGGAAAGACGGCCCCCTGGGCTATTTGGGGGTAATGGAAGCGGATTTCCCGAACTTCTTCATGATTCTGGGCCCGAACGGTCCCTTCACCAACCTTCCTCCAAGCATTGAGACCCAGGTTGAGTGGATTTCCGATGCGATTGCAGTGACCGAACGCAACGGCCATAAGACCATCGAACCGAAGCCCGAGGCACAGGAAGCCTGGGTAGAAACCTGCCAATCGATTGCCGATATGACGCTTTTTCCCAAAGCCCAGTCATGGATCTTCGGCGCAAATATACCGGGCAAGAAAAATACCGTCCGTTTCTACATGGCCGGGCTTGGCGCCTACCGGCAAGAGCTTCAGGCCGTCGTTGATGACAACTATTCGACGCTCGAATTCGACAACTGAGCAACGCATGTCCACTACGGAACGGGGCAGTTAAAAAATTGCCCCCTTCTGTCATCGGAGCAGACTCAAGGAAACAATGATGAAACGAGTAACTGGAAAGGTTGCATTGGTTACCGGTGGTGCCATGGGGATGGGGAAATCTCACTCGGAACTACTGGCTGCTGAGGGGGCAAAAGTATTCGTCTGTGACATTGATGTGGAAAACGGCAAACAGGTCGTGGAAGCAATTCGCAGCCAGGGAGGAGATGCTGAGTTTTTGCGACTGGACGTGTCCAATGAAGCTGACTGGAAGGCTGCGGTCACATCGATCAAAGAAAAGGCTGACAGGCTGGACATCTTGGTCAACAACGCAGGAACACTCATTCTCAAACCAGTCCATGAGACTAGTAACGAAGAATGGGATCGCACGTTCGATATAAACGTACGTGGAACTTTTCTCGGCATCCGGGAAGCCGTGCCTCTCATGCAGGAGAGTGGTGGCGGCTCAATTATAAATATTTCATCCATTTATGGCATCATCGGCGCGCCAAGCGCTGGCGCGTACATCGCATCAAAGGGTGCTGTACGTCTGATGACTAAGTCCTGCGCCGTGGACCTCGCAGACTTTAATGTCCGCGTGAATTCCGTGCACCCCGGGGTGATCGATACGCCCATGACTAAGGACTTGCTGCACACGGATGAAGAAACCCGTAAAACGCTTCTTGGCCCCACGCTCATGAACCGGCCCAGCACACCCGACGAGGTATCAAAAGCGGTGCTGTTTCTCGCATCCGACGAATCATCCTTCGTTCATGGTGCAGAAATCATTGTGGATGGAGGATATACCGCGAACTGATTGCACTTCCATCATGGCCTGCTTCAACCCGAAGCAGGCCCCCTTCGACCGTATCTCAATCTTCAAATAGGGGCCGATCATAGTAATGAGCACAAAAGTAAGTAGTGCAAGAATTGGTCGCAAGTTGCAGGAGAACTTCAAAGTATTAATAAACGAGATCAATAAGAAAGTTATAACTCTCGACGGGCTCGCCATAGCGCCGATGATGATACATATCAGCCTTGATATTCTGGCCCGATTTCTATTCAACACCCCCCGCCCGGAATAATCACCATAGTTGCTTACTTATACATCATCATCGCGATCTTCCTGCCACTGCCGTACGCCGAGCGGATCAACTCGTCGATTGCCGTGGAAATACTGACCACAAATTTCTCTCGCAAAACTCAAAACCGCCTGAACGAGTAGATCTACCTGTTGATCAGTACAACCGTATTTGTGATGACCCTCTAAGCCCTCAGAGTAGCCCTGAATAAATACCGGTCCAACACGTCAATTACTGCAGAGTAAAGTGTCCGGTAAAGAGGGCTACCCTTATTCCCAGGCCATTCTTAAATATATAATGATCAGCTGCCCGGAATATCAGAGTGAATTCGCGTCAAGCAACCAAGTCTATACCCCGATTGTATCTATACCCTCTTACGTAATGTTCTGTAATGCTATAGTAAATACGGTTGAAGAACTAAACGGCAAGCGCTTGCGAATATCTGGGGCTTCCTGGGCTCGCTGGGCGAAGAATTTCGGGAGATTATCGGTAGCAATCCCGATACATGAAGTTTATGAAGTACTCGAGCAAGGTTTTGTGGATTGCACCTTCCTCTCACCCGCAGAACTGGCCAACTTCAATCTCCATGATGTTGTCAAAAACATAACTACCGACGTTCCAGGCGGTCTATATGCCGCAGGTCGAGCAACAACTCTTAATCGTGACCCGTGGAATCGTTTCAACACCAGAGAAAATGAGGGTCCGCTGAAGGCCGGACGGATTATGGCTGCCTATGTTAGCTTCCTCTATCAGCAACAAGCTGATAGCGACATGATTAAAGCAGAAAAGAAAGGCATCAACATCCTGGATGGCAGAAGGCAATTTCCTCGAAAAATCAAGAGATTTTATCAAAGAAGATCTAAAATTTTCCCCGGAATTCTACGCAGACGAATATAACATTGATGGGGCGAGAACCAAGAAGCTTGCAGACAAGATGTCCGAACTGATAGAAAAATGGAACGGACTTGTCGGAATTATCGAGGCAGCAGATCAATTGGCTGAACTTTACTGGAATTAAATTTATTCGAAACCTGATCCTGCTCCTTATGGGACATAAAAAACGACACTGATCCATACAGAAAAAGGCCCCGACTGAGAGTCGGGGCAACCAAAGGCACAACAACGCTTAAGTCAATGTTCAGAAAGTGTATTTGGCCATCGCCTGAAGACGTGTCGCCTTCCCTTCACGCCCCCCAACCAATTCTCGAGTATGGTGGCTCACTTCAATCCCGTAATCGACACTCTCGATGGGCGACCACAGGTAGTTCAAATAAAGGCTCGTATTTTGTTCGCCCTCATTGCTAACGTCGACATTTCTTATGTCATCCAGATCAGCTTCCGACACACCATAGGCCAGGTTTGCTAAACCAGGACCAACAGCCACGGATATCCCAAGAGTACCGCCAACGGCTTCAATAGCTTCGAGTTCGCCAGCAACAGGGTCATAGTAGGCCGGCGCAGCCGGGTTTAACCACAGGTAACCACCAACACCCTCTCCGTAGACTACTGCACCTTGCAGGCTCACCCTTGATGAAACGGGCATTTTTCCCGAGAAGGTGACACCATAACCGAATTCGTCTTCTTCCCGGTCAGCAGCGGCATCATAAACAGTCAACTGCCGCAACACGGCCCCTAAGGAATAGTTCAGACCGCCCAGAGCATCGTCATATCTGAGAGTCAGATCTGGAAGGGTACTCTTGATTTCGACGGTCTCTTCCGTTTCATAGGCTAGGCCTCCTTGCTTGTCAGCTTCCTCTAAAGCTATAGAGAGCCCCCCTGTTGAGTAACGAATCTGCGCCTGACGGTCCAGATTTGTTTGTCCGACCTGACCGGTGAAATCAATGCTCGGAGTGTAACCAAGAAACGTCGAAAAGTTCGTTTCGGTTTGACCTGCAAGAATGCCATTCCATGTACCGTACCCCTGCCGGAGTCGAAAGGTCCCGCCGGGCCCATAAAAATCGCCTTCAACCCGGGTCTCGATATTTCCCAGTTCGGTAGGAGTAACGGTTGAAATGCCGATCCTGGACTCTAGGGCGTGCGCGTCAAAATGACCATCGGGGCCACTTGTATCGTCAAGCCTGATATTCTGGTGGAGAATCGAAATACCAAGAGGCGAATCGAAATCATAGATGAGGTCAAGCTTTGCGTAACCATACAGCGTAAGGTTAGTGTCGCCCACTGTGATGCTTTCAGAAAATGCTGGGAGGGATGCTGTCGCCAATAGAATTGCACACGACAGTTTTGATTTCACCACCTTAAAATGGTTACGATTCGTTTGTTTCTCAAATTTATCAGCAATACTCTTGTTTATTTTTTTCTGGATCATCTGGCTTTTCCTTTGTTGATTTTTTATAAAACCAAATCAAATGATCCTGATATAGACCTTTGGAATATTGAATGTATTTATTAATTTTTTGAACCAGAACATAAAAAATAAATTTTATTAAATGGGACCAAAACATTTTTTTAGATTTCGAGCAAAGATTATAACTAGCATAGACACCGAAATTGCTGCATCGCAATTCTGGTTGAAAACCCCTTGCAACTACAGGATCGGGGAAGACCGTATGGGAGTTGGGTTGTGCCGGAAAAATCAGCCAGGCATCAAAACAATGCCCGACTCACTCTGCAAGCAGAGGGTCGGGCATCTAAGGCAAATATCTTGATCAGCAGTTCAACAAAATTTGGTTAGTTTCGTCTTATTCCTATACCTGTTAGGCGTTGTAGAAAATTTGTTCTTGAACAGACGCGTTAGATGGCTCTGATCGGAAAAACCACACTCCATTGCAATAACCTTGATTGGTATATCCATCGGCGACTCAAGCATCGCCTTCGCCATTTCTAGCCTACGCTGAAGAATATAGGCGTGTGGAGGCATACCAAACGCATTTCTGAACAGACGAATAAAGTACGAATTGCTAAATCCTGAGATTTCCGCTAAATCATCGATACTTATACATTGATCAAGGTTTTCAGCAATATATTCTTCAATCGTTTTTTGTTTTGAAACAGGCATACTTCGATCAATCTGAATTTCACGAAGCTTGCATTGAGAATACTCCCTAATCATATGGATACATATCTGAGTCTCAATGGTATCTGCATACAGTTGACCACCGAGACTTTCACCCAGGCACTCCCGTTCGTATGACTTCATCAACTCAGCCAGTGTGGCATCCTGAGAAACAGCTCTATGATCGATATTCAAACTGTCAACATCTTTCTCAAAGAGATCATTAGCGACTTTTTTTATCGCAGACTCGGAGACATAAACGTGTGAGACCTGAATATCATTTGTCCAGAACCATCGAGATGGCTCTCCACGCGCCAGAATTGTCACGCTATCGGTACGAGCATCCTGATCTGCCCACTTACCCGAATGGAAGAAACCAAGATTTTCAGGCGGAGACTCCCACCTGACCAGCATGTAATCCCGCATTTCAGGGATATAAACTTCAGTTTTATCGAACCGATAGTTTCTCATCGAAAGCCGATTTTTTAGCGTATTTTCTACAGTACCCTCACAGATTACCTGCCCAGGTATAACATTTAGAATGTCATTTGGTGCTAACAAGCTACTGGCCATGAACGGTCTCCTTTTTATTTTTGATCGAAAGACCCGAAGATAAAATTAAGTTTATAACCATTTAACTCAAAGCAAACTCTTACTCTTGGCTCTCAACCGACATCAGCTCATCTGAGTCACAAACTTGGTAGCCAGATAACTATCAAAGGTCTCACTGCCACCTTCCCTACCATAGCCGCTTTCCTTGACGCCCCCAAAGGGAGTTTCCGCCAACGCCAGCCCTATGTGGTTCACAGAGACCATACCGGCTTCCAGGCCATTGGTAATACGATGGGCATTGCTAACAGATGAGGTGTACGCATAGGCAGCCAACCCGAAGGACAACTGGTTAGCTCGTTCCAGCACTTCGGTGATGCTGTCGAACGGCACAAAACCTGCAATTGGGCCAAAAGGTTCATCATTCATGAACATCGCATCATCAGGAACATCTTTGAGAACCGTTGGTGGATAAAAGTTTCCCGCGCCAGACGGCGTCTCACCGCCCGTCACCAACACACCGCCCTTCTGACAAGCGTCGTCAACGAACTTCTGCATCTCCGCGACCCGACGAGATTGGGCCAGAGGCCCCATCGTTGTGGAGTCATCGGACCCACATCCTACTTTGATTGTCTTTACCTCTTCCGAAAACCTGGAGACAAAATCGTTGTAGATATTCCGCTGAACAAAGAACCTCGTCGGACAGATACAAATCTGCCCCGCGTTCCGAAACTTGAATCCGACCAGGTCTTTAACGGCTTTGTCGATATCTGCGTCGTCACAAACAATGACCGGCGCATGACCGCCAAGCTCCATGGTGCAACGTTTCATATTAGCTCCGGCAAGTGACGCCAGCTTCCGACCGACCGGCGTAGAGCCGGTAAAGCTGATCTTCTGAACAATCGGCGACCTGATCAAGTACTCGGAAATCATGCCAGAGTCACCAGATACGACGTTAAAAACGCCCTTTGGCAAACCTGCATCATGGAATATTTGTGCCATCAACATTACGGAGGCAGGGGTGTCACTTGACCCTTTAAGAATAACCGTACAGCCAGCGCCAATGGCAGCGACAACTTTGCGGAAAGCCTGACTGAAAGGGAAATTCCACGGCGAAAAAGCAACGCACACTCCTATCGGTTCCTTGAGTGCAGTTTGTTGTACATTCGATTTTCGTGAAGGAATGACACGACCATATATTCTGCGGCATTCCTCCGCGTGCCATTCAGCATGCTCAGCACAGGACAAGACCTCGCCAATGGCTTCGCGAACCGGCTTCCCTTGTTCCAGCGTGAGTACCCGCCCCGTGTTCTCTGCTCTTTCTCGAATAAGCTCGGCCACCTTCCGTAAAATCCGAGAACGCTCCACGGCGGGTTCCTTCTTCCACAAACGAAAGGCTTGTTCCGACGATTCCAGCGCCCGGTCCAGGTCACTCTCACTTGCATAAGGTAGCGTGGCCAGAACCTCATTATTGGAGGGATTCATGACCGACTGGCTGGATTCACCATGTCCGTCCACGAACTGACCGCCGATGTACATCTTGAGATTGGGGTACATATTGCTTCTCCGTCTTGTTTTTGGTTCTCCTCCCGCCCGACAAGCGCTTGTCTCGCGCCAGCAACAACGTGCTCCAGTAGACCAAAGCACTCACATTCCTGCTTTGCTTGGTTGAGCTACTCTTCACGTCGATGGCGAGTACGTCTGAAAGGGGTAGCGCGACCCTCAAAGAATCCGCGCGGGCTGATTCGAACGATTGCTACAACCCTGACCTTTCGTCGTCACAATACTGCAAATGATGCAAGGGCTACTTGATAGCGTCTTGAAGCAATTTGTCCGCTAATTGAATAAAAATGACAAAGATCAAAAAAGCCAAACGCCGCGACAAAGACCAAACCAGAACAGATAACGCATAAACCAATGTTTCCATTATCCTTTTTAATGACCTTGTTTGAAACGTAACCAGTATCGTTTTTTTCTATATTTCCTAGTAACCGTTGGTATAGCTTAAAGGACGGACCGCAATCAGCGGGATACGGCATCTAACAATAAATGGTCAAGACTGTATGGCTTCCAACCTCAAGATTGATCTTCGCCAACTGAACAGCTTTCTTACCATTGCCAAGAGAGGTAGTTTCAGTCGTGCCTCGGAGGCGCTATTCATTGCACAACCGGCCTTAAGCCGCCAAATTAGATTGCTTGAAGAAGCCCTGGATGCTGAGCTGTTTGTTCGCCATGGGCGGGGTGTTTTGCTGACGACCGCGGGAGAAGTTCTTTATGAACGCGCCAAAGGCCTGCTTAAGGATACAGAACAGCTTCAAGCAGATGTGGCGGCAGTCTCTGGGACCGTAACCGGTCAGGTGAAGCTGGGATTGCTTCCAACGATCTCCAACGAATTGGCAACGATGATCGTCAAACAGTTCCGCACACTTTATCCACGTGTAAATCTCGCAGTGAGATCAGCCATGAGCGGCACGCTGCAGCAAATGGTTTCTCAGCAAAAGCTGGATTTGGTGATCACTTATGATCAAAGCAAGCATAAGAACTTGCGCCATACCCCACTGATTGACGAGCGTTTTTTCTTGATTGCTCCGCCGGACACCGAAATCTCGAAACGGAATACGGTGAATCTTGACGAAGTTCTCAATCTACCGCTGATCCTACCCGAAGAAAAACATGGCTTGAGAGCGCGAATGGAAAAGGAAGCGATGCAAAGGCACAAAAAAATCGACCTGGCCTTTGAGGTCAGTGCGTGGCCGCTTCTAAGCGAGATGATAAAGCAACAGCTCGGTTATACCATTTTATCCTCTGCCACTGTCAGTGAAATGGTGGAACGCGGGGAGATTGTTGCCGTCCCTATCGTTAAGCCCGAACTCTACCGTTCGCTGGCGATAGCTACTCCAGGCAACCGCCCCGCTTCAATCGCTGTCAGAAAATTGATTGAGGTGATTTTCTATCAGGTTGCACAACACGTCGAATCCGGGCGATGGAGCGGCAAGCTACTATTTGAAAAACCCGTTGATTGTAAACATCCCTGTTTTAGTTGCACCGCTGATTAGAGTTTTCCGCCCGTTGGTGTTTCGCCAGATATTCCCATGGCGTCAGATCTTCCAGTGAATCGTGGGGCCGGACATGGCTCTGGCGCGAGTCATCCAGGTGTTTGGTTAAGGCAGGCCCCACTGCGCCTACCTGTTCGCCAACAAACGAGGCAACCGGATTAAAGTGCTGGTCCACGATGGTCTTGGTACTAGATGTGTGCCCACCGGCTGAACCGGGGCAAACTCCACTGGGGCGAAACCTGGCGCGGTGAGCAACTGCGCCTGACCGAGTAACAGTTATACGCCTTGGTTCAGTGTCAGCACCGGTGTTAAAAGTCCGTAAAGGAGGTGCGGACGTTATCTTGGACTACATTGGAGGTAGTCTATGTATTCGTATGAAGACCGTATTCGAGCTGTGGAGCTCTATATCGATTGCGGCAAAAGCGCTGCAACCGTCGTCCGACAGTTGGGTTACCCATCAAAGAAGAACTTACGCCGGTGGTACCGTACCTTTGTCGAAAGAGGAGACTTACCTGCAAGGCCCAGCAGGAAGCCCAAATATTCACTGTCTCAGAAGCGGCTAGCAGTAGATCACTATTTCAAGTACGGCCAGTGTTGTCTCGCCCACACGAGAAGATCGCTAGGCTACCCGTGCACTGCCACACTGATTTCATGGATTGACGAACTACACCCTGGGGCAAGAAAGTCTGTGACTGGCAAGACCACAGGTACTTCACCGTGGTCTGCGAGCCAAAAACAACAGGCTGTCATTCAGCTTTGCTCGCGACAGGACTCTGCTGCTGAGTGAACCGCCCCGGGTTTTGAGGAGGCTCCAGCATCTGAGAGAATGGAGCCATGAACAAATCCAACAAGTTTTCCCCTGAAGTTAAAGAACGTGCGGTGCGGCTAGTGCAGGAGCATCGTGGCGAGTACTCGTCGCTATGGGCTGCTGTGGAGTCGATTGCCCCCAAGATTGGCTGTGTGCCACAGACATTGCTGGAATGGGTCAAGCGTGCCGAGATTGATGTCGGTGAACGTCCCGGTACAACCACCGCCGAAGCGCAACGAATGAAGGATCTGGAGCGCGAGAACAAGGAACTGCGGCGTGCCAATGACATCCTTCGCACGGCCAGCGCTTTTTTCGCCCAGGCGGAGCTCGACCGCAAGCTGAAGTCATAAACACCTACATTGATCAGCACCGGGATACCTACGGGGTCGAGCCGATCTGCAAGGTATTGCAGGTTGCCCCGTCGGCCTACCGGCGTCATGCGGCCCGGCAGCGCAATCCAGAACTACGCAGTGACCGGGCCAAGCGTGACGAGGTTTTAATGCCGCAGATCAAGCGTGTCTGGAACGACAATCTCAAGGTCTATGGCGCCGATAAAGTCTGGAAGCAGATGAACCGGGAAGCCATTCCTGTGGCCCGCTGTACCGTGGAGCGACTCATGGGTCGCCTGGGCTTTCAGGGTGCCCGACGTGGCAAGGCGGTGCGCACCACGGTCCCAGACCGATCGGTGCCGTGCCCGCTAGATCGGGTCAACCGGCAGTTTGTCGCTGACCGCCCAGACCAGCTCTGGGTATCCGACTTTACTTACGTTTCCACCTGGCAGGGCTGGCTGTATGTGGCCTTCGTCGTTGATGTCTTCGCGCGCCGTATCGTGGGTTGGCGCGTAAGTCGCACGATGAACACGGACTTCGTGCTTGATGCTCTGGAACAGGCTCTCTACGCCCGTCAGCCCGACAAGTCAGAGGACTTGATTCATCACTCCGACAGAGGCTCACAGTATGTGTCGATCCGCTACACGGAACGCCTGGCCGAAGCCGGCATCGATCCATCGGTAGGCAGCAAGGGTGACAGTTACGACAACGCCCTCGCTGAGACCATCAATGGCTTGTACAAAGCAGAGTTGATCCACCGGCGCGGCCCCTGGAAATCCATGGAATCCGTTGAGCTGGCAACGCTGGAATGGGTATCCTGGTTCAACCATCAACGGCTGATGGAGCCTTTGGGATATATACCGCCGGGAGAAGCTGAGGCAAACTACTACCGGCAACTTAACATTCAGGCCGCTATGGCAGCGTGACTTAAACCAACGGGCCTCCGCGATACCCGGGGCGGTTCAATATGGTGAAACCACGATGTACTTCGCAGTTGTAACTATGAAGCGGCTTTTGCGGCCGTTTATGGCGGGTGTTCGATGAAATGACGATTTCCATCCCTGGTATAAGAAACAAACATGGCGCCACAACTGCGGATGTGGTTGCAGAGCAGATTGCGCTTTGCAAAGCGAACCTTTTTACAATTGAGAAGGTTGCTTTTTTTCGCAGGCCCAGAGAAAAGCGAGACGAAATCAATCGCAGGTTGAGAGGGTGTCATGATTTCATGGGTATGGCTGGTTCTCGAAAATTCGGCTGTCTCTATCGCGAAGTGGGTCTAAATCCTGAGATCCCAGTAGTCTGCGAACACGCTATTCCGGTATCAGCAATGGTGTCCTTATACGAGGCAGGAATTCCCTTTGAGGAGTTAGTATTCTTCCCAGTAGCTCGAATTGCCAGAACCTCAGATCAAAAGTTTGGCCGCCTAGGCCTCACAAAATCTGGGCATGACCTTGAGCGGCCGTTCTTGCGCTACCATACCGCCGGAATAGAGGTTGAAACCCACTTCGGTGAAAAGATTTCCTGTAAGGACTGGAGCATTGAAGATCATTGGAACTTGGTAGATAAAACGCCGGAACTCTCAAACATTCGACAAGAAGTGATGGATAAGCTCTCAGTCGATCAATGTACGGTGTGAAAGCTACGTTACATTTTACGGCTCCGATCTTGAGATTTATACGGCAGAGCCGTATATTCTGGTAATGCTATTCATCGAAACCTCAACGTTCACCAAGCTATTGCCGAACTACCTCACGGACGAGGAATACCGTGGGCTTCAAACCTACCTTTTGCAGAAGCCGGATGCCGGGGATCTAATCAAAGGCTCGGGTGGCGTTCGTAAAGTTCGATGGGCACCAGCGGGTTCGGGAAAGAGCGGTGGTATCAGAGCCATTTACTACTGGAAGAAGTCTGACCACGAGATATGGATGCTCACGCTGTACAGTAAATCAGAGCGCGCCAGCATTCCTGGCCATACGCTCAAGCAGATAGCGGAGGCGATCAAAAATGGGTGACAGGAACCTTGGAGCAGAGATTCTTGACGGTATCAATGAAATCAAGCAATTCAAGAAGGGCAAATTGGCTCTACGAACACATGAGCTTTCTGAGCCCTCACCGCCCAAAGTGATTAGGCTGAAGTTGAATATGTCGCAATCAGCGTTTGCAGGTCTTATGGGAGTGAGCGTGCGAACTCTTCAGGATTGGGAGCAAGGACGCAGGGAGCCACAAGGCCCAGCGGTTGCTCTTTTGCGCATTGCTGAACAACACCCGGAAGTTTTTAATCAGCTTCACTGACCAAGATGAGGTGTCATCAAGCTATGTACCGGATGCCAGAACCCCCGCTTCGCTGTGGCTGTGTCATCGGTGATGGTGGGAGTTGTAAATAATTATGGGCATAGAGATCGCTGACATACTAAAAGAGCATTCCGTCACCTTAGTCTTTGCAGTGATGGTGTCGGTTGTTGGGCTAGCTCTGAAAGTTGCCAAAAGCATTTACGACTTCTATGAGGAGTACATTATTCGTAGATCATATAGGCGAATTGCTGATCTATCCGAGATAGTCAAGGAGTCTGGGCTTCATAGGGATTTTCTAAGTGACTTGAAAAACAATGAGGTATTTAGGGTGGTCTCTGGAATAAAGTCATCACCAAAAAAGTCGAAAGCGTTAATGCGACTTTATTTATCGGGTAACGTTTCTCTTGATAGATTGCAAGGAATCTCGAGGTATTTGGAGCCCTCCTCTGACGGCGGACTAAAGCTGTCGATATCTAGGTTCGAGAAGTTCGCCTCTTTATACTCTTTAGTCTCGGCTTCGATAATTTTCTTTCTTGGTCTTCTGATGGCCACTCAGCTACTGTTTTCAGATAACAGTGTAACCAGCTTCCTAGGAATGTTAGTGATGTTGGTTTTTTCATTCTTGGCAAGGCTTATGTCTAAGGACTTCAGGAATTTGCGAGATGTAAAGAAAATCGATCTCAGCGAGGTATCTAATAACTCACTTGCAGATGAACGCTGATATATCGATTGAGTGAGGCATTGATGTGCCGCGTCACCTGCAGATCATAGAAGAGAATCCTATGACTAAGCATGTCGGTTCCTGCCTGTGTGGCACAGCGAAATTTGAGGTCCATGGGGACTTCGACAGCTTTTACCTGTGTCATTGTGAGTATTGCCAGAAAGATACGGGATCCGCTCATGCGGCAAATTTATTCTCGCAGTCAGCTAAATTGGTCTGGCAGTCGGGTGTAGATGCTGTGACTTCCTTTACGCTCCCTGGCACTCGTCATAACAAAAGCTTCTGTAAGTTGTGTGGTTCGGCATTGCCAAACACTCAGGTCGCAGGTTTGCTCGTTGTTCCCGCAGGGTGTTTGGACACTGAAGTCTCTGTGTTGCCAACTGCGCACATCTTTACATCGAGCAGAGCGGTTTGGGACGAAGCGATTGGAGACGTGCCAGAGTTCGAGGTCCTGCCAGAGTGAGCTAGGATCACATAACCAGAGATTCTTGGCGGAAGAGCATGCTCTGGCGCGTTTAGCAGAGTGAAATATAAAAAACCGTTCAAACCAGCCGGTACTTCGCTGTGTTCGGCACCGGCGCTTTAAAGTAGACGTTACCTCAGTTATGAAACAACAATCGCAATCTGAAGCAAATATTGCCCCCGAGGATCGAGTGGTCCTGTTCGACGGAGTGTGCCGATTGTGTTCCGCGTGGGCGCGGTTCCTCATCAGGTTTGATAGAAAGCGTCGATTCAAGTTGGCGACTGTTCAGTCACCTGAAGGCCAGGCCATTCTGGAATCGCATGGTTTCCCAACGGATTCATACGAAACCATGCTGCTTGCTGAAGGGCCCAACATATACACGAAGTCCTCAGCGTTTTTCAGAGTAATGCTTCGGTTACCATGGCCGTGGCCACTTTTCTGTATTGGCTGGGTTGTCCCCTCAGTCATTCGGGACTGGCTTTACGACCGCATCGCACTAAATCGTTACAAGCTTTTCGGTCGCTATGAAGTTTGTATGATTCCGGATAAAGATCATGATTCGAGGTTCCTGGGCGAGTAGCCCATTTTTTAGCTATGCAGTCTGCCGTGGCGCTATCGCCTTTATTTGGTTCTATCATGGCTTGATTCCGAAACTGCTCTATCCGCATGAGGATGAACTGGCTATGGGGATGGCAGCGGGCTTTTCACCGGCTGGTGCGTTGCAGTTGGCAACTATCGGTGGCGTACTAGAGATCACCATGTCGGCTGTTGTCTTGATATTTTGGCGCCAGCGATGGCCGATAGTCGTTACATTGATTGCAATGATCGGCTTGCTGGCATTTGTGGCTCTGATGCAGCCCATGCTGCTTGGGGCAGCCTTCAACCCTGTGTCAACGAATGTCGCTGTAGCCGCGCTTGCAATCGTTAGTTTGCACCTTCTGAGCGTGGTAGAGAGTGGTAACCACGAGGATTAATGGCGAGCTCATTAGCCTCGGTAACCCAATTTCAGACGGTAGCTTGGTAGTGTATTACCATCAGCTACTCGTGCACCCAGATCAACACGGTAAAGGTGTTGGTAGGAAAATAGTTGAGGCGATGCAGCGGCGAATGCCAAAGATATGGACTTACCCGGCCTTCGTTTGCACGAACTCTCTGGCACCCGGGTGAAGTACTGCGAGAGCTTTGTCTTGAGCCCCTTGGCCTCTCTGTCACGGCGGCGGCTAAAGCATTGGGTGTTAGCCGCAAAACGCTAAGTGCCGTGTTAAATGGCAAAGCTGGCATCAGTCCTGAAATGGCGATCCGGCTCTCTATTGCTTTCGATACTTCGGCAGAAAGCTGGTTGAATCAGCAGTCCCAATATGAACTCTGGCATGCCGAACAACATCGCAAAGAGCTCAACGTGAAGAGGCTTGTTGCAGCCTGAAGAAGCGCATAACCCATATGATCCTTCTTGGGATCAATAAGCAATAGTCTTTTTGGGGCCGCGCCAGCGGCCACCTGGCTCTCAGTCATCATCTTGTATGATTCAGTTAGAGGTCATGCTCAAACCGTGGCGTGACTAACAAAACCGTCGCAAAAGCCAGCGTTAGGAGATAAGGATGTCCGTAAGTATTGAGGTGGCTGAGACCGCCGAACAGTTTGATTTGGGTGGTAGGTTGATTCGTGCATATGCAGAATTTCTAGGGCTGGATTTGGAGTTTCAGGGCTTTTCCAGTGAGTTGGCATCGCTGCCAATTGTACGGTCCACCCAAAGGTGCGCTATTGCTGAGCTCTTTTGAGGGAGTGCATGTTGGTGCTGTCGGCCTCAGAGAGTTCGAGCCCGGAGTTGCTGAGATGAAGCGGATGTATGTTTTGCCAGACTACCATGGCATGGGTATCGGTAAAGCTCTGACTGAAGCTTTGCTCTGTCAGGCGAAGGAAATGGGTTATGGTTCAGTGCGACTCGACAGCGTTCGTGAGCTTGATAAGGCCTTGCGGTTGTACCAAGCTTTTGGCTTCAAGGAAATCGAGCCGTACCGGTTCAACCCTCACCCAGAAGCTGTATTCATGGAGTATAGAATCTCTTAATTATCGAATTGAGTTATGGGAGCGTTACACATATTGCAGGAGGCATCGTGATAGTCATATATGGAATCAAAGAACACCTTAACCCGGTCAAAGCTCAGCTCTCTGAGGTCATTCACGGATGCATGCAATCCGTACTCGGAATGCCGGAAGACAAGCGGGCTCATCGTTTTATCCCTATGGATGCCGAAGATTTTTATTACCCAGGTGGCAGAACTCCAGCCTACACTGCCATAGAGATCAATATGATGCAGGGGAGGGCTCCAGAGACCCAAAAGGCTTTGATCAAGGAACTTTTCAGAAAAATTGAGTCTGTGGTTGGCATATCTCCTGTAGATATCGAAGTGACAATTAAGGAGCAGCCTGCCCATTGTTGGGGATTTCGGGGTATGACTGGAGACGAGGCACGTGACCTTAAGTATTCAGTCAATGTGTAGCAGGTCGCTCAAGTACGTTTTGGGCCTCCGGCCTCCACCGAATGCCTTTTCGTTAAGCCACAGGGGCGCTGCCAAACAAAGGTGTTGAGCAATAGTCTAAAACACGGAAGAGATGGTTATGATCAGGGATGTGGTCTTCCCCGCAGATAGCGATGAGTTAAGAAAGCTTATTCTCGAGTATGCAGATTGGCTGGGTATCGATCTTTCCTATCAGGATTTTGAGGGAGAGATGGCCTCGCTCGAAGCACTGTTCTCGCCGCCTAGCGGCCAATATACATTCGCAATAGAACGTTTTCGTATCGCCGGTGGTGTTGGGTTTAGACGGATTGACGAGTACACAGCCGAGGTGAAGCGCCTGTACGTACGTCGACAGTATCAGGGTAAGGGACTCGGGCGTGTGCTCATGGACAATCTGCTATTGAAGCTGAAAAGAATGGGTTATACCCGAGTCGTTTTGGATGCCGTGCCTCCTACGAAAAAAGCCCAGGAACTATACGAGTTAATGGGCTTTGAGGAAATCGAGCCCTATTTTTTCAACCCGACGCCCGGCACCAAATTCTATGGCCTTGATCTGCAGAGTTATGCCCTGGAGTCAAATGCTTAACGAGGTCAAGAGACGCTACTGATGTGGCGCACATGTTGCCCGTTTCATCCCAATGGATGCTGAGGACTTTTACTATCCAGGTGGTAGATCACCCGCTTACACGGTTATTAAGATTAATATGATGCAGGGGCGCACCTCGGTGATTCGGAAGGTTCTAGTTAAGGAGTTATTCAGCAAAATCGAGTCGGAGGTTGGCATTCGTTTTGTGGCAATTGGAAAAGAGACTTGAATGACAGCAAAATTTAGCCAAGCGAAAGAAAAGCTTTTAAGCACGGGTTACCCGCGTTGGCGCAATATTCTATCTTGCGTGATTCTTGTGCTACTCGCTACGGGGGCAGTTTCGGCTTGGTGGTATGCGTATTACACAGCAACTGACGTAGAGTGCCACAAAGGTTTTCTGTATTTCTCAGTCGTGTGGCTGGTTGTGCAATGGGTGGTGATCGGGTATTTATTCCGATATCAAAATATTCCGGCCTTTGCGCGGGGCGGCATCAAGTTACTGATACTTCTTGGTAATGTGTGGTTTGGGCTTTTCATTTTTTCACTCCAACCGTGTGCCTCATAGGTCAAGCACATCACCAGAGACTATGGTTTCGACCCCCAAGCCTCAAATAAAGGCCATCTCACCTTGCTGCCAGTAGCAAATAGCAAGCTGCAATGGTAATTCTCTATACGTGTCGGTGGACGCGCTAAAGTAAGCCACTACACCCTGACCCTGCATCAAAGGAATGAATCGGATGGCGAGTGAAAGCTGGTTGTTAGTTGGTGGACTGGTCGCCATCGTTGTAGCGGTTGTCCATTCAGCGCTTGGCGAAGTTCTGATTTTCCAGCGAATGCGTAAAGAGACAATTGTCCCAACGCAGGGGCAGCCGGTCCTCAGAGAGCGTTACGTTAGAATTTTGTGGGCCACATGGCACATCGTTTCTGTATTCGGTCTGGCCATTGCGGGGGTACTTGTTTTCATGTCTCTTTATCCGGTCACCGATGTCCGAGGCTTGTTTCTCCGAGCGGTGGCAATTTCAATGGGCGTGTCCAGCGCATTGGTACTTTTCGCAACTAAAGGAATGCACCCGGGGTGGGTTGGGCTGCTGATCGTGGCGATATCATCGGCAATGGCATTTTGAGAATGCTGCATAAACACAGCAATATTGAGGTCTAGTAAGTTGAGAAGAGTATTAATGAGCGCCTGCCTTCTAGGGAAACGGGTTCGATACGATGGTGGGAGCCTTTCGATGAATGATCAGCTTGTAGAGACCTGGATAACAGAAGGTCGGGTTGTTTCAGTGTGTCCCGAAGTTGAAGCCGGAATGAATATCCCAAGGATGCCTGCGGAGATTTACGGAGGAAGCGGGAACAATGTATTAGACGGCGAATCCGACGTTATTGAAAAGGGCGGAAATATTGTCACCGACGATTTTATTGCAGGTGCTTCTATTGCTCTGGAATTGTGCAAAAAGTTCAGTATTGAGATAGCGATACTGGCCGAGTCCAGTCCTTCTTGTGGAAGTTCATTTATCTATGACGGTCGCTTTTCAGGTAACCGAACTCCAGGCATGGGTGTTACGGCTGCGTTGTTACGTCGGCATAATATCCAGGTATTTAGCCAATATGAGATAGCAGAAGCTAATAACGCCATCCACGCGACAAGCGCTTGATGGTCCTTTTCCAAGGCACCACCTGAACCATGACTTAGAACTGAACGATTGATACTTCGGCAATGGGATGTCAGACCTACCTATGCTGCGCTTTTCTGCGCAGTGCAGCCACACGTTAAACAGTTCATTACTCATCTTGAATGGCTGCCACTGTCGATATATGATCCGTATATAAATCGTATATTAAGGGGCTGCTATGGGAATTGTTAAGATTGACGATGAATTACACGGGGAGATCCGCAAGGCAAGTGCCGTGATGGTTCGCTCTATCAATGCTCAGGCTGAATATTGGATAAAAGTTGGCATGCTTGCCGAGGCGAATCCCAGCATGTCGTTCTCCGAAATCATGCGCGACCAAATGAAGCTGGCCGAGGTAGACATAAGGAAGGCTGTCGGTGGCTAGTGTAAAACGGAAAAGCACCGAGGAACTGAGTGCAATGCGGGAGTCCGGTCGGCTTCTCGCAACGGTTTTCGACTACCTTGATGGCCATATGGAGATCGGCGTATCTACAATGGATATCAACAATCTTGCGGAGAGGTACATTGTCGATCAGCTGAACGCTCGCCCAGCGAGTAAAGGTCAGTATGGGTATCAGTATGTTCTGAATAGCTCTGTAAACCGGGTTGTATGCCACGGCGTTCCTTCAACCGCTCAGAAGCTGAAATCCGGGGATATCATCAACGTAGATATCACGTTAGAGCAGGGCGGATTTATCGCTGATTCCAGCAAAATGTACATGATCGGCGACGTGACTCCGGTCGCCAGGCGTTTGGTCGATAAAACCTATGAAGCCATGTGGGAAGGGATTCGAAGCGTAAAGCCTGGTGCCACACTTGGAGATGTCGGCCATGCCATTCAAAGCCACGCCCAGAAGAACGGCTATTCAGTTGTTCGCGAGTATTGTGGGCATGGGATTGGTCGAGAAATGCATGAAGAGCCACAGGTTCTGCACTATGGCCAGCGTGGAAAAGGGTTGGTCCTCCAGGAAGGCATGGTGTTTACAATAGAGCCCATGTTTAACCAGGGTAAGGCCAAGGTTAAGTTGAAGAAGGATGGGTGGACCGTTGTCACCAGTGACAAGAAGCTGTCGGCTCAGTGGGAGCATACAGTGGCCGTTACCTCCGATGGTTATGAGGTACTGACACTCCGGGCCGAAGAGCATAGTTAAGAGCCTTTAAGTCCACGGCTTTTTCGTTGCGGCGGCGCCTTCACCACAAAACCGTGGACTTCCCTCACTTCAATAGACAGGCATCGATAACTCCGCAATAGCCTTTGTTATCACCTGCTCTTAAGCAAGCCCCTCCAACATTCCCTGAAGGCGCTGCTGTGCCTGCTCATTCAAAGGCAGAAGAGGCTTTCTCGGGTTGCCGACATCGTTGCCTTGCAGGGCCAGGCCGGATTTCACCGCTGCCGCCAAGCCCGATGAAACGATAAACTCCAGAAACGCGTACTGCCGGTAAAACAGCTCTTTGGCTTTCTCGTTTTCACCTTGCTTAACGGCATCATACAGCTGCTTCGGCTTGTCACCGATCAGGCAGGGTGCCGCCGTACACCAGCCGGTGGCACCCGCATTGAGGGCTTCGAGGGCCATGTGGTTGCAGCCATTAAAGAATGGCACTTTGCCATCCGATAGCGTGTAGATTTTATGCATACGCTGAATGTCGCCGGTGCTTTCCTTGATCATGCTGGCGTTCGGGATGCGCTCAACCATTTCCAGCATGAATTCTGGGGACATATCCACGCCGCAGGTGGCGGGGTTGTTGTAGATCATGATGGGCAGTGGGCTGGCGCTTGCGACTGTTTCATAGTGCTGGAAGGTTTCCGCCTCGCTCAACTTGTAGTACGAGAATGGCGAGAGCATGATCGCGTCCGCACCAATTTGATAGACATGCTGCGCTTTTCGCATAGCCTGTTCGGTGGTCAGCTCGGCGATGCCGATGACCACCGGCACCTTACCCGCAATATGCCGCACCGTGTACTCGGCGACCTGCTTCCATTCCGCTTCACTCAAATAGGCGGCTTCACCGGCACTGCCCAAGGCCGCTATGGCGTCCACTTTGGCTTCAAGCAGCACATCGATGACGTCGCCGAGCTTATTGAGGTCAACCTGTTTATTGTCCTGGCTAAAAGGGGTTACCGGATAGCCAATGATGCCTGATAGGTTCATGTCCTGTTCCTCGAAAAAAGGTTGTTAAATGCAGTCCGCGTGGTGTTTAAGCGCCTGCCGTGCGTAGTAGGCAAAATTCACTTTGTTGCGCTTGTCGGTGGATACCCAGTCGTGTGCTTCCCGGGCCAGCTCGTGTGGCAGCGGCTTGATCTCTCCTGCAGCCATCGCAAGCAGCTGCAGCTGTGCCGCGCGCTCTATCAGCACGGCCAGGTTGCAGGCCTCTTCGATCGTCTTGCCGGTGACCAGTTGGCCGTGGTGGGAGAGGAATACGGCGCGGTTGTTGCCCAGGGCGTTTGAGATCAGCACGCCTTCCTCATTGCCTACGGGGACACCAGGCCAGTCCGCGACGAACGAGCAGTCGTCGTACAGAGCGCAGACGTCCATCTGGGAGATCTGCAGTGGTACCTCCAGCATGGCCAGCGCAGCCACGTGGGTCGGGTGGGTGTGAATAATGCAGTTAACCTCCGGATGCTCTTTGTAGATCCAGGTATGGAAGCGGTTGGCGGGGTTGGGCATGCCTTCCCCTGCCAGCGGCTTGAGATCATGGTCGACAGTGATCAGGTTGTCGGCCGTAATCTCGTCGAACCCCAGCCCCAGTCGCTGGGTCAGGAAGGTGTCGCGGTGCTCGGTACGACAGGTGATCTGGCCCGCCAGGCCGGAGTCATGGCCCTTGTCGAACAGAATGCGACAGGTGAGCGCGAGCTTCTCATGGTCGGTCAGTTCCATATCCTGAATCAGGCTTTGCATATCGCGTTCGGTGCTCTGCATCAGTGCCTGCTTGCTTGTGGTGGCGGTCTTCATACGCGTTCTCCTTGGTGTCAGCTTTGACGTGGGGAGAACGATATCGCTATTCTGGACCGGCAATAAGAGCCAGTTTTGTTAGGTTTTCTGGTCCAGTGGAGAGGCGGGCATGTTAAGACCCTGGAAAACGCAGCTGTGGCTGGAGGACAGCCCCGGCAAAACCCTGCATGCAAGATTGCTGAATACGTTGACGGTGGATATCAAGGAAGGCCGGCTGTCGCCGGGGAGCATGCTGCCGGGCTCCCGCTCACTGGCCGAGCAGTTGGGTGTAAATCGCAAAACCGTGCAACAGGTGTATGAGGAGCTGGAGGCCCAGGGCTGGCTGGTTACGCGCCCGCGGTCGGGAACCTTTGTGTCCGAGACCCTGCCCGAGCAGGGGCTGTCGTCCTCTGACCATCAACTGGTTAACAGTACCAACAGGACTCGATCCGCCTCGGAGCTGGTGGAAATCCTCTATCAGGACGCGCTTAGCGCCTACAACGCAATGCCGGTCACCAATGACGGCACCCCGGATTCCCGGTTGATCCCCTATCAACTGCTGGCGCGCACTTATCGACGGGTCTGTATTGAGCTGAGCCGCAACTCCAGGCTGGGCTATGGCGATCCCAAAGGCAGTGTTGACCTGCGCAAGTCGGTTGCGAAGATGCTGTCTGGTGACCGCTTTATGAATTGCTCAGCCGAGCAGGTGTGCATTGTCAGGGGTAGCCAGATGGGTATCTATCTCGCTTCCCGTATTCTAGACCCGAGTAAGGGGGCCATCGTGATGGAAGATCTCTGCTATCTGCCCGCCCGGGCAGCCTTCGAGTCGAATGGTTTCAAGGTGCTGAAATGCAGGCTGGATGGCCAGGGGCTGGATATCGAACACCTACAGGCATTACTCGCCGAGCATTCGGTTGCCGCCATTTATGTCACACCGCATCACCAGTATCCCACCACCGTTTGCCTGCCCATGGATCGGCGGCTAACACTGCTAGAACTTTCCAAAGCACACAGGTTCGCGGTGTTGGAGGATGATTATGACCATGAATTCCACTATGAGACGAACCCTGTTCCCCCACTTGCGAGCTTGCCCAATGCCGAGAACGTGGTGCATATCGGCTCGATGTCCAAAGTGTTTGCGCCGGGTTTAAGGCTTGGCTACATCGCAGCGGATATCCGGTTCATTGAACGTGCTGCACAGGAAATCATACTCATTGACCGTCAGGGCAATACAGTCACAGAGCAGGTTTTGTCTAACCTGATGGAGTCTGGTGAGGTCCGGCGTCACATTCGTAAGACGCGCAAGGAGTATGAGGCCCGGCGTAATTTTGCTGCAGCCGAGTTCGCCCGGGTATTTGGTGACAAGGTATCTTTTACCTTGCCTACCGGCGGAATGGCTATCTGGGTTGATATTTCCAAGCTGGCCAAAAGCCGGGAGCTGGATAGCCTGCCAGGTAAGGATTCGACCCTTAGTACTGCTTATACGGACGATCAGGTGGCGCCGACTCACCTGCGATTTGGGTTTGGAGCGTTAAGTAAAGCTGAGATAACCCAATCGGTGGAGTTGTTAGCGGAGGAGTTGAACTCGACAGGACGTTAGACAGCGAAAGTACGGCGCCTCAGCAATCAGAGGCGCCGCGAGTGGAGGCAACGATTACTTCAGATCTGAGATGCTTGCCCCAAAGTTGATATGGAACGGAGCCCCTTCCAAGACAAGAGCCGGGACTGACTTGACTCCGGCTGCCTCGGCTTCGGCGATTCTCGCCTTGTCATTGCCAAGATGGACCACTTCAACATCGTAGCGAGAGCGATCAATCGCCTCGGCAACATGGTCCTCAGCAGCGACACATACAGGGCATCCTGCGTGGTAGAAAATAGCTTTGCCACTCATTATTGAACTCCTAATATCTGTTGGTTGATTGGCGTGCGCACGACTAAACGATAGAGTTGGCAGAGTGCGTTGACTAGTGGGCACAAATGAGTGGGCTGGGCACCTTTTGGTGTAATTTGTCGAAATGAAAGGAGAAAAATTCTTGCAGACTCGCAGCACCTATCGCAAGTTGGAGGACATAGTGGGCTGCAAATGGTCGGTTTCCGTCCTTCTCGCCGTGGAGAAGGGGGTTAACCGGCCTGGGGCCCTTGAGCGACATATTGAAGGAATCTCGGCAAAAGTCCTCTCTGAACGACTTCGAAAACTTACGGCATATGGCCTGATGCACAAGGAGAGCTTCCCGGAGGTCCCACCGCGTACCGAGTATTCGCTGACCAAGTCTGGTCAGAGGCTCATCAAAATCATTCAGCAAATCCAAGATCTCGATGTCGAAATGAGCGAAAAAAGTGAAAATTCTGTGTAGATGCAACTACCACATAACGCATATGAGCCTTCTTGGAACCAACAGAGAATAGGCATTTTGTTGGCCGCGCCAGCGGCAAACTGAACTCATGAGCGAGAACATTTGCCTCGACAGTTTCGTTCAGCTTTCAGACGCTTAGCGGTTCAGCGGTCACCGGTTAGAGCTAAATGAACCTCAATCTGTGGGAGACAAAATGAAGGTAAAACGAATAGTTACCAACATAGCGGCGGCAACCCCCTCCGAAGCAGAGAAATTCTACTCGGCTATTTTTGGGCTTAAGATTGTGATGGATCATGGATGGATAAGAACCTATAGCTCGGGCGAGGAAATGACCACTCAGGTAAGCGTGGCATCGGAAGGTGGCTCCGGAACGCCAGTTCCTGATCTGTCTATCGAGGTTGATAACCTGGAGATCGCTTTGGAGAGAGTGAAGAATGGAAATATTGAGATTGAGTATGGCCCGGTAAGTGAGCCCTGGGGTGTTCGTCGGTTCTATGTTCGTGATCCGTTCGGGAAGCTCATCAATGTTTTACAGCATGAGTAACCGTTGGGGATTGCTCTAACGGTTCGTTCCGTGTCAGATGGTAAAAATATGGAACCCGTTGTTCAGGAAGAAACCACTGGTTGTGGTATAGCCGCAAGTGCAGCTTTAGCAGGCATCAGTTATGCCGAGGCTAAACGGACTGCAAACGCGCTGGGTATTTACGCCGACGATACGGCGCTTTGGTCAGAGAGCGTGGTGATGCAAAGGTGTTGGATTCCAGGAAGGCACTGAAAGCAAATGTCCGCCGGGATTTCGGGCGCACGAAACCCAAGTGGTACATTGAGATATAAAGCGAATAGGCCACAGCAGTGGTGGCCTGCACCGGTTCATGGGTTTGGTTCAAAAGGGAGCCAAAATTCAAACTGAATGTTAGGTATGGAACAGTCGATTCAGTCCAGGTTCTGACGGGATCAAACAAGCAGACAAGGAGGTGTACAGATGAAGCAAATGGGTCGCTGTCTCTGCGGAGGCATTCAATCGTGAAAGAAACCCCGTCAGCAAAGCTTGTATCGTCAGCTAATCATACCGCCTCGCCATTTGGCACTCAGTTTTGCGATCATATGACACTCGTCCGTTTTGCCGATGGGCGTTGGTCTGAGGTGGAGACACTGCCGGTAGGACCTTTGCCGCTACACCCAGCATCTCATGTGTTGCATTATGGCAGTTCGTGTTTCGAGGGCATGAAAGCTTTTCGGATGCAGAATGGCGGCGTTCGTATTTTTCGCCTCGACCGCCATGTTGAACGCTTCCAGCGCAGCGCCGAGTTGCTTTGCTTGCCTCTGCCGCCCGCCGACATTGTCGAAGCAATGATCCGCCAACTCGTTGATTTATGTTTTGACGATATACCGGAAGCACCTGGTGCGCTCTACCTACGGCCGGCGCTGATTGGCACGGAGGAGAACATCGGTTCGGCGGGTGCGCCCTCTGCACAGGCCATGCTCTATGTGTTGGCGTCGCCCGTCGGAGATTATTTCTCGAGAGGTGGTCATGGTTTGACTATCCTGATCGAAGATCAGGAGTTGCGGAGTACTCCCGGCTTCGGTCAGGCGAAAGCCGGAGGTAATTATGCCTCAGCGCTTCGCCATGTCGTTAAAGCCAGGAAAGAACATGGAGCAGATCAGGTGTTGTTCTGCCCGAACGGCGATGTGCAGGAAACAGGGGCGTCGAACTTCTTCCTGATCAATGATTCTCAGCTGCTCACGAAGCCTTTGGATGCGTCGTTTCTGCATGGCGTCACCCGGGATTCGGTAATAACCCTTGCTCGAGACTTGAACTATGACGTCATCGAACGAGATTTTACCGTTGCTGAGGTCATGGATTGGATTCAGACCGGAGAAGCCGCGTTATCCGGAACAGCGGCTGTTCTTTCTGGTGTGGGGTCGTTTGTGCACAAAGGCGCTACATACAAGGTAGGCGATGGTAGCACCGGCCCTAACACTCGAAAACTGAGCGACGCACTGCGGGCACTGCAATCTGGTAGAACTGAAGATAGATTCGGCTGGCTGAGCTGAATGTTGCTTCTGGAGTAGCGACGTGAAACTCAAGGAACTTTTAGAAGAACTCGAGACGCTAGGGAAAGAGAACGATGCGTCGGTAGAGCAGAAAGATCGCAAGTATCTCAACATCACCAGGGATACCGGGGAGTTCTTGTCGGTACTGATAAAAGCTGGCGCAGTGAGACAGGTTCTGGAGATCGGAACGTCTAACGGTTATTCCACTTTGTGGATAGCGTCCGCGCTACCAGAGGATGGACATGTGACCACTCTGGAAGTGTCTCCGTTCAAGATTAGTCAGGCCAAAAGCAACTTCAAACGTGCCAATCTCGATCATAAGATCACTGTGGTACAAATGGGCGCCGTCGATTATCTCGGGCAAGCTAGCCGTTTGTTTGATCTGGTTTTTCTTGACGCCGACCGCGCGAGCTACGTTCAAGTTGCTGGCCAAATCGTTTCCCTCATTCGGCCCGGGGGCATTCTGGTGTGTGACAATGCGGTTTCGCACGCTGAGGAACTGAGGGAATTCATTGATTTTGTCGACAGCACTGGCGGGTTTACCACCACTACTGTGCCGGTAGGCAAAGGTGAGTTCGTGGCGTGTAAAAAAACATAATCAAGACTGGTGGTGGGAACGCTTGGAAGCGGTTTCTCTACAACCTCGTTAAGCACCAGGGGCGGATGCGCGCGTGTGTGGCCCGCAGCGGAATGTTATCTGATTGGAATGGAGGCACAGATGAGATCTATTGCAACATCACTCATGTTTGTTGGAGAGCAGGCTGGGAAAGCCGAGGAGGCCATCAGGTTTTATACCTCGCTATTCGTTGGTTCAGAGATCGTCGATATTCAACGTTACCAGGCCGGCGAGCATGAACCAGAAGGTTCTGTGAAAATGGCGAAGTTTAAGATAAACGGTCGAGAGTTTATGGCGCTCGACAGCCACCTTGATCACCAATTTACGTTTACGCCCTCCATGTCGCTGTATGTTGAGTGCGAATCGGCGAGCGAAATTGAGGAAGTATTTAAAGCCCTGGCAGAAGGTGGCTCAGAGCTAATGCCGCTGGATAATTATGGTTTTAGCCAGAAATTCGGGTGGTTGAATGATAGGTATGGTGTGTCTTGGCAGCTAAACCTGTCGAACTAGTGTGGCGACAACTCCAGCCCAAAACCGTGCGCAGTGTTACGTAGTTTCCGCGGTTGCCGGAGGCCCTACATTGAACGCATAGGAGACTCAGACAATGGCGACAGATAAACAGCCACTACCGGAGGTCGTTTCTTCGGAACAGTGGAAAGCGGCGCTGGATCAGCTTCTTGTAAAAGAGAAAGAGTTAACCCGGGCACGGGATGCACTGAACGCAGAGCGTAGGAAGTTACCGATGGTCAAGGTGGCCAAGCACTATACGCTCCAGGGGGAAAATGGCGCAGTGTCCCTGCTCGATTTGTTCGAAGGGCGCCGTCAGCTCATTGTTTATCACTTCATGTTTGCCCCGGATTGGAACGCTGGCTGCGACGGTTGCTCCTGGTTGGTAGATGCCATGACACACCCGGCCCACCTGCATGCTCGCGATACGTCGTTGGTTATGGTGTCACGCGCACCAAGGGAAAAACTCATGCAGTACAGGTCGCGGATGGGATGGACGGCGCCTGTTCCATGGTATTCGTCTTACGAGAGCGACTTTAACGTCGATTTCGGCGCAACCACGGATAACGGTGAACGACACGGTGCCAGTGTTTTTATTCGCGACGGAGATGATATCTACCGCACCTACTATACGGGTGCGCGTGGCGTCGAATATCTCGGCACTCTCTGGACATACCTGGATTTGACCCCCTTTGGTCGCCAGGAAACTTGGGAAGACTCACCGGAAGGCTGGCCTCAGACGGAGCCCTACGTATGGAATCGCCGCCACGATGAGTACGACGTCTGACAACTCATATGGAGGAAAGATGATATGAACACGGCTCCCGCACCCTATCCCATCGGTAAGCCTGGCACTCCCTGGGGTGAGGTGGAACGTGCTGAGTGGTTGTCACAGCAGACCCGTCAACGGAGCTATGAGTCTGATGTGTTGAGCGTGATCGAGCGTCTGCGCCCACGTTTTGATGTGGAAGAGTATGGCCGTCTGGATTATGGCGCCAACCGTTATCCGCTGATGGCGATTCGCAGCCGCGACTGGCGTGAGGATTTGCCAGTCGTGCTGATAACAGGCGGGGTACACGGCTATGAAACCAGCGGTGTACACGGCGCACTGCAGTTTCTTGATCAGCATGCGGCGGATTACGCGGGCCGTGTCAATCTGTTGGTCGCGCCGTGCGTCAGCCCTTGGGCATACGAGCGCATCCATCGCTGGAACCCGAACGCGGTCGACCCGAACCGTTCGTTCCGAGATGACGGTTTGGCGGATGAGGCGGCGGCGCTTATGCGACTGGTGGCCCCCGTTCGCGATCATGCATTGATGCATATCGATCTGCACGAGACCACTGATACGGATGAAACCGAGTTTCGTCCCGCGCTCGCGGCCCGAGACGGCAAGCCGTTCGAGCCGGGGGAAATTCCTGACGGCTTCTATCTGGTCGATGACAGCGAAAGCCCAGAGCCCGAGTTTCAACAGGCGTTGATTGAGGCGGTGGAGCAGGTCACACACATCGCACCGGCTGATGGTAACGGTGAGATCTTTGGCTCACCGGTCGCCGCTCGAGGCGTCATTCAGTACCCGCTCAAACAGCTGGGCCTGTGCGCCAGTATCACCAGTGCTCCATACAGGACCACCACTGAAGTCTATCCCGACAGCGCACGAGTGACCCCCGAGCAATGCAATGCAGCGCAGGCTACTGCCGTGTGTGCGGCGATCGACTACGTGCTGGTGAACCCGTAGGGAAGGACAGTCATGATTCTGCAACTAACGTGGGTCGTTATGAGCAGCACAAATGTTTGAGGGGCTGCTCAACCCAGGCGGCTTCCAACTGTCTATTCCGTAATTTGTCTCTGGTTGAAAAAGCCCCTTCCCGCCGTAACGTCATGATGAGTGAGGCGAAAGATCCCCCATCACTCAATTGCACCAGTGGGAGGTAAGCAATGGCAAACGCACAAAACTGGAAACGCGAGCGGGAACAGTATCAGGCGGCCTGGGCCAAGTACCAGAACGTGGCTGAGCGGATAGATGCCAAATACGAAAGCCTCGATAGTGGCACCAAGGACCAGGCGCCCGCCGAGGAAGATCTATCGGAGCTACAGGAAGCCTGGAAAGAGCTTGAGAACGCTCGTGAGCGCCTTGGTGAGTATAACAATGAGCTCCATGAGCGGCATATGGCCCAAGGTAAAAGCATGTGATTTTGTTGAGCACGACCGCGCCATTCTGAGGAAGCGCTAGAGGCGTGTCCTGAACGCGTGTCTAGATAGCTTTTATCCGTGTCAAAGGCCGGAGAGTAGCGCTACTCTCCGGCCTTTATATTTGGATGGCAGTTAAAGCCAGGTCAGGCCCGCGCTGATAATGATGCCGGTGACGATCAGCAGCATCAGGCAGTAGCCCATGATGTCCTTGGCTTTCAGCCCAGCGATGGCAAGCACAGGCAGAGCCCAGAAAGGTTGTAAGAGATTGGTCCAGGCGTCGCCCCACGCAACCCCCATGGCCACTCTGGATATGTCAGCGCCAAGCTCCTGTGCAGCAGGCAGCATAACCGGCGCCTGAACGGCCCACTGGCCGCCGCCGGATGGCACGAATATGTTGACCACCCCGGCGCTGATAAAGCTCCAGAATGGCAAGCTCTCGGCGCTCGCAATGGACACAAACCCTGTTGAGATGCTTGCTGCCAGTCCGGAAGCTGTCATTACGCTCATGATGCCGGCGTAGAACGGAAACTGGATAACGATGCCGGCGCCGCCTTTCACGGCTTCATTCAGGCTGGCAAGCAGGCGCTTTGGGGTCTGGTGCAGGATGATGGCAACGAACAGGAACATGAAGTTCACGATGTTCAGGTTCAGCCCGCCACCCTCGATAAAGTATTGGAAGATGAATGCGATACCACTGAATCCGATCAACCAGGCAAGTATTCTGCTGTTCTCCAGGTAGTCGGCCGGGCGATTGATAACAACCGAGGTGTCGGGCTCATCGTCCAGGATTTTAGGGTCCGCGTACACGCTGTCTCTTTCGTCTGGCAGCATGAGTCGGTTAACCAGGGGCACAATAATAAAAAGTGCGGCGACGATGGCCAGGTTGAAGAAGGCGAAGATGGTTTCACTGGTGCCGATAACGCCGATCACATCTGCAGTGAAGTGGTTCTCTGTGGCAATCGTCAGTGGGATGGAGCCTGCAAGCCCGCCGTGCCAGACAATGAACCCGGAATAGGCACTGGCGATCAGCAACGGATAGTGTACGCGGATTTGCCGGGCGAGGGCTTTGGCAAACAGCGCGCCGACCACCAGGCCAAAGCCCCAGTTGATCCAACTGGCGATCAGCGCGATGAAGGTAACCAGTACAATTGCCTGGCCCGGTGTTCTGGCAAGGCCTGCAATCCGGTTCAGGATGCCACGCACCAGTGGGGTGCTCGCCATCATGAAGCCGGTGACCAGTACCAGCAGCATTTGCATTGAGAAGGTCAGCAGGTTCCAGAAACCGTCCCCCCACATCTCTACTACCGCCATGGGGCTATGCCCCTGGAACACCATAGCGGCAACGAATGACAGCAGTGTCAGTATGATGACGAATAGGTAGGGGTCCGGTAGGTATTTGTCTACCAGACTGACCATAGGTTTGGCTGCTCTGTCTAACACATTGTCCCCCAATATTTTTTTCAGCTTGTTTTGTTGCTGGCAAGCTAAACTAAAAGCCTGGGGTAGCACCAACTATCCTTTCGCCGTATTGCATTACTCATTCATTGGGGGAGGGGGTACTCCCACCATCGTCTATTGCTCCCAGATAGCCCGATTTCTATAATCAATCGTTGGTCCGCTGCCTGATAGCGGCACAGCGATCTTCACAATCCCAATAAAAAGGAAAACCACATGTTGAAACGTCGCTCTCTTCTTGCTGCCGCGGCGGCTACCCTGCTGTTCAGTGCCGTTGCTCAAGCCGATTACAAGGATGAATACACCGTTTCCACCGTACTGCCGTCTGCGTTTCCCTGGGGCCAGGCTGCCGACAAATGGGTGGAGCTGGTGAAAGAGCGCTCCGATGGGCGTATCAACATGAAAATCTACAGCAACTCCCAACTGGTTTCCGGTGACCAGACCAAAGAGTTCTCGGCGATGCGCTCCGGGCTGATCGATATGTCGGTGGGGTCCACCATCAACTGGTCGCCTCAGGTGCCTGAGCTGAACCTGTTTTCCCTGCCTTTCCTGATGCCGGATTATGCCGCCATCGATGCGATCACCCAAGGCGAGGCTGGCGAAGCTGTCTTTGCCGCGATCAAGAAGCGTGGTGTTACACCGCTGGCCTGGGGCGAGAATGGCTTCCGCGAGCTCTCCAACTCCAAGCTGACCATCGATGAGCCGGCCGACCTGGATGGCCTGAAAATACGCGTAGTCGGTTCGCCGCTGTTCCAGGATACCTTTACGGCCCTGGGCGCTAACCCCACCCAGATGAGCTGGGCCGATGCCAAGCCGGCGCTGACCACCGGTGCCGTCGACGGCCAGGAGAACCCGCTATCGGTCTTTGACGTGGCGCGTATCGATCAGGTTGGCCAGAAGTACCTGACCCGCTGGCACTACATGGCGGACCCGCTGGTGTTTGCAGTCAGCAACAGCATCTGGGACCAATTCAGCGAGGAAGATCAGGCGCTGCTGAAGCAGGCGGCGATTGATGCCGGCCAGTGGGAAATCGAGAAATCCCGTAGCGAAATCGACGCGACCCTGGCCGCCATCAAGGAACGTGGCGTAGAGGTCACCGAACTGACTGATGAGCAGCGTGATGCCTTCATGAAGGCCACCCAGTCGGTTTATGAAACTTGGACTCCGCGCATTGGCGAGGATCTGGTCAAGCAAGCGCAGGAAGCGGTCGCCAACCGTAACCAGTAAGCGCGATCTGTTCAGGCGCCCACCGTTGCCGGTGGGCGCTCTTTCCGAACCGGAGTTACCATGCCGTCCCGTCCTCCCAAATTCCGGCTCGATGCCTGGCTGGCCACCATTGCCCTGGTTGCGATCTGCTTGATCAGCCTCGGCAATGTGATCGTGCGCTACGCGACAGATGCCTCCTTTGCCTTTACCGAGGAATTCTCGGTGTTCCTTTTGGTGGTGCTTACCTTCGCAGGCGCTGCGGTGGCTGCGCGACACAACCAGCACATTCGCATTGAGTTGATCGAGCACTATCTGCCGCCCTGGGCACGAAAGGTGGTGTTTGTCCTGCAATGGCTGGGCGGGGTGACAGTCCTGGGGATCATGACGTGGTATGGCAGTACCTTCGCCATGCAGGAATACCAGTGGGAGTCATTGTCACCAGGCCTGGGATTACCTAACTGGATTTACGTGATCTGGCTGCCGCTACTATCTGCAGCCATCATTATCCGCCTGACCCAGAACCTTGTTGATCGCCTTCGCGGCCGGGAAGCCCCAGAGGTGATCCATGAGTCCTGATCTGCTGATGATTGGCAGTTTCCTGCTGGCGTTGCTGTTGGGCATGCCGGTCGCAATTGCCCTGGGCCTGGGCGGGCTGGTGGGTATCGTCGCGGGACTGCCGCCCGCGATGCTGGGCACGTTTGGTACCAACACGTATAACAGCGTGGCCAAATACCCGCTGATTGCGATTCCCCTGTTTATCCTGACCGGCCTGATCTTCGAGCGTGCGGGCGTTGCCGCCGCGCTGGTGCGGTTTGCCCAGTCGATCATCGGCCCCCGCCATGGTGGGCTGACCGTTGTCGCGGTGCTGGTGTGCCTGATCATGGGTGGCATGAGCGGTTCTGGTCCAGCTGATGCGGCCGCTGTTGCCATGGTGATGCTGCCAAGCATGCAGAAGGCCGGTTATCCGAAGCCGTTTTCGGCGTCATTGATTGCGGCTTCGTCGTCCACAGCAATCCTGATTCCGCCGTCCATTGCATTGATTCTTTATTCCATCGTGGTGCCTGGTGTTGATCTGCGGGCGCTGTTCGCCGCTGGTATTTTTCCGGGCATTCTGGCGGGCGCGTCCTTGCTGGCGCCAGCGTTGTATTTTGCGAAGAAGTACCGTTGGGAAGACCCCGAAGCGGTCGAACGCCCGCCTTTCTGGCCCAGCCTCAAGGCGGCCTTGCCCGCGCTGTTTGCACCGGTGATCATCCTTGGGGGCCTGCGCTCAGGCCTGTTTACGCCCACTGAGGCGGCCGTGGTGGCGGTGGCATACGGCGTGCTGGTCGGTTGCGTGTTGTATCGCAATCTCAGCCTGCGGAACCTCTGGGGCCTGATGACAGACGCCGCCGTTACCTCCGGCGTGGTGATGTTTATCATTGCGCTGGCGGGCATCTTCGCCTGGGCGGGGACGACGCTGGGTACTTTCCAGCACCTTGCGGATGCCTTGTTGTCGCTCTCGGAAAACGGCTGGGTGCTGTTGGGTCTGGTGATGGTCCTGGTGCTGATTGCCGGGATGCTGCTGGATGCCATCTCGATCTACCTGATCCTGATTCCGATTGTTCTGCCGCTGATGAATCACTTTGGCTGGAACCCGATCTGGTTTGGCATATTGCTGGCCATGAACATCGCCATTGGCCAGTTCACACCACCGGTCGCCGTGAACCTGATGGTCACCACCCGCATCGCCAACATCCGCCTGGAACACACCATCGGTTGGGCCATGGTGTTTGTGGCTGCGATGGCTGTCAGCCTGGTGCTGGTGATGTTGGTGCCGGGGATTGCGTTGTGGTTACCGGAAAAGCTTGGTTATGTCGTGGGTCCATGGTAAATAGAGCACCGCTACGCTTCGCGGCCTCCCCAAGGATTACCTATGAACCAACTTGATCTGCTTTACGGATTCAGCAGTGTCGTTATCGTTGTAATTCTCTTCATGGCGATAGTTGCGCTTAATGAAGTGGGATTTAGAGTAGGGCGCTTCGTACAGTCCCATACGGACGATGAAGTTAAAGCGCTTACGAGTTCCATTCAGGCCAGCGTACTGGGTTTATTGGCATTGTTGCTCGGGTTTACATTCAGCATGTCCATGCAACGATATGATAATCGAAGTATGGCCTTAATAGATGAAGCGAATGCCATAGGAACCGCAATACTGAGGGTTCAATTGCTGCCAGAGGAATACAGAGACGAAGCTGGCAATCTATTCCGGCAATATGTTGGTTTGCGTGTAGAAATTGGCCAGTTGGACCTTACCAAAACGGAAGAGCGTACTTCCTACAATGATAAAATCGCCGACTTGCAGAATCGGTTATGGGCATTGGCAATATCAGCTACCGAGGTGGACCCCCGCCCGGTAACAACTGGCGCATTTGTAAAATCACTCAATGACGTTATTGATAGCCAAGGTAAAAGAAATGCATTGCTTCAAATGCAAGTTCCAGAAGTTGTACTGGTTTTACTGTTTATAGTGTTCGTCTCCTCAGGTGGGATAATGGGGTATTCCGCAGGGTTGAGTGGAAAACGTATGTTCGCGCCGATAGTGTTGGTTTCCATACTGATTACCTTGATCGTCTTTATAATAATTGATCTGGATCGACCAAAACGCGGTCTTATACAGGTGAACCAGAGTGTCATGACTCAACTGCTGAATGATCGCAAGGAGTGATTCATTCCCTTGCCGTTGTCTTGTGCTTAGTCACTTGCGCCCGATATTCTGGCACCGGCAATCCCCCGATTCCCCAGTCCTCAAGCGCCACTTCATCAATCACGACCATGGTTGAGGCCGGTTTCTTGTCCAGAATTCGAACGAGCAAGTCGGTAACGCCCGCGATCAGTTCCGCTTTCTGTTGCGCAGAAGGTCCCTTGCCCTCCGGGCCGCCTTCGCGGGTAATTTTGATATTGACGTACGGCATGGTCAGTCTCCCTGGCTTGTGATTTCATAGTGAAAGATTTTGGCCATGATGGCCCAGCGGCCTTGATCGTAGATCAGGGTCAGGAAATCGGTGTAGTCGCGGCCCATCATGGTCATTTCCACTCGCGCGAACGCGAGAGTCGGGCCTCCCGTTTCGATCGAAATGATGCGCTCGTTGCGGGTTTCTCCGTTGCTTGCTGGCGGCACCCGTTGATCCAGCACCTTCCGGTATTCGTCGAACGACAGTACCCGGTAATCCTCTGGTGTCGCACTCACATACTGGGCGTGCGGATGGAACACGCCAGAGAGCATGGCGCTGTCGGCCTTGTGCAGTCCTTCAAAATAGGTTTCGAGCAGGACCGGGATGGCTTCGTAAGGCTTGGGTGAGTTCATTGTGCGACCAGTCCTTCCGACAACATTGCGGCTTTAACGCTCGGCCGGGCCGCCATGCGATTCCAGAGGGTGTTCAGGAACGGCCAATCCTTGAGATCGATCCCGGGCACGGCGGCCCAACTGCACACTACAAAAAGGTAGGCGTCAGCAACGGTGAAGGTGTCGCCCACCAGATAGGCTCGACCATCGTCGAGCAGAGACTCCAGGTAGTCGAAATGGCGGGGGATGGTCTCCAGTGCCTGGGCACGCTGTTCGTCCGTTGCGCTGGCTTTGAAGAAGGGGCCAAAGGCCTTGTGCAGCTCTGATGCAATGTAGTTCAGGTGCTCCTGCAAACGGGCTCGCTCAAGGGTGCCTACGTCGGGTATCAATGTAGTTGATTCCGCCAGGTATTGAAGGATCGCAGCGCCTTCGGTCAGTACCGCTCTGCCGGTATCCAGCGCCGGCACATAACCTTTGGGGTTGACGGTTTTATAGTCGATACCGGACTCGGTGCGCTGGGTTTGGGTATCAACGGGCTCAAGGGTGAAATCAATACCCAGTTCTCTAAGTACAATGTGTGTCGCCAGTGAGCAGGCGCCGGGCTTGAAATACAGTTTCATGGGTAGATCTCCTTTGTGTGATAAGCACTGGGCTTGGACACAGAGGAGATTACTGTCTGCAATAAGAATAAAATAATATTGAGTTATTATAATAATGATAATCTAATAGAATCATCTTTGGGTGAAGAAACGAGAGGCGTCGATGAAGCTGGAGCAATTGCGTGTGCTGGATGCCATCGTGACGCAAGGCAGCTTTCGCAAAGCGTCTGAGGTGCTCTACAAATCCCAGCCCGCTTTGAGCCAGGCTATCAAAAGCCTGGAAGAGGAAACCGGGCTAACCCTGCTGTCCCGGGAGAGTTACCGCCCGGTGCTTACCCCAGCCGGTAAGGCCTATTACCGCCAGGCACGGGGTGTGCTGGACCAGGTACAGGCTCTGAAGGAGTTGGCCGGCAAGTTGTCGGCCAGCCAGGAAGCTGAGGTGCGGCTGTCGGTATCCGCCACTTGTCCGTTGGGTAATCTCCTGTCAGTGATTGGTGAGCTCAAGGAGGCATACCCAGCCACGGATATCCGGCTGATGTCGGATGCCATGGGTGGCAGTGCAGAACGACTCATGGCGGGCGAGGTTGATTTTATCATCGCCACAATGGATGGTCTTTCCACAGAGGCAGTTCATGCTTCGCCCTACACCGCCGTGAATATCATCCCGGTAGCCCATCCCGGCTATGGTCCGGCAAGCAGTCGCAAGCGGCTGAGCAATGCTGAAATGCGCCCGTACGTCCAGGTTGTGGTGGCGGGTACCGGGCAGGGGCAATATGACCAGAGCCGGGATGTGGTTCCGGAGAGCCTAAGGTGGACGGTGTCGGATTTTGCCGCTAAAAAAGAGATCGTGATGGCCAGGATGGGATGGGGCGGTCTGCCGGAGCATTTGATTGCCCGTGAATTGGAGGCCGGCGAACTGGTAACGCTTGATCTGAAAGGTTACCCGATCCGCCGTTCACAGCTTCACCTGGTGCGTCGTCGGGAAGGCGCTCTGGGGGTGGTTGCCCATGAGCTTTGGGAGCGACTCTCCACCAATTAAGAATCTAGAGGTAAAAAATGACCATCCAGAATGTGCTGGGAATTGATCTGCCCGTCATTCAGGCGCCAATGGCCGGTGTGCAGGGGCATGAACTGGCTGTAGCGGTGTCCAATGCTGGAGGGCTGGGCTCGTTGCCCTGTGCCATGCTTAGCTCTGAAGCACTGCGAAAAGAGTTGGAAGCACTGACAAGCCAGACCAGCAAGCCCTACAACGTCAACTTCTTCTGTCACACGCCCCCAGAGCCAGATGCCAATGCAGAGCATCATTGGCGCGAAGCGCTGTCGCCATATTTCGACGAGTTGGGTATCGATTCCAATGATGTATCCGCGCAAGCGGGAAGGGCCCCTTTCAGCTCTGAGGCAGCGGATGTCTTGGCGGACTTCAAACCGCCGGTGGTGAGTTTCCACTTTGGCTTGCCGGCACCCGAGTTGATGGCTCGTATAAGAGGGTGGGGCGGGAAGATACTGTCGACCGCCACAACCGTGGACGAAGCGCTTTGGCTGGAGGCGCAGGGCGTCGATGCCATTATCGCGCAAGGGCTTGAAGCGGGCGGCCATCGCGGGTTTTTTCTGTCGCGGGACATCAGTACTCAGGTCGGCACCTTCGCCCTGATTCCACAAATGGTAGACGCGGTGAAAATCTCCGTTATCGCCGCTGGCGGCATTGCGGACTTCAAAGGCGTACAGGCTGCAATGGCGCTTGGGGCGGCCGGAGCGCAGATTGGCACCGCGTATTTGTTGTGCCCCGAAGCTCAAACCAGAGCAGTGCATCGCGCCGCCCTGAAATCAGAGACCAGCCGTGTAACTGCGCTGACAAATCTGTTTAGCGGTGGCGCCGCCCGGGGTATTGTGAACCGAATAATGCGTGAATTGGGGCCGATGAGTTCCAAAGCTCCTGCTTTCCCCCTGGCATCATCCGCCATTGCACCATTACGTGCGAAAGCCGAAGCTGAGGGGAGCGGTGACTTTTCGCCTCTGTGGGCGGGACAGAATGTTGGTGGCTGCAAGGAGGTTTCGGCGGCAGCTCTTACGCGGGAACTGGCAGGATTGGGTGGGTAAGTAACTTCAAAACCGAGTGACAGGCTCAGGAGCAAGTTTGCATGGAAGATTGAGACTTCCGCGAATCAGCAAGCCAGAGCCGGTGATGTTTGAGGGCTAGTCGACGCTATGATACAGCGAGAAGCCAAATTAACCTTGTCTTCGTAGTTGCCTGCAATAGACTGATAACTGCAGCCGGAAGCCCGTCTTAGGGTGTTGTGGCGGCTTGATAATCAAAGAAAGGCCAACCAATGAGAGGAATAACCGTGCCCGCTATCTTTCCTTTTTACCGCGCAGCGGCTTTTACCCTTGCTATGATCGCCGGGCCGGCTATGGCTGCTGACCCAGTGGTGGTGTCGTCCAAGATCGATACGGAAGGCGCAGTGTTGGGCCAGATGATCCTGCAAACCCTTGAAGAAGCGAACATTCCGGTTGAGAACCGCCTGCAGCTCGGCGCGACCAGCATCGTTCGCAATGCTATCAAGGCCGGCGAGATAGATCTGTACCCGGAGTACACCGGCAATGCCGCTTTCTTCCATGATCAGGCAGACCGGGACATCTGGAAAGATGCCGCCAAGGCCTACGAGCAGGCTGCCAGCCTTGATAAGAAGGCACATAACATTGTCTGGCTAACACCGGCGAAAGCCAACAATACCTGGGCCATGAGTGTGCGGGGCGATCTGGCACGTGAGAACGGCTTGAACACGCTTGAAGATCTGGCTTCCTATATCAATGGCGGCGGCGCCTTCAAGTTTGCAGCCAGTGCCGAGTTTGTCGAATCTGCCAGCGCGTTGCCGGCGTTCCAGGAAGCGTACGGTTTCAAACTGGGGTCTGATCAGTTGCTGATCCTGTCCGGCGGCAACACTGCTGCGACGCTCCGGGCTGCGGCCCTGACCGACAACGATGTGAATGGCGCCATGACCTACGGCACTGATGGTGGTCTGAACGCACTCGACCTGAAGGTGATGGAAGACACCCTGGGCGTTCAACCGGTCTATCAGCCCGCGCCTATCGTGCGCGCAGAGGTGCTGGAAACGTATCCGAACATCCGCGAAGTTCTTGCGCCGGTCTTTGAGTCACTGGACCTGGAGACTCTTCAGCGCCTGAATGGCCAGGTTGCGGTGAATGGTGTGCCTGCCGAAGCCGTTGCCCGGGACTATCTGGATTCCCTGGCTCAGGACTAAGATTTGGCGATCACCGAGACTTTGCGCCCAAACCGAGTCATTCCGGTGCTTGGGGTGTTGGCCCTGGCACTGGTCTGGTTGCTGGACCTTGGTACTATCCAACCCAACCGTATTGTTCCGGGCACCGGCCATGGCCTACTTTCGGCCGTGGGATGGACAGGGGCAGGGCTGGTTACGGGGATTCTGTTGGCGACCATTGTGCTGTCCACATTGCCGTTACGTCGTCGCTATGAGCTCCTGCTCGGTCTGATTGGGCTTTCACTGGCAACGATGCCGCTGTTGCTGGATATGTTTGCCGCCCTCCATCTGCCCGAGGGTTCGCCCTACGCCCGCTCGTCGGTCGGGGCAGGGTTCTGGTCTCTTCTGTTCCTGCTTTCGCTGATGTTGATTGAGACCCTTGGCCGGCTCGAAGCCCGGCGTTGGCTTCAACTGATACTGCTCGTGTTTATCGGTGGGAGCTGGATTGTCCTGCTGCGTGGCGAGGGCCTGGAAAGTCTGTCGCTGGTGCGGGAGTTCAACGCTCGCCCCGACAAGTTCCAGCAAGCGCTCTGGACGCACCTGGCCCTGGCATTGGGTGCGGTCGCCATCAGTGCGGGCCTGGCGTTCGCCCTGGCGCTTAAAATGATCCGAAGCCCCGCCTGGCAGCGTCCTCTTCTGGGCGCCGTGAGTTTTCTGCAAACCATTCCAAGCCTTGCGGTATTTGGTTTGCTGATTGCGCCACTCAGTGCGCTCTCGTCAGCGCTCCCGTTTCTGCAGGATCTTGGCATCCGGGGGATTGGCTGGGCGCCAGCGCTACTGGCGTTGATCGCTTACAGTTTGCTGCCGATGGTGCGCAACACCTTTGTGGCTCTTACCGAAGTTCCCGAAAGCCTGGCCGATGCGGCGCGGGGTATGGGTATGAATGAACACCAGGTGTTTTATCAGCTCAAGCTGCCGTTGGCGCTGCCGGTGATGATTGAGGGTGTACGCATCACAACCATTCAGGCAATCGGCCTGACGGCGGTAGCCGCCCTCATCGGAGCGGGTGGTTTCGGTGGTTTTATCTTTCAGGGGCTGGGGCAGGCGGCTATGGACCTGGTGTTGCTCGGCGCCTTGCCTACGATTGCGTTGGCGCTGCTTGCCGATGCGTTACTCACGATGCTGGCGGCCAGTCTCAAGCCGACACCGGCAACGGCCTGATAGGGGAAGGAACTGGTCGGATGATTGAACTGAAAAATGTCTCCCGGCGTTTCGGCGATACCATCGCAGTGGATGGGGTTAACCTGACCATCGAAACCGGTGAAGTCTGCGTGCTGGTGGGCAGTTCCGGCTGCGGTAAATCGACCACGCTGCGCATGATCAACCGTCTTTTGCCCCACAGCGCTGGCGAGATATTGGTGGATGGTGAGGACATCACCACCATGAATCCGGAACAGCTGCGGCTGAACATGGGGTATGTGATCCAGGGTACGGGGTTGTTTCCTCACTGGACGGTGGCGCGCAACATCGCCATGGTGCCCAGGCTATTGAACTGGCCGAGGGAGCGGATCGACGCACGAGTCGACGAGTTGATGACCTTGTTGGATCTCGACCCCAGCGCCCACGCCAACAAATACCCCCAGCAATTGTCTGACGGCCAGGCGCAACGGGTCGGTGTTGCGCGGGCATTGGCGGCGGACCCCAACATTCTGCTGATGGACGAACCTTTTGGTGCATTGGATGCCATAACGCGGGAAAACCTCCAGCTGGAAATGCTGCGGATCCAGAAGCAGGTCCGTAAAACCACTGTTTTCGTGACCCACGATATTGATGAAGCACTGAAGCTGGCCACCCGGATTGCCGTGATGGATCAGGGGCGCATCATCCAGCATGACACGCCGGAGAATATCCTCCGCCATCCAGCATCGGACTTTGTTGAAAACCTGATTGGCAAGCAGGACCGCGGTCTGAAACTGATGAGCCTGCGGCCTGTGCGAGACCTGATGGCCAATCACACTGAGCCGCGGCAGTCGGAACCCGGGGAGCATGTACTCAGGGAGGAAGACAGTGTTCGCCTGGCTCTGTCCGTGATGCTCTGGCAGGACCTGCGGCAGGTCGCGGTGTTCAATGCGCAGGGGCAGGAGACAGGTGTGATTACCCGTGAACGCATTATCCAGGAAGGCGTGTAATGCGTGTCTGGTTACCTGCCACTCTTTTGGCTTCACTGCTGATCGTGCTGAGTGCCGGCATGCCGGTGCTGGAGCCATTGTTTAACTGGGTGCAGCCGGGCAAGCAGCAGGTGATCTATGAACGGGAGAGTTTTTTATTCCTGCTTCAGAATCACCTGATGCTGGTCGTCGTATCGGCGGCCGTGGGTACGTTCGTTGCGGTGGCTGGCGGCATCTTTGTTACCCGTCCTTTTGGCCGCGATTTCCTGCCCTTGGTTGGGCAAGTGGCCTCCATTGGCCAGACCTTTCCGCCGGTGGCTGTACTTGCGTTGGCGGTACCAGTGCTTGGTTTCGGCGAGGCTCCGATTCTTCTTGCGTTGGTCCTTTATGGCTTGCTGCCCATTCTGCGTAATACCCTGGCGGGGCTGGAAGGTATCAATCCGGCTGTGCGGGAGGCCGCACTGGGTATGGGTATGTCGCCAGTGCAGGTCCTTGTGCGAGTAGAACTGCCCCTAGCCGGAAGGGTCATTCTCGCGGGTATTCGAACCTCTGTTACTATCAATATCGCGACCGCCGCTATCGGCTCAACCATTGGGGCCCGCACCCTGGGCGATCCGGTGATCGCCGGGCTGGTGAACGGCAATACCGCGTATGTGCTGCAAGGAGCGATTCTGATCGGGTTGCTTGCGCTGACAACGGATAGCCTGTTTGAAGCACTTGAACGATCCTGGGATCGTCGATTGCAATCCGTAGGAGTCTAGATGGGTAGTTATCTGCTGTTCGTAGTTATCGCTATAGCGACTGTCCTCAGCCCGGGGCCAGGCGTTATGTTGACACTGACCAACGCCATTCGGTTCGGTGTGTCCGGTGCCTTCGGCGGAATTCTGGGGATTGCCTCTGGTACTTTCATTGTTGCGGGTATTTCAGCCACAAGCCTGGGCATTGTACTGGCGACGTCAGCGACGGCATTTAGCGTCATGAAGTTTATCGGTGTCGCCTACCTGATTTATCTGGGGGTAAAACTGTGGCGGTCTCCTGTCACCGAAATTGAGGAAGCGACGACGGCAGCTCGGAGCAGGAAGCTCCAGTTTCTCGAGGGGCTGACATTGCAACTGACAAACCCGAAAGCCGTCTTTTTCTTCTTGTCGGTATTCCCGCAATTTATTGATTACTCGACTGAATTTGTCGGCCAGTTCGCCCTTTTGGTTGTGACTTACAGCGCCCTGGTTGTCGCCATCCACTTGCTGTATGCGCGCCTCGCCAGATCAGCCCGTGGCTGGCTTTCATCTGAAAAAGGGGGGCACTTGGTCAATAAACTGGGTGGGGCGACGTTTGTTGGTTTTGGGCTGGGGCTGGCAACGGCGAGCAGGTAGCGGCGAATCACTTCCAGCGCTTGTATGGGTGATTCAGTCGTTGGAAACTGCACCATTGTCTGTGGTGTAGCCATCGGTTAGATTTTCCAAATATGTCGGCGATAAAGTCAAAGAAAGTGGTAATGCCTAGTGCATGTCGAGGGGAGGAAAAGCATGGAGCAAAGTGAAACAAACTCTCAGTTCAACGCGGAATTACTTTGTCCGGCTAAGCCCGGCGAAGGCGCTCCCTGGGCCTTTATCGTTCTGCCCCGGGAGGCAAGCGAAAAGCTTCCCAGGCGGGGAAGAACAACGGTAGAGGCCAGCCTCAACGGTCATCATTTTCAGGTAACGCTCGAGCCCGATGGTCAATTGAGCCATTGGCTAAAGGTGAGCAAGGAACATCTCGAAGCCGCAGGTGTGAGCGTCGGTGATGTTGTTGATTTGGGCATCAGGCCGGTGGACCAGGAACCTGAACCAGAAGTTCCCTCGGACCTGCAAGAGGCGTTGGAAGCGGCCCCCGAGGCTCGGGTGGTTTGGAATGAGACAACCACCATCGCGCGTCTGGACTGGATTCATTGGATTGTCTCAGCCAAGCAGGCAAAAACCCGGACGAAGCGAATTAGCGATGCGTGCGACATGCTGGCCTCGGGAAAGCGGCGCGTTTGCTGCTTTGATCCTTCAGGGTATTACAGCAAAGCACTCAGTGCGCCCAAGGCGGCGGACACACAGGAGACTGGATGAGCAAGCCCGTTGTATCAAGCCCCCTGCGGCGAGCTTTCCCGCTTGTCGCAATCCTTTTGCTCACCGCCTGCGATGCGCCACAACTGCTTCCGCCTGACGCCCGCCTTCCGGACGGCAGTACCTATTCCGGTGATATTCAGGACGGTTACTTTCACGGTGAAGGCGTTCAGGAATTTGCCAGTGGCATGGTTTACACCGGTCAGTTCCAGGAGGGCTACTGGCACGGCCATGGTGAGCTCGAGTCCCCGGCGGGTTGGCATTACGAGGGCGAGTTCCAGAAAGGGACGATGTCGGGACAGGGCGTAATCGAAGACGACGGCAGTCGCTACGAGGGGGAATTCCGGAACGGTGAGTTTCACGGTGAGGGGCGTTACGAAGCCGGTGGCAGTGTCTATATCGCTGAGTTTGAAGATGGCGAGCCCGTGGAGGGAAAACACGTTACGGATTACGGCACCTACGAAGGGGAGTTCCGTGACTGGTATTACCACGGGGAAGGCAGCTACGCCTTTACCGGCGAATCGGAGGATCTGGGTAGCCTCACAGGAACCTGGGAGTTTGGTGAGTTCTTCGACCAGGAAGAGTACGTCGCGGAAGCACCTGTCCCGGAAGAACCAGCGCTTTTCACCGAGACTATTCTCGTCGAAGACCGTCGGCGCCTGAACAACCAGATCGAGAGCCTCGCCCCTGAACAGGCGGAGGCAGCAGATGCTTACTTCCTGGCAGTTGGTGGCGACGGCACCGAGTCGGTGTTCATGCGCGATATCCAGGTTGCCAAAACTGGCCTTCAGGCGCAGTTCGATGTGGAAAACCGCGCCATCATGCTGCTCAATCACCGGGACTATGAAACGTTTCCCCTGGCTACCCGGCCATCCATTGCCTCAGCTCTGGCGGCATTGGATGCGCAGATGAATCCTGAGGAAGACCTGCTTGTGGTTCACCTGGTCAGCCACGGTATGCAAAACGGACAACTGCTGTTGCAGCAACCCGGTATCGAGTTGCCGAACCTCTCGCCGCAGGATTTTGCGAAAATGCTGGAACCACTGAACGCGCGCCGAAAATTGCTGGTAATTTCGGCATGCTACTCCGGTCAGTGGATAGAGCCACTCAAGGACGAAGACACACTGATCATGACCTCCGCGCGGGCAGACCGTACCTCTTTCGGCTGTGGTGATGACTCGGAAATGACCTGGTTCACCAAGGCGGTTTATCAGAGTGTGGGGCTGTCATTGGCCGACCCTGATGCCATGTTCGAGGACATCAACCAGCAGATCCGAATCTGGGAAGAAGAGATTGGTATGGAGGAATCGAATTGGTCCTATCCCCAGTCGCACGTGGGTGAGAACCTGCGCGAGTGGTTGAGCCAGATGCCTCAGCCTGCACCTTAGAAAGCTAAAACACCGTGACGAGCTCGCGATGGACCCACTGATCACAGCCGCTGGTCGAGCACTTGCGATGGGCGACCCGTTGGCCGCGCTGAACTGCGTTGCCTTGCGCGACGACGCGCCGTCGCTTGCGCTGCGTGGCATCGCCATGGCCCAGCTCGGAGAACTGGACCGGGCCAGGGTGTTGATAGGCAACGCTACCCGTGCTTTTGGTTCGCAGAAACCGTTGGCACGCGCAAAGTGCATTGTGGCCGAGGCGGAAATTGCGCTTGCTTCCCGTGATCTCGGCTGGCCATCCCGCAAGCTTGACGCAGCGCGCGAGGTGCTGGAACAGCATGGCGACCGGGTGAATGCAACGCATGCGCGCTATATCGATATCCGGCGCCGGCTGCTGATCGGTCGACTCGATGAAGCTGAGCTCGAACTGGGGGTTATGGACGTAGCCTCGTTGCCGCCGGCGTTGAGAGCCATCCATGAACTTATTGTTGCCGGGATCGCTATGCGGCGCCTGGAAACCCAGGTGGCACGCGATGCGCTCCTGCAGGCCGAACGCGCCTCACAGCACGCCGGTATTCCGGCTCTTGTGGCTGAAGTCGCCAGTAAAGTTGAACTTCTGGGCTTGCCCGCCGCTCGCCTGACCAGGATGGGTAGTGAGCGTTTGCTGCTTCTGAACGAAGTAGAAGCGTTAATGGCGTCCCAGGCGTTTGTGGTCGACGGGTGCCGTTATACCGTGAAGCACAAGGAAGCCGTTGTGTTACTCGCGACGCGCCCAGTGCTGTTCGTGTTGCTTCGCATCATGGCTGAAGCCTGGCCCAAAGAAGCATCCAGAGACGAGCTGATTGCACGGGCATTTCGCATGAAACAGGCTGATGATTCCCATCGTGCACGCCTGCGGGTGGAGATCGGGCGCCTTCGTGAGTTATTGAAGCCGTTGGCAACCGTGGATGCCACGTCACGGGGTTTTGCACTGGTACCCCACGAGGCGTGCGAGGTGGCCGTCCTGGCACAGCCAGTGGAGGAAAAGTACGCGCCTATACTGGCACTGCTTTCCGATGGTGAGTCCTGGTCGAGTTCCGCCTTGGCTCTGGCGTTGAATATCGGCCAGCGCAGCGTGCAGCGGGCACTCGATACGTTAGCGACAGAAGGCAAGGTTTACTCGTTTGGCCGGGGCCGAAACCGCCGCTGGACAACGCCACCCATTGCCGGATTCGCGACAATCTTGTTACTCCCTGGTTCACTGGCCCTTGGCTAATATGGGGACGTGATTAAGTCAACCAGGAGACGACCATGAAACAGTTTAGTGCAGAGATTCTCAACGAGTACGGCCCCTTCCACGGAGCTGAGCAGATCCATGGTGTTACATTCGATGGGCAACGCGTCTGGTTCGCATCCGGTGACAAACTGAATGCAATCGATCCGGATAGCGGCAAGCCGGTCGATTCCCTTAGTGTGCCCGCACAAGCCGGGACCGCTTTCGACGGGCACCATATCTTTCAGATTGCGGACAGCCAGATTCAAAAGGTTGATCCAAAAACCGGCGAGGTACTTGGAACCATCCCTGCGCCAGACGGCTGCTCGGGGCTGGCATGGGCGGAAGGTTCTCTCTGGGTGGGGCAGTATCAGGCGTGCAAGATTCATCAGCTGGACCCGCAAACAGGGAAGGTTCTTCGTAGCATCGAATCCAACCGACATGTGACCGGTGTTACCTGGATCGACAGCGAACTTTGGCACGCCACCTGGGACGGTGACGACAATGAGATCAGGCAGATCGACCCCCAGACCGGGGACGTTCTGAAAAGCATTGCAATGCCGTCCGGCGTTGGCATATCGGGACTTGGGGCCGATGGTCGTAGTCGCTTCTTCTGCGGAGGCGGCCAGAGTGGGAAGTTGAGGGTTGTTCGTCGTCCGGATTAGCTGCCCAAACCATCCATGGACAGGTGGCTCAGTGGGGTTGTTGCAGGCGCATCCTACGCATCCTAGATGTCTCGTGATTCAAACTCCGTATTGCGCGGATCAAGTTCCTCAACCCCCAATCCTGCTTCCGGAGTGACGGTGTAGTACTGCTCCTGCTGCTCCACAGTCGGGTGTTGGCGCTTCGGCCCCGCCACCATGAACAGGATCAGCCCTCCCAGCATCAGGGCATTGCTGACGAAAAGGCCCCGCGGCCCCAGAAGGTCCATGAATAGGGAACTGATCAGCGGGCCGATGATGCTGCCAATGCCATAACTCAGTAACAGCGCTGTGCTTGCTGCGGTGATCTGGTGGGTTTCCATCAGGTCATTGGTGATGGCCACAGCGATTGGGTAGATGGCAGCACTGATGCCCATGTACAACCCGACGAATAGCACCAGGGCCACCATGCTGATGTTGCCAATAGCAGCGGCAGCCAGGCTGCACACGGCAGCGACGATGGCGGCCACCAGCATGACCCGGTATCGGTCGAAGCGGTCGCACAGTTGCCCGATGGGCCAGGCCATCAGCATGGCAGCCACGATGGCCGAAGCCATGAAGTTGGAGAGCTGCCCGAGGTTCAGGCCAATCTGATTGGCGTACACTGGCCCCATGGCATAGAAGGCACTGATGAGCAGCCCGGCGATCAGTGCGCCGAGCGTGCCCGTTGGTGACTTGTTATAGAGTTTACGTAATGACAGGCGTTCACCCTGCGAAACCGACGGTGACTCCCGGCGGGTCATTGTCAGGGGGGTGAGGGCGAGCACCACCAGGATGGTGGCCAGGGAAAAGGGAATAAAGCCCGCCGGGTCGGCGACGCGTATCAATACCTGACCCCCGGCAGTGGATAGGAAGAAGATGACCTGGTAAATGGCAAACAGGCTGGCCCGGTTACGGTTGTCGGCCTTGCTGCTGAACCAGCTTTCCATCACGATCATCAGGCCGGCCATTACGAAGCCGCCCACGGCCCGCAGGCCACCCCAGAGTCCGGCCTGGACGGCCATTGGATAAATCAGAATCGAGGCAGAAAGCACCGCGGCGAAAACCGCGAACGCGCGGATGTGTCCCACCTTTTCAATGATGCGCCCGGCATAGAGCGTGCCGGCCACAAAGCCGATGGAGTAGAACGCCAGGATCCACCCGATCACACTGGCGCTGAAGTCTTCGATGCTGAGCCTGAGCCCCAGCAGGGTCATGAGGAAAGCGTTACCCGCGATGAGCAGAATGATGCTCAGGATCAGTGACGTCAGGCTGATGATGGTTTGCCGCATCAATCGTCGGTCCCCGCTTGTCCGCTAGTCTGGATGTCCGTATAAGTTTGTGGGGTTGTGCGGAAATACTGTAGTGATGGTCTCGCTTGAATTAAAGGGGCCCATCCGATCCGTCTGTGGTGTGAATTCGTGCGCTGTTGAGAACAGCGCTTCAGAGGTGAGGTAGAAAGTTCATTGACGCCGGAACAAATCGATACCCTGCTGGAAACCATCCCCGACGCCCGTGACGGTCTCACCCGCACGGAGCGGATCATTCTCTATGTGTTACACGAAACCCAGCATGAGTTAAAAGGTCGTAACGTGCCAACGGTTATGCTCTATGGCCGGGTGGTGGAATACGTCAACATCAGCGAAGCGGAGCTCCATGTCTATCTGGACAGGTTGGGTGTGAGGGGCGGCTGAGTTGCCCCAGGTCATTGATTTTCGCCGTTCATTATTTGCGCAAACGCTAATCCACTGTTAGGTTTCTAGTCAGGGCTTCATCCTGAATTCATAGGGAGAGCGCATGGCAGACACCGTCACTGACTTGCTGGTCCGCTACTGGGCCACCGGCTTCTTCATCGTTGCCACATTGGGCCTTTGTGCCTTTATGGTGGGTGCCTCCAGCTTGCTTGGAGGGCGTAGCCGGGGTGTCAGCAAATCCCTCCCTTTTGAGTCCGGCATCGTCGGCACCGGTGATGCCAGACAACGCTTTTCCGTCAAGTTTTATCTGGTCGCGATGCTGTTCGTGATCTTCGATATCGAAGCCGTGTTCCTGTTTGCCTGGGCCATTGTCATTCCCGACGTGGGCTGGACAGGATTCTGGGGCGCGGCGGTTTTTATCCTGATTCTGCTGGCCGGTCTGCTCTATGACAGTCGTACCGGTGCCCTGGACTGGGCCCCGGAATCATCCAGCGGTAGACCTCGTAGTCCGGCAGGCTGATTCAACGCACCCGATTATGGCGCGGGCCAACGGTGATTTCGCTGTTGGGACCAGCGCCCATGGAGGCGCAGCATGTCCTACACACTGACCAGGGCGGAACCTTCGCCGGACGGTGACACGCAATACCCTGTACGGCAACAGGAACCGTCGGAAGATCCGGTGAAACGCCAGCTTGAACGCAATGTGTTCACCGGCAAGCTGAGCGACGTTCTCAATTCCGCGGTCAACTGGGGCCGCAAGAATTCCCTCTGGCCCTACAACTTCGGGCTGTCCTGCTGCTACGTGGAAATGACCACGGCCTTCACCGCGCCCCACGACATTGCCCGTTTCGGCTCCGAAGTTATCCGCGCATCGCCCCGACAGGCGGATTTCATGGTGATTGCCGGTACCTGCTTTATCAAGATGGCACCGGTGATCCAGCAACTGTACGACCAGATGCTGGAACCCAAGTGGGTAATCTCCATGGGCTCCTGCGCAAACTCCGGCGGTATGTACGATATCTACTCGGTAGTGCAGGGCGTCGACAAGTTCCTGCCAGTGGATGTGTATGTGCCCGGTTGCCCGCCCCGGCCAGAGGCCTTTCTGCAGGGGTTGCAGTTGCTGCAGGACTCCATTCAGGAGGAGCGCCGCCCGCTGTCCTGGGTGGTGGGCGATCAGGGTGTCTATCGGGCGGAGATGCCGTCCCAGCGTGAAAAATGGCGGGACCAGCGCATCCAGGCCACCGAACTGAGAACGCCGGACAAACTGTGACAAACGCAACGATGACGACAGGCACCGCTGACTTAGAGAGCCTGCTGGGCGATTTTAGAGAGGATGTACTGCATGTACAGCCCACGCTGACGGGCATGCCCGTATTCTGGGTGTCTCGTGAGAGCATCGTGGATATCCTGACCCACTTGAAGCGGCAGCCAGCGCCATTTTCCATGCTCTATGACCTGTCGGCCGTGGATGAGCGCTTGCGTGGTCACAGGAACGGTCTGCCAGAGGCTGACTTCACCGTGTTCTACCACTTGCTGTCGGTGGAGCGTAATGAAGACCTGATCCTGAAGGTTGGGCTGCCAGAGAGCGATTTGCGGGTGCCCACCGTTAGCAACGTCTTCGCCAATGCCAACTGGTACGAGCGGGAAATTCTGGACATGTTTGGCATCGCCGTCGCCGGACACCCGCATCCGGAGCGGATCCTGATGCCGCCGACCTGGACAGGCCACCCGCTGCGGAAGGATTACCCCGCCCGGGCCACCGAGTTTGACCCCTATACCCTGACTGTGGAAGGCCAGGATGCCGAACAGGAAGCCATGCGGTTCGACCCGGAAGCCTGGGGCATGCAGCGTGAACGCGACGGGGCGGAGTTTATGTTCCTCAACCTGGGGCCCAACCACCCATCCGCCCATGGAGCTTTCCGCATCGTGCTGCAACTGGACGGTGAGGAAATCGTCGATTGCGTGCCGGACATTGGCTACCACCACCGGGGCGCCGAGAAAATGGCCGAGCGCCAGTCGTGGCACAGCTTTATTCCCTACACCGATCGCATTGATTACACCGGTGGCGTGATGAACAACCTGCCTTATGTGCTGGCCGCAGAAAAACTGGCCGGTATTGAGGTGCCGGACAGGGTGAAGGTGATTCGGGTGATGATGGCCGAGATGTTCCGCATCACCAGCCATCTGCTATTCCTCGGGACGTACCTGCAGGATCTGGGGGCCATGACGCCGGTGTTCTACACCTTCAGCGACCGGCAGCGGGGCTACGAGGTGATCGAAGGCATTACCGGTTTTCGCATGCACCCGGCCTGGTACCGCATTGGCGGTGTGATGCAGGACCTGCCACAGGGTTGGGAAAAATTGGTGCAGGGCTTTCTGGACTGGATGCCTGCACGCCTGAAGGAATACGAGCGGGCGATGATGGAAAACGCCATCGTGCGCGAGCGGACCCGCCATGTGGCGGCCTTCAATACAGCCGAGGCACTGGAGTGGGGGGTGACCGGGCCTAACCTGCGGGCCACCGGCTGCGATTTTGATTTGCGTAAGCAGCGGCCTTACTCCGGTTATGAACAGTTCGATTTTGAGGTGCCGCTGGGCCACAACGGGGATGTGTTCGATCGGGGACAGTTGCGTATCGACGAAATGCGCCAGAGCCTTCGAATCATCCAGCAGTGCGTCAACAATATGCCCACGGGTGACTACAAGGCAGATCATCCGCTGACGACGCCGCCACCCCGGGAACGCATGCTCCAGCACATTGAAACCCTCATTACCCACTTCCTGCAGGTGTCCTGGGGGCCGGTGCTGGAACCCAATGAATCCCTGCAGATGATTGAGGCCACCAAGGGCATCAACAGTTATTACCTGACCAGTGACGGCAACACCATGAGCTACCGTACCCGCATCCGCACCCCGAGCTTCCCGCACCTGCAGCAGATACCGGCGGTGATGCGTGGAGGCTTCGTGCCGGACCTGATCGCCCACCTGGGCAGTATCGACTTCGTGATGGCAGACGTGGACCGCTGATGATGGCAACAACACCGCAGACACATCGGCTTATCGGCACCGACGGATTCGAACTTGATCCCGCGGACGAGGCCGCGATGCTGGGAGAAGTGGGGCACTACGAGCAGCCTCAGGCCGCGTGCATTGAGGCCCTGAAAATCGTCCAGCGCCGATACGGCTGGGTGCCGGATGGTGCCATTGGCGCCATTGCAAAGGTGCTTGGTATCGGCCCCGCGGCGGTAGAGGGCGTGGCGACCTTCTACAGCCTGATTTTTCGACAGCCGGTGGGTCGGCATGTGGTGCTGGTCTGTGACAGCAGTTCCTGTTTTCTGAGTGGTTTCGACGAATTGAAACAGGCGTTGGCGAGCCATCTTGGAATCGACTATGGCCAGACCACAGAAGACGGCCGGTTCACCCTGCTGCCGGTCTGCTGCCTGGGTGCCTGCGATGGCGCGCCGGCGCTGATGATTGACGATGATACCTATGGCCCGGTGTCGCCGGACGACCTGCCGGGCCTGCTGGAGGGTTACCCATGAGCGAGTCCATTTCCAGCCAGCGAACATCCGTGCGTTATCGCAGCCGGCTGTTGCAACCGGAGGCGGACCGTCATCCGGATACCCATCCGCTGACCTGGCGGCTGCGGGACGACGGCGAAGTGATCTGGCTTGACGAATACCTGCGCAAGGAAGGCTACCAGTCGGTTCGCAAGGCGCTGGACAACGGCGACCCTCAGGCCATCATCGCCACCATGAAAGACGCCAATGTACGAGGTCGCGGGGGTGCGGGCTTTTCTGCCGGGCTCAAGTGGAGCCTGACCCTGCAGGGCGGCGACATGCCCCGGGGCTACCTGATCTGCAATGCGGACGAAATGGAACCAGGCACCTTCAAGGACCGCCTGCTGATGGAGCAACAGCCTCACCTGCTGATCGAAGGCATGATTCTGGGGGCTTTGGCCAACAATTCCTTTTACGGCTACATCTTTCTACGCGGTGAATACGTGGAGGCAGCGCGAGTTCTGAACCGAGCTCTGGACGAAGCCAGGGAGGCCGGTTGGCTGGGCGCCAACATTAATGGCAGCGGCTTTGATTTCGACATTGCCGTGCATACCGGCGCAGGGCGGTACATCTGTGGCGAGGAAACCGCGCTGATCAATTCGCTGGAAGGCAAACGGGCCAACCCCCGTGCCAAGCCGCCGTTCCCGGGCCAGTCCGGGGCCTGGGGCAAACCCTCGGTGGTGAACAATGTGGAAACCCTGTGCAACGTGCCGGCGGTGATCCTCAAGGGTGCGGACTGGTATCAGGCACTATCCGGTGATCGCACTGACGACGGTGGCAGCAAACTCTATGGCGTGTCCGGCCCGGTGGAGAAGCCCGGCCTGTGGGAATTGCCCATGGGGACAACCGGCGCAGAAATCCTTGAGCGGGCTGGGGGTATGCGTGGCAACCGATCACTCAAGGCCTGGCTGCCAGGCGGCGCCAGCACCGGGTTTCTGTTGCCGGAGCATCTCGAGCTGCCGCTGGATTTCGACACCGTGGGCAAGGAAGGCAGTCGTCTGGGGACGGGGTTGCTGACGGTGGTACCTCAGGAACAGAGCATGGTGGCGCTGATGCGCAACCTGGAGGAATTTTTTGCGCGGGAATCCTGTGGCTGGTGCACCCCCTGCCGGGACGGGCTGCCGTGGACGGTCAAACTGCTGTGGGCACTGGAACTGGGGCAGGGTGAAACTGGCGATATCGAACTACTGGACAAGCTGGCGGCGGACTGCGGCCCAGGGCTGACCTTCTGCGCCCATGCTCCCGGCGCCGCCATGCCGTTACAGACGGCCCTCAAACACTTCCGGCAGGAGTTTGAGCAGGGCGTCAGCAAACCCAGGGGTAAGGCCCATCAGGACCCGATTCCGGTGGGAGAAATCTGAGCGAAAGTCATCGAAGGATAGGCAGGCAACATGGCGACGATTCACGTGGATGGACAACGCTATACGGTCAATGGAGCCCACAACCTGCTCCAGGCGTGTCTGTCCCTCGGCCTGGATATTCCCTATTTTTGCTGGCACCCGGCCATGGGCAGTGTGGGTGCCTGCCGCCAGTGCGCGGTCAAACAGTATAAGGACAAGGACGACGACAAGGGCATGGTGGTGATGTCCTGCATGACGCCAGCCGCGGATCAGACCCGCATTGATATCGACGATGAGGAAGCCAAAGCCTTCCGCGCCAGTGTGGTGGAGTGGCTGATGATCAACCATCCCCACGACTGCCCGGTGTGCGAGGAGGGCGGGCATTGTCACCTGCAGGACATGACGGTGATGACCGGCCATGATCGCCGCCGTTACCGGTTCCGCAAGCGCACGCGCCGGAACCAGTATCTGGGGCCGTTCATTGCCCATGAGATGAACCGGTGCATTACCTGTTACCGCTGTGTGCGTTTTTACAACGACTACGCTGGTGGTACCGACCTGGGGGCCTTTGGTGCCAAGGATAATGTCTATTTCGGTCGCTACGAAGAAGGCATTCTGGAAAGCCCCTTCGCCGGCAATCTTACGGAAGTATGCCCCACCGGCGTGTTCACGGATCAGAGCCATTCCGAACGTTACACCCGCAAGTGGGATCTGCAGTTTGCGCCCGGCATCTGCCACCAGTGTTCAATGGGTTGCAACATCAGCCCGGGGGAGCGGTACGGAGAGTTGCGCCGTATTGAAAATCGCTACCACGGTGAGGTGAACGGGTATTTCCTCTGTGACCGGGGCCGGTTCGGCTACGGTTACGTCAACCGGGCAGATCGGCCGCGACTGCCGGAATGTCGGGAATCGTCAGGCAGTGATCCGGTCAGCCTCGAAGTGGACACCGCTCTGGCCCGTATCAGCGACGCTCTGCGCCATTCCCGCCGGGTGATCGGCATCGGCTCGCCACGGGCCAGCCTGGAGAGTAATCACCAGTTGCAGGCATTGGTCGGCGTGGAAAACTTTTCCACCGGCATTGAGTCGCGGGAACAGGCCTGCCTTGACCTGATGAATCATCTGCAACGCCATACCGGCCTGCCAACGCCCACGCCCCGCGAGATGGAAGATCACGACGCCGTGTTGGTTCTGGGCGAAGACCCGGTCCAGAGCGCCGGTCGTCTGGGCTTGAGCCTTCGTCAGGCCGCGCTGTCGCGTCGTGAGGCACTGGGCGAGACCATTGGTGTGCCCGCCTGGAATGCTGAAGCCCTCAAAACCCTGGCGCAGGATCGTTACCACCCGCTGTTTATCGCCTGGCCCACCGCTACAGACCTCGATGATGTGGCTGCGGCTCGCTATGCCATGAGTCCCGATGAGATTGCCAACCTTGGCTTTGCGGTGGCCCATCGGATCGACCCGGCAGCCCCGCCAGTGGAAGGGCTTTCTGAGGCCATGGCTGAGGCTGCTGAAACCATTGCCACTGCTTTAATGGCGGCGGAGCGCCCTTTGGTGGTGAGTGGTGGATCGCTGGCCTCCGAACCGGTACTGGAAGCGGCCGGTAATGTGGCCCGAGCATTGTCCCGGCGTGCCAAACGGGGCGGGCTGGCACTGATACGGCGCGAGGCCAACAGCACGGGCTTGTCCCTGATGGGCGGCCAACCACTGGACTGGGCGCTGGAGGAACTGACCAATGGCCACGCGGATGCCGTGGTGGTGCTGGAAAACGACCTGTACCAACGAGTGCCCCGGAAAACGGTGGATGCAGCGCTGGCGCCGGCAGAGATCTGCGTGGTGCTTGATCATCAACGCACGGCAACGGCCGAGCGCGCCAACTTCCTGCTGTCCGCGGCCAGTTTCGCGGAGGCGGACGGTACGCTGGTTAACCTGGAGGGCCGGGCACAACGCTTCTTCCAGGTATATGACCCAAGTTACATGCGGCCGGAAAGCCGTATTCATGAAAGCTGGCGCTGGTTGCACGCACTGGCGGTGAACCTGCAAGGCGAGAAGGCCGGTGATATCACCCTGGATACCGTCATTGCGGCGTGTGTCGAGGCTCATCCAGAGCTGGGCGGTATGGAGGAAGCCGCTCCCGCCTCACACTACCGCATTGATGGCCTGCAGCTGGCGCGGGAGCCCCACCGGTACAGTGGCCGTACCTCCATGCGGGCGAACCAGAGCGTCAGCGAACCACGGGTGCCGCAGGACCCGGATTCCGCGTTTGCCTATTCCATGGAGGGCTACAGCGGTTATCACGAACCCCGGCAGCAGGTGCCCTTTGCCTGGGCGCCCGGCTGGAACTCGCCTCAGGCCTGGAACAAGTTTACCGACGAAGTAGGCGGGCATTTGCGCGGCGGTGACCCCGGCGTGCGTTTGATGTGTCCGGTCCCGGGGCAGGGCCATTACAGCCGACCGCCTCAACGTGCCGAGGGCGTCGAAAGCGTCGAAAGTGGAGAACGCTCGCCAGCTTTACGGGCCCTGATTCTGCCGCGGCTGTTTGGTGGCGAAGAGACGTCCTCATTGGCCGTGCCCATTCAGGAGCGTACGCAAACGCCCAGTGTCACCCTGAGCATGGATGACGCTGAACACTTGTCGATCCGGGGCGGTGACACGGTGACCCTCTTTGGGGAAACGCTATTGGTGGTTCAGAAGGATGGCTGGCCCAAAGGCTGGATCGGTCTTCCGGCCGGGCTGTTTGCCGGACTGCTTCCGGGAGAGCCAGTCGCACTGGATAACTCCGTCGGAGGTGAACCATGACCTGGTGGACTCCGCAACTGGCTGCCATTGCTTGGGGGATGTTCCAGGCCCTGGTGATCCTGCTGGGTGCTGTGCTGCTGGGTGCAGTGCTCACGGTAGTGGAGCGTCGCCTGCTGGGGCTCTGGCAGGACCGTTACGGGCCCAATCGGGTCGGGCCGTTTGGCACGCTGCAATTGGTGGCGGACATGATCAAGATCTTCTTCAAGGAGGACTGGATACCGCCATTCGCCGACCGGCCGCTGTTCGTCCTGGCGCCGGTGATTGCCTTTGCCTCATTGCTGCTGTCGTTTGTCATTATCCCGATCACCCCCGGTTGGGGCGTGGCGGACATGCACATTGGCCTGCTGTTTTTCCTGGCCATGGCTGGGGTCAACGTATACGCGGTGTTGCTCGGGGGCTGGTCCAGCGGCAACAAATACGCGCTGCTGGGCGCCATGCGCGCCACGGCCCAGACGCTGTCCTACGAAGTGTTCATGGGGCTGTCGCTGATGGGGGTAGTGGCCCTGGCCGGGTCGTTCAAACTGCGGGACATTGTCAACGCCCAGGAAGGTTTCTGGTTCATCATTCCCCAGTTCTTCGGTTTTGCCACCTTCCTGATCGCCGGTATAGCCGTCACGCACCGCCACCCGTTCGACCAGCCGGAAGCGGAACAGGAACTGGCCGACGGGTACCACATTGAATACTCCGGCATGAAATTCGGCCTGTTTTTCATCGGCGAATACGTCGGCATGGTGCTGGTGTCGGCGCTGATCGTCACGCTGTTCTTTGGCGGCTGGCACGGCCCGTGGCTGCCACCAATCCTGTGGTTCGCGCTCAAGACCGGCTTCTTCCTGATGCTGTTTATCCTGCTGCGGGCATCGTTGCCCCGGCCCCGCTATGACCGGGTGATGAGTTTTGGCTGGAAGGTGTGCTTACCGCTAACACTAATCAACTTACTGGCGACGGGGGCGGTGATGCTCCTGGTGGCTGAATAAGGGAGGACTTATGGAAAGAGAAAAGGTCCCGATCATCAAACACATGCTCTGGCTGTTGCCGGCCACCTGGTCGCAATTGCGCACCCTGGGCATGGTGTTCATGCACAGTTTTCGCAAGCGGGAGACAGTGAACTACCCGGAACAACAGGTCTATCTGCCACCGCGCTACCGCGGCCGCATTGTGCTGACCCGCGATCCGGACGGCGAAGAGCGTTGCGTGGCTTGTAACCTGTGTGCGGTGGCCTGCCCGGTGGATTGCATCTCGCTGCAGAAGGGGGAGCAGGAAGACGGCCGCTGGTACCCGGAGTTCTTCCGCATCAACTTCTCCCGCTGCATCTTTTGTGGCATGTGCGAGGAAGCCTGCCCGACGTCGGCCATCCAGCTGACGCCGGACTTCGAGATGGGCGAGTATGATCGCCAGCAACTGGTGTACGAGAAAGAGGATCTGCTGATCAATGGTCCCGGTAAAGACCATGACTACCACTTCTACAAGGTAGCGGGCATGGCCATCGGTGGTAAGGACAAGGGGCAGGCCCAGAACGAGGAGGCGCCGGAGGATGTGCGCACGTTGTTACCCTGATAGTCACCGCAATAGCGACCGTAAGCCGGAGGAGGCAATCTGATGGAGCTGGCCTTCTATGTCAGCGGACTGGTGGCGGTGCTGGCGACCATTGGCGTGATCACCGGCACCAGCCCGGTTCATGCGGTGGTGTATCTGATCGTGTCGCTGATCGCCGTGGCACTGGTGTTCTTCGCTCTGGGAGCACCGTTTGCCGGTGCCCTGGAAATCATCGTGTATGCCGGGGCGATCATGGTGTTGTTTGTGTTCGTGGTGATGATGCTGAACCTGCGGTCGGATGCAGAGCGGGAACCGTCCTGGCGGAATCCTCGCCATTGGGCAGGGCCGTCGTTGCTAACGTTGCTGCTTCTGGGTGCCCTGGCGGCCCTGATCGGTCAGGGTGGCATGGAGCAGATGATCGATGGTGAGCTGCTGACCGCACGAGCCGTGGCCCTGACCCTGTTCGGGCCCTGGTTGATGGTGGTGGAGCTGGCCGCCATTCTCCTGCTGGCGGCCCTGGTGACAGCGTCCCATGTGGGCCGGCGATCAAATCCTTTGCGAAAGCAGACGACATTGGACAACCGCAACCAGGGAGGCAACTCATGACGGGAGTTCCCATGGAGCATGGGCTGATCCTGGCCGCCATTCTGTTCAGCCTGGGGTTGCTGGGGCTGATGCTGCGTCGCAGCATGTTGTTTGTGCTGATGAGCCTGGAAGTCATGCTCAACTCGGCGGCGCTGGCGTTCGTGGTGGGGGCCACGGCCTGGAACCAGCCGGACGGCCAGGCCATGTTCCTGCTGGTCATTACACTGGCGGCGGCGGAAGCCAGTGTTGGGCTGGCGCTGATGATCCAGCTTTACCAGCGGTTCCGCTCCCTGAATCTGGATGCCGTTAGCAGGATGCGTGGATGATGGCGATGGCAGTGATTCTTTCGTTTCTGTTGCCTCTGGCGGGCACACTGATCCTGGCGTTCAGCGGCGGACGCATGGGCGCGTTGGCCAGTTCCGTCGTGGGCGTCGGTAGTGTGGGGCTGGCGGCGCTGGCCACGGCCTGGGCGACAATGGCTCACTCAGGCGGCAGTGAAGGGATAACCCTTTGGACCTGGATTGCCGTCGGGGATTTCCAGCCCACCATCGGCCTGGCAGTGGATGGCCTGGCGCTGGTGATGATGTCAGTGATTACCGGTGTGGGTTTCCTGATTCATCTGTTCGCCGCCTGGTACATGACCGGTGAGGAAGGCATTACCCGCTTCTACGCCTGGATGAACCTGTTTGTGTTCAGCATGATGCTGCTGGTGCTGGGAGACAACCTGCTGTTGTTGTTCCTCGGCTGGGAGGGTGTCGGTTTCTGCAGCTATGGCCTGATCGGCTATTACTACCGGGGCAGCGCCAATGGCTGGGCGGCTTTCAAGGCGTTCGTGGTGACACGCATTGGCGACGTGTTTCTGGCGCTGGGGCTGTTCCTGATCTTCATGGAACTGGGCACACTCGATATCCAACAATTGCTGGCCCTGGCTCCGCAGCAGTGGCAGGAAGGCAGTACCACCGCCAACCTGGCGACGTTACTGGTACTTGTTGGTGCCCTCGGCAAGTCGGCTCAGGTGCCACTGCATACCTGGTTGCCCGACGCCATGGCTGGCCCCACGCCGGTGTCTGCGCTGATCCACGCGGCGACCATGGTTACGGCGGGCGTGTACCTGATTGCCCGGCTCAATGGCCTGTTCCTGCTGGCCCCGGATGTGCTCCTGCTGGTCGGCGTGATCGGGGCAGTGTCTCTGCTGCTGGCGGCTTTTGCGGCTCTGGCCCAGACCGATATCAAGCGCGTGCTGGCCTACTCCACCATGAGCCAGATTGGCTACATGTTCGTGGCGTTGGGGGTAGGCGCGTTCGATGCCGCGATCTTCCATCTGGTGACCCACGCCTTCTTCAAGGCACTGCTGTTCCTGTCAGCCGGGGCAGTGATCATCAGTTGCCACCACGAACAGGACATGCGGCGGCTTGGCGGGCTTTGGCGCAAGCTGCCCGTGGCTTATGGTGGCTTCCTCGTGGGCGGTGCGGCGCTGGTGGCATTGCCACTGGTGTCGGCTGGCTTTTTCAGCAAGGACGAAATCCTGTGGCAGGCAATGGCGGCTGACCAGACCGGACTGCTGATTGTTGGATTGCTGGGTGCGGTGTTGACCGGCATCTATACGGTTCGGCTGATCCTCGGCACCTTCCATGGCGAGCCCGGAAGCGACCACGCCCGCCATCCGGAACCCGGCACCAACCCACTGACTCATCACCTGCCGTTGATGGTGCTGGCGGTGCTGTCCACCTTTATCGGCGCCTGGCTCTATCCGGGCCTTGGCGGACTCTTCCCGGACGCACCCGGAGAAGCAGCGGAAACCGGCCATACCCTGCTGCAGGTACTTGCCATGGGTGCCGCTATTGCGGGTTTGCTGTTGGCAGCATGGCTGTTCCTTTGGCGGCGTGACTGGCTTGCAAAACAGGTCGGGCAGGGCATAGGCGCCCGCCTGTGGACACTCTGGCACCATGCGTGGGGTTTTGACGCCCTGTTTGACCGGGTGCTGGTGCAGCCTTGGCAGTGGATGGTGAAGGTTCTGAGGGTGGATCTGGTGAACCTGGTGATGAATCTGCCAGCGCTATTGGCGCGTGCGCTTAACGCCGGGCTGGTGAAAAGCCAGAACGGTCGCGTGCGCAGCTACGCCCTGGTCATGGTGTTGGGCGCCACAATCATTCTGCTGGCTCTGGCGGTGTTGCCGGGAGGGCTAGCATGATCCTGGTGTGGTTGATCCTGATCCCGTTTGTGGGTGGGCTGCTGTGCTGGCAGGCGGACCGTTGGGGCGACAGGGCGCCTCGCTGGATAGCGCTGGCCACCATGTTGTTTGTACTGGTTATCAGCCTGGTGCTCTGGGTAACCGGTGATTTTGCGTTGCCGGGTGAGGTCACCAGGCATTGGCTGCTGGAATGGAGAACGTCCTGGATCCCGCGTTTTGGTATTGAGATTCATCTGGCGATGGACGGCCTGTCGCTGATCCTGGTGGCGTTGACCGGGTTCCTCGGTGCATTGGCCGTGCTCTGTTCCTGGCACGAGATTGACCACCGTGTGGGCTTTTTCCACCTGAACCTGCTGTTCATCCTCGGTGGTGTTGTGGGCGTATTCCTGGCGCTGGACCTGTTCCTGTTCTTCCTGTTCTGGGAAATGATGCTGGTGCCGATGTACTTCCTGATTGCGCTCTGGGGGCACAGCGGCTCGGCGGGGCAGACCCGGATTCGAGCCGCTACCCGATTCTTCATCTACACCCAGGCCAGTGGCCTGCTCATGCTGGTGGCGATACTCTCACTGGTGTTCGTGCATTACGCCAACACCGGCGAACTGTCCTTCAGCTACGACACCTTGCTGGATACCGAGGTCCCGGAGGCGCTGGCGCCGTGGCTGATGCTGGGCTTCTTTGTGGCCTTTGCCGTGAAGCTGCCGGTGGTCCCATTCCATGGCTGGCTTCCGGATGCCCATGCCCAGGCGCCGACCGCCGGCAGTGTCGATCTGGCCGGTATCCTGTTGAAAACCGCCGCCTACGGCATCCTGCGGTTTGCGCTGCCGCTGTTCCCGGAAGAGTCCCAGGCGTTTGCGCCTGTCGCCATGACACTCGGGCTGGTGGGCATTATCTATGGTGCTGTACTGGCGTGTGGACAGCAGGACATCAAGCGCCTGATCGCCTATACCAGTATCTCCCACATGGGCTTCGTGCTGATTGCCTTGTATTCAGGCTCGGAACTGGCGATTCAGGGTGCGATCATCCTCATGGTGGCCCATGCCTTCTCCAGTGCCGGGCTGTTTATTCTCAGCGGCCAACTGTATGAGCGCATTCACACCCGTGACATGCGGATCATGGGCGGCTTATGGGGTCGAATCCCGGTGCTGCCCGGTTTTACCCTGTGTTTCGTTGCCGCCTCCCTGGGTATGCCTGCCACCGCCAATTTCGTGGGTGAATTCATGGTGCTGTTTGGCACCTTCCCCAGCGCGCCGGTCGTGGTGGTGATTGCCAGCTTGGGGCTGGTGCTGGCGGCGATATACTCCCTGCTGCTGATGCAGCGGGTGCATTATGGCCCGGAATACCGCCAGGGCGCCCTGAGAGGGCCGGACGCGAGAGAATACGGCATGATGTTGGTGCTGCTTGTGCTGACGGTGATGGTGGGGCTCTATCCTCAGCCAATACTCGACATTACCGCCCCGATAGCGGGCCCGGCTGCCGAGCTGTTTGAGCAAGCCGGGGCAGAACTGGCCAGCCGCGCAGGGGAGGTGAACTGATGCTGACCCTGGCAAATCTGGTTGCACTCATACCACTGATCGTCGTTGGTGCCACCGCGGTGATCGTCATGCTTGGCGTAGCCTGGCAGCGGCACCATGGTGCCACGGCGTTGGTTTCGGCCGTTGGGCTGGTATTGGCTCTGGCCTGCGTGCCTGTGGCCTCCACAGCATTGTCATCGCCGCCACTGATGACTATGGATGGGCTGGCGTTAATGGGCAGCGTGCTGGTGCTCCTGTGTGCGCTGGTCACGGTCGCCCTGAGTCATCATTACCTCACCGGTTACATCGGCCCCAAGGAAGAGTTTTACCTGTTGCTCTTGTGTGCGGTGACCGGGGCACTGGGGCTGGTGGCCAGCGACCATCTGGCGACCCTGTTCATCAGCCTGGAGCTGCTGTCGATGCCCCTCTACGGCATGTTGGCCTATAGCTTTCGGGCAGAACGGTCTCTGGAAGCCGGCATCAAGTACCTGGTTCTGTCTGCGGCCGCGACGGCGTTCCTGTTGTTTGGCATGGCGTTGATCTATGCCCGTACCGGGCATCTCGACCTGGCGGGCCTGGCGACGGGGCTGGCAAACACCTCCGATGCGTGGACGCTGGCTGGGGCTGTGTTGATGCTGGTGGGGCTTGGTTTCAAGCTCTCCATTGTTCCCTTTCATCTCTGGACGCCGGACGTATACCAGGGTGGGCCTGCGCCGGCCACCATTTTCCTCGCCACGGTCAGCAAGTTGGCGGTGTTCGTGCTGTTACTGCGTCTGGTGACCGTTGCGCCGGTGTTTAACAGCGACTGGTTGAACACGCTGATAACACTGCTGGCCCTGATCACCATGTTGTGGGGCAACCTGTTGGCGTTGTTCCAATCCAACCTGAAGCGACTGCTTGGCTATTCCTCCATTGCCCATTTTGGCTACCTGATGGTGGCTATCGTTGCAGGTGGGGCACTGGCAGTAGAAACCGTGGGGGTTTATCTGGTGACCTACCTTGTCACCACACTGGCAGCCTTCGGCGTGGTTACCCAGCTGTCCAGCCCATTCAGTGGTGAAGATGCCGCCGGACTGCACTATTACCGTGGGCTGTTCTGGCGCCGTCCATGGCTGGCAGCCGTGATGACCGTGAGCTTCCTGTCCCTGGCTGGCATCCCGCTCACGGCGGGGTTTATCGGCAAGTTCTATGTATTGGCACTGGGGGTTGCTGAAAACCGCTGGTGGCTGGTGGGCGGTATCGTCGCAGGCAGTGCCATTGGCCTGTTCTACTACCTGAGAGTGATGGTGACCCTGTACCTGCCGGAACCCGGCATGCGCCGGATGGACGCCACCAACGACTGGGGTAACCGCATTGGTGGGCTGACGCTGCTGGTCGTGGCCGTGTTGATCCTGGTGCTGGGTGTTTATCCCTCGCCAATGATCCAGTGGGTGGCCGGGCTGTCGACAGCTGCGTTCTGACCTCCGGTTTTGGCCGGATCAGTGATCGTCAATGGCCTAATTATCGTTAATGACCTAATTATCGTTAATGACTTCGTGCTCGAACCGGCCAAGAACCACCATGATGATCAGCGCCAGCGCCGTGACCATGCCGGCCAGGGCGAGGTTGCCGATGCCGCACGCAACGCCAACTGCGCCCGCTGTCCAGATGGATGCACCAGTGGTAATACCCTGAATACTGCCACGGCTCTGAATAATGCTGCCAGCACCCAGAAAACCGATGCCGCCGATGACGCCCTCAACGATCCGCGTGGGATCGATTCGTGCCGAGGGGTCGCCTTCGGCAGTGGCGAACAGGATATGAATCCCCATCATAATGAAGGCCGAGGCCCCCAATGACACTAGCATGTGGGAGCGCAGGCCTGCGGCTTTGCCTCTCAATTCCCTTTCCAGCCCCAGTAACAGGGCCAGCCCAGCCGCGGCCAAAAGTCGGAACAACATATCCATCAGGGGGATTTCACTGTCGAACATCGTGTGTCTCCTTTGTTGTTATTAAGCGATGAATGAGTGAATGGGGCGTCTATTTTCCTAGCAGTTCACCGACCGGGCGTAAATTAACGACATGGTCGCACAATGACTTGACGATCATCAGGATTGGAGTGGCAACCACGAGGCCTACGGGTCCCCAGAGCCAGCCCCAGAACAGCAGGCCGATAAAGATGGCAACCGCGTTGAGGCTGGAGATATGGCTGGTGAGCCAGGGCGTCAGCAGATAGCCCTGAACGCTGGTGATGGCCAGCGACGTGCCGGCAACAATGATCGACATCTCCAATTCGCCAAACTGGATAAAGGCGGCCACACCTGTACCCATAAGCACCAGGAACGGACCCAGGTACGGCACGGCACTGGCGACGCCTGCCAAAACACCCCAAAAGCCGGCCTGTTCAACGCCCAGTGCCAAAAACGCCAGCCAGGTCAGCACGCCCACAAATACGGCACCTACAAACATCACAAACAGGAACTGTCGTACGCTGCGATGGAACTCGTTCATGATTCGGGCGGCTTTACGCATTCGTGCGAAGGATGGCCCGGATATTTTGACGATCTTGCGTCTGTACAGCGAGCCAATGGCGAGCACGAAATACACCAGCAACAACGCCGAGAAGCACTGGGAAATCAGCACCAGCGCTGCCGGGGAACCCTGAAGTACGTAATCTTTGATCTCGAGGGGTTCGTCCACCACGCGCACGGGCGTTGCACCCGATCGGGAGGCGTCTTCGTTGCCCTGATCGGGGCTGGCGGTGGCTTCAATTTTCTTTGCGGCGGATTGCGCTTTTTCCATCATGCTTTCCCCGTCCTTGGGGCGGCTGGCTTCATTCTGCTGAAACTGTTCGATGGCCACCGGTATCTTGTCCAGCATAGCCATGGCTTCCTGCTTCAGGGGAATACTGGCTCCGGCAATGATACCGATAAGCAGAATCAACACCACAGCCGCCGCCAGGGGGCGGGGTACTCTCAACCGATTGATTGTGGCGACAAGGGGTTCGAGGGCGTAGCTGATTAACACCGCCACCACCAGTGGCAAAAGAACCGCCTGGGCCCAGTCAATAAAATAAAGGGTTGCGATACTTGTGAGTGTGATAAGCGACATGCTGCGCATGTTGATGGCGTCAATCAGCGCCTGACTGTTCTGGGAGTTGTTGTCTGCTCCCGACTCCTCACGCTTTGTCTTATCGCCGTTCTCCATGGGATATTGCCTCCGTGTCTAATCGGTAAAACCGTTGCAGCGCTTCGTAGACTTCCGGCTGTTCCGCTTTCAGGTGCTCCGGTTGTTGGTAAAAGGCTTCCGTCAGCACTGCAAAAAACTCGGCGGGTTCGGTGGCGCCGTATGGGTCCAGCCAGGGCTTCTGGTGATGTTGAAGCGACTGTCTCAAGTGTTCATAGGCCTGAGTCATCGTTTCCTGCCAATGTCTTGCCTGTTCGCCGCTAAGTGGCGGAGCGCCGTCCGCAGTGCCGTCCAGATAGTCCAGCTGGTGGGCGAATTCGTGAAGAATGACGTTGTGGTGCCCAGCAGGATTGACGGCACCTTCCTCGCACTGTGTCCAGGCCAGAACCACCTGTCCATAACTTGAGGCTTCGCCGGCGCGAATCTCGTTACTCTCGCTCACCACCAGGCCATCATGCTCAATATCCCTGACACGATAGGCATCCGGATAGACCAGGATACTGCGGATGTCGTCGAAGTCGGAATAGCTGCGGTTCATGATGAGCAGGCAGGCATGTCCCGCGATGGTCAGGCGTACGGTGTCGTCCGCCTCGAACCCATCGCAGCCGTAAAAGGATTTCTCCGCCAGGAACAACTGTACATGCTGTTCCAGTTGTCGTTTCAGCTTGGCCGGCAACCCGGGGAATAGGGGCACCTGGGACTCGAGCGTCGCGCGCCAGTTCTCCGGAAAGGGAGTTTGAAGCTGTCTCTCGCGACGCCAGTTGCGGTAGAAAAACAGATAGAAAACCGAGGCGGCAATCACGGAAATCGCGCAGAGAGTGTAGATCAGCATGGGCAAGATTCCGGGGCCGTGTGGTGATTTGACATTTTAGTTCAGTTTGCTAATTAATTAGGTGTTGGGTAGCAACATTCCCACCGTGCGATTGAATTCTGATGCCGTTCATCATAGGGGGTTGTAGGGCGGCCGTCAGGGAACTTTTCGTTACTTCCTATCAGTAGTGGCCACCAAGTCGTTCCGTGGCATGGAAGCATAAAGGAATCTGCTCCATGTATATCGTAACCAATAGAACCGTCGATGAAAGCAAACACACAGAGAGTGAGGCCTTTGGCAGTAAACCCATTGAAGGCCCCAACGAGTTGCGGCTGGCGGAGGCATCCCGCCGGCGAAACCGCTGGCATATTGATATCCTGCCTGACCAGATCACACCGCAAATGGCGAAGAGTGTCGATCTTAATCCCGACAATACCTACCCGGCGAGCGCCTACGTGGCCCGCAAACTGATCGAGAGATCCGGCCACGGCGCTGGTGCGCGCCCGAACGGAAGAAACCTGCTGTTGTTTGTTCATGGTTACAACAACGATATGACTGATGTGCTTGATCGTGCCGAAAGGCTGGAGCAGAACTTCGGCGTTGAAGTCATTGTGTTCAGTTGGCCCGCCAATGGTGGAGGGTTGCACGGCGTGCTCAGCTACAAGAGCGACAAGCGGGACGCCCTCGCCTCGGTAGGGGCATTCAATCGCGTGCTGGAGAAGCTGGAAGCCCTGGTGAGCGACTTTCATGCGCAGTACGTGATGGATCTGGAGGCGCGTGCGGAAGCCCGGTTTGCAGACAACGCCGCCGCGTGGGACCGCTACTTTGCGAAGGAAGTCGAGAAGCACTGCCCGTTCACTGTGAATCTGATGTTGCACAGCATGGGGAACTATCTCTACAAGCATTTGCTCGGGAGTTCGGTGTACAGCGGAGATCGGCTGTTGTTCGATAACGTTGTGATGGTGGCCGCGGACACCAATAATGAGAACCACGCCGAGTGGGTGGACCGAATTCCCTACCGCAATCGTCTCTATATCACCATCAACGAAAACGACGGAGCACTAAAGGCCTCACGCCTGAAAATGGGCGAACAGCAGAAAGCCCGGCTTGGCCATTACCTGCGCCGGCTGGATTCCAGGGTGGCGACCTATATCGACGTTACCAGCCAGCCTCATGTCGGGGATTCCCACGCCTACTTTGAGGAGTCGCCGTTAAAGAACGCGAAAGTTCTGGATTTCTTCAAAGCATCGTTGAATGGAAAAGTGGCTGAGAAGCCGACTCGTTATGATCCGTCACGAAACGTTCACCGATTGTGATTGCGGATTTCAGTTAACCCCAAATCGCCGCTCTCGCTCAAACCGGAAGAATCCGTCCCGTTCCTCAAGGGCAATGGTTTTGGCAGAGCGCCCGAAGTGTTCTGCACGCAAATCGTCCAGCGCTTTATCCAGTTGATCTCCGGAATAGCGCCGGGCAAGTTGGTTTCGTTCGGCCATGTAGGCTTTGCCATTTTGCCAGCGTTCGTTGCGTTGCTGGTCCTGCTTTGAAAGGCGGCTGATGGCTTCTTCCGGATAGCCCATCTGGCGGCGCAGGCTGTTGATGCGTTCCTGGCGAGCGTCTGCCGATAAGGTGTGGAGGTGGCTCTGAACAGCGTCGAGGCTGAACAGGGTGCGAGCCATCACGTCCGGGCCAATAAGCCGTCGGGCCATATCGTTGTTGTAAAGTTGTTCTACGGAGGTTTTAAGCTGGTGCGCGGTTTCTTCCGGGGTGATTTCGTGGGCTTGGTCCAGTCGCTGCAGTTCCGCCTGAAAGGCGTCCTGATTCGCATGCATGGGAGACTCCCGCTCGCCCCATATACGGCTGGCCTCGTCACCGAACAGTGCCTCCCGTTTTTCCCAGAGCGCTGTCTGGCGTTCGAGCATGGGCATGCCCTGCAACAGCAGCCGGTTGTCTTCCAGCCATTGCTCGTACGCGGAGAGCTTTGCAAGGTCTTCATTGCTCAGGGCTGATGGCCCCTGGGATTGGGCCGGCGGTGATGTAGCTGGTTGGCCGGGCAGCACCGGAGTGGACGAGGTCTCGGACGTCAAAGGCTGTACGGGCGTCGTCGACAGGCTAAGGATAAAGCCGGCCGTGCCCAGAATCACCACGGCCAGCCCTGCAAGCCAAAGGGATGTTTTCACAAAGTATTTTCCTGTTCACCGGTTGTCAGGGAGCCTTTCAACGTCGTTGACGGCCCCCTGGTTGAGTTACAGCAAAGGCTGGAGTTTCGGCCAGATCAACTCTGCGATCTTTTGGGAGCCACTATCGGCCGGGTGTATGCCATCGAAGATGATGTCGCTCTCCGTCACCACCTGTCTTGGGTCCACGAAGGTACAGTCGAGAGTGGAATATTCGCAGGCCCTGGCGAGGATTTTGTTGCCGTAGTCGACCGCCTGTTTCATGCTTTTAAGACGGAAAAGGCCGTTCTTGGTGTAGTAGTAACCCACCAGCACGCCGTTCTCCACGCCCGCATCGGACAATTCGTTCAGATAGTTCACGCCGTCCACATACAGATCATCGATCAGATCCTTGCACTTGCTGCTGAGGCGGCCGAACTGATACCACTGGGTTTTGCAGTTGTATGGGTCAAGGGCAATCGCCGGAATAAGGATGTCGTTACCGCCGCCATTACCAACCATGGTGCGGATGTCGGGATTGTCCTCCTGTGCGGTGGCGAACTGCTCGACAACAGAGGGCGCGAGGAACCCACCGGTGAGTTCGGCGCCGGAGACCGTGTAGCGGCGGAAGGTTTCCCCGGCTTTGGCTTCCAGTTCGTCCTGGATCTTGCCGGACAGGGCGAAGATTGAGTCGCCCAGGAATATCACCTGGTCGTTGTCCGCATCAGAGACCTGGGGATTGCTGAGCAGTTGTCCCAGCTGGCCGCAGCCTGTCATAGCCATGGCCATCGCAGTGACCGCCAGGAGTCGAAACAGGGAATGGCCTTTGGAGGAGGTGTCTCTTTCGTCACAGTGTCGGATCTTGTTCATTATTGTGTCTCCGTTGTTGGGGATGAATGGTGCCTGGCGAGGCACCATTCATTCGCAACTTGCACAAATTGTGATCAGCGCAACAGGTCGGAAGTGGCTGTTTTTTTGTCTTTTTCGGCGGGATGAGCTGGAGTGTGACTGGCCTCTCGAAACGATGTGTTCGCTTTTGACCGGCAGGTTATGGTCTGGAGTGATCGGTGAGCTCATTCAGCAATTCAGAAGCACCCCAGGTTTTTTCCGTTTCCTCCCGTTGATGCATCAGTCGCACGAGTTTGCGGTTGACCGGTGCGTCCGTACCCAGCTTTTCCGCCAGTTTCACCACTTCGCCATTGATCCAGTCAATTTCGGTTGGGCGCCCGGCCTGGAGGTCTTCCCACATGGAGGAACGTGCAACAGGATCGATGGTGAGCATCCGTTTGGCTAGTCGGGTAAACAGCCAATCTGGTAGTGACATCACGGAAGGAATCAGTTTGGTAGGCAGGCCTGTGAGTTTTACCGTGGGTATGCCTGCCGATTTAAGGAGCTCTAGCGTCTCTCTCTGAGCCATTGCCAGGCAGCGGCGATAGTCCCTTTGCGAGAGCTCTTCCAGCAGCGGAACGCCAGAAAGGGCGTTGACCGGGTTATTCAGATTGAGTAACAGCTTGGACCACATCACCGATTCGATATCGCGCCGCAGTTCCAGGGGGAGCCCGGCATGCTCAAACCAGGGCAGGGCCGGTTGCAGTGACGGGTGCCGGTCGGCCATCAGGTGGCCCTGAGTGCCTTGATGGAAATGCCCCGGCTCCTGTTGCAGCACGTTGAATGGAACCATCCCGGCCAATACGTTGGCGTTGGGCATAGCGGCCTGGAGGTGCTCTGCGTTGGAGATTCCGTTTTGCAGGCTGACCACCGGTATGCCCTTGCTCACCCAGGGCGCGAGCTGTTTGCCGGCTTCGGAGGTGGCGGCGGATTTGACCGTTACCAGCACAAGATCGGCGTTGCCTGCCGCCTCGGCAGAGGTCACATACTGATGCTCGGCCAACTGGCTGTGGAAGCGAAACCCTTCATAGTCAGTGACCGTCAGTGGGGAGGTTCGAAGGCGCTCCTGCATGGTCTTTCGGCCCACCATGACCACGTTCACACCGGAAGAAAGCAGCCTGCCTCCGAGGTAACAGCCGATACTGCCAGCGCCAAATATAACGACCTTGAAAGAACTCTGCGTCACGGGCTTTGCCTTATTGTTTTCCCAAATAGTGGAAGGGCTGCCCGCGAGAGTCAACTATCAGGCGGAGCTACGGGTCGAGATGATCTTTCCCGCTAACGACAGTGCCCGGCGATTTTTCTCTCAACTTGAGGGTTGAACACTGCAGTGGTGAGTCCGTATAACGGACCTTTATCCCAATAACAGGAGGCTGTCATGCCTGAACAAAGAACCGTTGTGATTACCGGGGCCAATCGCGGCATCGGGCTTGAGTTGGCCCGTCACTATGCAGGTGAAGGCTGTGACGTGATTGGCGTATGTCGGGAAGCGTCTCCCGAGCTCAAGGAGGTGGCGACTCGAGTCATTGAATCTGTTGACGTCACCACGGCAAGTGGACTTCAGTCATTGATTGACGGCGTGAAGGGCCAGTCGATCGACCTGCTGATCAATAATGCCGGCCTGCTGCAGGATGAAAAACTGGGCAGCATTGATTTCGATTCCATTCGTACCCAGATGGAAATCAACGCTTACGCGCCATTGAGGGTGGCGGAAGCGCTGGTGTCCCAGATACCTTACGGCGGTAAGATTGCCAACATCACCAGCCGGATGGGCTCCATCGCGGACAACGACTCTGGCGGCCGCTATGGCTATCGTGCGTCCAAGGCGGCGCTGAACGCCTTTGGCAAGTCCCTGGCGATGGACCTTAAGCCAAAGGGCATTGCGGTGGCCCAGCTCCATCCCGGTTATGTGCAAACCCGTATGGTGAATTTCGGCGGACTGATTACGCCCGAGGAGTCAGCAAAGGGCTTGGCGGCGAGAATCGAGGGCCTTAACCTGGAAAACACGGGCTCCTTCTGGCACAGCAATGGTGAGGAACTGCCCTGGTAATAACTTGCCAGGGGGCCTCGCTCAGTGGCATAGGTGGCTGACAAAGCTGGAGACCGGTGGATGCCGGGCAATCGTCTCGGGGCAGATAACCACCAGTTCCTTGGCAAGCCCGGGATCGCTGACGGGGATGGCTCGCAGGGTGCCTGCTCGCACTTCGTCAGTGACCGAAGCCGCCAACACCAGCGAAATACCCACCCCCGCCTTGACCGCCTGCTTTACAGCTTCGGTACTGCCCAGTTGCATCGATACCTCCGGAAAAGGCCCGTCGTCGCCAAAGAAATTAGCCAATAAACGGCCAGTGCCGGTCCCTGGCTCGCCGCCCAGCAGCGTCATTCCTGCCAGGGCTTCCCGGTTGATCTGCGTCATATCGGCACAGGGGTGGCCAGGCGGCACAATCAACACCACTGGCTCCTGTTTCCAGTCACGGGCCTGGAAGCCGGGCTTGGGGTGCCACCACTCCATGACTGCGATATCCAATTCGCCGCTGGTGAGCTGTCGTGCGATGGCGGGGTTATTGTCGATCACCAGATCCACGTGCGGAGAGGTCTTCCGGTCCATGAAGGAGCGAACGTGAGGCTGCAGCATGTAGATACCGATGTTGGAGCTGGCACCTACCCGCAGACTTGTTCCCGTGACCGCCTCCCGCGCGCGTTGGTCCAGGCGTAACATGCTTAGGGCGAACGGCATCAGCGCCTGGGCCGCCCTGGTGGGTTCGCAACCGGACTTGCCGCGTTGGATCAATAATACGTCCAGCTGCTCCTCCAGTTTCTGAATGTGCTGGGATAGGGTGGGCTGGGCGATGCCGAGGTGATTGGCGGCGGCCTGGAAACTGCGGTGCTGAACGAGGGTGATAAAACTCTTGAGCCAGACCAGGTTCAGCATACTGTTCCCTTGGGTTCGAGCGGTGAGTTGACCGCGTCCTGGGGCTGATGGCCTCTGAGCGCCTGAAGGATGTTGTCGGCTGCCCGCTGTTCGATGGCAAATCTCACGTCCCTGACGGCCGAGCCCGTGTGTGCGGTGAACAGGGTGTTCGGGTGGGCCAGCAGTGCCGGATCAATCCGCTGCGGGCGGTCCGGTCTGGCCCAGTCTTCCATTTCAAACACGTCCGCCGCGTAGCCACCCAGATGTCCGTACGTCAGCGATTGCAGAACGGCTGCCTCGTCCACGACGGAACCCCGGCAGGGATTGATTAGAAAACTACCGCGTTTCATCTGGCGCAGGCGGTCAGCGTTGAGCGTGTGCAGGGTATGTTCATTAAGCGCCAGGGCCAGTATGACGATGTCGGATTCGGCCAGCAGGTCATCAAGCTCTGATCTGGAAAGGCCCAGGGCGTCTTCTTCGGCAGCCGGTAGGCTTTCCGGTTGTGAGTACAGTATTCGTGCGCCCCAGCCCTGGAGCCGTGTAGCCACGGCTTTGCCGATGGCTCCCATGCCCACAATACCAATGGTCGAGCCTTCAATGCCGAGGCCATAGAATTGAGGCTGCCAGCCCTGGAATTCTCCGGAACGGACGAACTGGTCTGCTGGCCGGATCTGGCGAATCAGGCCTATGGTTAATCCAACGGTGAGTTCGGCGGTGGGCACGGTCAGCAAATCGGGCACGAAGGTCAGCCAGACTCCGTGACGGGTGCAGGCGTCCACGTCAAAGTTATCGAATCCCTTCAGGGCAGCGCCGATCACTTTCAGGTCGGGGCAGGCCACCAGAAATTCCTCGCTAACGCGATCTGGCATAAACGCCATCATGGCATCGGCCGTAGCCGCGCGAGCTCTCACCGAATCCGGTGGCAGGGTGACGGCAGACTGGTTAGTGATCAGCTCGCAGTGGGGCTCCAGGCTGGCAAGTATACTGTCGTGGACCCGGTGAGTGATGACAACTCTTGGTTTCATTCGCTGTCCTTATTTGAATGTCTTACGGAGGTGGCCGCTCAGGCTGTCCACCATCGTTACCATCAGCAGTATGACAATGAGGATGGCACTGACTTCCTGATACTGCATGATGCGCAACGACCCCATGAGCTCGAAGCCGATACCGCCGGCACCGACCATGCCCATGACGGTGGAGGCGCGAAAGTTGTATTCCCAGCGATAGATAGACACATCGGCAAACTGTGGTAGCACCTGCGGCAGAACCGCGTGCCAGAGTACTTGCAAACGCGTAGCTCCGGAGGCATCAGCGGCCTCAACGGGGGCTTCATCCACATGCTCTATGGCTTCTGCGAAGAACTTGCCGACCATACCGATTGAATGCAGGCCAAGGGCCAGTACCCCTGGCAGTGCGCCAAAACCCACGGCCGCGACGAAAATAATGCCCATGATGAGTTCCGGTACGGAACGCAGGCCGTTCAGCAGGGTGCGGGTCAGGTGAAACACAGCAGGGTGGGGCGTGGTGTTTCGGGCCGCCAGAAAAGCCAGGGGCACAGAGGCCGAAACCGCAATCGCGGTGCCGGCGATGCTCATCGCCAGTGTGTCCAGCAGGGGCGACATCCAGTCCATCACATTGGTGAAATCAGGTGGTAGTGACTCTCGCAACAGGGTGGCGATCGCGGGGACGCCGTTAGCAAGGGTGCGGAAGTCGAGCAGGTTCACGTACCAGCTGGCGAAAAAGACCACCGCCAGTACCAGGCCTGCCTGCCAAAGCTTGCTCCGCCAGCCCCGTGCGTGTTCGTCCAGCACGGAAGCCGACGGAGCCGGCGACAGGGCCGCCGGTTCCGTCGTCGTGTGAGTCATAAAGCCTCTTACATCTTCGCGAAATCAAGGTTGAGCAGGCCGCCCATCTTGCGGATCACGTCGTAGTCGGAATCCTCGATAGCGGCAAACCCCTCGGCCTTAAGGTTGTTCAGGATTTCTTTGTCATTAATGCTGATGAAGGCGTCGCGTATCTTTGCCTTGAGGTCCGGGTTCAGGTTTGACCGCATGGCCCACGGATACTGTGGGAACTCGCCGCTGTAGCCAAGAATCCGGACGTTATCGCGATCAATCAGGCCGCGGTCCATGACATGCTGGAAGATGACTTCCGACAGGCCGCCGGCCTCAGCGTTGCCGTTGGCCACGTTCACCGCAACGGAATCGTGGCTGCCGACGAAGTGGGCTTCATAGTCCCTGTCTGCTTCCAGTCCGGCAGATTCAAGCAGCACCGTTTTGGGGATGAGGTGGCTTGAGGTGGAGGCGCGATCGCCATAGGCCATTTTCTTGCCCTTGATATCGTCATAGGACTTCACGCCCGAGTCCGCATTGGCGATGAGGATGGAACGGTACGTGGGTTTGCCGTCTACAATCATGGCGGCGAAAGGCTCGATGTCGCTTTTACTCTTCGCCATCACGTAGGACAGTGGGCCGAAATAGCCAAGGTCGATACGGCCGAAGCGCATGGCTTCGATCATGGACGAATAGTCCGTTGTGACGATCAGTTCCACTTCTTTCCCGAGGGTGCTTTCCAGGTAGTCTTTCAGAGGCTGGTTGCGCTTGATCAGTTCAGAGGCATTTTCATCGGGGAGCAGGGCGACCTTCAGCAGATCCGGGTTGGGGTCTGCTGCGGAGGCCTGCATGTTCATTCCCATCATCAGGCAGAGCACTAACACGAGGTTGAATAACGGTTTCATTGGGCGATCTCCAGTTGCTTGGTGGGATGGTTCGATGGTTGAGGGTGGGAGGGCTGCGCGGCGGTCTTGCCGGGGTCGGAAACTGCAACGCTCGCGCTGTGGTAGATCTCATCAAGATGGTGTTGCTCCAGCTTTGCCGGTTCCGCATCGAATACGATCCGGGCGTTTGCCAGGCCGATGATGCGATCGGCAAACCGCCGGGCGTACTCCAGCTGGTGCAGTGACATTACGGCGGTGATACCGTCCTCCCGGCAGATATCGCGCAAGAGTGTGAGTACCCGTTCGGACGTTGCGGGGTCCAGACTGGCGACAGGCTCATCCGCGAGGATCATGGACGGCTGTTGCGCCAGGGCGCGGGCGATACCCACCCGTTGTTGTTGGCCGCCAGACAGTTGATCCACCCGCGCAAGGGCCTTTTCACCAAGACCAACACGCTCCAGGCAACGCAAGGCGTACTCCAGTTCCGCCCTCGGTAGGGGAAACAGGCTGCGCCACGTACTGTGGTAGGCAAGCCGGCCTGTGAGTACATTCTGGAGCGCGGTATGTCGTTCGATGAGTTGGTGGTGCTGAAAGACCATGGCAGTTCTACATCGGTGCCGGCGGACCGTCCTGCTGGTCTTCAGGGTGCCGAACTCAGCCGAGATCACCGTGCCGGTGGTGGGTTGCACCAGATGATTGAGTGAACGCAGAAGGGTCGATTTGCCCGCGCCCGAAAGGCCGAGTAGTACCGTAAACTCACCTTTGTGGAACTCGACGGTGGTAGGTCGCAGCGCCAGGACGTTGCCGGGGTATGTTACTCCCATGTCCTCGATGCGGAGCATCATATCGGGGGAATGCACAGACGGCATGGAATCACCTTTTGCAATACATAAGCTCGCTTTATTGCGAGTTACAATGCAACGGTAATCCTTGAGGGTGACAAAACAGTGTCAGGTAGGTGACAGGTCAATGACGAAATTATGAAGGGGCAATAAAAAAAGGCAGCCGAAGCTGCCTTTTTCAAACGTGCTGACTGTTATTTAAACAGCAACAACGTTCTCTGCCTGAGGGCCTTTCTGGCCGTCAGTTACGGTGAACTCAACCTGCTGGCCTTCTGCCAGGGTCTTGAATCCGCCGCCTTGAATAGCGCTGTAGTGAACGAATACGTCAGGGCCGCTTTCACGAGTGATGAAACCAAAGCCTTTTGCTTCGTTGAAAAACTTAACAGTACCGGTAGTAGTCGACATAATCATAATCCTGAAATCGATAATTTAATGTGCCGCCAGACCATCTTGAACGATGACTGATCAGCGTTGTGCGGAAACAAAAAACGCGCGGAATCAAAAACAGGACGGACAACTACCAAAACAACAGAGATGCGTCTTATTCGTGAAATGCTGTGCTAAATCTTTCCTACGAAACGAACTTTACTCCTATGTCCCCGGAATTGCCAAGTTTATTTGTAGGCATTTACCGATGCGATCCAAAATCAAAACAATTACTCTGAGAGTCAGAGGCCCGTTATTTGGGAAATTGCCGTTTGGAACGAGGGTGAACTCATGAAATACATCTTCGAGGTTCGCATACGAGAAGGGCACACGGCAGAGGAATACGCCGATGCCTGGGTTCGTGCCAGCGAGATCATCCAGCAGGCGCCGGGCGCGCGCGGAACAGAGCTGCACCGGAAAATTGGTGACCCGAATGTGCTGATTGCCATCGCCAGTTGGGACAGCAAAGAGCAGCGGGATGCCATGGAAGGGCAGCATAACCCGGAAGTGGCCCGAATCATCCGCAGCGCCGCGCCATTTTGCGAAATTACGCCGCTTGGCGAATTCGAGGACCCTGAGTGGGTAGTTATGCCGCCTGGCAAGCGAGGTAGATGAGTGGCCATGGCTCGAAAACGCCCGCAGATCCCATCCACGGCCGCATTGGGATTCCAGGCCGGCATTGGTGTGGTGGGGCTGCTGGCGATTTTTCTGTTCGGTATACCGGTTCAGTACGATGGTTTGAGCTTTGGCTCGGTCGTTCTATGGGGAGTGGCCGGCAGTGTGGCAACGTACGTCGTGATCATGATGCTGACCTGGCTTCCGGGCCGGCTTCGTGACTCTCTGGAATCCCAACTGGAGCAGTTGCATCGTTTCGCCTGCGAGTATTCCTGGTCGGTGCTGGTAGCCTTGGCAGTCTTCGCAGGAGTCGGTGAAGAATTGCTGTTCCGCGGGGCGATCCAGGGTTGGCTGGCCCAACACACCCACGATGCGGTTGCGATAGTCGCTGCGTCGGTGCTGTTTGGCATGGTGCATTATCTTTCGTTCACCTACTTTCTATTGGCGACCGGGTTGGGAGTGGTGTTGGGAGTAGCGTATGCACTGACGGACAGCCTGCTGCTGGTAATGGTCTGGCATGGTGTTTACGACATGATTGCGCTGTACTGTCTGCGTCGGTTTCCGGAATGGTTTGGGGTGCGGGTTGGATAAACCAGAAACACATCGTCTGTTCTTCGGGTTGGAAATCCCCGATTCGGTGAAGCAGCGTCTGGTGTCAATTCAGCAACCGGTTGCAGGGGCGCGCTGGCAGCGACCGGATCAGTTGCATCTTACGCTGGTATTTCTCGGTAGTGTGGCCAGGCAGCGGTTGCCAGATGTATGTGATGCTGCCCGAAACCTGCCAGTTGGACAATTTGATCTCACCGTTTGCGGCCTGGGCTGCTTCGGCCGACCGGACTTTCCAAAAAATCTGTGGGCCGGAGTTCAGCCAGCGGATAAACTGGCTGAGCTTCACGAGGTGCTTAACCAGAGTCTGTGCATGCCTGGGTTTGAGCAGGAAAAACGCCCGTTCTGCCCACATATCACGTTGGCTCGTTTCAAGAGGCAGCGTGGGTCAGTCGCCGAATTGCTTGAGTCTCAGGAACGACAACCTATAGGGACCTTTTCGGTGGGCGGGATCGCGTTGTTTGAAAGCACACAGGGGGCTCATGGGTCTGTCTATCAGATCATTGAACGGTTTCCCCTCGCCGGAAATCCCGAGAGACTTTGCCGCTAACACGATGTAAGGGGAGTCAAATGTTCCACTACGAAACCGAACCAAGATTCAGCGACACCGACGCACTTGGCCATATCAATAACACGGTTTACCCGGTCTGGTTTGAGCAGGCGAGAACACCGGTGTTCCGTATATTCCATCCTTCCCTGGAGCCGAAAGGCTGGCCACTGATTCTCGCCCGCATGGAAATTGATCTCAAAGCCCAGTGTTACTGGGCCACGCCTGTTAAGGTGCGGTCCGGAATTGGCAAAGTCGGCAACTCTTCCTTCGAGGTAATCCAGGAAGCTTGGCAAAATGGTGTTTTGGTTGCGCGTGGCGTTACCGTGCTGATTCATTTCGACTACGAGACTCAAAAGTCGGTCCCCATCCCTGAAGCGGTTCGTAGCGAGCTTGCAGTGCATACTTTTGAGGCATAAACCGCTGGATTGCCAACCACAGTTCCGGAGACAACGTGGACACGCTTAACAATAACGAAGTGGAACGGATTTTTTCATCGGCACCGTTTGTTGCAGATATTGGTCTGGAACTGGTGTCTATCAAAACCGGTGAATGTCGCTCCCGTCTGGTACTGGCGGAACGGCATCTGCAGCAGGACGGTTTCGTGCACTTCGGGGTGCAGGCTACGGTGGCGGATCATACGGCCGGTGCTGCCGGTGCCTCCGCTGTTAAATCCGGGCAGATGGTCCTGACATCGGATTTCTCGCTGAAGCTGCTGCGGTCAGCCAGCGGGACACATATCGAGTGTGTCGCCACTGTGCTCAAGGCAGGCTCCACGTTAACCGTGGTAGAGTCTGAGGTGTACTGTGGCAAGGCCGGCGACATGAGGCTTGTCTCCAAGGCAACGGTGACACTGGCCATTGTCAGCCCCAAAAACAGGTGAGGTGGCGTGCAGTGAAAGACATTTTTCGAAAGCTGTTCTGGCCCATTCTCTGTTTTTTCGAGAAAGGTGGAAGCGTCGAGGGTTATCGTCAGTCGCATCGTAAAATACTGCTGGTGGTCGGTTTCCTGTTCCTGGTTCTGTCCGGGGTGTCGCTTTTCTTTTCAATCTTCGCGGAAACCTTCAGCGCTTTGTTACCTATTGTGCTGTTTTTCGTGATCAGTCTCGTCTGTTTCGTGGTAGGACTGCTGGGCAGCGATAGTGCTGTAGCCCGGATCTGGGGCACCCGATAGGCCATGGGCCCCACCATTCCGCCGGAAAGCTTTATCGACCTGCTGCTGGACGCACTCTGCGTTGTAGATCGCGATGGCTACGTTCGCTACGTCAGCGCAGCCAGTGAGCGGGTATTTGGTTATCTGCCGGAGGAAATGATTGGACGGCGAATCCTGGATTTTGTTCATCCGGAGGACCTTGAGAAAACGCGCCAGGCTGTCAAAGAAATCCTGCGGGGAGAGCTGAAGCCGTACTTTGAGAACCGTTACATCCGCAAGGATGGCTCAACAGCCCATATCATGTGGTCTGCCCGTTGGTCTGAAAAGGAACAGATCCGCGTGGCGGTCGCCCGTGACGTGACCCAGCGCAAGCGGGCCGAGGCTATGCAGGCCGCCATGTATGCCATATCGGACGCAGCGAACAGTTCGGATAGCCTGCCTGCCATGTTCCGGCGAATTCACCAGGTTGTGGAAGGCCTGATGTCAGCGCCTGCTTTTATGGTGGCGCTCGTGGATACGCAGGGCGGTGAGTTGTACTTTCCCTATAATGCCGACCGTCATGAGACGGGAACCCCCGGTTTCTCTCAGGATATCGGTTCTCTCTGTGAACAGGTCATCCGTTCCGCCAGGGCTCTGTTGCTGACGCCCGGAAGCAGCGTGGCTTTTTCGCCTCAGGCGATCGATACCTCGCACGTTGAGGTACGTCACCACTGGCTGGGTGTGCCTCTGAAATCATCCCAGGGTGTGTTCGGCGCGATTGCCGTACAAAGGCAATCAAAGAGTGCGTGTTACACGGACGAAGACAGAGAGCTGTTGGAGTTTGTCGGCATACAGGTTGCCGCCGCGGTGGAGCGTAAGCAAATGCAAGCGCAATTGGAGCATATGGCCAGGTACGACCAGCTGACGGAATTGCCGAACCGTAGCCTGGTCCTGGACCGGATTCAGACAGCGCTTGCGCGTGCAGCCAGGGAAGTCGGCTTTCTGGCGATACTGTACCTCGATCTGGATGACTTCAAGCAGGTCAACGATACCTACGGACACGCCGTCGGAGATCAGGTCTTGCAGGAAATGGCTCGCCGATTGGTGCAGGGGGTTCGGGCCGCAGATACGGTTGGTCGGCTGGGTGGCGATGAGTTCATCGTGCTGCTTGATGGAATTGAACAGCCAAGTGACGCGGACAGTGTTGCTGAAAAATTGCGGGCAACTCTCAGTGAACCCTACGAGTTGCCGATGGCATCCCTGACATTGATTCCAAGTATTGGTGTGGCTGTCTATCCCGAACACGGGGACAACCATGAAGCACTGATTCGCTACGCAGACAGCGCCATGTACCGGATGAAAAAAGGAAGACCGGATCCGGTTTCCTGAACGTTTGCGTGTTACTCCCCGGCTCGTTTCCTGGCTTCGAAGTTTTCAAGCTCAACGTTGATGGCGTTGGTCGAAATCACGATTTCGTACAGCGAATACAACAATGAGACCGACAGTAATATCAGGCTGATGCCGAACGCGATGGCCCCTGCAAGCTGAGCTCCCACAAACAGAACAAACATGGACATGGTGCAGACAAAAAAGCTGAGTACACCGTAAGCCTGCATCCGTTTAGTCAGCAAAATGCGTTTGCGCAGCATGCTGATCTGGCGGGCGATAAGGGCATGGTCTTCTTCCGTATCCATTTGCTTAAGCTGGCGTATCAATTGCGCTAGAACAAGAAAGCGATTGGTGTAGGCCAGCAGCAACAGTGAAATGGCGGGAAACAGAAGGGCGGGGGTGGTCAGTGTCAACGTCGACTCCTTGATCTGCACGGACAGGTTTGACCAATATAGCAGGCTTTGTCGGTTGCTGTAGCCCCATCTCATGCTTGGCACTTTGGCGCGGCTTCCAGGATTCATCACGGTGGTGTTGACGTTTTTGGTTGTGCCAGTGTCGTATTGGTTCAACCTGATAACTGAAAACAGGGTCACATTAGAGCTATCGACAACCCGGTAGGGGGAGATAGCAATGGCCGTTAAATTTGAGCAAGCACTTCTGGATTATCCGCAGCAACGGGCGGGCGCCGCCCGCCAGCCTGACAGTGTTGACCAGTCCGACCGTCGGGTTCCCATTAACCTGCGCCAGTCCGGCCCCACGCCGGTGGAGATGTTGATCTCCACCCGTGTACGCAAGTCGCCATACTGGCACCTGGCGTACGAAGCTGGATGCTGGCGGGCGACCGTTTACAACCGTATGTATCACCCCCGGGGCTATGTCCGTCCGGAAGATGGCGGCGCCATGGTGGAATACGAGTCGCTGATACATGACGTCACCATGTGGAATGTCGCCGTAGAGCGCCAGATTCAGGTAAAGGGGCCGGACGCGGAACGCTTCGTGAACTATGTGATTACTCGAGATGCCACCAAGATAAAACCTATGCGTGGCAAGTACGTCATCTTGTGCAATGAAGAGGGCGGCATTCTCAATGACCCGGTTCTGCTTCGTGTTGCCGAGGACGAGTTCTGGTTCTCCCTTTCCGATAGCGACCTGGAATTCTGGTTGCGGGGCGTCAACATCGGGATGGGCTTCAACGTCACCATCGCGGAAATCGATGTAGCACCGGTGCAGATCCAGGGTCCCAAATCTGAGGCGCTCATGGCTGACCTGTTCGGTGAGCGCGTGAAGGAGATTCCGTACTATGGCTTGATGGAGGGCCAGGTGGCCGGTCATGACGTGATTATCTCCCAAACCGGTTTTACCGGTGAGAAGGGTTACGAGATTTACCTCAAGGAAGCCACCAAATACGCCGAAGACCTCTGGTACACCGTGCTTGCCGCCGGTGAGGCCCACAATCTGAGAGTGATTGCGCCGGCGCATCACCGCCGAATTGCTGCCGGTATCCTTTCCTGGGGCCAGGATGTGGATCAGGAAACCCTGCCATTCCAGTGCAACCTGGCGTATCAGGTGCCTCGCAACAAGGACGCGGATTACATCGGTAAGCAGAAGCTCGAGAAAGTCCGCGAGCAACTGGACGCTGGCCGACCGCCTTTCAGTCACATCATGGTGGGTATCCGTTTTGGCGGTGGCCAGGTAACCGACTATGCCAACGACTTCTGGCTGGTCAGCGGACCAGAAGGCGGCGAGCCAGAGGGCTATGTTACCTCGCCCTGGTATTCGCCCGAGCTGGAAACCAATATTGGCTTGGCCTATGTGCCGTTTGACCTGCGTGCTGTTGGCACCCGCCTGACGGTCCACCTGCCGGTGGAATACGCCGCTACGGATGGCTCAACGGCTGTCGAGGCGGAAGTGGTGGAAGTTCCGTTCCGGCCTTCGGTGAACCCCAACGCCCGCGAGAGGGCACGGGCGAAGGGAATCGACTTCGCGGACTAGCAATGCAGTGGGGCAGACGGCGGTGGCCGTCGCCTGCCCGATGCAAGCAGGTATCAATGGGGTGCGTGATTCATGAAACTGGTGAGTGATAAACAGCCGTTCAGTGCCCATGACGCGGAAGCCACCGCACGGATGCAGGCCCTGGTACGTTGGGCGTCCATTGAGGCAACACCCCGCCAGATACTGGCACAGGAGCATTTGCCGGATTTGCTGCCGCGGGGCACCTGTGTCTACGTGCCTTTTCTGCCAAAAGGCCAGTTCAGCGATACCCTGCGGGCATGCCGACATCTGCTGAGCGTTGGCATGCAGCCGATTCCTCACGTACCCGCACGTATGGCCGAGAGCCGCGGGCAACTTCGGGACTGGCTCTCGCAACTGAATGAAAGCGGCGTTGACCGTTTACTGCTGATTGCCGGCGACAGCGATGCGATCGCCGGCCCTTTTCCAGATACCCTGGCCGTTCTGGAATCTGGCTTGCTGGCCCAGTTCCAATTCCATGGTATCGGTGTGGCAGCCCATCCGGACGGGCATCCCATGGCGGACCGGGCAACACTCATCCAGGCCCTTGGTATCAAACGCGAATACGCGCGCACGACGTCCACGCGGCTCTGGGTGGTCACCCAGTTCACCTTTGACGCCAACGTGGTCATCGACTGGCTGCAAAGCCTCGGCAGCATCCTGGAAGAGGTGCCGGTATACATTGGCATGGCCGGCCCGACACGGGTGAAAACGCTCATTGCCTATGCGGCTCAATGCGGAGTGGGAGCATCGGCCCGCCTGATGCTGCGACGCCCTGGCAGCGCCAAACTGTTGCGTGCGTGGTCGCCGGACGGAATGGTGCGCGCGCTTGTCCAGTATTGCCTGGACAACCCGGATACTTTGCTACGGGGCATTCATCTTTTCCCATTCGGTGGCCTGCGCCAATCGGCGCAATGGATTCAAGAACACAGTGGGTCCATTGAGGACCAGAGAGGTCAGTTCCATGAGTCTTCAGTACAGTAAGCTGACACCCGCAACACCACCGGAAGCTGACTTTCCGCCGCCGGGCACTCCTGACATTGAGATCGCTCGCTCGGTCCAGCCTCAGTCTATTCTGCTGCTGGCCCAGCAGCGTTTCGGTCTGCCAGGGGAGAGTCTGGTGCCGTTCGGCCACTACAAGGCCAAACTGGATATGGCCTATGTGGATACCTCAGATAGTGCGCCCCGGGGCAAGCTGGTACTGGTGACCGCCATAACGCCCACGCCAGCGGGGGAGGGCAAGACCACCACCAGTGTGGGATTGAACGACGGTTTCAATCGCCTGGGCGTGCGTTCGTCCGTGTGCCTGCGGGAGCCCTCCCTGGGCCCCTGTTTCGGCATGAAAGGGGGCGCAGCCGGCGGTGGCCGCGCGCAGGTGATTCCGATGGAAGACATCAATCTGCATTTCAACGGTGACTTCCACGCCATCACCACGGCCCATAATCTGCTGGCGTCGTTGATCGACAACCACATTCACTGGGGTAATGAAACTGGCCTGGACCCTCGTTATGTGAGCTGGCGGAGGGTGATGGATCTTACCGACCGATCCCTGCGCAACATGGTGTGCGGACTTGGTGGTGCGGCCCATGGCGTGCCCCGGGAAACCGGGTTCGATATTACGGTGTCCTCCGAGATCATGGCGATCCTGTGCCTGGCGGACGGTCGGGCGGACCTCAAGCAGCGGCTGGGCAATATCATTATCGGCAGGCGCTCTGATATGACTCCGGTGACCGTTCGTGACCTGGGTGTGGAAGGGTCGTTAACCGTGCTTCTGAAAGAAGCGCTGCAGCCTAATCTGGTCCAGAGTTTGGAGCACAACCCGGTGTTTATCCACGGTGGGCCGTTTGCCAATATCGCCCATGGCTGCAACTCCGTGACCGCCACCCGTGCGGCTCTGGCACTGAACGATGTGGTCGTCACCGAGGCGGGATTTGGCGCCGACCTGGGGGCGGAAAAGTTCATAGATATCAAGTGCCGGCAAACAGGCTTGCGGCCAGACGCCGCCGTGGTTGTCTGTACCATTAGAGCACTCAAGATGCAGGGTGGGGTCCCTCGCAGCCAGCTCTCCGTTCCCGACCTTGCTGCTTTGAGGGCCGGTGCCGCCAACCTGGAGCGACACGTTCGTAATCTGCAGCAGTTCGGACTGACGCCAGTGGTGTGCATCAACCGTTTCCCAGACGATACCGAGGAGGAAATGTCGCTGGTGCAGTCCATCAGTGAGTCGCTGGGTGTGCGAGCTGTGCCTGCCGACCACTGGGCCATGGGTGGTGAGGGTGCCACCGAACTGGCCCAGGCGGTGCTTGATCAGATGGACGAAGGCACACCTGAGGTGAACTTTCTCTATGAAGACAGCCTGCCGCTGGCGGATAAAATCCGCACCATCGCCACGCGTATCTACCACGCCGGTAGCGTGGAATTCACCACGGTGGCGAAGCGGCAGCTGGAGGAATACGAAAGCCTGGGGTTTGGCCACCTGCCAGTATGTATTGCCAAGACTCAGTACAGCTTTTCGGCGGACTCGTCGGTGAAGGGAGCGCCGTCCGGCCATATGCTTCCGGTAAGGGAAGTGCGCCTGGCAGCTGGCGCCGGCTTTGTGGTGGCGGTGTGTGGTGACATCATGACCATGCCCGGTTTGCCACGCCATCCCGCGGCACTGGACATTGCTCTGGATGAAAACGGCCTGGTGGTGGGGTTAACCTGACCCGGTGTTCTCGAAAATGCCATAGGTCGGCTCAGACCGGGCGCGCCTCAATGCCTGCAGAGAGGAAGACGGCAGGCTGGCCATGGAATCGGTAAAAACCGCGCTGGAAGAGCCCTGGGAATAAATTTCCATTCGCTCGTGTTTGGGCGCTCGCCCCATGGTCTTGCGATAGCATCGGCTGAAGTGGGTGGCGGACACGAACCCACACATGGAGGCGATTTCCACAATCGAGCAGGATGTCTGCTTGAGCAATCGGCGTGCCCGGTTAAGGCGCACCCGCAGGTAATAGCGCGAAGGCGTGCAGCCCGTGTGCTTGAGGAACAACCGTTCCAGTTGCCGCCGCGAAATGCCGGCCAGTGTTGCCAGCTCCTTCAGTTCGATGGGCTCTTCGATATTGGCCTCCATCAACTGGGCCGCCTCCGCCAGTTTGGGTTGGGCGCACGCCAGTCGCGGGTGCATGGGCATCGGTTGCTGTTCACTTTCCTCGCGCACCCGGTCGCACACAAACATGTGGGATATTGCATTACTGAGCTCCTGGCCGTGACGCCTTGCTAGAAAGCTGAGCATCATGTGCATGGGGACGGTACCACCGGTACAGGTCATGCGTTCCCGCTCGACGGTGAACAGGCGGTTGTTGGTCTGTACCCGTGGGAAACCCTCCTGCATGGCCTCCAGGCATTCCCAATGGGCGCTACAGGCATGACCGTCGAGAAGGCCTGCGCTGGCCAGGACATAGGGGCCAGTGCAGACCGCCCCAAGGAGGACGTGGCGACGCGCCATCTGCTTCAACCAGACGACCTCTTTGCGGGAAAAACTCCGGGTAACATCAATACCGGCCACCACGATCACCAGGTCAAACCGGTGCTCTTCCTGGATCGACCCGTCGGGCAGCATGGTAATGCCATCGCTGGCACGGGCAGGTTCGCCTTCGGCGGTAAGCAGCTTCCAGGAATAGAGTTCAGTACCGGCCAATTGGTTGGCCATGCGCAGTGGCTCAACGGCCGTGGCGAGGGCAATCAGGGTGAAATTATCGATCAGCAGGAAGCCGACCCGATAGGGCTCTTGGGCGGGCCTGTCTGTGTGTGAGCCTGTGTCAGCGGTCATGGTAAACCCCCTTGCCCCGCCTGGGCCTGTCGCGGCAATGTCTGGCTGTCACACCAATTGTATTACCTCAACCTGAACACTAGTTGTTGCCTTCTGATAGTGCAATAAGTGATCAGTTCCAATGTGATCTCATTCTATGCTGGCGGCCCGGTAGCGAATGGTCCACAACCGACACGGGAGTTTGCGGAATGATCCAGAAGCGACGTTTATGCCACTATTCTGGTTGATCAGAGCTGTCGTAAACCATCGTTCGAATGTCGTCAGCAAGCAGGCGGCGGATCGTTGAAGGCGCTATCCTTGAAACACACCCCAAGGTAGGAGGCTGAAAAGTGGCTGTCAGTCTGTTTGAGCTGTTCAAGGCAGGCATTGGCCCGTCCAGTTCCCATACCGTCGGGCCCATGGAGGCCGCGCGCCGGTTTGCAGGTGGCCTGGACGATGAATGTCTGCTGGCTTCCGTGCATCGACTGAAGGTATCCCTGTATGGCTCTTTAGGTGCTACCGGCAAGGGGCATGGTACTGGACCGGCTGTGATGATGGGGCTGGAAGGCGAGCAACCGGCCCGGATTGATCCGGAGCAAATGCCGGGGCGGCTTGAGCGTATTCGAAGCACAGGAACACTCAGCCTCGCTGGTCAACATCAGATTCGTTTCCGCGAGAGTACCGATATCGTGTATTACCGACGGAAAGCCCTGCCAGAACACCCCAACGGCATGGTCTGTCAGGCATTTGACGAGCACGGGCAGTGCCTGTGTGAGCATACCTATTACTCGGTCGGCGGTGGTTTTGTGGTGGCGGCGAACGCCGATGGCAGCCTGGAAATCCGCGCAGACGACACGCCCTTGCCTTATCCCTTCAACAGCGGGAAAACCCTGTTGGCCCTTTGCCAGGAACACGAGCTCACCATCGCCGACATAATGTTGGCCAATGAGCAGGCCTGGCGTACAGCCGATGACATTCGAGCGGGCATTCTCGAGCTCTGGCGGGTGATGCGTGAGTGTGTGCAAAACGGTATCCGCCATGAAGGGGAGTTGCCCGGAGGCCTCAAGGTTCGGCGCAGGGCTGCGTCGCTGTATCGCTCGCTGATGGATAAAACGCGAGTGGACCTGATATCGCCGTCGTTGAGCGCGCTCGACTGGGTGAATCTCTATGCCCTCGCCGTCAATGAAGAGAACGCGGCCGGCGGTCGGATTGTGACTGCACCGACCAACGGCGCCGCCGGCATTATTCCTGCGGTGCTGCACTACTACTGGGAGTTCTGCCCCCAGGCGGATGAAGACGGCGTTGTCCGCTTTATGCTGACAGCGGCGGCAATTGGCGTTCTGTTCAAAGAAAACGCGTCCATTTCAGGGGCGGAAGTGGGTTGTCAGGGCGAAGTGGGATCGGCCTGTGCGATGGCTGCTGCCGGCCTGGCTGCAGCGACAGGCGGCTCACCAGAACAGGTTGAGAACGCGGCCGAGATTGGTATGGAGCACCATTTGGGGATGACCTGTGACCCCATTGGTGGGTTGGTGCAAATTCCCTGTATCGAGCGTAATGCCATGGCATCGGTGAAAGCCATCGACGCAGCCATTATGGCTTTGCGAGGAGACGGCAAGCATTTTGTGTCCCTCGACAAGGTGCTGCACACCATGCGGGAAACCGGTCGCGATATGCTGGACAAGTACAAGGAAACTTCAAGAGGCGGGCTGGCGGTCAACATCATCGAGTGCTGACCGCCAGTGTTGGCTGAACGACAGCGTTCAGGACTTGACCCGCTCGTTGTCCGGATCAAACAGCGCCCGGTAGCCGACGGCTTCGATACGGATGGGGTAGTGCTCCTGGAAGTATTCCAGGGTCAGTTCCCGGCCCTCCTGAGCATACTCCACGGGAATGTACCCCAGCAGGATGATCTTGCCCACTGACGGCCCCCACACCACGCTGGTGTTGCAGGAGCGGCGGCCGTGACTGTCCACCAGCACTTCTCCGGTTTGCGGGTCGAGGATCGGCCACTGGCCAACCGGGTAGCGCAATACCCCGTTGGCATCCCGATGTTCCGTCATGGTCATGGTGCACAGGTACGCGGCCTGTTGCGACCAGCTACGTTGTTCCAGGTAGGCGGCCTTGCCGTGGAAGTCTGCCTCCTTGACCTTGGGTCGCTGGAGTCCGGCTTCGTAAAGGTTGTACTCCGTTTCGAGGTCTACGTTCTGCAGCCGCAGGCTCTTCTCCAGACGGCGCGTGTTGGCGTAGGTTTCGATGCCAACCGGCGTAACGCCAGCGTCGTACAGCAGATCCCAGATTCGCAGGCCATAGCTGAACGGGAAGTAGAGCTCCCAGCCCTGTTCGCCCACATAGGATATCCGGAACGCCCACACCGGCACGCCCTGGACATTCAGTTCCCGGGCGGTGGCAAATGGGAAATTCTCTGCCGACAGCTCGTCAGGGTTGGTGACGAACTGTGCCAGCGTTTCCCGCGCCTTCGGCCCCCAAAGCCCCAGGGTGGCCAGCTCATCGGTGCGGTCCTGCAGGCGGATATTGTTCAGGCCTTTTTCCCGTGCGATGCGTTTGATCCAGCAATGGTCCCGATGGCCAGTGTCGCCGCCGCAGACCACCCGATAATCGTTGTCGCCCCGCCGGATGATGGTCAGGTCTGAGCGGATGCCGCCACGGGCATCCAGAAAGTGAGTATAAACACCCTTGCCATGAGAGATGGTGCCGCCCACCTTGGCGACGGACAGGTACTCCAGCAGAGTTTCGGCGTCGTCACCGGAGATGTCGAAAATAGCGAAGTGGGAAAGGTTGATCATGCCCACCGATTCGCTCATTTCCAGTTGCTCGGCGTTGGACACTTCCCAGAAATGCCGGGCGTCCCATTCATGTTCCCGTACTGGAATGCGGTCGCGGTATTTCGCCAGCAAAGTGGACTCGTTGGCGGCGTAGCCGTGAGCCCGCTCCCAGCCGGCGGCTTCCATGAAGTAGGCACCCAGCTCGACTTCCCGCAGATAGAAGGGGCTGGTTCGCATCCTGCGACCGGTCATGTAGGGCTCGCGGGGATGCACCGCCGGGGTGTAGATTTTCTTGGCGGTTTCGTAGCAGCGGTTGTACACGTAGTCCGGGGTTTTCTGTAGCGGATAGTGGCGGGCGATGTCGATGCTGTGGGGGTCCATTTCCGGAGAGCCATGGGTCATCCAGTCCGCCAGGATTTTGCCTGCACCGGGGCCGTCCTTGACCCAGACCGCTTCACAGAACCAGAGGTTGCGCACTTCCGGGGATTCCCCCATCAGTGATCCGCCGTCGGGTGTGACCGACAGCAGGCCGTTGAAGGAGTGCTTTTCCTCCCAGCCCAGTTCGCCGAGGATCGGCGTCATTTCGATGGCTTTCTCATAGGCATCCATGACCTGATCCAGCGTCAGGTCTCTCATGGATGGCGACATCCGTGCCTCGCCGGGCTCGGAAATGGCCCCGGGGTAGACCAGTCGAGGATCTTCCGCTTCGTAATAGCCCCACTCAATGCGGCCACCCTCAGTGGTGGTAGGGTCGCCAGTATCCCGCACGTAGGCGGAGTTGCCCTGGTCGCGGAACAAGGGATAGACAATCTGCTTACCGGTGCCGGCCAATTCCTCATAGGGGCCGAAGAACAGCAGCGGGTGTTCCAGTGGCATCAGTGGCAGGGGCGAGTTCGCGGTATTGGCCATCAGGGGCCCCCAAATGCCCATGGACAGCACCACGTACTCGGTTTCGATATAGCCCTTGTGGGTTTCAACGCCCCGTACCTGGCCATCCTGTACGTCGATGCGGATGGCCGGTGTGTAGGCAAAGGCCTGCAATTTTCCGGTAGCGATCGCCTCTTCAACCAGATCGCCCGCGACACTCTGGGAGCGGGGCACCACCAATCCGGCGTCCGGGTCCCACATGGCACCCTGGATACAGTCTTCGTTCAGCAGGGGAAACAGTTCTTTCGCCTGTTGCGGTGAAATCATGCTGACGTTGGTGCCGAACGCCTTGCCGGAACCGACCTTGCGGCGCAGTTCGTCCATGCGCTCGTCGTCATCAACGCGGGCCACTTCCATGCCACCGCATTTCACATAGTTGCCGCGTTTCTCATAGAACGCCTGGCTGTACTTGGTGGTATAGATGTTCAGCTTGTCGTGGGAGGTAGTGAAACAGAAGTCCGAGGCATGGGAGGTAGAGCCGATGTCCGAGGGAATGGCGGATTTTTCCAGCCCGACGATGTCATCCCAGCCCTGTTCGATCAGGTGGTGGGCGACCGATGAGCCAACGATACCGCCCTGGCCAATGATGACGACTTTTGCACGTTTCGGTAGTTGTGCCATCTCGATCCCCCTTTACCCACAATGGCAGCCGCGTGCGCGGCCTTGATTCAATGTGGCCCGGATCGGTCACGGGTGGTAAATCCAATACGACATCAAGTCGTCCAAAAACGGCAGGGATGCTCGCGTAGCGTTCAGGCCAGTTCGCAGGCCTCCGTAATCACCCGGTTTCGGCCAGCGGCCTTGGCGCGGTATAGCATGGCGTCGGCCCGGCTGATGGCATCCTCGATGCCCTGTCCAGGCAGGTACTCGGCAATACCGACGGTGGCAGTCACGGAGACACCCGCGATGGGTGCCCTTTCAATGGCGCGGCGGCAGCGTTGTGCGGCGTGGCGGGCGCTGCGAAGGTCCACGCCCGGTGTGGCGACGAGGAATTCGTCTCCGCCCCAGCGAGCGGCGAGGTCCACTTCACGAACGGTTTTGGAAAGGATAGCGGCAAATTCGCGAATCACCGCATCACCAACTTCGTGGCCGTAGTCATCGTTGATGCTCTTGAATTCGTCAATATCAATCAGAATGATGGTCAGAGGGCGCTGGTATCGGTCTGCCTGGGCGGCTTCGGCAGACAGGAAACGGTCAGCACCCCGGCGGTTTGCCAGGCCGCATAGCGGATCTGTGTTCGCCCAATGGTGCAGGGTCTCGGCTCGCGCAAAGGCACTCCAGGAGCGTTCACGCAGCAGCGTTCCGGCGCTGGTAAGCACCAACAGAACGGTGAGGAACAGATGGATGCGCAGCAGGTATACCCAGTTTTGACAGTGATCGCCTGCTGCCAGGAAGCATTGAGAGACTTCCTGAGTGGTCAGCGCGCCCGAAAACAGCAAGGTCGCGACACCTGTCACCATGCCGCCCCGAAAACCAAGCGCAATAAAACCGCCAACGATCATGATACCCACTGCCCAGTAGTGCCCGCCCGTGAGCAAAAGAAGGTGTTCGCCGAGCGGGTCGCCAACCGCAAAATGCCATGCGAGGCGGCTGAGTATCATCGTACCGACCACGGCAACGAGGGTGATTTCCATGGTTCTGAGCTGCAAGGATCGGCGCCAGAATGCGAAGCCAAGAATGGTGAGAATGACAGAAAAAACAGGGTAGGCGATGGTAATGAACGGGTCGCCCTGTTCCCGGAAGGCCCAACTGAGCATCATGATAGCCACGGTCAGGGCCAAAACGCCAAGATAGGTGCGCCGCCGGTAGGTCTCAAGGCGGTTAAGTTCTATTTTGACGGCTTGGAGATGATTTCCGGGTGCTGGGTCCATAGCGTTTGTAATTCCGTTTATCGCGGGCGCGCTTGGGGCGCCGACATAACCACAGAAGATTGTAGATATTTGCTACAGATATTATCGTGCATTCCGTGCGCGAGTCCACGTTTGCCAACCGATGTTGTCTGGCGGGATCATGGGGACCTGGCAATTTGATAGAGTAGACAGTCGTCATGGGCAACGTTTATCAGATTCTCGCCGATACCGTCCTGACCATTCATCTGCTGGTGGTGGCCTTCGTTCTGTTCGGGTTGGTTCTGGTGCTGGCGGGCAACGGCCTGGGTTGGCGCTGGGTGAACAATTTGTGGTTCCGGCTGGCTCACCTGGGTGCGATTGCCATCGTGGTTGCAGAGGCCTGGCTTGGCATTGTCTGCCCGTTGACCACACTGGAAATATGGCTGCGGTCAAAGGCCGGTATTGATGGCTATACCGGCAGCTTTATCGAGCATTGGCTGCAGCAGATTCTCTATTACGATGCGCCTGCCTGGGTATTCATTGCCGCCTATACGGTATTCGGGCTTGTGGTCGTCGCTACCTGGTGGTGGTTTCCGCCTCGCTCGCGCAGATAGGTGCCATTCTCTCTTTTCCAAGGAGATTTTTAACGTGGAGCTATCGTCTCCCGGAAGCTGGACCCTTCTTCAGGGTAGTCTCGTGTTTTTCGTGTGTGCCGCCATTATCGCGCTGGCCGGCACGCGTATCACACGGGTTGTGGACCAACTCGCTGACCGCACTGGAATAGGAGAGGCCGCTGCGGGCGCGGTGCTTCTGGGGGCATCGACATCCCTGGGTGGGTCGGTGCTGTCGGTGACTGCAGCGTGGCACGGCAACGCGGAACTGGCCGTGAGCAACGCTTTGGGTGGCATTGCTGTCCAGACGTTTTTCCTTGCGGTGGCGGATATGGTTTATCGTCGCGCCAATCTTGAGCATGCGGCTGCGTCTGTGCCGAACATGATGCAGAACGGCTTGCTGATTTGCCTTCTGGCGTTGATCCTGTTCGCGCCCCACCTGCCGGACGTGACGTTCTTCGGTGTTCATCCGGTCACACCGGTTCTTCTGGGCGCCTACATCTACGGAATTTACCTGGTGCGGGACGCATCGGAATCGCCCATGTGGCGGCCCTCAATAACCAGGGACACGCGGCAAGACGAGCCTGACGACGTTACAGCCATGCCGCCGCTGCTGCGGCTTTGGATCGAATTTCTGGCGCTGATGCTGGTGCTCGGAATTGCAGGCTGGATGCTGGAGCCGGCGGCAACGGTGATTGCAGACAGGGCTAACCTGAGCCAGACCATTGTTGGCGTGATGTTGACGGCGATCAGTACGTCAATACCCGAGTTGGTGACGTCCATAGCCGCAGTTCGCCGAGGTGCTCTGACCTTGGCTGTAAGCGGTATCATTGGCGGCAACGCGTTCGACACGCTGTTTACTGCAGCCTCCGATATCGCCTACCGGGACGGGTCGATCTACCATGCCATGCCGGAGGATTCCGTATTCTGGGCGGCGCTCACCCTCTTGATGTCCGGCGTGCTGATGATGGGATTAATCCGCCGTGAGCGCCACGGTATCGGTCAGATTGGTACAGAAAGCGTGGTTATCATGGTTCTCTATCTGCTGGGCGTGGTGTTGTTACTGGCTGGCTAGTCAAACCGTCTAGCCTGGCTGAAACGATCCCGCCAGTAGTATCCGTTGAGGGACGAGCGGGTAACGCCGATGGAGGTCGAGGAATGAATGAAGCTGTCACCACCCATGTAGATGCCAGCATGCTGGTCCTTGCCTTTGATACGGAAAAACACCAGGTCGCCAGCACGCAGCTGGTCACGCCCGACCACGTCACCGGATGCCAGCATCTGTGAGGTTGTACGGGGTAACTGACGGCCGAGGGCTTCATCGAAGGCAGTGGCGATGAAGCCAGAGCAATCGAAGCCATTGGCTGAGGTGCCACCGTAGCGATAGGGCGTGCCTTCGTAACGCTCGAATACCTGCCATAACCGATCTGCTGTCGCCGCATCCTCGGGTGTGGCGTTGTGAGGGGGCTGCCAGGTGGTGCCATTCGTTGGAGGCAGGTTCTGGTTACTGGCGCAGCCTGCGAGGCCGACGGCCATCAGGATTGCGAGCATCGGAAGCACTGGGCGCCGATTCATGGGAAAGCCTCTAATCGTTTTACATGGGCCTACTCTAAAAGGCCTGGCGCCGGTTTGTCAGGTTAAAGTTTGCTTCGATTTGTTTTCTGCAGAGGCCACTTGACGGCTCGAGGACATTTCGCGAACTATGCCTTTAGGCTTCCAGCTTCCGAGGTTTCCATGAGTCCTCCCTTTTCAGACAAGACACAGCGCCTGTACGTAAGAAACGCCACCCTTGGCGATATACCGGGAATCATCGCCCTGAGCCGCCGGGTGTACGCGGGCACAGGGATGTATGGCTACACCGCTGGCCCCCTGACAGGGCAGATCAACACCTTTCCTGAGGGCCAGTTTGTCGCCATGCTGGGTGACCGCGTGGTGGGGTATTGCGCCACGTTTCGTATTGGTGAAGACGTTGCATTGGCGCCCCATGACTGGACAGAAATTACCGGTAATGGTTATGCATCGCGCCACGACCCGGAAGGGGAGTGGCTGTACGGCATGGAGGTGTGTGTAGACCCCGACTGCCGTGGCTACCGGATTGGTGAGCGCCTGTACAACGAACGTAAAACGCTCTGCCAGGCGCTGGAATTGCAGGGCGTTGTGTTCGCGGGCAGGTTACCGACACTGGCCAAACGCCTGAAGAAGTTTGAATCGGTGGAAGAGTACGTGGAGGCGGTGAAATCGAAAAAGCAGCGGGACCCGGTACTGTCGTTCCAATTACACAACGGTTTTGAAATCCACGGCATTATTCCGCACTACCTGGATGCTGACCACGCTTCCCTGGGTTACGGTATCCACCTGACCTGGCGGAATCCCAAGGTGGCCCGCAACGGCGACAACGGCAAGCGCAAGCGATACGGCCGGCGAATGCCCGACACCGTTCGGATCGGCACGGTCCAGTACCAGCAGCGCCGGGTGGCATCGTTTGAAGAATTCAGCGACATCGTCCGGTACTTTGTGGATGTGGTGTCCACCTACAAAGGTGATTTCGTAGTGTTCCCGGAGTTGTTCACGCTGCAATTGCTGTCCATTGAAAGCCGTGAAGGGACCCCGGCGGAAGCCATCGAAGCGGTGACGGAATATGCCGAACCTTTCCGCAACCTGATGCGGGATCTGGCCCTGAGGCACAACATCAACATTATCGGTGGCTCCACGCCGGTCAAGGAAGAGGACGGCCGGGTTCGCAATGTTGCCTATGTCTTCCTGAGAGACGGACAGGTGTTCTCGCAGCCCAAGATTCACCCCACGCCGAACGAAGCCTATTGGTGGAATATCACCGGTGGCAGCCGTGTCACTGCCATTGAAACCGATTGCGGCCCCATTGGTGTCCTGGTTTGCTACGATGCGGAGTTTCCCGAGCTGACGCGTCATCTGGTGGACCAGGGCATCCAGATCCTGTTCGTGCCATTCTGTACCGATGAGCGCCAGAGTTATCTGAGGGTACGGTACTGTTGTCAGGCCCGTGCGGTGGAAAACCAGCTGTTCGTGGTCATGTCCGGCAATGTCGGCAACCTGCCCAAAGTGCCCAACATGGAGTTGCAGTACGGCCAGAGTTGCATCCTGACACCCTGTGATTTTCCCTTTGCCCGTGATGGCATCGCCGCGGATACCACGCCGAATGTGGAGACCGTCGCCTTTGCCGATCTACGGCCGGAAACACTGCTTACCGCCCGCAACAGCGGCACCGTGAAGAACCTCAAGGATCGCCGCCACGACCTGTACACGGTGAACTGGCGCGGACACTGACCCATTGATGGCTGCTTTCATGACATTACGCCGATGCCTGCTACTGCTTCTGAGCCTGATTGTCATGTTGTCGATGGCGGGAGGCCTGTACGCCCTTGTGGCGTGGGAGACCTGGCGGAAGGCCAACGGCATCAGCAACCTTGAATGGCGATGGGGTGACGTCTCGCTGGCGGGCCTGCGGCTGGACCGATTGTCTGCGACCCAGAGCCGGGAAGGGCAGCGCTATCACCTGGTGGGGAAGCAACTGTCGCTGGCCTGGCGCTGGCACTGGTATGGCCCCATGCCCGAGGCCATTGTGATCGAACAACTGGCACTGACTCTGCCGCAAGGTGTCCATGCCGAGGGCGATCTGACAATCTCAAGGCCCCTGGAACCCGGTGAACGGCTACTCACCACCAACGCCATGAAGATCGAAGGGCGTCTGGCTGAACGGGGCCTTGCTGGCTGGACCATAGGTGAGGGCCGGATAAACCTGACGGTCAGCGGTACAGCCAGCGAGCGGTCTGCAACACTGACCCTCGGTGAACAAAGCCGCGTCGAGTTCGACGATATTGCCGCGCCGGGCAAGGATTCCCGGTTGGATGGCCTGTGGGTCAACCTGGCCGGTGTGACTCTGGTCGGGGAGTATCAGCTTGCCCTCATGGCATTGGAGCGTCTTGCGGTCGAGGGGCCGTTTGAGGCGACCGTCGCCACCATTCACCACCCCCAGTTGCTTCCCCAGCCCTGGCGATTCGATGGGCAGCTGGACGGCACCCTCAGCGAATTGAAGATCGACGGCAGGCTTTCGTCGGACGCCGGCGTCGATGCTGACATGGACATGAACTATCCGTTCGAAGGGATACCGGCGCTTGAGGTGAGCATGAACGCTGCCGGAGCAAGTGGCGGTCGCGCGCTGGCGGATACGTTCACCGCGTGGCCAGCGGCGCTCGAGGTGAGTGACGGCCGCGTCGAGACGGCCCTGAGTGCGCGCTTCCCATCCCAGGGCTTCCGCGTTCAGGGAGATCTTGTTTTCGATAATCTTGATGGATTGTACGACCGGACGGCCTGGACCGGTCTCGACGGCAGGGTGAATCTGAACCTGGACAATGACCACGTAAATGTTCGGACCTCCGACCTGGTATTGGATGCCCTCAATCCTGGCATCGCCTTGCGCGATGCCCGGGTCGCCGGCCTCTATCGCTCGCCGCGGGATCAGATTGCCAACGGTACCCTGGTTCTGGACCAGGCCTCTTCCGAACTTCTGGGTGGTGAGGTTCGGGTCACACCCGGAGAATGGCAACTCGCTGACATGCCGCTGCGGATTTCCCTTGAACTCAGCGGCATTGAGCTGGCGAAACTGATGCAGGTATACCCCGCCGAGGGGTTGGCGGGCAGTGGTTTGCTTCAGGGCGCCATTCCGGTCCGGGTTGGTCCGGAGGGTGTGAGCATTGATGCCGGGCAGGTCCAGGCGGTGGCCCCTGGCGGCACGCTAAAACTGCCAGCCGATCGATTGAAGGGGATGGCCCAGGGTAACCAGGCGATGGCACTGGTGGTTCAGGCCATGGAAAACTTTCACTACTCGGTTCTCAACAGCACGATAGACTACGCTCAGGATGGTACCCTTATGCTGGGATTGCGGTTGGAAGGCAGCAGCCCTGAAGTACGAGATGGTCATCCCATTGTCCTGAATATCAATCTGGAAGAGGACATTCCAGCGTTGCTGACCAGCCTGCAACTGAGTGGCCGGGTCAATGAAGCCGTGACAGAAAAAGTGCGCAACCTGATACGGGAGCGGGACGCGCAACGTCAATCCACCGGGGCGGGAAACAATCAGGAGTAAGGAATATGGTCGCATTTGGGCCGGGCGGTTTGTCCGGAAAAGGTGGTTACACGCTGGTGCTGCTGGCACTGACCCTGGGTATGGCAGCCTGCACGCCTACGGTCAGAATGGAGGCGCCCAAGGAGCCCATCACCGTGAACCTGAACGTCAAGATCCAGCATGAAATCTACGTGAAGGTGGATGAAGAGGTGGATGAACTCTTCGGCGAGAAGGGGTTGTTCTGATGGTCAATTCTGAATCCAGGGAGTCACTCATGAAACGGTTTTCCAAACTCGGTGCGTTTTTCCTCGTGCTTTGCCTGGCACTACCTGCCGCGGCCATGGGGCTGCAAGAGGCCAAAAACCAGCTGGATACCGCCAAACAGCAAGGGCTGGTAGGAGAAACCCCAACGGGTTATCTGGACGTGGTCAAGGCAAGCGGAAACGCCCAGGGAATTGTCGACGCCATCAACCAGGCACGTCGGGATGAATACGCCCGCATTGCGGAGAAACACGATATTCCTGTCACCCAGGTGGAAACGGTGGCTGGCCAGAAAGCACTGGAAAGAACACCATCGGGGCAGTACATCCTGAAGGATGGCCAGTGGGTTAAAAAATAGATGGGCCGATTCCAGGAAATCGGTACAGCGACGATTCCCGGTAACGGGACCCGGTTGCGACTGCTGCAACGCAATGATGAGTTCTCTATCAAGATTGCCGGTACCACCGGTGAGCTGATGAACAGCCGCCTGCATGGCTCGGAGGACGCGCTGGCCACGCTCGCCTGCGAGCGTATCGGCGGCGTGGCTGGGCCCCGGGTATTGATTGGTGGGCTGGGCATGGGGTTCACGTTGGCTGCGGCGTTGTCGGCTCTGGCAGAGGATGCCAGGGTAACCGTGGCGGAGCTCGTACCCGAGGTCGAGGACTGGAACCGGGGACCGCTGGGCGCTGCCGCCGGGTATCCACTGAACGATGCTCGTGCCAGTGTTCATGTGGGCGATGTGGCGGAGTTGCTGAGAGAAGGCGATGGCAACTGGGATGCCATCCTGCTGGATGTGGACAACGGCCCGGAAGGGCTCACCCGCAAGGAGAATAACTGGATTTACTCCCCGGACGGTATTGCAGCTGCCCAGAAGTCCCTTAGCCCCGACGGCGTACTGGCCTATTGGTCCGCCGGCCCGGAGCATGCATTCACCGAAAGGCTGCGCCGCGCGGGCTTCTCCGTAGAGCCGGTTACGGTCAGGGCTTTGCGACCGGGCAAGGGCGCACGCCACGTGATCTGGCTGGCCTGGTAGAGCGGGCCCTCCGAGGGCCTTATTGCTGGATGGTCATTCGAAATACAGGTATGTGTGTTGTATGTTTGTGGATAGAGGGGCGATGCTCCACAGCAAACGCCCCATCCATTCGCTGAAAGACTCAGGAGGTATTGTCATGAAACCCTCAATGAGTTTGACCGGTGAGCACGAAAGCCACAAAGTGGCTGCCGTTTTCGAGACAGAGTCAGATGCCAATGGAACGGCAAAAGCATTGTGCAACGAGACCAGCCTGACCAATGATCAGGTATCCGTGTTGAGCCCCGCGGACCGGCGCCAGGGAAAAGAACTTGAACCTGAAGACCAGGGTATCTGGCAGACGCTTGTGCGTTCCCATGTGGGCCTAAGTGTCGGCGGTGCCGTGTCGGGTTTTGTCGTCTATGTGATACTGAATGCCCTTGGCATTGGCTTTATTTCGCAGAATACGGTGGTTTCAGCGTCTGCGCTCACCGCGCTTGGTTTGATGCTCGGGCTATTGCTCGCAGGGGGCATAACAATCCGCCCGGACCATACACCTTATCTGATGAAGGCACAGTCAGCATTGCGCAAGGGCCATTACGTATTGGCCATTCATGCAGAAAGCACACAACAGATTCAGGAAGCAAAGTCGCTTCTGCGCGCCCGGAATGTTAAAACAGTGCAGACCTTGTGATGTAACCGACCGGGATTCTGTGTATGGAAGATCTGAAGCGTTCGCGGGTAACTATTGTCGCCGTCAGCGCCGTTGTTCTGTTTTTTCTCACCAACTATCTGGCGCGCTTCCTGTTCGGGTTGACAGGGGTGGTGGTTTCCGTGGTGATCGCAGCATTGATTGCGGCCTACATCGGCTGGTCGGTGGCCCGGGTATTGAAACGGGTGCCGACCAGTGAAGAGCGCGGGCGCGTGCTGTGGGCCTATGGCGGCTTTCTCGGCGCACTGTTCGTGGCCTGGGGTGCCTATGTGGGCCTGTCTGCCGGGCTGGATTCCTCGGGAGTACTGTTCCTGCTTAGTCACTACCTGCCGTACCCGGCGCTAGCCCACCTGATGTTGTCAGACCGTATGGCAGCCCGGTTCGTGGGGAAGGCCGGTTAGTCGTCGCCGGCCTCGGCATCCCTCAGGCGTTCCAGGCGTTCGCGCTCTTCCTCTTTCGCGGCATCAATAACCGCCATCAGCTCGTCCACATCCGCGCTTTCCGTGTCGTGCTCGAAACACCCGGTCAGCCGGCTGTCGGGGTGCAGGTCGCCGGACTCATAGAGCGCCCAGATTTCCTTGCCATAATCCGTGTTCAACAGTTCAGGGGCGAAGCGGCCAAAATAACGGCGCATGTTGTCCACGTCCCGTTCCAGCATTCTTTCCGCGCTGTTGTTGCCAGAAGCATTAACCGCCTGCGGCAGGTCGATGATGACCGGGCCAGTGGCATCGACCAGTACATTGAACTCTGACAGGTCGCCATGGATCAGGCCGGCGCTGAGCATGCGCACCACGTCAGCAATGACTTTGCTGTGATAATCCCGGGCCTGCTCCGGCGTGAGTGTGACATCGTCCAGCCGTGGCGCTGCTTTGCCGTCTTCGTCGGCAATCATCTCCATCAGCAGCACGCCATCCACGAACCCAAACGGTTCCGGTACTCGCACGCCAGCGCCTGCCAAACGATAAAGGGCGTCCACCTCGGCGTTCAGCCAAGCGTCTTCCTGTTCCTTTTGCCCGTAGCGGGTTTTCTTGCCCATGGCGCGGGCGCGACGGCTGTTACGAACCTTACGGCCTTCCTGGTATTGAACGGCCTGTTTGAAGCTACGTTTCTGAGCCTCCTTGTACACCTTGGCGCAGCGAACACTGTCACCGCAGCGCACTACGAACACCTGGGCCTCCTTGCCGCTCATCAACTGGTAGAGCACTTCGTCCACCATGCCGTCATCGACAAGGGGCTGCAATCGTTTGGGTATCTTCATAGATCCTTTCGGTCGGCTGGTTGGGCCTGGCGGGTCATCGGATGTCGACCGGCGTGTATGGGGGCATCTTACCTGAAATTGGTAAAAGACCCCTCATATTCGCGGATTTAGTGCGTGGCTTCGCTGGGGGGCTTCTGGTCCATGTTCCTGGCGAGGATCTTGTCGGCATCCAGGGAGGCGATGGGTATCTGGGTGTCGCGGGGAATATCGCCGCTGAGTTGCAGGGCGACGTATCGCATGGCACAGACCCGCAGAAAGGAGGTGAAGTTGCCCAGGTCATGCCCGGCATCGATGGATTCGTGATAAAGCCTGGTGATCATCTGGGGCAGGTTCATGCCGTCCCGGGCGGCGATTTCTGTGAGTGCGTTCCAGAACGCGTTCTCCATGCGAATACTGGTGACCATGCCGTCGATGCGCAGGGAATGGGTGCGGCTGATCCAGAGTTCGGAATCCGCGTGGACGAAGAGTTTACACATGGTGTGGTCCTCGTGAATCCGGGGCTGCATTGGCAGCCCCGTTTCCGTCACTTGTCCAGCAGTTTGAAAAACTGTGCCAGCCACTGCGGATGCGCTGGCCATGCCGGTGCTGTCACCAGATTACCATCGGTGACCGCGGCGTCAACGTCGATGGCGGCGAAGCGGCCTCCCGCCAGCTCCACTTCCGGTTGGCACGCCGGGTAGGCAGAGCATTCGCGGCCTTCGAGCACACCGGCCGCGGCCAGCAGTTGTGCGCCGTGACAAATGGCCGCCACCGGTTTTTCGGTTTCAAAGAAGTGGCGGACCAGTTTCTTGACGTCGTCGTTCAGGCGTAGGTATTCCGGGGCGCGACCACCGGGTACGACAAGCGCGTCATAATCCGCGGGGTTGAGTCCGGCGAAATCGGCGTTCAGGGCGAAACGATGGCCCGGCTTTTCGGTGTAGGTCTGGTCGCCTTCGAAGTCGTGGATGGCCGTGGCCACGGTGTCTCCTGACTTTTTGTCAGGGCAGACCGCATGCACCGTGTGGCCAACGGCCTGAAGTGCCTGAAAGGGCACCATGGTTTCGTAGTCCTCGGTGAAATCACCTGTGATCATCAGTATTTTTTTACCGTTCATACCCGTCTCCTTGTGCTTGTTGGTGGTAGCCTGAATACAGTATCAGCGGGCGAATCGCAGCGGGTATTAGGGGAATACTACAGTGTTATGTTATAACACTATGTTCTGCCGACCTTTTCAATGAACGACACGGGCGATCTATGACTTCACCAATACCCACCAATCTGGTGCTCGGCTTTCTGGGCGTGGGAAAGACCACCGCCATACTGGACCTGCTGAAAAAAAAGCCGGAAGGGGAGGTGTGGGCGGTTCTGGTGAATGAGTTTGGCGAAGTGGGCATTGATGGCGCCTTGCTGGAAACCGAAGGTGCTTTCGTGCGGGAAGTGCCAGGAGGCTGCATGTGTTGCGTGGCCGGGTTACCGATGCAAATCGGACTCAACCAGTTGATTCATAAAGCCCGCCCAGACCGGTTGCTGATTGAACCCACGGGCCTTGGGCATCCCTCCCAGATTATTGAAACCCTGACGGGAGAGCATTATCAGGATGTGCTTCAACTGGGCCCCGTGCTTTGCCTGGTCGACCCGAGAAGGCTTGAGGAGCAAAAGGTTCTGGAAAACGTACAGTTTCAGGATCAGGTTGCGGCAGCTGATATTGTGATCGCCAATAAAACTGACCTTTGCACACCGGAGCAGGTTGACCGGTTTGATCATTGGGTGGCCGAGCTGCAGCCGGAAAAGACGGCTGTTTTCCACACCCGGAAAGGCCGGTTGGAATCCGCCTGGCTCGACGGGGAGACCGCGCTCTCCGAGGTCAGTACGCCCCACGCGCATCATCACCATGCCTCTTCGGAAGCCTCGCCGGTTCCCGATATCCAGGACGAACCGTGGCAGCGGGTCAGCAACCGTGGGCAGGGGCATTTCAGCGTGGGCTGGCGTGTCCATCCAGACACGGTCTTTTCAGAAACCGCTCTGCTGGCATTATCGCTCGATAGCCGTTTTGTCCGGTTCAAGGCTGTGGCTCAAACCAGTGATGGCTGGCGGACGATCAATATGGCGGACGGCGCGCTGTCGGTATCTGAGTGCGAACCACGAGAACTGTCCCGTCTCGAAGTCATTAGCGAGCAAAGCCTGGACGTTGATGAGCTGGATGCCAGCCTGCGTGAATCTATCGAGAAAACGGGCCTGTCATGCTGAAAATTTCCAATGCGGTGGAACTGGGGGACTGGGAGATCGAGCTTACCCAGATCCGGGCCCAGGGCGCCGGTGGCCAAAACGTCAACAAGGTAGCCTCCGCCGTTCACCTGCGCTTCGACGTCCTCAACTCCAGTTTGCCACCGTTCTATAAAGAGCGGTTGATGCGACTGTCCGATCAGCGCATTAGCAAGGAAGGTGTGATTGTCATCAAGGCGCAGAAATTTCGCACCCTGGAGCTGAACAAGGAAGACGCCCTTGAACGCCTGAAAGCCTTGATTCAGGACGCGGTAAAGCAGCAGAAAGCCCGCCGACCCACGCGCCCCACCAAGGGATCACAGCGACGGCGCGTGGACAAAAAGACCCGCAAGGGGAAAACCAAGGCCTTGCGGGGGAAGGTCCCGTTGTAAGTATCGGGCGTGTTCAGTACAGCAAAAAGGTTGCATAGCCGGCACTGATTGCCATGCCTATTACCACCGCCAGGAAGACAGCCACGAGCGGCCAGCGGAACAGAGACTTCAACAGGATCAGTTCTGTCAGGCTGGCGCCTGCACTGCCAATGATCAAAGCCATCACCGCGCCAGCGCTGACACCTTTACCCAATAGGGCCGCTGCCAATGGGATGACCGCCTCGGCACGGATGTAGAGGGGCGCGCCAATAACCGCTGCAATCGGTATGGCAAAGGGGTTGTCGTCGCCTGTATACGCAGCGAGCAGGTCTGCTGGAACAAAACCGTAGATAACACTTCCGACCGCGATACCCACTATCAGGTATGGCAGCACCTTTCTGAAATCCGACCAGGTTTCGTTCCATAAACCGTTGAATTTCCCGGCACGGATATCCCCGAGAAGTGATTCGTAGTAGGACACGACGGGAATAGCGTACCCCTGGCTGCTGTATGTAATGGAACTGCTTGCCCCGGAGCTGCCGCCGGAACAGGAGGGTTCCGTATTCGTGGACCCGGCGTTGCCGGATGCCGCTGAGCAACCACCCTTAACGGTATCGACGTTGAGCAGATATCGCTCGAATCCCAGGCGTTGCAGTACCCATCCGGCAATAACGGAGACCAGCAGGCCGAAGGTAACGAAAATACCGGTTAGCTTCAGGCCAAACGTGACGGACAGCAGCACCACGATGACCGGATTCAATAAGGGGGACGCGAAGAGGAAAACCATCATCGGCCCAAACCCGGCACGGGCACGGATAAGCCCTTTCAGTAAGGGAATTGTGGAACAGCTGCAGAAGGGGGTGATCGCTCCCAGCAGAGCGGCATACAAATAGCTTTTGCCGCGCCGGGCGCTGAGCGCGGCTGCGATCTTCTCTTGCGGCACATAACGTTGCAGCACTCCAACGAGATAGCTGATCAATAGGAACAGGGCTGATAATTCCAGGGCGAGAAAAGCGAACATCCCCAGGGTGTCTTGCATTTCCTGTGACATGGTAACCTCTATATTTCTAGATATATGGAAATATAAATCTAAATTGCGCTTGGCTTTGCTGTCAAGTAAGTTTCTAGAATTATCGAATTAAGAGTGATGGCTATGACAAATGAAGAAGCGGCTATGTGTCTCGCAGAGCTTGGAAATACTCACAGGCTGTCGATTTTCAGGTATCTGGTGAAGGCGGGCCACGACGGCGCGTCCGTCGGCGATGTGCAGCGCCAGCTTGGAATTCCCGGGTCAACTCTTTCTCACCATCTGTCGCGCATGGCCAACGCGGGTCTTATCAAGCAGGTGAAGCACAGCCGTGTTATTACCTGCTTGCCAAATTTCGAACTACTGGAAGCACTGACCGGGTTTCTCAAGGAGGAGTGCTGTGTGGGACATGAATCGGAAAAACCTGCTACAGAGAGCGGAAAGCAGCCTTGATAACGTCTATTTCTCGGGAGCGTCGCTATCGAGCAATCTCGCGCCGGGGCCTTCATCGCCAAGCTCGTCCCAGGGATTGCGTAGCCGGCAGGCGTCGATGGACAGGCAGCCGCAGCCGATGCAGCTTGTGAGTTGATCCCGAAGTCCGACCAGTAACTCTATGCGGTGATTCAGATCGGACTTCCATTGCTCGGAGAGCCGCTGCCAGTCTTGGGATGTCACGGTGCGGTCGGTTGGCAGGGTTGCCAGGGTTTCGCCGATCTCCGACAACGGAATGCCAAGCCGTTGCGCTACTTTGATAACGGCGATCCGACGCAACACGCCCCGATGGAAACGTCGCTGGTTTCCGGCATTGCGCCAGCTGTCGATCAGTCCTTTCTTCTCATAGAAGTGTATGGCTGAGACTGCGACTCCACTGCGCTCAGCAACCTCGCCGACGCTCAGAGCGGTTTTAATTTCTCCGTTTTCTATGCTCACCATAGCCAACTCCAATCGCTGGACTTGTTGACCTCAAGTTTACTTCAGGTTTTAAGCTGCTGTCGAACCTGGCTTGGTGGTGTCGCCCATCGAGAACGCGTTGAAACGGCTGGGGTAGACTACTCGTCCACAACCGTTTCAAATCCGCCATAAATGAGGCGTTTCCCATCGAAGGGCATGGGATTTACATCCGCCTGGATACGGGGGTCTTCCATCACTTTTGGCATGCCCCTGTTCCGGGCCTCGCGTGAGGGCCAGAGTATCCAGGAAAACACCACCGTCTCATCGGGCTTGCACTTCACCGCCATGGGGAACGATGTGACCTCGCCGTCGGGCACATCGTCACCCCAGCATTCCACCAGTTTGAGGGCGCCGTGATCCTTGAACACCACGGCCGCATCGCTGGCGTGTTTGATGTATTGCTCTTTGTTGGCGGTGGGGACCGCCGCTACAAATCCGTCGACATACGTCATGTTGAATCTCCTGGTATCAGTCCTTGGGAGGAAGTTCGCGCGCGGGCCTGACTTCAATGCTGCCAAAGCGCGCAGGGGGGATACGGCTCGCGAGTTGCAGAGCCTCGTTCAGGTCGTTGGCATCCAGCAGGTAGAAGCCCGCCAGTTGTTCCTTGGTTTCGGCAAACGGGCCGTCTGAGATCAGCACCTCGTCGTCCCTGACTCTCACCGTTGTAGCCGTGTCGATGGGCTGCAGAGGTTGGCCGGTTACAAACTTGCCCTGACTGGTGAGCTTCTCCACGCCGGCAATACACTCCTGGTTGAGGTCGTGCCACTCCTGTTCCGTCATGTTGTTGATGATGCTTTCCTGGTAGTACACCAGAGCCACGTACTTCATGTGAATCTCCCTTTTTGCGTGTGGTTATCTGTATGTCGTACGGAAGGTGGCTGAATCGACAGCCCGGGAAAATTTTTTATCACGCGCTGTCGAGAGCCGTCAGCCGTCGGCTCAGGTAGCGTTGTTCCGGCCCCTGTTGCGTGAGGGTCAATGCTCTCTGATAAGCAGTGCGGGCGCCTGCGAGGTCGCCTGAACGGCGAAAGAGATCGGCGCGTGCGGCGTGATAGAGGTAGTAACTCTGGATGGCTTTGTGGCCGGCCAACTGGTCGAGCAGCTTCAGGCCTTCCTCCGGTGTGTCTCGCATGGCCACCGCCACGGCGTGGTTCAGGGCAATGACCGGGGATGGCTGACGTTGATAGAGAGCCTGATATAGCCTGGCGATACGGGCCCAGTCGGTATCCGAAGCGGTGGCGGCCTTGGCGTGGGCGGCGGCGATGGAAGCCTGAAGGGTATAGGGTGCCGCTGGTGTCAGTTCCAGGGCTCGGGCGAGCCAGGCCAGTCCGGAGCGAATCTGCTCCTGGTCCCAGAGGGTACGGTTCTGGTCCTCCAGGGTTATCAGTTCGCCATTCGCGTCCTGGCGCGCATGCTGCCGTGAATCGTGCAGGAGCAACAGCGCCAACAGGCCGAAGACTTCCCCATCCGGCAACAGTTCGGCCAGTAGTTTGGCCAGGCGAATGGCCTCGCCAGCGAGGCTGATGTTGACGACGGTGTTGCCTTCGCTGGAGGAATAACCCTCGTTGAAGATCAGGTAGACGACCTTCAGGACGCTCTGCAGGCGCTGAGGGAGCTCCTTTCGTTCCGGAACTTCGTAGGGAATATTCGCTTCACGTATCTTGCGCTTGGCGCGGACAATTCGTTGCGCTGTGGTGGTGGGTTTCTGCAGCAGGGCGCTGGCGACCTGTTCGGTGGTAAGGCTGCATATCTCGCGCAACGTCAGTGCCAGTTGGGCCTCGATGGCAAGGCTTGGGTGGCAACAGGTGAAAATCAGCCGCAGCAGGTCGTCATCAATGTGGTCGGTGTCCGGCTCTGGGGCGTAGGGCTCGTCCTCGGCGACGCGGGAAAGGTTATCCCGGGCGGTCTGTCGCCGGCGAATGTGGTCAATGCCGCGTCGATGGCCGGTTTTGATCAGCCAAGCCGCAGGATTGTCAGGAATGCCCTGTTCAGGCCACTGTTTCACCGCAGCGGCGAAGGCCTCCTGCATGGACTCCTCGGCCAAGTCAAAGTCGCCAAGCAGGCGAATGAGCGTGGCCTGCACCCGGCGTGACTCGGTTTGGTAAAGCGCGTTGATACGGCTGGCTATGGTCATAGTCGCTACACCTGGTCCCTTGCGGCGATTTTCTGTTTGTTTTGATAACAGTAATCATTGTTTTATCGTGTAATCAAGTGAATGCGATGCAACAAATGGAGAGGGCTATGACCGCATCAGAAGATCGGCTTCGGGTATTTTATGATGGCGCCTGTCCAAGCTGTGTGAGGGATCGCAAATTTTATGAACGGCTGGCGGGCCGAACCGGTGACGCTGTCGAGTGGGTTGATATCACCGGTCGTGACGAAGAGTTGAAACAGCTGGGTATTGACCCGGTTGCAGCACTTCAGGAACTGCATGTTGAAGATGGCCGGGGCAACATTCATCGGGAACTGGATGCCTACATTTTGCTGATGTTGCGGGTGTGGTTGCTGAAGCCACTGGCATGGCTGATTGGCTTACCGGTGATTCGCCCGGCACTCGCAAAGCTTTATCACCGCTGGGTGGGTGAACGGCTGGAGAGGACCGGTCGACTGCCAAAATAACCCGCGAGAATCGACGAATGTCGTGAAGCAGGCTAGGGTTCAATTAAGACATTCCTGGAAGTGACCGGAGCCTGCCAATGCAAATAGCGTATCGCGCCCGAGATCTGGCCGAAGCCCATATCGTCGCCGGCCTCCTGCAGTCCAGAGGCATCGAGTGTCATGTTGGCGGTCATTACCTGCAAGGGGCCATGGGCGAGATAGGTGCCGCGGGATTTACCAATGTCCATGTCGAGGATGAAGATTACGTCCTGGCTCGTACCCTGGTCGCTGAATACGAATCGGCAAATGCCCCGGAGAGTGCGTCTGCCCATGGAGAGGATCGGGCCAACCGTTACGCCACCTGGTTTCTGCTGTTCCTGGCGGTCGTGATGGTGGTGCTCTTTGGCGCGTTGTAGCGACCGGTCGGAGATTGGGGGCTCCCCGGGCTTGCGCCCGGAGAGCGATGCCGGGTGTCAGTGCCCGTACACCCGCATGGAGGTGTTGCGGATAGCAAGATCATCCAATCCCACCGAACCAATGGAGGTGCCTCCCACCAGCACCTGGCCGATGGACATATCGGCTTCAAAGGTGTTGATGTCGATCGCCAGGCTGTCGGTACCCGCCGCATTTGCATCCTTGTAGATGTCCATGTCCACCAGTGTGAACAGTGGCAGAAGTGAAGGGTTGTCCGGATCGTAACCAGCGCCGGTAATCCGCATGTCACGAATCCCCACTGCCATGAAGGGCACATCCAGTTCCAGCTCATCGATGGCGAACCGGGTGGTCAGGTTGAGGGTGTCCGTGTCGGTATCCACGGTTGCCTGGGCCTGGAGTATAAGACCCTCCGCAGAGAAGTTGTCCGCCAACAACGTGCTCTCGCCGCCGTTGCCCCGCAGTTCCCAGGCGCCGGTACGTACGGCGAAGTCCACGGGCCGTGCGGTGATGGGGAATACGTTGATAATGGCATCGCCATCGTCGGCGACATCCAGTTCAATTTTGATGTTGTCGATCAGATCCGTACTGCTGGTGCCGAAAATGGCATCGCGCCCGGAGGTGAATTCCTCGAACATGTCGATGCGATCCGCACCGCCAATGAAGATGTCGCTGATGCCCAGCGTGCCTTCATCGGTGTAGGTGAACTCGTCCATGGTGACCTGGGTTTCGAGTTCAATGGTAACGCCGGCCTGGCCGGTAATCTGGCCCATGTCGGCGTCGTGCAGTGGTTTGAGTTCGGCATACCCGCTCAGGGGTAGGCCCGCGATGGCTAACACTAACGCTGATTGCTTCAGGCTTTTCATTGTTATCATCCTTCCTGGTGTTGTTATGGTGGTTTGCCGGCACCCGAAAGTGCGGCTACCGGCAAACCGGGAGGCCTCTGGGGGCCTCCCTTACTTCCCTCAGAGGTTCGGGGTCAATGTCAGATCAATGCCATTGTCCGGACCGGCGAGGAACTGGTTGAGAACGTCGGTCAGCGGACCGCAGTTCTGCAGGGGAGGCAGTGTGTAGTTGCCAGTCACATCGCCGCCCTCGGACAGCGAGAAGTTGGTGCCTTCTACCGAAGCCAGCTCGATGTTGACCGGATCCGCCGTGCGGCAATCCTTGCCACCACCTACCGGAATTTCCAGGCCGAACAGGCGTACGGTTACCTTCGGTACTTCCACATACAGCGAGGAGTTGGCCGTCAGGTTGCCGTCTATCAGCGTGCCCGTTGTCATGTCAGCCTGTTCGAACGTCACTTTCGCGTTGGCCGTCAAGCTCTTGAACAGCAGCGGGATCTTGAATTGTCCTTGGGTGGGGTCAAGCGCAAGATCTGCTTCGAACATACCGGTTGCCAGCTCCAGTTGCGTTGCAATGCTGCCTGAGAGAGGCAGAGAGCTTCCGGAAGCGTTGATGTCGGTCTGTCCTTCCAGATCCAGAAGCACCTCGAGCACGTCGTCGCTGCCATCGTTACCCTGACCACTCAGGGCCACGGAGACGTCCGGGGTTTCAGGGTCGTCAGAGGCAATGTTGAGCGTCGCACTGCGTCCACCGGCGGCAGACGGCATGAAGCTGATTTCAACGGTACAGCTTCCATCCTGTGCCACGGTTGTGCAGTCGTTGGTTTGGGTGAAATCGCTGCTGTTGGTACCGGCGATCTCAATGGCGTTGATCATCAGCGATGCGTTGCCTTCGTTGGCAATGGTGACCTGTGCGGTGGCAGTTTCACCGAGCATCACCGAGCCAAAGCTGACGTCAGCAGGCGTAACGCTGATTTCCGGAACGGGCGCGAGCACGCTGGTACCTGTCAGCGGTACGTCCACCACAGGGTTCTCGGCGTCGCCGGATTCAATGCTCAGAGTAGCGCTCTGGTCACCTTCGCCATCGGGGATATAGGTGACGTTGACGTCGCAGCTTTCGCCGGCAGCAACAGTGGTACAGCTGTTGGTCTGGGTGAACGCTGCTGCGTCCGCACCACCAAGGCTGATGTTGTTAATGCCAAGTTCTGCCTGGCCGGTGTTGGAAATGGTAACCACCTCTTCCGCGGTGGTGCCGGCCTGCACGTTGCCGAAGTCGATGTTTTCCGGGCTGACCGCGATACGGGGTTCAAACTGCTCGTCGGGAACCACCTGCACGGTCTGCAGAATGTTGTCCTGGCCGGCGTTCTGAACACACTCGGAGGTAAATTCGCCGATGGGCGCAGGCGCAATATCGCCGTTCTCAACACGGGCGATCATGTCGAGTGTAAGGCCACCGATGCTAATGACCGCCTCGCCAACATCATCCTCGGTGAAGGTGATGGCCGGGGAAGTGCCCTGAGCCGGAACGGTAAATTCGCCGGTTTCATCGGGAATGGGCGACTGGGGAATGGTCAGCGGTACCGTCAGGTCAATCTCACGGCTCGGCGTGACAACAATGGTTTCATTGGTGGCGGTGCCTTCAATGGTGGCGGAACCCACCAGCTTGAGGCCCAGCCTGGAATCTTCATTCACCGTTGTCAGGGCATCCACCGTGAACTCTGGTGTGGGTTGCCCCACGGTTGCCTGGGTGGGTACATCGGCACTGATTTGCGCTCGAATGGGCTGTTCGCCAATCAACGGGAACGGGCAGGTGAATTCCAGTTCCAGTGACACCGGTTCGGCAAAGGCATTGCCACCACCGGTCATAAGCGCCGCGGCTGCTATCGCAGTACCGAGCGTGCGGACGCTTTTGTTGGGATTCCTGAGTTTCATGAGTTCGTCCTCTAGGGTTTCAATCTTTGTTGTGTGGGTATGCAGAAATCACCGATGAGGACTGCTGTATCGGTCTTGCAATGTGTCCCTTTATGACTGCGCGGAGGTTACTATCTCCACGCAGTGCCATTAGGCCGTCGCCGAGCGGTTCGGGTCATTGCTAAGGCCGGCAAGGTTTTTGTTCAAAGCGGAGAGAGAGCCGGGGAAATTCCAATTTCGTGACGCCCTTCAAATCCCGAAAATCATTCAGTGCGGGCTATCAGGAGCGAGAGCACTTTGAGGATGAGAGCTATTTACGGTCGCGGGCCTGCCGGCGGACATCACCGGGCGTCTGGCCCGTCCAGGAGCGGTAGGCTTTGGTAAAACCGGCCTGGTCGCTGAACCCCAGCTTCTCAGCAATGGAATCGAGTGGGATGACTGTATCGGTGAGGTACAGAGTGGCAAAGTTCTGACGTATCTCGTTTCTGAGCACTCTGAATGAGGTGCCTGCGGTCGACAGGTGCTGTCGCAGGGTGCGGGGACTCATGTCGAGCCGACGTGCAAGATTGTCCATGGTGCAGGGGCGGCCCGGTTGGCTCATGATCATCTCCCGCACCTGCATGACGGTTTCATCGGCCTGTTCTGACGGTTCCCGCTCTCGTGAGCGGGCGTTGGCCAGGATGAATTCCAGGCCGGTATCGTCGTTGCGAACAGGTCGGCCGGACAAAGGCATGGTGACCTGGCTCGCCGGAGCGTTGAAGCGAAATTCGCAGTCGGCAGCAATGCTGCGCCACTGCTCGGGTTCCAGGGACGAGTCGAAATCGAACTCAAAACAGAAGTGATTGCACACCTGGGATGAAATTCGATGGATGCTGCCCATATATATTTTGGTGAGGCAGGGGCGTAAGTCGCCAAGGCCCCAATTGTCGATCAGTTGTATCCTGAAAGTGGATCCAGTTGAACTGAGGTCCATGTCCATCAGCGGCAGGCCCACGCGCAAGTACTGTACAATCATGCTGATCAGTCGCCGGGGGTTTTCCTGGCCGAGCACGGCGAAGCCAAGTAATCCGTGGGCCGGGAGGTCCAGTTGCTGGCCGAACTGGAAGGCCGCCCTCTCGTCGCCCATCAGCCACTCCGCCTTGCCCAGCAGTTGCCGGACCTGCCCCATGGAAAGACTCGCATCGGGATCGTCCAGCATATCGCTGGAAATGTCGGTATCTCCAAGGATGGCGTGGCGCCGAACGCCCTTGCGCTCCATAAACCGAATAAACTGTCGGGCGTAGCGTGCCGAGATCAGCGGCACTTCGAGCGCCATCGGGCTGGACGTTTCCACCGTTCGTTCCATGAGAGGTAGCCTTATTGAACTGGAACTGTCGCGTTCAGCGCACAGTTGTTTACTCTGTCTTGGCCCAGTATAGGCAGGGTTGCTCGGGTCGATTTTGCTCACCGGTCACGGTTCTGGTGTGATGGCCGGAAATGACAATGAAACATTCGTTAGATTTTGCAGGAGATCGCCCATTGAAAGTGCCCTGTCCGGTGTGTGAAACACGCTCACTGGTGCCGTTCCAGACCATCAAAGGCATACCGTATTATCGTTGTGAAACCTGTGAGGCCACAGTCATGGACTCGTCTTGCTGGCTGGACGAGCGCCGGGAAAGGGATATCTACAACCTTCACGACAATCATCCGGAAGATGAGGGCTATCGCCGCTTTCTTTCGAAGATGACCAGGCCGTTACTCGAAAGGCTGGAAGCGGGTGCACGCGGCCTGGACTTTGGCTGTGGCCCCGGCCCGGCGCTGGCCGGGATACTGCGGGAAGCGGGCATGGACATGTCGCTCTATGATCCCTTCTTTCATCCGGAAACGTCTGTTCTGGACCGCCAGTATGATTTCGTATCCTGCACGGAGGTGGTGGAACACCTTCATCGCCCGGCGGATACGTTCCGTCGGCTGGACAGGCTGCTGAAACCGGGTGGCTGGTTGGGTGTGATGACCTGCTTCCAGACAGACGACCAGTTATTTGCCAACTGGCATTACCGGCGGGACCCAACCCACGTTGTGTTTTATCGGGAGTTCACTATGGCCTGGTTGGCCCGGAGGTATGGGTGGCGCCTGGAGGTTCCGGCCAAGGACGTCGCGCTGTTCCAGAAGATTCAGTGAATCGGGGTAGGGCAGTCCAGTGCAGGGCACTCGACGGGACGGGGTCTGTCGCTGTCGTTCTGGACATTGCCGTCGAAACGCTCTGGATCGATGGCGCTGGCACAGCTCGCTGCGGTCCTTGATGCCGTGGCACAGCCTTGGGTGGCCAGTGCGTGGGCCAGGTTGTTCCAGCCTGCGGCCAGGTTCGGGAATTTGGCGGTCAGTCTCAGGAAATGTTGCGCGGCCAGGTCCACCTGGCCCTGTTGCCAGGCAATGTTTCCCTGCCCCATGATGGCAGCCGGCTGGTCTGGCCAGGCCTGTTCGGCCGTTCGATAGGCTTCAGTGGCAGCGATGGTCCTGCCGGTGGTTTCCAGGTCGTTGGCGGATGTCAGATAGCGCAGGGGCTGCGCCGTTGCAGGTAGTCGGTCGGGCGGCAGGATGACCGCGGCCCAATTGTCTGCGCGGTCCCATGTGGCCATGAACACTTCCAGTGCCTGCTCGTGCCGCTCCTGGGTGCCGGTGTGAAGGATGATGGAGCGGTCGCTGGCGTCGTAACCAATCGCCACGGCAAAATGCCATTGTGGCCACCAATCGAATCGCAGATTCTGCATCACCAGCACCGGGTGGCCAGAGGCTATCTCCTCCAACAGGCTCTTGAGCGAACCGTCCAGCGGGTAGACCAGTAAGCCATGGGATCGGGCGGCGGACACCATTTCAACTTTCAGGCTGCCCTGGCGGGCAGGCAGGTATACCAACTCCTTCAGTACGGCGGGGTTGGTGTTCAGGCCCTGGCTGTTGAGCATCATGGCCAGGGACGCCGGGCCGCACTGGTACAGTTCCTGAGCGTGGAAGGGAACATGGTCCAGCACTTTCCGCTGGTCAACACCGGCCGTGTTCAGGGCAGGGGTATCGGGCCATTGGGGGCGGCTGGCGCAGCCCGCCAGAATCGTTGCCAGTAAGAGACTGACAACGACTCGCAGCAGGTGCAACTGGGTAGGACGGATCACGGAGCTATTGCGCTACCGGATGCAGTTGATGAACGGGAAGATATTGGTGGCGCACAGCATGTCGGTGATGATGAACACCAGCAGGAACAGAACGATGATCCCGACAACGCCCTCGCCAACGGGAGCCTCCGCCAACTGTTGCTCAAACGACGACAACTCCTCCGGCGTCAGGTTCTGTATGCGCTGTTCAACCTGCTCCTGACTAACGCCCATTTCCGCCAGTTTCTCCTTTACCTCATCCCGCTCAAGCATGTTGAGCAGTGACTGGCGGTCCAGATCCGTGCGTTGCTCGGTCAGCAGTTCACCGGTTCCAACCATGCCCGCCGAGGCGGACGATGCCCAAACGGAGCCGAAAGCCATCATGATGGCCATGACAAACGATACGTACCGCAGATGGTTTCTCAGGGTTTGCATTACACTCTCCTGTTATTTTCGTTCAAGAAGCGGTCTTTCCGGTTGCTGCCTGCGATGTAGCCGACGGCTACATCCGACATTCAAGCTGACCTAATAGTAGCACGCGTTTTCGGCGTCCCAGGTTCCTAATGGTGACGGAAACTTAAAATGTGGACAGTCCCGTTGCCTCCATCAGCCTGTATTGCCAATACCGTATCCGGGATTCATCGGCCCAGGCATTGTAAGGCAGGCTCATTACCGGTGTTTCGCCCGGGCCGTGGTTCCATTGCTCATCGAAGAAGCCGGCCGCTTTGCGCACGATCTCTGAGTGCACGTTGGAGCGCACGAGTACGCTGGTTTCAAGGTTCAGGTCGTCAAGGTTGCGGCGGGTGAAGTTGGCCGAGCCGAGCAGCAGTTGAGCGTTGCCGTGGCTGTCGCGCCTGATCAGTAATTTACTGTGGCACTGCTCACCTTCGGTGTTGCACCAACGTACGGTAATGCCGGCGCCATTAAGCTCCATGGCCGACTGCCGGTTGGGTATGCCGCTTTTTTCCATGCCAAAAGCATCGTTGTTGGCGTCTAACAGTATCCGCACTTCGACACCGCGTTCGTGGGCTTCTTTCAGTTCTTCCAGTAACGTTCGGTGCGACAGATAGAACATGGCCAGATCCAGCCTGTCGCCTGCCTTTGCGGTGCCAATGATGTCTCTCGCGGTTGTCCTTATGGCCGATTCTGTGACGACCTGGATGGTATCGAGCGAAGCGATGCCGGCTGCGGCTTGAGGCAGGCTGCTGATCATTTCGTCCACCACCTCGGTGTCTGCACCGGACATCGCCAGAACGGCACGCTCACTGAGCAGCAAATCGGCCACGGCTGGCCCTCCGAATCGCAGGCCGATGTTGCTGTGCCGGCTACTGCCATCGTGGGGGTTGGCAGAGGTCACCAGGGCGTTAAAGCCCTCTGCGTTGTCGGTGATCAGAACCTTGCGGTGGTTGGCCTTGAAGTTGGGGAGGGCCAGGTAACTGCGCAGGGTGACCGGCTGCTCACCGAGTGCGTTCGGCAGCCAGCCCCCGGTCGCGGAGTTGCCCATCCACTGACAACAGAAGCGCCACAGGCCGGACCAGGTGGGGTTGCTGTCACGAAGGCGCTCCAACCTGGTTTCTATTACCGGAATGCCTGCTTGCCTTAGTTGCTGGAAGTAGGGCGAGACCGTACCACCGTATACGGTGTTTATGGGATCGGAAATAACGACAATACGCACATCCGGATTCGCCTTGCGTTGCTTGAGCAGGGCGTCAGTCAACTCCCTTGCCAATGGCCGCTGACGGCTGCCTTCCTCGCGGGTGCCGTTGAAGAGGAACATATCCACCAGAACAAAACGGCGAGCCGCCGAAATCATGTTGAGGGCCTCGTCGAAAATTTCCTGGTCCAGCCGCGGTTCCTCGTTGCCGAAATGCAGGGTCCTGTCGGTGAGAAGCCTGGCATTCGTCAGAGGATGGACTGTGCCCTCGTAACCTATCCCCGGCGGCAGGGGCTTCAATGTGTGGTAAAAACCGGTTGTTGTGATGGTCAGAATAACCAGGCCGATCAGTAACTTCACTGTCATCGTCGTACTTCCTGACGGAAAAGGTCCAAAGACGAAACTATACTGCACCGGAACCTGTGCCGTCCTTACACCCTTGTCATCCTGGGTTAATAATGGTCGCGACGTGATCGTGGTCCCAGGTAAACAAACACTTACAAAAAACGTTCTTCTGGAACTATCGCTGCCGGCGTTCACTTTCTAAACTTGCTGGATCAATCATTTACGATAACGATTCCTGTGAATTCACTGGCTTTTATTGGTTCCCGTCTGTTCAGTCTGCGCCTGCTCATTGTTGTGCTGGCGTTGGCTTGTGTGTTTGTGGGTGACGCGCTGCCACTGCTGGGCTGGTTGGATCGGGTGCTGTTCAGCGCTCTTGGCAACCCTGAGGGTATTGGGGATGCTGTTCGGGTTGTGGATATGACACCGGACGCCTTCGCAATAGCGCTGCAGGCCCGGGGGCTCGTCGAGCCAGAGTGGTCGGCGCTGGCGATTCGTGCCGGGTTGATGGTGTCGACACTCATCCTGGTACTTGCAGTTCCCAGAATGGGTGGAGCGGTCGCGCTGCCGGTGCTGTTACTGATTGCCGGGGCACTGGTGGTTCTGCAAGCAGCGTTCATGTTCTATCAGAGCGCCTGGCTGCCATTGGGTGAAGTGGTGACCCTGCTGATGGTCGGCTATGTCATCATGCTGTTCTGGCTGCAACCGAGGCGGGATATCGTCGCCTTGTCGGAGAATGTCCGCGTAGCCCGCACGCGGCTTGGTCGTCTGCTGCTGCAACAGGGACAGCCCGAAGAGGCGCTGGAGGTGCTGGCTGAATGCCCGCCCACCGAAGATACCTTGGCATTGCAATACGACATCGCCATTCAGCAGGAGCGCAAGCGGCAGTATGACCGCGCGTCAGCCACCTACCAGCAGATTCTTCAGCAGAAGCGAAAGTATCGGGACGTGGAAAAACGCCTGGCGGCACTCGGGAGCCTGACCACCGAGGCAACCGTTGTTTCTCCCGGTGGCTTTGACAGTACCCGAACCCTGGTCATGCCCGAGCAAAGTGTCAGCCGGCCCACCCTGGGCCGCTACGAGATCGAGCGCGAGATAGGGCGGGGCGCCATGGGCGTGGTCTATCTCGGCAAGGACCCCAAGATTGCCCGTACCGTGGCTATCAAGACGCTCAGTTACCAGGCGTTTGAGGACAACGAGCTGCGGGACCTGAAATCACGCTTCTTTCGGGAAGCCGAGGCGGCGGGCCGCCTCAGCCATCCGGCAATTGTCACCGTGTATGATGTCGGGGAAGAGGCCGACCTTGCGTTTATCGCCATGGATTATGCCAAGGGCAGGCCGCTTAGTGAATTTGGCAAGCCGGGGCGGTTACTGCCGTTGGCGAAGGTGCTGGATATCGTCGCCCGGGTGGCGGATGCCCTCGATTACGCGCATCGCCAGAAGATCATTCATCGCGATATCAAACCGGGTAACATCATCTTCAACCCGGACAACGGTGAGATCAAGATTACCGATTTTGGCATAGCCAAGATCTCCGACGACTCCCGGACTCGCACCGGCAGTGTCATGGGCAGCCCACTGTATATGTCCCCTGAGCAGCTCAAGGGCCAGAAAGTGACTGGCGCCACCGATACCTACAGCCTGGGAATCACGCTGTACAAACTGGTGTGCGGGGAAACACCCTATCAGGGTGATACCCTGGCCAACCTGACCTACCAGATTCTGAACAAGCGCCCACGGAGTGTCCGCGAGTTCAACCCGGAACTCCCCAACGGTGTTGTCCGTCTGATTAATAAAGCCATACAACGGGAGCCTGACAAGCGCTTCCTGAGTGCCGCCACCATGGCGGAAGCGTTGCGAAGACAGGCGAGCCGTGAGGCAAGGGAGGAAGCATCGTGATGAATCCCCAGGTGGCTGGCATAACGGATGTAGGGGCGTTGCGTACAGCCAACCAGGACGCTATTGACTGGCGGGTCAGCGAGGATAACCGGCAGGTGCTGCTTGTGGTTGCCGATGGCATGGGCGGTTACCACGGCGGGGAAGTGGCCAGCCGTATAGCCGTAGACACGGTGATGGAAGTGCTGGTGCCCTGGTTGTCGCCGGATGAAGGTGTGCCGGAGGAGCCGGACGACGCCATACAGTTTGCGATCAACCTGGCCAGTGAGCGAATTGCCGATCAAAGGGCTGCCGATGCAGACCTGGCAAAAATGGGGACCACGCTGGTGATGGCGTGGGTGATTGACGGTGAGGCTCACCTTGCCCACCTGGGGGATTCCCGCTGCTATCTCGTTCAAGGGCGAGAGCTGGCATGCCAGACCCGGGATGACACCGTGGTACAGAACATGCTGGATGACGGCAGCATCCGCCCTGATGACGTGCCCCATGTGCCTTTTCGTAATGTGCTGACACGGGCGCTTGGCGCCTCAACGGCCATTGCCAGCTTCCGCCGCGTGCGGATGGCAGCTGGAGATTCCTTACTGCTCTGTTCCGATGGCCTTACGGGGGCTTTGCCGGAGGACCAATGGCTGTCGCTGATGTCTACGTGCGAAACACCCGACGATAAGGTCCGGGCGCTGGTGGATGCGAGCCTGGATAACGAGGCGGCCGACAATGTGTCCGTTGTACTGTTGATTCTTAATTAATGGAGGAGGCCTGTATGGCGTCACTTTCCCAACTGGTGGACAACGTTGTGGTGACCACTTTTGAGCTGGAGCAGCCGGAGATTCATGTCGGCAGGCGTGGCGATAACGATATTCGCATCGACGAGATTTCGGTCAGTGGCCATCATGCGCTGATCGAGGCGGTGCCCAATGCCTATCTGGAGGGTACGGTGGACTATTACATCACCGACCAGAACAGCACCAACGGAACGTTTGTGAACGAACTGCGGATTGACCGACGCCAGCGCCTGAACAGTAACGACCTGGTTCGCATTGGCTGGAACGAATTCCGCTTCATTGACGAAGAGGAAAATGCGCTGGAGAAAACCGCCTACATACTGGATTAGTGGTCCACTGGCAGGCCGTTGAGCACGAGTCGGGAGAACCGACCGAGCAGGGACGTGGCGTTGGGCGCGTCGATCACATTCTCAATCAGAGCCTTGGCATCGAGCCCTTCCTTTTCCAGATCGGGTGCCTGCACCTTGAGGTAGGCCCGCATCACCTCTGCTGAGAATTCCGGGTGGAACTGGATACCCCAGGCGCAGCGGCCCACACGAAAGGCCTGGTGCGGTTCGAACTCGTTTCGGCCCAGGAGAACGGCATTCTCCGGCAACCTGAGTACGGATTGCCGATGCGTCAATTGCGCCGGAAATGTTTGGGGCAACCCCTTAAACAGAGGGTCATCCATCGCAGCGTCCAGCAACTCTACCTGATGGGTGCCGGTTTCCCGGCCACGTGGATGATAACCCGCTTCACCACCCAGAGCGTGGGCCAGCAGCTGATGGCCATAGCAGACCCCCAGAACTGGCACCTCTTCCGTCACTGCCTCAGCCAGCCACGCGGCAGTGCACTCACTCCAGGGCGCCCGGTCGCTGACCATGGCCGGTGATCCCGTCACCACGATCCCGTCCCAATTCCCGGGTTTGCCCGGTAGGTCGTCAACCGTAACATCGACTACGTGAAGGTCGAGCTCCGGATCCAGCCCGGCCAAAAACCAGTTATCGAAATCCCCGAACGACTCCAGAAGGGACGGGTAGGTATTACCTGTTTTGAGTATGACGACCCTGGCCAAGGTGTTGCTCCCGTCAGTCTGCGATGACTGCGTTGTGGTAAACATTCTGGACGTCATCGAGGTCGTTCAGCATGTCCATAAACTTCTCGAACAGCTCAATGTCGTCGCCTTCGACAGTGGTGGTGGTCTGGGGCAGGAACTGGATCTCGTCTACGTCAAACTCCAGGCCTTCAAACGCTTCCTGCAGTGCCTGTCGCGCCTTGGCGTATTCGGTGTGGGGCGCGAACACAGTAATCATACCCTCTTCGTGCTCAATGTCAGTGACATCCACATCCGCCATCATCAGTGCTTCCAGAGCCGCTTCCTCGTCGTCGCCCTTGAAGCCGAGAATGGCGCAGTGATCGAACATATGGCTGACGCTGCCCTGGGTGCCGATCTTGCATTTGGTCTTGGTAAACGCCAGGCGTACGTCGCCGAAGGTACGGTTGGGGTTGTCGGTCAGGCAATCCACGATGGCCATGCAGTTGCCGGGGCCGAATCCTTCATAGCGAGCAGGGGAGAAATCCTCACCAGCGCCACCCCGGGCTTTCTCGATGGCCTTCTCAATGACGTGCGCGGGCACCTGATCTTTCTTGGCACGGTCGATCAGGCCACGCAGGCTGAGGTTTGCATCCGGGTCCGGGCCGCCGGACTTGGCGCACACATAGATTTCGCGGCCGTACTTACTGTAGACCTTGGTTTTGGCGGCGGCCGTTTTGGCCATGGAGTCTTTGCGGTTTTGATAGGCTCTGCCCATTACGCTGCCTCAATTTCATTTTCAAAAGTGCGGATTTTACTCGACTACACAGGCCGGTGACAGCCTTATTTATCGAGGTTGTCGACGGCTCTTCCATGGTACCAAAGTGCCAGGGTTTCAGAACTTTCCGGTCAGGTACCGCAGAATGTGTTCGTGTTACGGTCGGAACATCGCCATTATCACCGAACGCGGAGATTGCCATGAGGTCCGTTCGAACATCGCTCATTGCAGCCGTGAGTTTGCTGCTGTTCACCGGAGCTCCGACAGTGGCAAACAGTGCCGAGCCGGATCAGCAGATGGGCGTGGCTCGGGAGATGATCCAGGTCCTGGAGGCCTATGCCGTCTACAAGATGGGCCAGTACGATCTGGCGTTCGAACGTTACCAGGCGCTTGCCGAAGCGGGGAGTCGGCAGGGTATGTATAACCTGGGCAATATGCACGCAGCCGGGCAAGGCACGGCACAGAGCGATTCGAAGGCTTTCGAGTGGTATCTGAGGGCAGCGGAGGCTGGCGACAAGCTGAGCATGTCCGAAGTGGCAAAGGCCTATGAAGCGGGCATTGGTACCAGGGCAGATCCGCAACTGGCCCGCCACTGGCGGGAGCGTGCCGCAACCGAAGATTGATCATTATCAACCTGCCACAATACCCCCGCCCAGCAACGAGTTCTTCAGTTGCTTACGCCAACTTGGGCACCCTGCGGATGCCCTTACGGATCCCCTGATCAAGAGCGGAGCTGACCAGTTTGCCGGTGAACGGCACGATGTCGTCAAAGGAAATGGTGTACTGGACGCGAGTCCTGCCATTGGCGGCATCGTCGAAGCGGATGCGACCGATATGGTTGCGGATGGGGCTCATGCTGGAAATGGTGTACTCAATAAGCAACCCCGGCTCGAAGGTAATGACGGTCTCTTCAAGGCCGATGGGGCCGATGCCGATCTTGCGGATGGACCCAAGGCCGTTGGGGTCGGCCTGGTCGCTGTCGCGAATGCGCTTCACTGGTGCTCCCAACAGCTTCCCGAAGCGCTCATGATCCGCAAACAGTGCAAACACACGGTTGCGCGGCACATCAAAGGTTTCGTCAATTTCAATCTTGTAGTTCGCCATGTATGAACTCTTCAGAGACGGTTTTCATCAGGGTATCCGGTTATGTGTTACAACAAAAGTGACGTGGTGGCAATGACCGAGCGTTGGCCCAAAAGGGCTGAATGACAGCCGAGCGACAGGTACACTGAGCCTCGTGGTGCATCAGTTATCATACCCCCAATACAGCCCGACAAGGTGCATGGACCCGCATGAACAACGATAACGAACAACCCGCACGCTCAGATCTCGCGACACCACTGAATGGCATCTTTGCGCTCGGGATACTCTATACCCTCTACGTCGCCCACCAGATTGTCCTGCCAATTGTCCTGGCGGTCCTGACCAGCCTTTTGCTGTTTCCCCTTGTCAAAAAAGCCTATGACAAAGCCGGGATTCCAAGGGTGTTGAGCTCTCTGGTATTGATGATCGTGGTGATCGCTGGTCTGGCGGGTGTTGGGGCAGCCGTTGCAACGCCTGCGCTGGAGTGGGCACAGCAGGCACCACAGGGTATCTCTCGACTGCTCATGGGTGAGAGCGGCATAAAAAGCCAGATTGATAAGGTCAACGAATCGGCAAAGAAAGTGGAAGAGTCGATGGACGAACTATCCAAAGACGAGAAGACCACAACCAACACTGTCGTGCTTAAAACCGACTCGTGGCGCAACCAGCTATTAACCAAGGCGCGCAACGGTGCAGCCGGCCTCGCACTTGCGCTGGCCCTGACCTATTTCCTGCTCGTGGGTGGTGACCGCATCATCCTCAACTTTGTGCGACAACTCCCGAAGCGACAGCGCCGCAACGTGCTCCAGATTGCCCGCGATTCCCAGCAACAGATCGCCCAGTATCTGGCGGTACTCAGTCTCAGTAACCTGCTGGTTGGCATCACCACCGGGCTCATCTGCTGGGCAGTGGGTCTTCCGGACCCAGCCGTCTGGGGGCTCGTTGCCGGCTTGGCCAGATTCATCCCGTACCTTGGTGTCATTCTGACCATCATCCTGCTGGCAGTCGTGTCCGCCACCAGCCTCGACACGCTCTGGATGATGGCCATTGCCCCGCTCGGCTATTTGGCTCTTACCTCTACCGTCGGGTTTTTCATAGAGCCCTGGATCCACGGTTTCCGCATGGCGATCAATCCCGTCGTCATCTTCGTGTCCATCTTCTTCTGGGGCTGGTTGTGGGGCCCGGTTGGCGTGTTGCTGGCGGTCCCCCTGATGACCATCATTCAGGTGGTCCTCAAACAAATCCCGAAACTGCGGCCGATTTACAAGGTTATTGCCCGGTAAAAGCGGCCAGGGGGCCCTGACACTGCTGGGAATCTGGCCTATCCTGACCTGATATCCAGCAAAGCAGGAGCAGAACGCCCATGATCCAGAAGACCATGAAAGCCATGCTGCTCACCGGCCACGGTGGCGTCGAGAAACTGGAATACACCGAAGACGTGCCCATCCCCACCCCTGGTGCGGGAGAGGTGCTCGTCCAGGTCACCGCCACCGCCAAGAACAACACCGACCGCAAAGCCCGGGAGGGTCTTTACCCCACCAAGGATAAAGGCGACGTAACCTCCTTCCAGATGGGAGGCTCAGCCACGCTGACGTTCCCAAGAGTTCAAGGCGCGGACGTTGTTGGGCGTATCGTCGCCGTGGGGCAGGGTGTTGAGGATACGCGGATCGGCCAACGAGGCCTGCTGGACTTTAACCTCTACGCGGACGAGCGCCGGGATATCAACCTGACCCCGGACTACTACGGCCACGGCGCCGATGGTGGGTTCGCGGAATATATTGCTGTGCCTTCCGACCAGTTTCACCATGTCGAGAATGCCGGCCTGGCCGATGCCGAACTTGCCGCTATGGGCATGTGCTCCTATCAGACCGCCTTGCACATGCTCACATCCGCACGGGTAAAAGCGGGCGAGCACATCCTTGTGACCGGTGCCAGTGGTGGTGTTGGCACCGCCCTTATCCAGCTTTGCCGCATCATGGGGGCGATTCCCTATGCGCTGAGCCAGCGTGATAAGGCCGACCCTCTGCTCAAGCTGGGCGCCGAAGCCGTGCTGGACCGTTCCGACATGGACAACTTCACGGATCAGGTGCGGTCCGTCACTGGGGGGCGGCCGATAGACGCCGTGATGGACCTGGCCGGTGGCGAGATGACCGATCAGTTTATCGACACCATGATCTTCGACATGAACAGCCGCAATGATTACCCAAGGCTCAGCATCGCTGGCGCCAGCGCCGGAAACGTCAGTGAAATCATGTGGACACGGATTTACCTGTATCAGGTGCAGGTGTTCGGCGTGTCACACGGCACCCGGGAGGAAGCCGAACAACTGGTGGCCTGGATTCGCAGCGGCCAACTGAAGCCGGTGCTGCACGCCGCTTTCAGACTGTCAGAGTTGCACGAAGCCGAACGCTACTTCGTCAACCGCAACAGCAACTACCTGGGCAAAATCGTAATCGTCCCGGATGCCCAATGGGCCGAGCATGGCGCCCCGTTTGCCCTGGAGAAGTCCTAATGCGTCCCGAACTCAAACTGCAACTGATGGACACCCACGCCGGCGGGGATGTGAGCCGGATAGTAACTGGCGGGATCTGCCCGCTTCCGGGGGACACCGTGCGCGCCCAGATGGAATACCTGCGGGACAAGGCAGATGGCCTTCGCACTCTACTACTGGAAGAGCCCTACGGCATCCCGGAAATGTCCGTGGACCTGCTGGTGCCGCCCACAGACCCCGAGGCAGTCGCCGGTTATATCATCATGGAAGTGATGGGATATCCGATTTACTCCGGTTCCAACACCATCTGTACCGCCACGGCCGTTCTGGAGAGTGGCATTGTCGCCAAGCGGGAAGGGTGGCAGAGTTTCGCTCTGGAAGCGCCAGCGGGCCTGGTCCACATTGACGCCCTTGTTCGGGACGGTGTTGTAGAAGCCATTACCTGCGGCGGGCTGCCCAGTTACATCGACACCTACCAGGCCAGCATCCACGTGCCCTCGATCGGTGACGTATCCTACAGCGTGGCCTACAGTGGTGGTTTCTACGCCCTGGTGGACGCGACGAGCCTTGGGTTTTCCCTGACCCTGGATGAAGAACGCAAACTCAGCGAATGCGCCTATCATATAGTAGAGGCTATCCAGGCTGAGCGCGGTTTCTCCCACTACACGCTGGGTGATGTCGGGCCCTTGCCCTTCCTCCATTTCATGGGGCCGGTTGAACAATTGTCGGATCATTCGTATCGCTCCCGGTCGGCCACCTATGTGCATCCCGGCGTTATCTGCCGCAGCACCACCGGCACGGGTACTTCAGCACGGCTTGCGTTAATGAACTACGAGGGCAAAATCAGCCCGGGCGACCGCCTGGAAACCGTCTCCCTGCGTGAAACCGGGTTTATCGGTGAGTTCACAGGCGTGCGCCAGGAAGGGGAACATCAGGTGGTTGAGAATACCATCACCGGCAAGAGCTACGTTCTTAACCGGGCGGATATCATCGTGAACTGCGATGATCCGATGGTGGACTGTGGGGGGCTTACTCACATTCTTTTGTAGCCTGAGGGGGGGCGGGCGGATACGGGGGATGGGGGTATTTTTTCTTCTGGAAAAAGAACTCGCTTTGCTCAGACATCTTTTTCCTTGCCAGAAAAAATACCCCCAACCCCCTATCGACGTGCAGCTCAGGAATATCCAGGTCGAGAAGGCCTTCGCGAACCCTCCGTGGTCAGCTCGGCGCGGGGTGGTATCTGGATTTTTCGCCAGAAAAAGATGTCCGAGCGAAGCGAGTTCTTTTTCAAGAAAAATACAGATGCCACCCCGCAAGCCCGCCCCCAAAACCATCAGGCTACGAAAGAAAAAGCAACTCCCAAAGCGTCAGGCAGTCTGAACCCGAACCCCCGAAACCTGACCAAGGGCAACCTCCGCCACTGTATGCAACTTCTCCAATTGCGACTGGAGCATGGCAATCGGCCGGGTTCCCTCCAGGGTCAGGGTGATATCGAAATGCTCCCCGGCGGATTCCACCGCCATTGTTGCAATCCGGAAACCGCGAATACGGACCACCTGGCAAAGGCGCTCCAGGGCGGCCGCTTCCTGCGACATGCGGCAGTTGATCTTATAGCTCGGTGTTGAGGACTGGCTTTGCGGTTTCATGCAACGTGTTCCTTTTTGTTGGTGCGTCGGGTTTCGTCGATCATTTCGCGGTTGCTGGCGCCGGGTTTGACGATGGGCCAGACGTTCTCCTCACGGCTGATGGCCACATGCAGCAGCATCGGGCCGTTGTAGGCCAGGATGGTTTCGATGCCACGGCGGATCTGGTCAGTGCGGCTGATGTGCAACGCCGGGATGTCGAAGGCGCGGGCCATGGCGACGAAGTCCGGGTTGTCGTCCAGGTTGATCTGGCTTTCACGATTGCCGTAGAACAGTTCCTGTTGCTGGCGCACCATGCCCAGGCACTGGTTGTCCATGACGATCAGTTTTACCGGCAGGTTATAGCGGCGGATAGTGGCCAGTTCCTGGGCGTTCATCATGAACGAGCCATCGCCCGTCACGTTGATCACCGTACTATTGCGGTCGGAAAACTGGGCACCGATGGCAGCGGGCAGGCCAAAGCCCATGGTGCCCAGGCCGCCACTGGTGAGGTGGTGGCGAGGGTGGTCAAAGTCGTAGTGCTGGGCTACCCACATCTGGTGCTGGCCGACGTCACAGGCGATAACGGTATCATCCGGGGCAATTCGGGAGAGCTGGCGAACAAAGGCCGGGCCGGTGATCGGCGCCAAAGGTTCTTCGTTGTCGGCGGCATGGAAGCCGCCGGTGGTGTACCAGGTTCGGCACTGTTTCTGCCAGTCGCCAATGTCCAGCGGCTTGTCCTGTAAGGCGTTGGTCAGTGTTTCGAGAATGTCATTCAGGTCCCCCCGAATAGCCAGCTCGGTCGGGCGCAGTTTGTTGATCTCGGCGGCGTCGGCGTCAATGTGAATCATCTTTGCATTGGGGGCGAAGCCATCCAGGCTGCCGGTGGCGCGGTCATCCAGGCGGGCACCGATAACCAGCAACAGGTCGCATTCATCCACGGCTTTATTGGCCGCCCGGGAGCCGTGCATGCCCAGCATGCCCAGGTTGTAAGGGTTGTGTTTTCCCGGGTTGCCGATACCTTTGAGCGTTACCACCGCTGGCAGAGCGGCGGATTCAGCAAACGTGCGAAAGCGATCTTCAGCGTGTGCCAGGCTGATGCCACCACCGCTGTAGAGTATGGGTTTGCGGGCCGCCCGCAGCATCGTGAGCGCTTCGGCCAGGTCTGGGAAGCTGATCTCCCGTGGCTCGGACCGGGGGAAGGGAGCATCGCTGACATCAGCCAGCAGCAGGTCCTTGGGTATATCAATCCACACCGGCCCCGGCCGCCCACTTTGAGCCAGTTCCATCGCCTCTTCCATGATCGCGGGCAGGCTGTCTGCGTCGTCAACCAGATAGCTGTGTTTAACGATGCCCAGCGTCATGCCCAATACGTCGGTTTCCTGGAAGGCGTCGGTACCGATCAATCCCGAGGGCACCTGGCCGGTGATGACCAGCATGGGGATGGAGTCCCGGTGAGCGTTGGCAACGCCGGTGATCAGGTTGGTGGCGCCGGGGCCTGAGGTGGCAATACATACACCGAGCTTACCGCTTGCGCGGGCGTAACCGTCGGCGGCCAGGGCGCAGGCCTGTTCGTGGCGGCACAGCACGTGTTCCACACCGACATCGTCCACCAGCGCATCGTATAGCGGCATGATGCAGCCGCCCGGATACCCGAAAACCGTGCTGATGCTGTGGCGGTGGAACGCGTCAAGAATGTGCTGTGCGCCGTTCATGGTTGTTATTCCTTTTTCCTGATGCAAAAAAAAGCCCCCGGGACCTTTCGGTGCCGGGGGCTTTCGTGTGTTTGTCGAGTCTGTTTCTATCTCACCCGCTTGTCCACGCAGAAGCCCCCGGACGGTACCACGACCACCAGGACTAGCTTCACAAGGACAACCACTGCGTTGAGATTCATAAAATCAGTATCTGCTCTGAATCTGAGAGAAGTTTATGTGTAGAATCTACCCCACGAAAACAACCGGATGCAACCGTTTTCTGACAGTTTCTAAAACGACTGCCTGGACTGTAAACCGACATCACCCGAATTTAACTGCGAGCGATCAATGACCAAAGCAAAACTGGGATCTATCGGATTGTCCTTTCTGGTACTGGCTTTATTGGTGGTATGGATGGCAACCGGTGACGTCAAGGAAGCGCGGGACGAGGCGCCAGAGGACACACCTGAGGAGTCGGTCAGCGCGCCCTCCGTCCAGGTGGATGTGTTGCGTACAAGGCTTTACGAGCCCGGGTTAATGCTGCAGGGGCAGTTGGAGCCCTGGCGAACCGTGTCAGTTGGCGCTCGGGTAGCCGGCACGGTAGAAGAGCTGATGGTGGAGCAGGGTGACCAGGTTGAGGCGGGGGATGTCCTGCTTCGACTCTCCGAGGATGGGCGACGTACCTCGGTAGAACAATGGCAGTCGCGCATTCGCAAATTGGAAGCCGATTTATCGGCTGCCCAGAAGCTCCGATCCCGGAATCTCACCTCCGAATCCGAAGTGTTGACCCTGCAAAGTGATCTGTCTGCGGCGGGAGCTGAGCTCACTCAGGCACGTCTTGCTGTTGACAACCTGGAGCCACGAGCGCCTTTTGATGGAACGGTGAATCGACGGGATGTCGACCTTGGTGATCTGGTCCAGGTCGGGTCACCACTGTTGGAGCTGGTGCGCGTTGATCGGCTGAAAGCGACGGGGCAAATCCCGCAGCAGTCAGTGAGCGCCGTCGAAGAAGGGCAGGCCGTAACCATTCGCACGTTGGATGGCGACAGCCTGGAAGGCGTGGTGAATTTCGTGGCCAGTGCCGCAGACCCGGACACCCGTAGCTTCCCGGTGGAGGTGTCCATAGACAACCCGGAACGTAAGCGGGTTGCCGGCGGTAGTGCCACGCTGCGCATTGCGCTGCCGGAAGTGGAGGCGATGTTCATTTCGCCGGCCTATCTCAGTCTTGGGGATGATGGCCGGCCCGGTGTTCGCTATGTGGGCGACAATAACGAAGTGGTGTTTACCACGGTCAAACTCCTGAACGTCACCACGGATGGCGCCTGGGTCACTGGCCTGCCGGATGAAATTCGGTTGATTACCCGGGGCGCGGGTTTTGTATCCATCGGGCAGCAGGTACGCCCGGTTGATCGTGATTCGGACCGGGGCTAACCGATATGCGAACCTTGATTTTCGCCGCTCTCGACCGCAGCCGGACCACACTGCTGACACTGGCTTTCCTGATCCTGGGTGGTGTTGCGGCTTTTCAGACCATCCCCAAAGAAGCGAACCCGGACATCACCATTCCCATGATCTATGTGTCAATGACACTGGAGGGAATCAGCCCGGAAGACGGTGAGCGCTTGCTTATCCGGCCCATGGAGCAGGAATTGCGTTCCCTCGAGGGCGTCAAGGAAATGCGTGGTACGGCTTCCGAGGGTCACGCCTCGGTGATGCTGGAATTCGACGCCGGGTTTGATCCGGACATCGCGCTTCAGGATGTGAGGGAAAAGGTTGATACCGCCCGCAGCAGGCTGCCTCAGGAAGCTGACGAACCAAGGGTCAATGAAATTAACGTGGCGCTGTTTCCGGTCATGTCGGTTGGCCTCTCCGGGCCTCTTTCCGAACGCGAGCTGGTCACTATTGCCCGGCGTTTGCAGGATGCCATCGAAGGCATTCCGGAAGTGCTGGAAGTGGACATTGGTGGTGACAGGGAAGACCTCCTGGAGATCGTTGTCGATCCCCAGGTGCTTGAAAGCTATGGCGTCGACTTTGATCAGTTGGCGACGTTGGTCACTCGCAACAATCAATTGGTTGCTGCCGGAAGCCTGGATACCGGTGCCGGTCGCATGACCATGAAGGTTCCGGGCGTTATTGAATCCGTGGAGGATGTTATGGCCATGCCGGTCAAGGTAGGCGGCGACACCGTAGTGACCTTTGGCGACGTGGCTATGCTTCAGCGAACCTTCAAAGACCCGCGAGGGTTCGCCAGGATCAACGGTGAGCCGGCGCTGGTGCTGGAAATCTCCAAGAGGACCGGTGCCAACATCATCGAAACCGTGGAAAAGGTGAAGGCGCTGATTGAACGTGCCGGGCCGCAACTGCCAGACGAGCTCGAGGTTCGCTACATCATGGACCAGTCTGGTGAAGTCCGGGACATCCTTAGTGATCTGCTCAACAATGTGCTGACGGCCATCGTGCTGGTGATCGTCCTGATCATTGCCGCCATGGGTCCCCGTTCTGCGCTTTTGGTGGGGCTTACCATTCCCGGTGCGTTCCTGACCGGTATCCTGGTGATCTGGGGAATGGGTTTTACCCTTAATATTGTGGTTCTGTTTAGCCTCATACTGGTGGCTGGCATGCTGGTGGATGGGGCCATCGTGGTATCGGAGCTTGCCGACAGGAACCTCTCCGAGGGCCAGAACGTAAAGTCTGCATGGGGCGAGGCGGCCAGCCGCATGGCCTGGCCCATCATCGCGTCAACCGCCACCACGCTGGCGGTATTCATCCCCCTGTTGTTCTGGCCGGGCGTGGTCGGCGAGTTCATGAGCTTTTTGCCCACCACCGTTATCATCTGTCTGACCGCCTCGTTGGCCATGGCTCTCGTATTTTTGCCGGTCCTTGGCAGCATCAGTGGCGGAAAACGCCTTCCCCAGTCAGCAATCAGTGGCCGCATGACGGACGTCTATCGTGGCGTTCTCGGGCGATTGTTGGCAAAGCCCGGTTTTACACTTCTTGGAGTGCTTGGCGTCGTTGTGGTCATCTATGCGGCTTATGGCAAGTTCAACCATGGTGTTGAATTTTTCCCAAGCGTGGAGCCGGATTCAGCGCAGGTACATGTCAGGGCCAGAGGCGATCTGTCTGTGCAGGAGCGCGATGCCATCGTTCGACAGGTCGAGCAACGTTTACAGGGAATGCCGGAGGTGAAAGCCCTCTATGCTCGCTCAATGGTCAGTCCCGGAAACCAGATGGCGCCGGACGTCATCGGTGTGCTGCAGTTTCAGTTCACGGACTGGTTTGAGCGCCGGCCAGCGACACAGATACTGGAAGATTTCCGTTCACTCACTGCGGACATTCCCGGCATTGAACTGGAGTTTCGTAAGCAGGAAGGCGGTCCAGCGGACGGCAAGCCCATTGAACTTATGGTCAGCAGTATGAATAGCGACCAACTGGAGCGGCACGTGGCTCTTATCCGGGAACGGATGTCTGGCATCGATGGCTTTGTGGATGTCGAAGACGACCGCAGCCTTCCGGGCATCGAATGGCGCCTGAACGTCGACCGCTCAGCCGCTGCCCGATTTGGCTCAGACGTGCTCAGTGTGGGCAGTGCGGTGCGACTGATTACCAACGGCCTGGTGCTTGCTACCTATCGGCCTGAGGACGTGCGGGACGAAGTCGATATCGCCGTGAGAGTGCCTAATAATTGGCGGGAGCTGGACCAGTTCCAGCGCCAGACGATTAACACCAGCCGCGGGCAGGTGCCGCTCTCAGAGTTTGTTGAGCTGGCTCCCGGAGACAAGACTGGCAGCATTACCCGTGTTGACGGACAGCGCACCATTACGATCAAGTCCGAGATAGAGCCGGGTCGCCGTGCGGACGAACTGCTGATGGAGTTGCAGCAGCAAATGCCTGAAACGCCCGAGGGTGTTTCCGTCCGATTTGCCGGCGAGAATGAGGACCAGGAACAAGCCTCGAATTTCCTGGCATCGGCGTTTCTGGTCGCGATTGCCCTGATGCTGTTGATCCTGGTGACCCAGTTCAATTCGCTCTACCAGACCATGCTCATTCTATCGGCCATTGTGCTTTCCACAGCGGGCGTATTGCTTGGCCTGCTGCTTAACGGGCAGTCGTTCGGAATCGTAATGGTGGGCATGGGCATCATTGCCCTGGCGGGCATCGTGGTGAACAACAACATCATTCTGATCGACACCTACAACCAGATGCGAAAAAGCGGTATGGCGGCATTCGAGGCCGCATTGGAGACCGGATGCCTGCGCCTGCGACCGGTATTGCTGACGGCCATCACCACCATACTCGGGCTGATGCCAATGGTGCTCGGGGTAAATGTGGATCTCCTGACCCCGTCTTTGGGCATCGGTGCTCCGTCCACGCAGTGGTGGACCCAGCTATCCAGTGCTATTGCCGGCGGGTTGGCGTTTGCAACGGTGCTCACGCTGTTGCTGACCCCGGCGCTGCTGGTTTTGGGTGACAAGACCGGCCAACGGGTACGTGGGTTTGTAAACCGATAGCGGTGTGGTTTACAAACCGCGTTGGCCGGGTGGGCCGGGTGGAGGGAGATTAGCGTCGAATGCGGCTTGATAAGTCCCGTGCCGCCTTCGCCATGCTTTCAAGCTTTGGAACCATGGTGAGGTTTTCCTCCGCAGCGCGGTTCATCGTTTCGGATATCTCTGCAACTTCGGTCACGTTACGATTAATTTCCTCGCTGACGCTGGTTTGCTCTTCGGCTGCCGTTGCCACTTGAGTGGTTGCGTCATTCACGCTGCCCATGCGGCGATTGATCTCGCCCAATGTCTGCCTGACCGCCTCCACCGACTGCCCGCTCTCCTGAGTGACAATCTCGCTTGCCTGCATATATTCAGAGGCGTCTCTGGACCCGGTGGCTATGGTGTCGATGATTCGGTCGATCTCCACGGTGGCTTCCTGGGTCTTGGCTGCCAGATTCCTGACTTCGTCCGCGACTACGGCGAACCCTCGGCCCGCCTCTCCAGCGCGGGCTGCCTCTATGGCGGCGTTTAGTGCCAGCAGGTTGGTCTGGTCCGCGATTTCGCGGATGACTTTCATTACGTCGCCAACCTTCTTGCCGTCGGAAGTGAGCTGATTGACGGTTCGCGACGAGGTCTGAATCTGGTCAGCGAGTCGATTCATGCTGTCCACTGCGGCGTGGATCTGCTTGTCAGCTTCGCCCGTCTGGCCGGATGTTTCCTGCACTTGGTTCGCAACTGCCGCGGCGTGTTGTGCGACATCCTGAGCGGTTGCCGACATCTCGTTCATGGCCGTTGCGATCTGGTCAATCCGTTGATGGGCAAGTTCGGATTGGGATGAGACTTTGCCGGCATTGTCCCGGATCATTGAGCCCGTGAGTTCGAGTTCGCGAGCATTTTCTTCCATCAATTCGCCGGTTTCTGAGAGAAAGCCGTGTAGCTTGCGGGCGCTATCAGCCAGTCGACCCAATTCATCCTGACGGATTAGAGTCGCGGGATCAGACAGGTCACCTTCCCCCAGTTTGTGCATTTGGCCAATCAGTGTTTGCGTCGGTCGGACGACGGAACGAACCAGGACAATGACGCAAGCGATCGTTCCCAGAAACACTGCGAGTAGCATCAGGCCACCGACGCGCCAGGTGCTCGTGGTGACGGAGTCGTTCAGGGCCGCGGCCTCGGCCACACCCTGTTTACGAATGAGTGCGGAAGCTTCTTCAATCAGCCTTGATGGTTCCCGATCGATGCCGCTGACGGCCCGATCGCCTTCGCCGTGCTGGTAGCCTGATGCCACAAAGTCGGCGAACCCGGTCCGGTAAGCTTCACCCATCTTCTGGTGGGAGCGCTGGAACTGACTCATCAGTGCGCGGGCCTGATCATCTTCCAGCCTTGGGATAAGACTATCCAGCTTTTTCTGGATGAGGGCTTCCTGTTCCTGGAACTGGGTCCAGTACTTTTTACGCTGACCGGCATCCGAGCCGCGAATCAATACGTTTTTCCATTCCTGGACCTGGGTCTTGAAATCACTGAGGATGTCCTGCGCCTCCAGTGCCCTGACCATTTGTTGGCTGGCCAGCCGGTGATAGTCGTTCTTAGCCTGGAGGGAGTAGTTGAAGTAGTAGCCGGCAACCAGTATGACGACCAAGTTTGCGGCAATGACAACGCTCAGCACACGATTGAGAATGCTTCGGGAATACCAATTCATAACGTAGGGGGCCTGTTTCTAGCTAGAGCTTTCGTTCAGGCGTAGTAAAGCGTGATTCTTTGTTATATGCACTAGGATACGGCGGGTGTCACAAAAGTTTCATATTATCGATCAGGAACAGCAACTGGTGATTTAGAAGGGAGTGAAATACTGTTCCAACAGAGCTTCAAAGGGCAGAGGCCTGCTGTATCGATAACCCTGCAGGTAATCACAGCCCCGCTGGAAAAGCCATTGTTCATGGGCTTCGGTTTCGACGCCCTCAGCGACGACTGAGAGCCCAAGCCCTCGCGCCAGGCCAATGATCGAGAGGGTAATGGCGCAGTCGTCCTCGTCGTCTGGCAGTTGGCTGATGAAGGAACGGTCAATCTTGATCCGCGAGAAGGGCAGACTCTTGAGGCGGGACAGTGAAGAATAGCCGGTTCCGAAGTCGTCTATGGACAGGCTTGCACCGTCGGCGACCAGCTCTTCCAGAATACTGTTCAGTGAGTTGAAATCCCCTTGAATGGAATCCTCGGTTACCTCGAAATGCAACGCGCTGACCGGCACGCCATATTCATGGCAGGTTTCCCTGATCAGGCTGGGCAGTTCCGGTATCGATACCTGCTCTGCCGCCAGGTTGACGGAAATCTCTGGCAGCGTAATGCCCTGGTTGTGGGCCTGTTGCCAGTGTTCGCATACGCGGCGAAGCACGCACTCCCCCAACGCATACATCAGGCCACCGCTTCTGGCTATCCCCAGAAATTCAATGGGTGACAGCCAACCCCGTTGCGGGTGTTGCCAGCGTACCAGGGCTTCCAGCGACTCCAGTTTCATCCCGGCGGCGCTCATGATGGGTTGATAGAACACCTCCAGGGTGTGGTTGCTGATGGCTGCCCGCAACTCGTTTTCCAGAACGAATCGCGAACGGGCCGTTACCTGGATGCTCGAATCAAAGAAGCACGCCTGGTCCCGGCCCCGCTGCTTGGCGTTGTACATGGCGGCTTCGGCGCCACGCAACAGCTCTTCGGTGGTTTGACAGTCTCCGGGCAAGTGGCAGATGCCCAGGCTTGCGCCAACGGTGATGGAGTGGCCAGTGAGGCGGATGGGCCTGTTGATTTCCTGCCTTATACGCGAGGCGGTCAGTTCCAGAGAGTCCCGCATGGTGTGGTTGCGCACCATGAGGGCGTACTCATCGCCTCCAATCCTGGCCAGTAGATCCTTGCCTGGAACAGAGAGCTTTTTCAGGCGGCGGCCGACTTCGGCAATAACGTTGTCACCCACCTGAGGCCCAAGCCCATCGTTGATGGATTTCAGGCGGTCCACGTCAATCCATATCAGCGCCAGGCTACCAAGCCCTCGTCGTTCTATTTTGTCGGCGAGATGGCCGATACGGTCTCGCAGGGATTCGATGTTTGATAGCCCGGTCAGTGAGTCGTAACGGGTAACGTATTCAAGTGCGCGTTGTGAGTGGAGCCAGGCTTCGTGGGTATTGATCAGGCTGATGGTATCGGCAATAGCGATAACGAAGGATATTTCCGGCAGGGTCCAGTCCCGTTGATGGGTTGATTCCAGGCAAATGACGCCACTGAGCCGGGCACCATCAAATACCGGTGCATCAAGCATCGATAGGATCTTCAAGGGTATAAGGTAGCCCGGCGCGAATGCCCGGGTGCGGGGATCGTTCTGGGCGTCCCGGACAGACAGCACGCGTTCGGTTTCCAAGGCCGAGAAGTACTCCGGGTTGCCGGACTGGTACAGGCTGGATTTGTCACCGGTGGCAGCGTCCGTAGTATGAAGCCACTCGGACTCAATGCGGTCACGTTCCTCCGGAAACTGCCAGACACTGACCCGGTCAACGTTGAGCAGCCTCGCGCAGAGCGCCGTCAGGTCTGCGAGTTTTTGCGGGCGCTTCTTGTCGATAAACGCCGGACTGTGGCTGAGTTCCGTCAGTGCCTTGTGAAAGGTCACGAAGGTGTCCGTATCGTGCATAGTCTCTGGCTGTCAGTTTCGAGGACGATAGTAGGTGTACGACAAGGAGCGGCGTTTGGTCGCTTTGCGCCAGCATTTTTCATTTTTCGACTTTCTCATACTGGCACCCGGCCCCGATACTGTCCACTTTGAAGTCATAAGAGTAGGACATGGGTCGTCACCAGCGTTCGGAAGTACCGCAGTTAGTTAGGCTTTATTGTCTGATTGAGTCATTTTAAAGGCGCCTGCGGCGAAATGCCGGTTTCTGGTTTATGCTGGTAGCGAAAAAACAACAAATTTATTGTCTCTCTTGAACTGGGAATATCTTTGCAAAAGGGTCTGACGCAGATTCTGTTCGCCATTATGCTGTTTGCGCTGCCTGCTCTGGTTTCAGCGGAGCCGGCGGTTTGGGACAGTTATGCCAAGCGGTTGGAGCTTCTCAGGTATGTGGAGTATTGGCAGGAACCCGCCGGCGCCGTTCCCCTGGATTCCGTGAGACAGCTTCCCGAAAGGGAGTGGCAGTCAAACGGAAAAGACAGCGTTAGCCTGGGATACGGTGATAAGGTTTACTGGTTCCGGGTAAATGTTCGCAACCCAGGGGCCGCCACGGCTCCCCTGTTCCTGGAAATCGGGTATCCGGTGTTGGACCATATCGAGGTCTATCTGCTCGAAGATGGCGAGCTTGTAAAACGACAGTTATTGGGTGATAAGCAGCCGTTCTACCAGCGCCCAATCTACCACCGCAATTTTCTTGTCCCGCTCTCCCTTTCACGTGACGACGAGCTCTCCATCTATCTTCGAGTGGACACCACCAGTTCCATGCAGGTGCCCCTGACCCTTTGGGATCAGGATGCTTTCTACGTGGCCGAGCAGGCCCGCAGCCTGTTCGAGGGCATTTACTACGGCATTGTGCTGGTGATGATCCTCTACAACTTGTTTGTGTATATGGCGGTTGGCGAGCGGAGCTTCCTGCATTATGTGGGGTACATTTCGGCCATGCCCCTGTTCCTGGCGAGCCTGCATGGCGTTGCTTTCCAGTATCTCTGGCCGGAGGCTACCTGGTGGAATGACCAGGCGATCACCGTGTTCCTCAATCTGGTCGTGCTGTTTGGCGGCACCTTTAGCCTTCACTTTCTCAATGTGACGTCAGCCAACCACCCGTTTCTCAACAGACTGACGGTGGGGATTGTCGTTATGGCTGGTGTGATGGCAACGGCGGGATTGCTGGTTCCGTATCGACTCTTGATCCTGCCGACCATTCTGCTTGCTTTCCTGGGCTGCACGACCATGCTGGTGCTCAGCATTGTGCGCTGGCTGAAAAAGGACCCCGCAGCGAGGTACTACGCGTTGGCCTGGGTGTTTATGCTTTTCGGAGGGATTGTCCTGGCGCTGAGCAAGTTCACCGTGTTGCCACGCAACCTGCTGACGGAGAACGCAACCCAGGTGGGCTCCGCCATGGGCGTCATTCTGTTATCGATGGCGCTGTCAGACCGGCTCAACAGGGAAAAGAAGCGTGCTTTCGAGGCCCAGCAGCGCCTGTTGCTTGAAGAACGCAAAGCCAGGATGGCTCAGGAAAAGTCCCTTCGTATTCAACAGGAAGCCAATACGTTACTTGAACAGAGAGTACAGGAGCGCACCCGGGACCTCGAGTCGCTCAACGATCAGTTGCGCGAACTCAGTGCCACCGACGCGCTCACCGGGCTCAAGAACCGTGGTCACTTTGACCGTACCTTCAGCTCGGCGGTGGTGAAGGCGTATCGATTTAGTCAGCCATTGTCACTGCTGCTTCTGGATATCGATCATTTCAAGAAGTTCAACGACACACATGGTCATCTGGTCGGCGACGATTGCCTGCAGATGGTGGCCAACTGTATCCGCGACTATGTCACGCGCCCACAGGATTTGGCTGCCCGCTACGGCGGCGAAGAGTTTGTGGTTCTGTTGCCGGATACCCCGAAAGAGGGGGCGCTGAGAGTGGCCGAGAAAATCCGGAGCCGGATTGAGGAAACCGGGTTCCGGGTGTCGGATGAAGTCTTGCACCTGACGGTGAGTATTGGTTTGTGTGCCGTCTGTCCCAGCCAGGCGGATGCCACCAAAGACATCTTCAGTTGGGCCGATGGGGCCCTCTACGAGGCCAAGGGGCGTGGGCGGAATCAGGTCGTCGTCTGCGAGCCCCCCTCCGTTCAGGGAGCGGAACCTGTCATGACCTGATGGGCTGGCTGTCTATCCTGGGCCAGTTCATCGTCTCCTCCAGCAAAAACGCCAGTTCCAGCAGTGTCTGCTCACCCCCGTGCTTACCCATCAGCTGAATAGAAACCGGCAGACCCTGCTCAGTGAGGCTGGCTGGCAGCGAAATGGCGGGTGCGCCGGTGGCGTTGGCCAGTGGCGTAAAGCTGACGTATTGGGTCAGGCGGTCGAACAGGGTATCAAAGTCGACCGTGGGGCTCAGGTAGCCGATTTCGGGCGTGGTGTGACCCAGTACCGGAGTGAGAATGGCATCGTAACTGGCCATGGTGCGAGCGTAGTCCTGATACGACCGGTGCAGGCGCCAGAGTGCCGCCGGTAATTTGTAGAACTGCCTCCGGAAGGCTTTGTCCAGCCCAAGGGTTAGCCCGTCCAGCTGTGACTTGTCAAAACTAGGGTGAATCAACCGCTTGCCATTTGCGCGCACACCAAAGGCCAGCATTCCCCAATAGAGCGCAAAATCATCAGGGAAAGATGAGGCAACGGGAACTCCTACCGGTTCCACCTTGTGGCCAAGCTTTTCGAGTAGTTGTGCTGTATTTTCAACGGCTGCGCGGGTCTGACTGTCGGTGGCGTGACCGTTGATGGAGTCGGTCACCAGGCCAATACGGAGTGAGCGTGTGGCGGGGCGCTCTACCTTTCCTATGGCCGGGAGTTTCGGGTTTCGGAAAAAGCGTTCCGCTCCGTGATAGAAGTTGGCGGTATCCCTGACCGTGCGCGTTACCACACCATCACTGACGATATTGATGGGGAGTGTTTTAGCCGCATCGTTGTCGATCAGCCGTCCCCGGGTAGGTTTCAACCCCACCAGCCCACAACAGGCGGCTGGAATGCGGATGGAGCCACCGCCATCGTTGGCGTGTGCGATGGGGATGACACCTGCGGCAACCAGCGCCGCGGAACCTCCTGATGAAGCACCGGTGGAATATTGAAGGTGCCAGGGGTTGCGGCTTGGGGTGTCATGGGCGGGTTCGGTGGTTGCATTGAAGCCGAACTCAGGCAGGGTGCTTTTGCCAAAACACACCAGGCCCTGGGCCAGCAACTGACGGGCGAAAGGGCTGGTTTCGTCGGCCGGGTGGGAATGGATGGCCGCAGTGCCATGGGAGGTGGGGAATCCCTTCACCTCGGTGTTGTCTTTGATCACCGTGGGAACGCCCGCAAAGATGCCAGGCACCGTTTTTGCAGCCGGAGTTTTATTTGCGATCATGCCGGCACCGTCGTCCGGAATGGGGGTAACCAGGCCATGGATAAAGGGTTCGGCTATTCGCGCCCGGGCCAGGGTAGCCTGGAGGACTTCGCCGGCTGATACGTCGCCGTTGTGAATCAGTTCGGCCAGCCCGGTGGCGTCGTGCCGGCCCAGCAGATCGTCACTGAACGTGTGCATTGATTGCGGGTGGGGTTGCAACGGATGTTGGGCGGTCAAAGCAGATACTCCGTGTTGTTTTCGGGACTGTATCCACTGTATATAAAACCTAAACGTGACGATATGTCATATCAGGAAATTGCATCGCGGCGCACGACAAGTAGAGGGGATGTAAGTAAAGGCCCTCGCCGGGCCTTTCGTTAGTTGCGGGCGTCCTTTATTACGTCGTAGGCGTGGCTGATCTCACGGGTGCGCTCTTCTGCCATTTCCCGCATGCTTTCCGGCAGGCCGCGCCCAGCCAGTTTGTCCGGATGATTCTCGCTCATCAGTTTGCGGTAGGCTTTCTTGATCTCGGCGTCGCTGGCGGAGGGCGACACCCCGAGAACCTTATAGGCATCGTCGATCTGGCTGGCGGACGATGGTTGGCCAGACGCACCTGCCTGGCCGGCGTGAGCGCCCCTCAACATGGCTTCCAACTGGTCTACCTGGGCCTCGGGCAGTCCCAGCCCCCGGGCAATACGCACCAGCATCTCATGTTCGGCCGGGTGGACCACACCATCGGCGGCAACGGCAGACACCTGTACCTGAAGGAACATCTGCAGTAATGCGGGCTGGCGGCCACTCACCCGCAGGAAGTGTTGCAGTTCCGCATCCAGGTCGAAGTCATTGGCCTTGCCACGGTTGAAGGCAGCCTTGGCGCGCTCCCGGTGTTCGCCGGAGAGACGAAACCGATCGAACAGGCGTTCCGCCACCTGGATCTCATCGCGAGTGACAACGCCATCGGCTTTACACAGGGCGCCCATCACCGCAAACACGGATTCCAGGAAGTCCGTCTGCACATTGCGCAGTTTTTGCCACAGACGGCTCTTGATGTATCGGGTCAACAGTACGCCTGCCACAGCGCCAATCAGAAGGCCGGGAAAGCGGCCAAACAGGTAGCCGATCAAACCGCCGATAAACAGGCCGAACATGTCAGTGTCCTTTTCAAGTGTTTAAAACTGCGCAAAGTATACGGGTTTCGGCGAAGAATTCGAAAATAACCCGTCGCGATGGAGGAATGTTCATGTCAGAAAGCGTTCTTCATTCACGGCGTCGATTTGTTCCGGACGCAGGTGTTGCTCTGCGTATCGGCGGTAGATACCTGTCTGGACGAACAACTGGAACACCGCCCGGTCGATGTGTCCGTCATTCACCATTCTCTGCATGATGGTCAGGGATTCGGTCAGTGTCTTGCCCTCCTTGTAGGGGCGGTCCACGGCGGTCAGCGCCTCGAAAATATCCGCCACCGCCATGATCCGCTCGGGAATGCCCATGTCGTCTGCGTTCAGCCGGCAGGGGTAACCTTGTCCATCCATGCGTTCATGGTGGGTGCCTGCCAGGTGGGGCACGTTCGCAAGTCTGTCAGGTAGGGGCAGGGCGTCCAGCATGCAGATGGTCTGTACGATGTGGTCGTTGATCCGGAAGCGTTCCTCGGGGGTCAGGGTTCCTTTTGCCACGGTCAGGTTGTGGAGCTCACCCTGATTAACGGCATGTTCTGGAAGTGTCATGTCGAATCCCCACCGGTTCCGTGGGTCGTCTTTGGTGACGGGCGGTTTGTGCGCACCCCAGGGACGAAGGTGGCCGGGTTTGTCTGCCAGCAGAGGTTCTGTAGCAGGTGGCGTCTGCTCCGGTGTGCCAGTCAAAACCTGCTTTTCGTCGCCGGACAATCCCAGCCTGTCACTGAAATGACGCACCCAGGTGCGTTGGCCGATCTGTCGGATGTGCTCTATGTCGTCCTCCGACATGAATTCGCCACCAGTGTTGGCGTTGGCGACTGCGCGAAAGGCTTCCTGCAGCTCTTCCTGTTCCCGATCCCGGTCGGTTTCCGCCTGCTGAGAACTCTCGCCAGCCAGTTGCCTTTTCAGGCACCGAATCTCCGCATCCCGATGCAGAACTTCAAAGCGGGTGCGAATCTCATGGATGCGGTTGTAGATCGTTTCCAGTTTGACGGCCTTGTCCACCACATGCTCGGGGCTGGTGATCTTTCCACAGTCGTGAAGCCACGCTGCCAGGTGGAACTCGTAGCGCTCGTCGTCGTTCATGGTGAAGTTGGCAAAGGGTTCTGCGGGGCTCTGGATAGCTTCATCGACCATCATCTGGGCGAGTTTTGGTACGCGGTCGCAGTGGCCACCCGTATACGGTGACTTGGCATCAATGGCGTTGGCAACCAGGCGAATGATGCCCTCAAGCAACGCCTGCTGGCTTTCAATCAGTTCACGGGTTTCGATCGCAACGGCGGCGGAGCCGGCGATCTCATCGACGAATACGATCAGGTCGTCGCTAAGGTGGGTGTGCTCACCATGCTCCATTTCGATAACGAGGGCCCCAATCAACTGTTTGCGCCGGTTTCTGAGAATGGCGAATACCGGATGGCCGGAAAGGGCGTTACGGAGCGCCCTTATCACGTCGTTGTCGTCGTCCTTGGCGTTGACGCCGGTGATGGTCTCCGGCGGGTGTATGCCACAGTCCACGGCTAGCGAGAGCTCGCTGTTTTGGCGGCTCATCAGGTAGATGGCGCCCCGGGTCTGTCCGAGAATGTGCACGATCTGTTGGAGGATATCCTGCAAAAGACTATCCAGGTCCTGGCCCCGATTGAGTGCGGTGGCAATACTTTGGAAGCTGCGGATCGTACTGGCCATATCGTCCAGGGCGACGCTGAGTTGACGCGCTTCGCGAATATGGGAATCAACGGAAATGGGCGTATCGAAACGAAAACGGGAGAGTGCCCCCACCCGGCGTGTCAGTAATTCCAGCGGCCTGCCCACACGACGGCCCAGGAACCAGCCGATGATCAGCAATAAAAGTGCAATGGCACTTGCAAGGATAGTCTGACGGGTCAGGGCCGCCCAGACATCGGCCAATAGTTCGTCGGCGGGAATGGCCACGGCAATTTTCAGATTCTCCTGATTCAGGGAATCAAGGGGCTCGGTCATGCCGTACCAGTCGCGGTTTTCGGTGGTAAAGCGGTTTACCAATTCACTCGTGGCTTGCATGCCATCGCGTTCCAGGACGGCGTTGATGGCTCCGTCACTCAGCCCCTGTGGCTTTGCTGTGGTGGATGTTGTCCCGCTGTTGGTGGTATCAGGCCCTGTGTAGGCCAGGGGGGAACCCTCGGCATTGACGATGGCAATGCGGGTGCCGGGCGTCTGCCGCAGTTCGGCTAGCTGCGTGCTCAGGTCGGTGACAGTTACGTCGATGCCAAACACGGTGTTGCTGTCCATGCCCTTCGCAATGGCTTGCCGCCGGGAAAGGGTCAAACCGGTTTCACCCGTGGTAAAGAAAACATAGGGCGCGGTCAGTTCCGTCGTACCGGAGGCATTAGCGAGCTCGTACCAGCCACGATCTCTGGGATCAAAGCGGTAGTCGGATGGTGTGCGGCGCTCAAGAAGGGTGCGGTTGGCATCGTAGAAGTGCCACATGGGTTGCGGCCTTCCATCCTCGGCCCTGGTGATGGACTGGAGCAGGTATTGCGCATTGGTGGGTGCGTCAGGAAACTGCATGGCACCGGAGCTGCGTATCTTGCGTAGCAGGAAAAAATCGCCGTTGTCATAGCCAGCGTAAACGGCACTGACGATGTCGCTGCTATCTAGAATGTCGGCGATAACCGGCAGCCTGACCAGGCGTTGTTGCAATGTATCGGCGACGGCCAAAGGGTCATGGCTGAGGACCGCGAGGGCGGTTGACGGCGGGCCAGTGATGGTGCGGATACGGTCATCCACACTGACGGCAAGCTGGCGGGCCGTGGCACTGGCGGCGGTTATCTTGGCACTTTCCATGCCGCGAAAGCTTTGCCCGACCAGTACAATGGTGAGTGCCAGCATGCCGAGGGTGATTGTAGAGGCAATCAGAAAGGCAAGCGATACCTGTGCTGTCTGGCGGTTCCGACGCATGGTTCATCCTTAAACGGTGGTCTGGCGTAGCGAAGAGCATGGGACTGCACTGCCCTAAGGGTAGACGTTAAACTCCCGGTTTTCCTGATCATACGGTGAATGCGTAATGACCATGGATTTGTTCGAGTCATCTTCATCAGAGCCTTGGGTTGAGCCGCTCTGCGACGGGGCAGTTGTCCTTCGCCGTTTTGCCCGGGCCGAGGCCAGCGGATTGCTGGAAGCGATTTCAGGCGTGGCGGAACAGGCTCAGTTTCGGCAAATGCAGACACCCGGTGGCCACACCATGTCGGTGGCGATGACTTGTTGCGGAGACTGGGGCTGGGTGACGGATGCGCAGGGCTACCGGTATCAGCGAACCGATCCGCTTTCGGGGGAACCCTGGCCGTTGATGCCGGCCGTGTTTCGGTCCCTGGCGGTGAAGGCAGCAAGCGCGGGGGGCTACTCGGGGTTCGAACCGGACGCCTGCCTGGTGAACCGCTATGCACCTGGCGCCAAAATGGGGCTCCACCAGGACAAAGACGAGGACGACTTCGGTCAGCCGATCGTTTCTGTGTCCCTGGGCACGCCGGCGATGTTTCAGTTCGGAGGCGCCCGGCGCAGTGACCGGCCACAGCGAGTGCCCCTTGAGCATGGTGATGTTGTGGTCTGGGGCGGCCCGGCGAGGCTCCGCTACCATGGTGTGCTAACGCTCAAGCAGGCACAGCATTCGCTGACGGGCGCCTGCCGTTACAACCTGACGTTTCGCCGTGCGCGGTAATGGTGGGTGATGGCACCCTCAAGCGTGGTGGTTAAACGCTGTAGCAACTCCCCGCTGTGTCGCCAGAAGTGCCAGTAGAGTGGCACTTTCAGCTCATGACCCGGTGCAAGGTTGACCAGGCCCCCATTGTCCAGCCAATGACTGGCCTGGATTTGCGGAATCATGCCGTAGCCCATGCCGGCCCTGGCAAGCTGGACGAAACCTTCGGAGGAGGGGCACAAATGGTAGGGGAAACGGCCGTGGTAGCCACAGCCGGCCATGAATCGGTGCTGTAGCTGGTCGTTGGGGCCAAATACAATAGCCGGAGAGGTGGCGAAAGCTTCTGGTGTGATGCCATCCGGAAAAAACTGGCGAACATACTGTGGGGTCGCCAGCGGCATGTAGGTCATTTCCCCCAGTGCCACGCAACGCCCGCCAGCAATGGGCTGGCTGCTGCTGCACAGACAGGCGGCTACATCGCCATCGCGCATTCGCTTCAGGCCTACGTCCTGGTCCTCAATCACCAGATCGAGCAATAAACCCTCCCGGCTGCAGAACTCCCCAACCACAGCGGCCCACCAGGTGGCCAGGCTGTCGGCGTTGATAGCGATACGCAGGCGGGTGGTGTCCTCGGCAAGGGCGGGGATGGTTTTGCGCAGGTCCCTTTCCAGAAGCTGTACCTGCTGGAAGTGGTTCAGCAGCTTGTTTCCGGCCGGCGTTGCCTGCAGTTCCGGGTGCCGGACCAGAACCGGCTGGCCCAGGCGTACTTCAAGTGACTTGATGCGTTGTGATACGGCGGATTGCGTAAGCCCGAGGTTCTCCCCGGCACGCTCAAACCCACCGTTCTCGATCACCGCGGCAAGTGCCTGCAGAAGCTTGTAATCCAACATAAGAAATATTCATGGGATATAAGGTTTATGATTTTTAAGTATAGCCCTTACCCCTTAAGCTTCCAGCAAATTCGGAGGGAAATATGCTGACAAGTTATCTGACAGGGCTGCTGGTGTGCGGCGGCATCATCATTGCGATTGGCGCTCAAAACGCCTACATCCTGGGGCAGGCGATTCGCCGGGAACATCACTGGTATTGCGCCGGCATTTGCATGACGGCGGATATCTTGCTGTTCACGGCAGGCATGTTCGGCGTTAACGCCGCGTTGATGGCCGTGCCTGAAGCGCTGGACGTGATGCGCTGGTTGGGTGTGGCGTTCCTCAGCTGGCTGGCGTTGCTGGCCTTCGCTCGTGCTGCGAAAGGACGTGATGCCCTGGATGCCAGGAAAGCGGATGTTTCGAGCCTGCGGACCGTGGTGTTGACCACCCTGGCGGTAACGCTGCTGAATCCCCAGGTGTATCTGGATACCTTGTTGCTGATCCCTGCCATCGGCGCGCAACAGGCCAGCCCGCTGGTGTTTGTGGCCGGCGCCAGCAGTGCGTCTGTCATGTGGTTCTGCCTGCTGGCGTTCGGCGGGGCGGCGCTTTCCCCCTGGTTGTCGAGCCCTATGTCCTGGCGGTTCATTGATGGCGCCATTGGTTCCATGATGGCGATCATTGCCTTTCACCTCGCCAGCAACGGCCTGTCCGGACCGGTGGCGTAAACAGGGCCCGGTCTCCGGGCCCGCCGGTTACTTTTCCAGCACCGTTCTGGTATGCTTCGCCGCCTTTAATTCGCAGCTTATGAACGTACCTTAATGAACGTCCCCACGACAGTTACGACGATCACTCCGCCCTAGCGTCCTGTGCTCCCAGGTTTACGTCCTGATTGAACTCCGGTAGTCACATCATGAGGACTACAACCGGTTTTTACGTCCCGAATTTGTCCTCTCTGACTGGATACCAACGATATGGTGAACAAGCTTAAGGCCGACTGGCTTTCCAATATACGCGGCGATTTGCTTGCCGGCATTGTGGTGGCGCTGGCGTTGATTCCCGAAGCCATCGCTTTTTCCATTATCGCCGGTGTGGACCCGAAAGTGGGTCTGTATGCCTCGTTCTGTATTGCTGTGGTGATTGCCTTCGTCGGTGGCCGCCCCGGTATGATCTCCGCCGCGACAGGCGCTATGGCGCTGTTGATGGTGACTCTTGTAAAGGAGCACGGCCTGGAGTATCTGCTTGCAGCTACGCTGCTGACCGGGTTGCTGCAGATCGGCGCTGGCTATCTGAAACTCGGCGGCCTGATGCGCTTTGTGTCCCGTTCCGTGGTGACCGGGTTTGTGAACGCGCTGGCTATCCTGATCTTTATGGCGCAGTTGCCAGAACTGACTAATGTCACCTGGCACGTTTATGCGATGACCGCTGCCGGACTGGGTATCATTTACCTGTTTCCACTGGTGCCGGTCGTCGGCCGCATACTGCCATCGCCGTTGATCTGTATTGTCTCGCTGACCATCGTCGCGATGGTCTACAACATCGATATCCGCACGGTCGGTGATATGGGGCAACTGCCGGATACGCTTCCGATTTTCCTGTGGCCAGACGTGCCGCTGAACCTTGAAACCCTGATGATCATCCTGCCTTACTCCGTCGGTCTGGCCATTGTTGGCCTTCTGGAATCCATGATGACCGCCACCATTGTGGACGACCTCACGGACACAACCAGTGACCGTAACCGGGAGTGCAAAGGGCAGGGCGTTGCCAATATTGGCTCTGGCCTGCTGGGTGGCATGGCTGGTTGCGCGATGATTGGCCAGTCCATTATCAACATCAAATCCGGCGGCCGAACCCGGCTTTCCACGCTGACAGCGGGTGTATTCCTGCTGGTTCTCGTGCTGGTGCTGGACCAGTGGCTGGTACAGATTCCAATGGCGGCCCTCGTAGCCGTGATGATCATGGTGTCCATCGGTACCTTCAGTTGGGCGTCGATCAAGAACCTGAAAGAGCATCCCCTGTCCACCAACATTGTGATGGTGGTGACCGTTATTGTCGTCGTCGCCACGCACAACCTGGCCTTCGGCGTGCTGGCAGGCGTGCTTCTGGCGGCCCTGTTCTTCGCCAACAAGGTGGGCCATTACATGCTGGTGACGTCCGACTTTGACGAAGCGACTGACACCCGCACCTACAACGTTGTCGGACAGGTGTTCTTCAGTTCCTCGGAAAAATTCACGGAATCCTTTGATTTCAAGGAAGCAGTGGATAATGTGGTGATTGACCTGACCCGGGCGCACTTCTGGGACATTACGGCAGTGGGCGCTCTGGACAAGGCCGTTATCAAGTTCCGTCGCGAAGGTGCGGAGGTGGAGATCATCGGCCTGAATGAAGCCAGTGCCACCATTGTTGACCGCTTTGGAGTGCACGATAAACCCGACGCCGTTGACCAGTTGATGGCGCACTGATATGACACAAGCCAAGGAATTCAACGACGTAACCGGTCAGAATAACAACCACAAGGATCACCAAGGCGAGGTTGAAATGCTACGAGTAGTTGCCTGTATCGACGGCTCCCGGGCTGCACCGGCGGTGTGTGATTACGCTGCCTGGGCCAGCAAGCACATGGAAACCCCGATGACTCTGCTGCACGTCCTCGATGAGGAACGCTATCCAACAGAGCCGGACCTGGCTGGCAGCATCGGCTTGGGAAGCCGTGAACAGCTGATGGATGAGCTTGCCGAGCTTGACCGCAAGCGTTCCAAGCTGGCCCTGGAACACGGCCATCACATGCTCGATGAGGCTGAACACCGGGTGAAGGAACAGGGCATTGACGACGTGATCAAGCGCCAGCGCCATGGGGATCTGACGGAATCCCTGCTGGCCCTGGAAAACCAGACCCGTCTGCTGGTCATGGGGCTGCACGGTGAGAGCAGTTCAGACCGTGACGTACATGTGGGCAGCCAACTGGAAACGGTGATTCGTAGTGTCCACCGCCCGATTCTTCTGGTTCCGGACGAGTACGAGCAGCCAAAGAGCGCCATGCTGGCTTTTGACGGCAGCGCCACGGCGTTCAAGGGCGTGGAACTTCTGGCGGGTAGCCCGGTACTGAAAAGCATGCCGATTCATCTGGTGATGATTGGAGCGGACACCAATGACCGCTGGGAACAGCTCAAGAAAGCAGAGAAGATGCTGGGTGACCTTGGCTCCGACATCACCATCGCGATCCGTGGCGGGGATGTAGAGCCAACCCTTCACGCCTACCAGGAAGAACACGACATCGACATCCTGGTAATGGGTGCCTATGGTCATTCACGAATTCGGCAGTTCCTGGTGGGAAGCACCACAACCACCATGCTGAAAACCGCGAAAAAGCCGCTGGTGATCCTGCGCTAATGCTGAACCAGCGGCGCTCTGTTGCCGGGCTGATGTCGGCACGCTACTCTCTGTCAGGGCTGCTAGTGCTGCTAGTGCTGCTAGTGTTGCTGACAGGCTGTGCCGGCAGTTTACCGCCGGCCACTCATTCCGGAGCCGAAACCGCCGTGCTGACTGACGACAGTTTCCTTTCCAGCCAGTCCCGGCAACGGCTGGCTGATGCGAACGGTCAATCCGGTTATTACCTGCTGGATTCTGGTCAGGACGCCTTCCTGTACCGAGCCGCTATGATTGAGGCGGCTGAACACCGTATTGATGCCCAGTACTACATCTGGAATCGTGATGACTCCGGACTGCACCTGGCCGGCCGGCTGTTACTCGCAGCGGACCGTGGTGTTCAGGTCCGGCTGCTGCTGGATGACTTTAACGCCGAGGGGATCGGCGAATTGTTTGCTTCCCTGGATACCCACCCGAATATTCATATTCGCATCTTCAACCCAGCCAGAAACCGCAGTGGCTGGGGCCGATGGGTATCGTTCCTGATGGATTTCCAGCGAATAAACCGCCGAATGCACAACAAGACATTTGTGGTGGACGGGACTGCGGGCATTGTCGGTGGTCGCAACATTGGTGATGAATATTTCGGCTTCGATGAGAGCCGCTATTTCAGGGATCGCGATGTCCTTGCCCTGGGGCCGGTGGTTGAGGGTATGGCGGATAATTTCCAGGCGTACTGGAGCAGCCCCTGGGCTTACCCCGCATCCGATCTATACACATCCATGCCTACTGGCGCGGAGTTGGCCGAGACGCTGGAGGGGCTTCGGCAGCAGGCCATCGCACAACCCCGACTTCCCATCTCTGCCCCCACCGGGGCGGAACAGGGCAGGTCTGAACTGACCAGCGTGTTCAGCCGAATGACGATTGCTCAGGGGGAACTGGTGTTTGACCCTCCCCCTGAACATATGGACGCGCCATCCGAGACACCCAAACGCAGCGCACTGGCGTTGCAACGCCTGGCGCAGACAGCCACCCGGGAAATCCTGATCGAGTCCGCCTACCTCATTCTTGCCAGGGAACAGTTGCAGGCCCTGGGGGCCAGCGAGCGCCCGCAACTGGAGGTTGCCGCGCTGACCAACTCACTGGCTTCCAATGATCTGGTCACCAACCATGCCGGTTATGCCCGCTGGCGTCCCTACATGCTGGAGCAGGGCATAGACATCTACGAACTCAAGCCCGATGCCGAGGCCTGCCGGCAATGGCTGAGTGACGACGCCTTCTGCGCCACGGGCGAGGTCAGCCTGCACTCCAAATCAGTGGTTTTTGATCGCAGCACCCTGGTGGTGGGGTCCTTCAACGTTAACCTCCGCTCCATCTACCTCAACGGTGAAACCGTATTGATTATCCACAGTGCCGACCTGGCAGAGCGTGTGGCGGAGGATGTACGGCTGACCATGGCGCCCGGCAATAGCTGGGAGGTGGCTCTGGACGAGGACGGAGATCTCCAGTGGCGCAGCGGTGAGGCGGTATATGGCAGTGAGCCGACCGTCCATTGGTGGCGCCGGGCGAAGTCCGGGTTCTTGTCGTGGTTGCCTATCGAGAAGTACCTTTAGTCTGGGCTTTGCCCGGGGTGTCAGGCAGCGCTCCCTGCTGCCACGCCCGACGCCCAGGCCCATTGAAAATTATGCCCACCAAGATGGCCCGTCACATCCACCACTTCGCCAATAAAATACAGGTCTGGTCTGTCCATTACCGCCATGGTTTTTGATGACAGCTGGCGGGTATCCACGCCACCCAGGGTTACTTCGGCCGTTTTCCGAACACATCCCTAATGTTGTCAATTTTCCCCCATGGAGGTTAGTAGCAAACCGATCTGTGCATTTCGTTGGGTACTGCCATATAGTTTCCGCATGCTGTGTGGATATGCTAGTTAAGGTGCTGATTTTTAGGCGTTGTTAAGGTAGTTCCGAAAATTGATATGCATACACGATGGCACGTCAACTATGTGGACAAAAAGGGGGAGGATTTGTACACATTGTAATACCCGAATCGGAAATCGTTAGCTGGTCTACGCGATTCAACGGTTTGATTTCGGGAAATGGTCATTGTTTGCACTACCTTTAGTTTCGGATCCAAATCTGGGCCTACTTTTAACTGACGTGAAGGTTTGGATTGGTCGCAAAGCGGAACTTTTTCGCTGCCCAACATAGCGCTTTCCACGTACCCAAGTTACCCCAGTAGTTGCTGTGTAAATCCACAATCATCAGTGCAGAGTGATCGATCCGTTGCTCCGGAGGCTCGTTAAAACCGAGAGACTAGGCGCGCTGTCCCGCAGAAGGAACTCGCCGGTTCAGAAATGATTGGCTCGGTAGGTAATTGATAGCTATGCGGATTTACTTTGAGGTTAAGATCATGGGTAACTGCGGTTTAGTCGGAATTCAAACTGATATATGGTTAACAATCCGCGTGAGAAGAGCCTAACCCGGATTTCTCATAGGTCCCCAGCAAGTCTCGCAGACTGTGCGGGTTACCGCCATTACCGCTCATTGGCGGCCGTGACTGATCAATAATCGATCAATTCCTGTTGTCCGGACACACGGCCCCCTTTCCCCCATTGAGTCGGGCCGGGGGAGCCCGGGCTTCTATCCCGGAACCAGTTGACGCACCAGGTCAGAGAGTTCGTCTTTGTAAGGATAGGCATCGCTCATCAACACCCGTATGCGCCGAGTGTTGCGAATGATGACCGCGCCCACCTTGATCAGCTTCAGCCGCAGGTTACTGGCGCTCATTCTCTCGAAGGGCGTCTTCTTCAAGTGGGCCCGTAATCGCTCGAACAGCGTGTAGGCAAAGCCCGACAGGAGCAACCGCCACTGATTGGTCCACCACCGCGTGCTGGAGGTGCGATCTGCGAACAGACACAACTGCTGATCCTTGATCCGGTTTTCCATGTCACCCCGGGCACAGTATTGCTCGTAGTAGAGTTTAACGCCGTCGTCGTAACGGGAACTGATAATGAACCTGGGGTTGGCACCCAGTTCGCCTTCCTCCAGACGCGCGATCACCCAGCGGGGGTGTTTCCAGGTTCGGGCCTGGTACTGGAACCGGTAGGTGGCGGAGACTTTTTCACCCAGTTCGTTGTGAGCCTTGCGAACCAGCATCGAGGGTACGTCTACCTCCTTGAGCAGCCGGCTGTTCTTGCTGAGGCCCACCAGATAGTCCACGTTGTTCCGGTCGCACCAGCTCAGCAATCGGGGACGGTAAAAGCCGCTGTCACCCCGGAACACGATGCGGGTATTCGTCCAGTACTGCCGGATGAACTTCACCAGCAGGGCCAGAATGGCCCAGCTGTGGCGGCTGTCGCTTCGGTTGCTGGTGCGCAGGTAGCTCACCAGCAGATGACGGCCGCAGAACACGTACAGCGGGAAGTAACAATGGTGATCGTAGTAGGCGTTAAAGAACTTGCCGGGCTGGTCGCCATGCACCGGAACGTCGGTGCCATCGAAGTCCAGCACGATTTCCTTGGGTGGGGCGTCGTGCTGCTCAATGAAGTGATGCCACATCAGTTCGTGGGCCTTGACCACGGCCTGCCGGTCCACGCGCTGCTCCATTCGGCACAGTGTTGATTTGCCCGCCAGAATGGCCTCTTCGCCAGTCGCGGTCTGAAGTGCCTGGTCAGCGCGTAACGTTTCGTGATCGTTCAGATCTTCGTACCCGGCAGCCACGCCAAAGACCCGTTGCCGGATCATGGTTTGAAGCTTGTGGCGAACCAGCACCGGATTACGGGTATCGTCCAGCACCGTAGCCAGGCGCTGAGTGAGCTGGTGTTGATTGTCGACTTCGCGAAGCAGGAGCAGGCCGGCATCGGAGGTGATATGGCCACCGGAGAAATCGGCTTCAATTTGACGGCGAGACAGTGGCGAGAAGGTCAGTTTTTCAGGTACCATTTTGGATAGCGGTTGTTGGTGCTTGGTGAACGGTGTAAGGTCCTGAAACTATAGCACTTTCAGCCGCTTTCTTTTATCCCCTCATGAGAAATTCAGGCTAAACAGAATAAGGGTAGAGAATGAAGCTGGATATCGTAAAAATAAAGAATTTCCGCTGTTACAAGGACGAAATATCGATACCTTTCTCCGATTTGACGGCCCTTGTTGCCAAAAATGACATAGGCAAATCTTCAGTACTTGAAGCATTGGATGCATTCTTTAATTCCGAAAAGCTGGAGCCTGGTGATCGGTCTGCTGGGTTGACGAACTCGGATGATATAGAAATTACCTGTGTCTTTAAAGATTTCCCGGAGCAGCTAATTATAGATACAGATAATCTTATATCGCCTGCAAACGAATATCTTTTAAACCCTGATGGAAAACTTGAAATAAAAAAAATATTCTCTAGTGCCTCTCCAAAGTGCGAACAAATTTTTATTAGAGCGGTCCACCCAACAGCTGAGTACTTCAACGATCTATTTTCTTTGACCATAACACAGCTAAAAGCAAGGGCCAGAGAACTTGGCGTTGATTTAGCGGGCGTAAACGCAACTATTAAATCAGCTCTTCGGCACGCAATCTGGTTAAGTACACCTGATGAAAACCTAGCGAAGCAATTAGTCGAATTAGAGGTAAAGTCAAAGATTTGGAAGCCGCTGCAAAATACCCTTCCTCTATTTCAGCTTTTTAAATCTGACCGTCCAAGTTCTGACCAAGATGCTGAAGCGCAAGATCCCATTAAATTTGCGATCAAGGAAGCTATCAGGCAAAAGGCGGCCGAGCTTGACGCTATAGGCGACCATGTAAAACGCCAAGTTGAGGAAGTTACCAGGTTAACCATTGAAAAAATTCGAGAAATGGACCCTGACTTAGCAAGCCAGTTAAATCCGAATTTCTCAAACTTCAACTGGGGCAAAGTCTTCTCTGTGTCACTCACCAATGAAGATAAAATACCATTGAACAAACGAGGTAGTGGGGTTAGACGGCTTTTCTTGATCAATTTCTTCCGAGCTAAAGCTGAACAGTTGGCAAGTGAACGAGACGTCCAGGATGTTATTTTTGCAATAGAGGAACCTGAGACATCGCAGCATCCAAACAATCAACTTTTGCTCCTGGATGCGTTGAAGGAGTTGGCGCTTGAGGAAACCCATCAAGTGATTTTCACAACTCATAACCCCATCCTCGCCGGACGAGTTGATCGGGACTCTATAAGGTTTATTGAAAAAGATGAAACCGGCTCGCGAATATTGGCTGAGAACGACGATGAAACTTTACTTAGGATTAAATCGAGCCTTGGTATGTTTGCAAACCACAACATCAAAGTCTTTGTTGGAGTAGAGGGGCCCAATGACATTGAGTACATTAGCGGAATATCTTGGCGTTTATCACAGGAAGACCCAAGTATCGTCAATTTAAAACGCTCAGAACAACGAGGGGAATTGGTGTATATACCCATGGGGGGCTCAACTCTAGAGTTATGGACAAATAGACTCGAAGGACTTCAGGTTCCGGAAGTTCACGTGTTGGATAGAGATGTCCCTCCACCGGAACCAGCTAAGTATCAGGGCGCAGCAGATAGGGTGAATGCGCGCGGCGATAACTGTCGTTCTTTCATAACCAATAAAAGAGAAATGGAGAATTACATCCATTTTGAAGCTATAAATGAAGAGTTTGAAATACAGTTAACCGAGAACTTTCAAGCATTCGATGATGTCCCAGTGATGGTTGCAAAGGCAGTTCATGACGCATCGCAGTCTACAGTAGACTGGGAAGACTTGGATGAGAAGAAGCGAGATAAGAAAGAGAGTAAGGCCAAGAAACGCTTGAACCGAGCTGCTGTTTCCAATATGACAAAAGTGCGCCTTGATAGTGCAGATCCTGACGGTGAAGTATTAACCTGGCTAAGGGAAATAAGCAGGCATCTGCTTTAAGTTTGTTAAAGAGTGACTCAAGCCGACCGTTATCCGCTAGCGCACCAAACGTCGGCTCATTAAAAGCGTTATATGAAGTTAAAGGTTTTTAACTTATGGGTGACAAGAGCATCGTTTTCGAGATTCATAAAGCTATTTTTAAGAATAAAATCGAGGTGTTCCGAAAATATGCTGAGGAGCTTGAAGGCAAATTCGAATCTGACCTCAAGGTGATTGAATCGAGGTTTGATTTTGACTTTGAGGATGACGAGGGTGATGAAGATTACGCCTCATACGTCGAGTTTCTAATCGATGAAAAACGCATGGTCGAGCAAGACTTTCTAAATCAATATAGAAGTTCAGCGATAATTTCAGTCTACTCGCTTATTGAACATAGGTTACGAGTCATAGCCGAACTTCTAGGGAAGCTGAAGAGTAGCAAGCTGGAGGTATCGGACCTTAGTGGTGAAGGAATAATTAGGAATAGGAACTATCTGGAAAAGGTTTGTGGCGTAGATTTTTCTCATTTGAACAAGCAATGGTCCGTAATCAAGGATTTGAGCGCATTGAGAAACTGTGTCGTCCACTGTGAAGGAGACATCACTAAAGCACGCGCTTCACAAAAGCTTTCAAACATTGTCGAAAATACAGAAGGGCTGCGTCTTGAGCGCGACGATACTATCGTCTTCGAACTACCTTACCTTGAAAAGGTTATAGATGTAGCGGAAGACTTCTTCTCTGGTGTAGTCGACGCAGCTTTTGAAGTGTTCAGTTCATATAATAAGTCAAGTCAGAAGGACGCTCTAAAGCGCGCCTCTGCTTGAGTTTTTGATATGACTCCCCACATCAAGAGGCATGCAGGAAGTCGCAATGAATTTCCCAGATGATATTGAAAAGCTACAGCAAAAAGTCGAAAAAATTCTCGATCCTATTGCCTCAGCAGTAGAAAACGGAACGAAGGCTGAAAAGGACTTTCTATTTACTGCCTCTCGAACAGACGCTGGGAGATCTTTGCCTCCTTACTATCTAATATATTTTTTGTTTGTTGATCTCCTTAGGTGCAAAAATCTTGGTCAGTTTGAAAAGATCTCCTGGTCGGTGCCTATTGATTATAACGGAAAAGCCTACTTGCTTGAACACAGAAAATCTGGAATGGGTCTATTTACCTCGAATGAGGTGAGTCAAGAATCAGATTGCCGAGAAATCGTAAGGAAAATAACTAAGGCTGTGAAAGCCGCTCGACCATATTTTGAGTGGGTAGCAAGCGAAGCGGCAAAGCGTTCAGATCTAAATGTACTAAATCACAGCCTTCGCTTGTATGATCGATACGCATATTTTCTTGATGAATACGAGAAAAAGGTTCAAGAAGCAAACGCTCGAAAAGATGAAAGAATACGAACGCAGCACTCAAGCAATTCATGGAGTGTTCAGATGCCCTATTTTGATCTAAAGAGAGAATCTGAATGGCTGGCAATGTCGGTGATTGATGCATTTTTCAGCTTCACTGAGCATGTGTTTATTCATGCAGCTATTTTGCGAGGTAAGGTAGTAACCGGCGAAGATGTTGCCAATTTGGCAGATAATGAATGGGCATCAAAATTTAAAGCGTGTTTTGATATTCAGGATCAGGAAACAAAATCACACTATGACCAATTGGTCTCCATAAGGCGTCAGATAAGAAACTATATTGCACATGGTGCTTTCGGTAAAAATGGTGAGGCGTTTCAAATTCACTCTGGAGCGGGTGCTGTGCCTCTACTTATGCCTCATCAGAAAGGTAGTGCTCGGTTTTCCATGCAAAGCGGCATTGAATTTAACGAAGAGGAAGCTATAAAGGTCGTAAAGGAATTCATGGAATTTTATTGGGAGTCTGATATGTTCCCTGAAGTTATTTATATCCAGAGTAGTATGCCAACTATTCTACATTACGCGTCAGACTCAACTTACGCTAGAGCGATGTCTTCCACTGAAGACATGGAGAGCTTTGTTGAATATTTAACAAGGTTGCAAGAACAATCTGCTAACATGGATTGGTAAAGCAGGCCTAATCGGGTAGCCGGGGGCATCTAACCCCCCCCCAGCCCCCACAGCTCCCTGTGTAACCATCCCCTAAAAACGAAACAGACGTAGTAAGAGGTCCGTGGACCGCGATTAAGCATGCATCGATTGGAGGGGATGGTGCCAATCTCGTCGCGGAAAAAGGGCCGCTTTCCAATGAAAGCGTGGATCTTTAAAAAGAGATTACTAATGTTTGTCAACAACGGTGAGTTTTGACCGCTTTGGAGGTGCGGACCTTTTCTTGGACTGTTTTATGCCACCAAACCCAAGCTTTCCCGGTATTCAAGCGGGCTCAGGCCCCCAAGTGAAACTTTAATCCGTTTCTCGTTGTACCATCGAAGGTACGAGTCAAGCTCCTCCATGAATTGCTCAATTGTGACTGTATGCCAATCTTGAGGATAGAAGAACTCATTTTTCATCCGCCCAAAGAAGCCTTCGCATGCGGCGTTATCGGGAGTACAGCCCTTCGCCGACATCGACCTGAGGAGATTTGCATCCTCAATACGCGATAGCCATCCTGGCCACCGGTAGTGTGCACCCCGGTCAGAGTGAACAAGTGGAAACCGGGCCTCAGACAACGTCTCAATGGCTTCGTCCAGCATGGTGTTCACAAGATCAGCGTCCGGCCTGGTACCGATCGTCCAACTGACGACCAACCCGTCAAAACAATCGATCATGGGAGACAGATAAATTTTCCCCGAAGGAATCTGGAACTCCGTAATATCAGTCAGCCATTTCTGATTTGGTAGCTTTGCTTTGAAGTCACGATTGATCAGGTTGTCTGGTGCTGGGCTGACTTCACCATTGTAGGAACTGTAACGACGTCGCTTACTAGCTTGGACTACCAGCTCTTCCTCTGCCATCAACCGCCGAACGACTTTTTCTGAGATTCTCGTACCTCGTCTTCTGAGGACGACATGAACGCGTCGGTAGCCATAACAGCGACGGTTGAGGTCGAAGATGTCTGCCACTGAACGACGGATGTCACAGTACTTATCAGGGGCATTAATACGGGCCCTCTGATAGAAGTAGGAACTGCGTGGTAATTGGAGCTGCTCGGTTAGCTCAGATAGCGTGTAAATTCCTCTCAGGGCGTCAACCAACAGGGTCTTCTCCCGGTTCGTCAGTAACTGTAGGTCGACGCCCTGATCTTTTTTTAACAGTTCATTCGCCTTCGTCAGAATGTCATGTTCGAGTTGGAGTCGGTGGACTCGCACCTGAAGCGACTCCACCTCTCGCTCCAATGCGACGCGGTTATTATGGGAGTGCGAATGCTTGCGGGACTTCATCATTGGATTGACCTGGTCATCAAGTAGTTGGTCTTTCCACTTGTACAACAGTTGCCTACTCACCCCTATGTTATTGGCAACCTCTGAACCGCCCCGGGTATCGCGGAGGCCCGTTGGTTTAAGTCACGCTGCCATAGCGGCCTGAATGTTAAGTTGCCGGTAGTAGTTTGCCTCAGCTTCTCCCGGCGGTATATATCCCAAAGGCTCCATCAGCCGTTGATGGTTGAACCAGGATACCCATTCCAGCGTTGCCAGCTCAACGGATTCCATGGATTTCCAGGGGCCGCGCCGGTGGATCAACTCTGCTTTGTACAAGCCATTGATGGTCTCAGCGAGGGCGTTGTCGTAACTGTCACCCTTGCTGCCTACCGATGGATCGATGCCGGCTTCGGCCAGGCGTTCCGTGTAGCGGATCGACACATACTGTGAGCCTCTGTCGGAGTGATGAATCAAGTCCTCTGACTTGTCGGGCTGACGGGCGTAGAGAGCCTGTTCCAGAGCATCAAGCACGAAGTCCGTGTTCATCGTGCGACTTACGCGCCAACCCACGATACGGCGCGCGAAGACATCAACGACGAAGGCCACATACAGCCAGCCCTGCCAGGTGGAAACGTAAGTAAAGTCGGATACCCAGAGCTGGTCTGGGCGGTCAGCGACAAACTGCCGGTTGACCCGATCTAGCGGGCACGGCACCGATCGGTCTGGGACCGTGGTGCGCACCGCCTTGCCACGTCGGGCACCCTGAAAGCCCAGGCGACCCATGAGTCGCTCCACGGTACAGCGGGCCACAGGAATGGCTTCCCGGTTCATCTGCTTCCAGACTTTATCGGCGCCATAGACCTTGAGATTGTCGTTCCAGACACGCTTGATCTGCGGCATTAAAACCTCGTCACGCTTGGCCCGGTCACTGCGTAGTTCTGGATTGCGCTGCCGGGCCGCATGACGCCGGTAGGCCGACGGGGCAACCTGCAATACCTTGCAGATCGGCTCGACCCCGTAGGTATCCCGGTGCTGATCAATGTAGGTGTTTATGACTTCAGCTTGCGGTCGAGCTCCGCCTGGGCGAAAAAAGCGCTGGCCGTGCGAAGGATGTCATTGGCACGCCGCAGTTCCTTGTTCTCGCGCTCCAGATCCTTCATTCGTTGCGCTTCGGCGGTGGTTGTACCGGGACGTTCACCGACATCAATCTCGGCACGCTTGACCCATTCCAGCAATGTCTGTGGCACACAGCCAATCTTGGGGGCAATCGACTCCACAGCAGCCCATAGCGACGAGTACTCGCCACGATGCTCCTGCACTAGCCGCACCGCACGTTCTTTAACTTCAGGGGAAAACTTGTTGGATTTGTTCATGGCTCCATTCTCTCAGATGCTGGAGCCTCCTCAAAACCCGGGGCGGTTCACTCAGCAGCAGAGTCCTGTCGCGAGCAAAGCTGAATGACAGCCTGTTGTTTTTGGCTCGCAGACCACGGTGAAGTACCTGTGGTCTTGCCAGTCACAGACTTTCTTGCCCCAGGGTGTAGTTCGTCAATCCATGAAATCAGTGTGGCAGTGCACGGGTAGCCTAGCGATCTTCTCGTGTGGGCGAGACAACACTGGCCGTACTTGAAATAGTGATCTACTGCTAGCCGCTTCTGAGACAGTGAATATTTGGGCTTCCTGCTGGGCCTTGCAGGTAAGTCTCCTCTTTCGACAAAGGTACGGTACCACCGGCGTAAGTTCTTCTTTGATGGGTAACCCAACTGTCGGACGACGGTTGCAGCGCTTTTGCCGCAATCGATATAGAGCTCCACAGCTCGAATACGGTCTTCATACGAATACATAGACTACCTCCAATGTAGTCCAAGATAACGTCCGCACCTCCTTTACGGACTTTTAACACCGGTGCTGACACTGAACCAAGGCGTATAACTGTTACTCGGTCAGGCGCAGTTGCTCACCGCGCCAGGTTTCGCCCCAGTGGAGTTTGCCCCGGTTCAGCCGGTGGGCACACATCTAGTACCAAGACCATCGTGGACCAGCACTTTAATCCGGTTGCCTCGTTTGTTGGCGAACAGGTAGGCGCAGTGGGGCCTGCCTTAACCAAACACCTGGATGACTCGCGCCAGAGCCATGTCCGGCCCCACGATTCACTGGAAGATCTGACGCCATGGGAATATCTGGCGAAACACCAACGGGCGGAAAACTCTAATCAGCGGTGCAACTAAAACAGGGATGTTTACAATCAACGGGTTTTTCAAATAGTAGCTTGCCGCTCCATCGCCCGGATTCGACGTGTTGTGCAACCTGATAGAAAATCACCTCAATCAATTTTCTGACAGCGATTGAAGCGGGGCGGTTGCCTGGAGTAGCTATCGCCAGCGAACGGTAGAGTTCGGGCTTAACGATAGGGACGGCAACAATCTCCCCGCGTTCCACCATTTCACTGACAGTGGCAGAGGATAAAATGGTATAACCGAGCTGTTGCTTTATCATCTCGCTTAGAAGCGGCCACGCACTGACCTCAAAGGCCAGGTCGATTTTTTTGTGCCTTTGCATCGCTTCCTTTTCCATTCGCGCTCTCAAGCCATGTTTTTCTTCGGGTAGGATCAGCGGTAGATTGAGAACTTCGTCAAGATTCACCGTATTCCGTTTCGAGATTTCGGTGTCCGGCGGAGCAATCAAGAAAAAACGCTCGTCAATCAGTGGGGTATGGCGCAAGTTCTTATGCTTGCTTTGATCATAAGTGATCACCAAATCCAGCTTTTGCTGAGAAACCATTTGCTGCAGCGTGCCGCTCATGGCTGATCTCACTGCGAGATTTACACGTGGATAAAGTGTGCGGAACTGTTTGACGATCATCGTTGCCAATTCGTTGGAGATCGTTGGAAGCAATCCCAGCTTCACCTGACCGGTTACGGTCCCAGAGACTGCCGCCACATCTGCTTGAAGCTGTTCTGTATCCTTAAGCAGGCCTTTGGCGCGTTCATAAAGAACTTCTCCCGCGGTCGTCAGCAAAACACCCCGCCCATGGCGAACAAACAGCTCAGCATCCAGGGCTTCTTCAAGCAATCTAATTTGGCGGCTTAAGGCCGGTTGTGCAATGAATAGCGCCTCCGAGGCACGACTGAAACTACCTCTCTTGGCAATGGTAAGAAAGCTGTTCAGTTGGCGAAGATCAATCTTGAGGTTGGAAGCCATACAGTCTTGACCATTTATTGTTAGATGCCGTATCCCGCTGATTGCGGTCCGTCCTTTAAGCTATACCAACGGTTACTAGGAAATATAGAAAAAAACGATACTGGTTACGTTTCAAACAAGGTCATTAAAAAGGATAATGGAAACATTGGTTTATGCGTTATCTGTTCTGGTTTGGTCTTTGTCGCGGCGTTTGGCTTTTTTGATCTTTGTCATTTTTATTCAATTAGCGGACAAATTGCTTCAAGACGCTATCAAGTAGCCCTTGCATCATTTGCAGTATTGTGACGACGAAAGGTCAGGGTTGTAGCAATCGTTCGAATCAGCCCGCGCGGATTCTTTGAGGGTCGCGCTACCCCTTTCAGACGTACTCGCCATCGACGTGAAGAGTAGCTCAACCAAGCAAAGCAGGAATGTGAGTGCTTTGGTCTACTGGAGCACGTTGTTGCTGGCGCGAGACAAGCGCTTGTCGGGCGGGAGGAGAACCAAAAACAAGACGGAGAAGCAATATGTACCCCAATCTCAAGATGTACATCGGCGGTCAGTTCGTGGACGGACATGGTGAATCCAGCCAGTCGGTCATGAATCCCTCCAATAATGAGGTTCTGGCCACGCTACCTTATGCAAGTGAGAGTGACCTGGACCGGGCGCTGGAATCGTCGGAACAAGCCTTTCGTTTGTGGAAGAAGGAACCCGCCGTGGAGCGTTCTCGGATTTTACGGAAGGTGGCCGAGCTTATTCGAGAAAGAGCAGAGAACACGGGGCGGGTACTCACGCTGGAACAAGGGAAGCCGGTTCGCGAAGCCATTGGCGAGGTCTTGTCCTGTGCTGAGCATGCTGAATGGCACGCGGAGGAATGCCGCAGAATATATGGTCGTGTCATTCCTTCACGAAAATCGAATGTACAACAAACTGCACTCAAGGAACCGATAGGAGTGTGCGTTGCTTTTTCGCCGTGGAATTTCCCTTTCAGTCAGGCTTTCCGCAAAGTTGTCGCTGCCATTGGCGCTGGCTGTACGGTTATTCTTAAAGGGTCAAGTGACACCCCTGCCTCCGTAATGTTGATGGCACAAATATTCCATGATGCAGGTTTGCCAAAGGGCGTTTTTAACGTCGTATCTGGTGACTCTGGCATGATTTCCGAGTACTTGATCAGGTCGCCGATTGTTCAGAAGATCAGCTTTACCGGCTCTACGCCGGTCGGTCGGAAGCTGGCGTCACTTGCCGGAGCTAATATGAAACGTTGCACCATGGAGCTTGGCGGTCATGCGCCGGTCATTGTTTGTGACGACGCAGATATCGACAAAGCCGTTAAAGACCTGGTCGGATTCAAGTTTCGGAACGCGGGGCAGATTTGTATCTGTCCGACGAGGTTCTTTGTTCAGCGGAATATCTACAACGATTTTGTCTCCAGGTTTTCGGAAGAGGTAAAGACAATCAAAGTAGGATGTGGGTCCGATGACTCCACAACGATGGGGCCTCTGGCCCAATCTCGTCGGGTCGCGGAGATGCAGAAGTTCGTTGACGACGCTTGTCAGAAGGGCGGTGTGTTGGTGACGGGCGGTGAGACGCCGTCTGGCGCGGGAAACTTTTATCCACCAACGGTTCTCAAAGATGTTCCTGATGATGCGATGTTCATGAATGATGAACCTTTTGGCCCAATTGCAGGTTTTGTGCCGTTCGACAGCATCACCGAAGTGCTGGAACGAGCTAACCAGTTGTCCTTCGGGTTGGCTGCCTATGCGTACACCTCATCTGTTAGCAATGCCCATCGTATTACCAATGGCCTGGAAGCCGGTATGGTCTCTGTGAACCACATAGGGCTGGCGTTGGCGGAAACTCCCTTTGGGGGCGTCAAGGAAAGCGGCTATGGTAGGGAAGGTGGCAGTGAGACCTTTGATAGTTATCTGGCTACCAAGTTTGTGACTCAGATGAGCTGATGTCGGTTGAGAGCCAAGAGTAAGAGTTTGCTTTGAGTTAAATGGTTATAAACTTAATTTTATCTTCGGGTCTTTCGATCAAAAATAAAAAGGAGACCGTTCATGGCCAGTAGCTTGTTAGCACCAAATGACATTCTAAATGTTATACCTGGGCAGGTAATCTGTGAGGGTACTGTAGAAAATACGCTAAAAAATCGGCTTTCGATGAGAAACTATCGGTTCGATAAAACTGAAGTTTATATCCCTGAAATGCGGGATTACATGCTGGTCAGGTGGGAGTCTCCGCCTGAAAATCTTGGTTTCTTCCATTCGGGTAAGTGGGCAGATCAGGATGCTCGTACCGATAGCGTGACAATTCTGGCGCGTGGAGAGCCATCTCGATGGTTCTGGACAAATGATATTCAGGTCTCACACGTTTATGTCTCCGAGTCTGCGATAAAAAAAGTCGCTAATGATCTCTTTGAGAAAGATGTTGACAGTTTGAATATCGATCATAGAGCTGTTTCTCAGGATGCCACACTGGCTGAGTTGATGAAGTCATACGAACGGGAGTGCCTGGGTGAAAGTCTCGGTGGTCAACTGTATGCAGATACCATTGAGACTCAGATATGTATCCATATGATTAGGGAGTATTCTCAATGCAAGCTTCGTGAAATTCAGATTGATCGAAGTATGCCTGTTTCAAAACAAAAAACGATTGAAGAATATATTGCTGAAAACCTTGATCAATGTATAAGTATCGATGATTTAGCGGAAATCTCAGGATTTAGCAATTCGTACTTTATTCGTCTGTTCAGAAATGCGTTTGGTATGCCTCCACACGCCTATATTCTTCAGCGTAGGCTAGAAATGGCGAAGGCGATGCTTGAGTCGCCGATGGATATACCAATCAAGGTTATTGCAATGGAGTGTGGTTTTTCCGATCAGAGCCATCTAACGCGTCTGTTCAAGAACAAATTTTCTACAACGCCTAACAGGTATAGGAATAAGACGAAACTAACCAAATTTTGTTGAACTGCTGATCAAGATATTTGCCTTAGATGCCCGACCCTCTGCTTGCAGAGTGAGTCGGGCATTGTTTTGATGCCTGGCTGATTTTTCCGGCACAACCCAACTCCCATACGGTCTTCCCCGATCCTGTAGTTGCAAGGGGTTTTCAACCAGAATTGCGATGCAGCAATTTCGGTGTCTATGCTAGTTATAATCTTTGCTCGAAATCTAAAAAAATGTTTTGGTCCCATTTAATAAAATTTATTTTTTATGTTCTGGTTCAAAAAATTAATAAATACATTCAATATTCCAAAGGTCTATATCAGGATCATTTGATTTGGTTTTATAAAAAATCAACAAAGGAAAAGCCAGATGATCCAGAAAAAAATAAACAAGAGTATTGCTGATAAATTTGAGAAACAAACGAATCGTAACCATTTTAAGGTGGTGAAATCAAAACTGTCGTGTGCAATTCTATTGGCGACAGCATCCCTCCCAGCATTTTCTGAAAGCATCACAGTGGGCGACACTAACCTTACGCTGTATGGTTACGCAAAGCTTGACCTCATCTATGATTTCGATTCGCCTCTTGGTATTTCGATTCTCCACCAGAATATCAGGCTTGACGATACAAGTGGCCCCGATGGTCATTTTGACGCGCACGCCCTAGAGTCCAGGATCGGCATTTCAACCGTTACTCCTACCGAACTGGGAAATATCGAGACCCGGGTTGAAGGCGATTTTTATGGGCCCGGCGGGACCTTTCGACTCCGGCAGGGGTACGGTACATGGAATGGCATTCTTGCAGGTCAAACCGAAACGAACTTTTCGACGTTTCTTGGTTACACTCCGAGCATTGATTTCACCGGTCAGGTCGGACAAACAAATCTGGACCGTCAGGCGCAGATTCGTTACTCAACAGGGGGGCTCTCTATAGCTTTAGAGGAAGCTGACAAGCAAGGAGGCCTAGCCTATGAAACGGAAGAGACCGTCGAAATCAAGAGTACCCTTCCAGATCTGACTCTCAGATATGACGATGCTCTGGGCGGTCTGAACTATTCCTTAGGGGCCGTGTTGCGGCAGTTGACTGTTTATGATGCCGCTGCTGACCGGGAAGAAGACGAATTCGGTTATGGTGTCACCTTCTCGGGAAAAATGCCCGTTTCATCAAGGGTGAGCCTGCAAGGTGCAGTAGTCTACGGAGAGGGTGTTGGTGGTTACCTGTGGTTAAACCCGGCTGCGCCGGCCTACTATGACCCTGTTGCTGGCGAACTCGAAGCTATTGAAGCCGTTGGCGGTACTCTTGGGATATCCGTGGCTGTTGGTCCTGGTTTAGCAAACCTGGCCTATGGTGTGTCGGAAGCTGATCTGGATGACATAAGAAATGTCGACGTTAGCAATGAGGGCGAACAAAATACGAGCCTTTATTTGAACTACCTGTGGTCGCCCATCGAGAGTGTCGATTACGGGATTGAAGTGAGCCACCATACTCGAGAATTGGTTGGGGGGCGTGAAGGGAAGGCGACACGTCTTCAGGCGATGGCCAAATACACTTTCTGAACATTGACTTAAGCGTTGTTGTGCCTTTGGTTGCCCCGACTCTCAGTCGGGGCCTTTTTCTGTATGGATCAGTGTCGTTTTTTATGTCCCATAAGGAGCAGGATCAGGTTTCGAATAAATTTAATTCCAGTAAAGTTCAGCCAATTGATCTGCTGCCTCGATAATTCCGACAAGTCCGTTCCATTTTTCTATCAGTTCGGACATCTTGTCTGCAAGCTTCTTGGTTCTCGCCCCATCAATGTTATATTCGTCTGCGTAGAATTCCGGGGAAAATTTTAGATCTTCTTTGATAAAATCTCTTGATTTTTCGAGGAAATTGCCTTCTGCCATCCAGGATGTTGATGCCTTTCTTTTCTGCTTTAATCATGTCGCTATCAGCTTGTTGCTGATAGAGGAAGCTAACATAGGCAGCCATAATCCGTCCGGCCTTCAGCGGACCCTCATTTTCTCTGGTGTTGAAACGATTCCACGGGTCACGATTAAGAGTTGTTGCTCGACCTGCGGCATATAGACCGCCTGGAACGTCGGTAGTTATGTTTTTGACAACATCATGGAGATTGAAGTTGGCCAGTTCTGCGGGTGAGAGGAAGGTGCAATCCACAAAACCTTGCTCGAGTACTTCATAAACTTCATGTATCGGGATTGCTACCGATAATCTCCCGAAATTCTTCGCCCAGCGAGCCCAGGAAGCCCCAGATATTCGCAAGCGCTTGCCGTTTAGTTCTTCAACCGTATTTACTATAGCATTACAGAACATTACGTAAGAGGGTATAGATACAATCGGGGTATAGACTTGGTTGCTTGACGCGAATTCACTCTGATATTCCGGGCAGCTGATCATTATATATTTAAGAATGGCCTGGGAATAAGGGTAGCCCTCTTTACCGGACACTTTACTCTGCAGTAATTGACGTGTTGGACCGGTATTTATTCAGGGCTACTCTGAGGGCTTAGAGGGTCATCACAAATACGGTTGTACTGATCAACAGGTAGATCTACTCGTTCAGGCGGTTTTGAGTTTTGCGAGAGAAATTTGTGGTCAGTATTTCCACGGCAATCGACGAGTTGATCCGCTCGGCGTACGGCAGTGGCAGGAAGATCGCGATGATGATGTATAAGTAAGCAACTATGGTGATTATTCCGGGCGGGGGGTGTTGAATAGAAATCGGGCCAGAATATCAAGGCTGATATGTATCATCATCGGCGCTATGGCGAGCCCGTCGAGAGTTATAACTTTCTTATTGATCTCGTTTATTAATACTTTGAAGTTCTCCTGCAACTTGCGACCAATTCTTGCACTACTTACTTTTGTGCTCATTACTATGATCGGCCCCTATTTGAAGATTGAGATACGGTCGAAGGGGGCCTGCTTCGGGTTGAAGCAGGCCATGATGGAAGTGCAATCAGTTCGCGGTATATCCTCCATCCACAATGATTTCTGCACCATGAACGAAGGATGATTCGTCGGATGCGAGAAACAGCACCGCTTTTGATACCTCGTCGGGTGTGCTGGGCCGGTTCATGAGCGTGGGGCCAAGAAGCGTTTTACGGGTTTCTTCATCCGTGTGCAGCAAGTCCTTAGTCATGGGCGTATCGATCACCCCGGGGTGCACGGAATTCACGCGGACATTAAAGTCTGCGAGGTCCACGGCGCAGGACTTAGTCATCAGACGTACAGCACCCTTTGATGCGATGTACGCGCCAGCGCTTGGCGCGCCGATGATGCCATAAATGGATGAAATATTTATAATTGAGCCGCCACCACTCTCCTGCATGAGAGGCACGGCTTCCCGGATGCCGAGAAAAGTTCCACGTACGTTTATATCGAACGTGCGATCCCATTCTTCGTTACTAGTCTCATGGACTGGTTTGAGAATGAGTGTTCCTGCGTTGTTGACCAAGATGTCCAGCCTGTCAGCCTTTTCTTTGATCGATGTGACCGCAGCCTTCCAGTCAGCTTCATTGGACACGTCCAGTCGCAAAAACTCAGCATCTCCTCCCTGGCTGCGAATTGCTTCCACGACCTGTTTGCCGTTTTCCACATCAATGTCACAGACGAATACTTTTGCCCCCTCAGCAGCCAGTAGTTCCGAGTGAGATTTCCCCATCCCCATGGCACCACCGGTAACCAATGCAACCTTTCCAGTTACTCGTTTCATCATTGTTTCCTTGAGTCTGCTCCGATGACAGAAGGGGGCAATTTTTTAACTGCCCCGTTCCGTAGTGGACATGCGTTGCTCAGTTGTCGAATTCGAGCGTCGAATAGTTGTCATCAACGACGGCCTGAAGCTCTTGCCGGTAGGCGCCAAGCCCGGCCATGTAGAAACGGACGGTATTTTTCTTGCCCGGTATATTTGCGCCGAAGATCCATGACTGGGCTTTGGGAAAAAGCGTCATATCGGCAATCGATTGGCAGGTTTCTACCCAGGCTTCCTGTGCCTCGGGCTTCGGTTCGATGGTCTTATGGCCGTTGCGTTCGGTCACTGCAATCGCATCGGAAATCCACTCAACCTGGGTCTCAATGCTTGGAGGAAGGTTGGTGAAGGGACCGTTCGGGCCCAGAATCATGAAGAAGTTCGGGAAATCCGCTTCCATTACCCCCAAATAGCCCAGGGGGCCGTCTTTCCATTTATCCTGAATGGTGACGTCATTGCGGCCCTGGAGGTCGATCCGCGTATAGTTTCCTTCAACGGCATCGAAGCCTGTTGCAAAGATGATCGCATCCAGCTCAATCTCCTTGCCGCTTTCAAGAAGAATGCCGTTTTCCGTGAACTTTGAAATCGGATCGGCTTTAACATCTTCCAAGGATACGTTATCGCGGTTATATACCTCGTAGTAGTGATTGCCACACAGAGGACGTTTGGCGTAGAGATCGCTGGGCATCAGTTTCTTGGCGGTCTCGGGATCCTTAACGATCTGAGCAATTTTACGCTTGATAAAGTTTGCTGCAGCGTCGTTAGCCTCCTGGTCTGTTGCGATATCCGAAAATGTTTCGAACATGAACCGGAAGCCACCGCCTTTGTTCCAGATTTCCTCGAAGACGCGTTCACGTTCTTCTTCTGAGACTGATGTGGCAGGCACTGTGCTCTCTTCAAAGCCGAAGGCAACAGCAGACGATTTCACCTGATCCCAGATAGCGTCATAGTTGTCTTTGTATTCCTGAATTTTCTCCTCACTTTCGGGCCAGTTTCCAATCGGTACCACGTACTGTGGAGAGCGTTGAAATACGGTCAAGTGTTCTGCCGTTTCGGCCATCGCAATGATAACCTGGACCCCGGTAGAACCTGTGCCGACAACGCCAACTCGCTGTCCGGAGAGATCCATTCCTTCAGGCCATGCACCGGTGTGGATGATCTCGCCTTTGAACGTGTCCATTCCATCGAAAGGCGGTTTATTGGTTGCTGACAGAAGGCCCAGGCCGGTTACCAGATATTTTGCGGTAACCATCTGATCTTTGTCTGTCCAGACTCGCCAGAGTTGGGTAGATTCGTCGAAATGGGCAGCGGTTACCTTGGTGTGGAACTGGTAGCTGCGCCGAAGGTCGTAACGGTCAGCCACATCGTTCAGATAGTCCAGAACTTCGGGCTGCGTCAGATAGCGGTTCTTCCACCGGGCGTTTTCCAATCCCTCCTTGTCGAAGGAGAATCGATAGCAGAAGCTCTCGGTATCTGATAACGCGCCAGGGTAGCGATTCCAGTACCAGGTACCACCAACGTCGCTGGCGTTGTCATAGGCTTGAACTCTCAGCCCTTGTTCATCCCGCAGTTTGTGAACGGCATAGAGCCCTCCGAATCCTGCGCCGACTACAACGGCGTCAAAATCAGGAGTCTCGGTTCTTGTATTTGTGGTTTTCTCGTTCATGTGAGCTTCCTCTTCGAACACAATTGATCTCCGGAGCAAGAAGCGCCCCGTTTCTTCGTTTGTTTTTAATTCAGGAATGCCCGCGCCGGCAATTGCCGGCGCGGGTGACGAAGTATCAGAGGTTCTGATACCAGTCGGCGATACGATCCAGTTCCTCGTTTGCTTCCGGTGCGCGGCCCGAGAGGGCGGGAAATACGTGCTGCATGCCAGGCACCACAGAAAGCACAGTTTTTACACCCCGCTCTTTGGCCTTGGCGTGAAGGGTCTCTGAATCGCTAAGCAGCGTTTCGGCGCCTCCAGCGGTGATATAAAGCGGCGGGAAACCGTCGAAATCGTTTTCCAGCGGATTGGCTAATGGATCGAGTGGATCGGTTTTGTCGCCGAGAAACATGCCCGCCATGCCTTCCAGGATTGGCTTTCCAACGAGTGCATCGGTTGAAGCATTGGATTCCAGAGTGGCGCCCCGCAGCGCCATGTCGAGCCACGGAGAATAGGCGATCACTGCCCCTGGCAGGGGAAGCCCCAGATCACGGAACTTGAGCACGCTGGCAATGGCCAGATTGCCTCCGGCGCTATCGCCTGCGGTGATCAGGTTGTCTGCCTTGTAGCCTTGATCCAGCAACGCTTTGTAAGCGGATACAGCGTCCTCAATCTGGGCAGGAAACGGATGTTCCGGTGCTCGGCGGTAGTGGAGAATTACGGCCTGAACCTTAAGCGCCTTGGCAAGGTGGCCGGCCATTTTACGGTGGCTGTCTGCGGACCCCACAGCGAAGCCGCCACCATGTGTGTAAATGATGGCGCGTGAGCTATCCGCACCGTCTGGCAATGCCCAGATGGCTTCAACGCCGCCAACATGGTCGCTCTTATAGCGAACGTTTTCCGGTTCCAGAGCAGGCTGGCCCCATTCATCAAACATGCTGCGCAGGTTTTCAATGGAAAGATCAGGATTGGCAGTCATGCGATTGGTCCAATCCTGATAAAGGTCGCGCAAGACATTGGATTCTTTGCTAATTGTCATTGTTCTTCCTCTTGGTTTTTTGCTGATGAATACAACGTCTTTCAGCTCCTTACATAAAAGATTGCGACTTACGGATTACGCTGGTGCTGAAGACTTTCAACTGCAGATTAAGTTCCGGCCAAATCTGAGTATTGAAGATTCCTGTTCAGATATTGGAGCATCCTGCTTTTTTCAGAATGACCCGGTTGTTGTTTTATTTCGAAGATGTCTTGATGTTGATTAACAGGTTTCGCTTCAAAGGTTTGTACAAAAGAAAAATAAGTCTATTCAATCCAGAAAGGCAAAATAACGGGATAATCAAACAGAATTTCTATTAGTTGAATAAGTAGGAAACCGATAATCCAGATAGACGTACCGAGTACGGGCAAGTTTCATAATAAGTGCTATTCGAACCGGTACCTATCTGAACCATGGGAGTAATAACAATGTCGAATCAGATTGAGACTGACGGAGCATACATCCGTTATGAGTTTTCTGAGTTCGCGGGAAACTTGGAACCTGTAAAGTATGAGATGCCCGTTCCGCAAGGAAATGAGGTTTTGCTGAAAGTCGATTACTGCGGCGTTTGCCATAGTGATGTTCATGTGCATGACGGCTATTACGGCCTTGGCAATGGCAAAAAGCTGAATCTCGGAGACCGTGGAATCAGGCTGCCGGTAACACTTGGCCACGAAGTTGTGGGAACCATTGTGGCCGTGGGCGAGGATGCCATCGATGCATCGGTCGGCGAGCAGAGGTTAATCTATCCATGGATTGGGTGTGGCGAATGTTCTGTTTGTCAGCGGGGCGAAGAAAATCTGTGCGGTAAGCCTGCTTCACTCGGCATTTTTAAACCCGGTGGTTACTCGGAATACATCACTGTTCCCCATCCGCGTTACCTAGTGGATCTTGGCGATCTCAACCCTGCAAATGCATCTCTGTTGGCCTGTTCCGGCCTGACAACCTTTTCGGCGATCAAGAAAATTCAGCCGTTGCACCAAGAAGAGTATGTGATTGTTATTGGCTGCGGTGGGCTTGGCCAATTGGCAATCAGAACGCTGAGATCCGACGGAATCAGTAACATTGTTGGCGTGGATGTTTCCGAGGATAAAAGAGAGATTGCCAGGAAGGCCGGTGCAAAAGTCGTCCTCGATCCCCGTAGCTTAGATGCGACTGACACGTTGACTCGGGAGGCAGACGGGAATTGCATGGCTGTTCTGGACTTTGTGGGCAACGAACAAACTGTTGAGTTTGGCCTCAAGGTTCTTAAGAAGGGAGGGAAGCTGGTCGTTATCGGTTTACATGGCGGCGAACTGCGCTATCCGATTCCTTTCCTGGTCACGAAGGCAGTTACCATAATCGGCTCCTACACAGGAACACTGGCTGAAATGAAGGAGTTGGTAACGTTTGCGAATCAACATGATCTTCTAGACATTCCCGTAGAAATTCGGGCGCTTGAGAGGGCTGAATCTGCCGTGGAAGACCTGTCCAACGGAAAGGTTTCCGGACGAATAATTCTCAAGAACTAATTGAGCCTAGACTTGCTACTTGAGGTCAACGCTAACCGTTGACCAAGTTTTAAATTAAGGCGTGAATCTTCAGTATGTCTCTACCTTTGCCTCGGTTGGGTTTTACCGAGGCTTTTTTATGAAACTTTAAAATAGTCACAAGATAAATAGCCATTATACCGGTTGGTGGTTAATTTTTTTGGACAAAGATAAAGGTATCAGTAGAAGTTATAGAAGATATGTTGATCATATAATAGATATTTCGTTTATAAATTATTAATTTAATTCACAACTTAATAAGTTTTGGAGAACGGGATGCCACTTGATAACGAGACTTTGAACCAATTTATTGACAGCGTCCGGCGATATGTCCGGGGTCGCTTGGTTCCGTTGGAAATGCAGGTCGCGGAAGAGGATCAAATACCCGAAGGGGTGATCGAGGAAATGAAAGAGATGGGGCTCTTCGGGTTATCAATCCCGGAAGAGTTCGGTGGCCTTGGGCTGACCATGAGTGAAGAAGTGGCCATCATTCAGGAGATGGGGTACACGTCACCGGTGTTTAGGTCGATGTTTGGTACCAACGTAGGCATTGGCTCCCAAGGCATTATCATCGACGGCACCCCCGAACAGAAAGCAAAGTACCTTCCGAAACTTGCCTCCGGCGAACTGATTGGTTCATTTGCACTGACAGAAGCGGACGCCGGTTCCGATGCGGGTTCGGTCGTGACGACGGCAAAGCGAGACGGCGATGAATACGTCATCAATGGCAGCAAACGTTATATAACTAACGCGCCTCGGGCGGGTGTTTTCACGGTGATGGCCAGAACTGGAAGCCGGGAGGAAGGCAGTCGGGGTGTATCCGCTTTTCTGGTGGACGCGGATTTACCGGGCATCTCGTTGGGGCAGCGCGATAAAAAAATGGGCCAGAAAGGTTCTCATACCTGCGACGTGATCTTCGAAGATGTTCGAGTGCCGGTATCTGCCATGATCGGAGGTAAGGAAGGGCAGGGCTTTAAAACAGCGATGAAGGTTCTGGACAGGGGGCGGTTGCACATAAGTGCACTGAGCGTTGGTACAGCCAAAAGGCTGATAGACGAGAGCCTCGCCTACTCGACCCAAAGAAAACAATTCGGCACTGAAGTCGCCAACTTTCAGCTGGTCCAGGCAATGTTGGCTGACAGTCAGACCGAGTACTACGCCGGCAAATGCATGGTGGAGGAAACCGCGCGAGCCTATGATTCCGGTGCCGCGGTGTCCATGAATGCTTCCAGCTGCAAGCTCTACTGCACCGAAATGGTAGGCCGTGTCGCGGATCGCGCAGTGCAGATCCATGGTGGCGCCGGTTATATCAGTGAATATTGTGTCGAGCGATTCTACCGGGATGTGCGTCTGTTCCGGCTTTACGAAGGCACTTCCCAAATCCAACAGTTGGTCATTGCCAAGCAAATGATTCGCAACACTGGAAGCTCACTCTAATCCAGGAGTCTGGTATGTCTGGTCCATTATCAGGAATTCGAGTACTTGATTTGTCCCGCGTTATGGCCGGCCCTTGGTGTACCCAGATCATGGCTGATTTGGGGGCTGAAGTCATCAAGGTCGAGCGCCCCGAACAGGGAGATGATACCCGTCATTGGGGCCCTCCCTGGCTTAGGGACAAGGCCGGTAATCCTACCAAGCAGTCGGCTTATTACCTCTCCGCCAATCGTGGCAAGTACTCTGTGACCATCGATATTGGTAAGCCAGAGGGCCAGGCGCTGATCCGTGAATTAGCCGCAAGTTGCGATGTTCTGGTAGAGAACTTCAAAACCGGTGGGCTGGAGAAAAAGGGGTTAGGTTATGGGGACCTCTCAGCACTGAACCCCGGCATTGTTTACTGTTCGATCACAGGGTTTGGCCACACCGGCCCCATGGCCCATAACGCAGGCTACGATTACCTGATTCAGGCTCAGTCAGGGCTAATGAGTATCACCGGTGTGGCGGATGGAAAACCCGGGGCGGGGCCGCAGCGCGTGGGTATGGCGGTGGCTGATTTGACCACCGGGATGAATGCAGCGATCGCCGTTCTTGCCGCTATTCATCACCGCAACAAAACAGGTGAGGGGCAGCATATTGATATGGCCCTACTGGACGTCCAGGTAAGTTGGCTGGCGAACCAGGCTCTGAATTACTTTTGTAGCGGCAGTGTCCCCGGACGAACGGGTGAATATCATCCTAATCTTGCACCCTACCAGCCGTTTCCCACCAAAGACGGCCAGGTAATCATTGCCGTTGGTAATGATGCCCAGTTCCATCGTCTTTGTGGCGTCATGGGATGCGAAGAACTGCCGAGGGATCCACGGTTTGCAACAAATCCGGAGCGGGTTGTTCATCGACAGGAGCTTGTCGGAAAGCTGTGTGAGTACACCCGCTTGAGGACTAGTCGGGAGTGGATGGATTGCCTCGGTAAAGTACAAGTGCCGTGCGGTCCCATTCAGAATATTGCAGAAGTTTTTGAAGATCCGCAGGTCAAGGCTCGGAACATGAAGCTGGAATTGGAACATCCGCTTCTTGGTAAGGTTCCGGGAGTTGCGAATCCGATCAAGTTTTCCAAAACCCCGCAGCGTTACGAAAAGGCACCGCCGTCACTTGGGGAGGATACGGTCGCAATTCTTGAGAGAGCTCTCGGCAAATCAGCAGAAGAAATCCGGAATCTTCAGGCCCGTGGAGTCGTCTGACTCCCGCCCGTTAACCTCAATCCCACCTGAGTTAACTGTTCAGATTTCGGCTCCACCTTTCAATAGAGGAACGTCCCACATATGTTGGTCTCTTATCAACAACTTGATGATCTCGGTGTTATCCGCATCGATAATCCCCCTGTAAATGCATTGTCCCAGGGTGTGCGCGAGGGCATTTGCGACGCGGTAAAGTTGGCGCAGGGTGACGGCACGAAAGCAATTGTTGTCGTGTGCGAGGGGCGTACATTTATCGCAGGTGCGGATATCAATGAATTTGGCAAACCGATGCAGGAGCCGACGCTGCCTCAGGTGAACGCGGCTCTTGAATCTTTAACCAAGCCTGTTATCGCCGCTATACATGGAACCGCATTGGGGGGCGGGTTTGAGCTGGCTTTGAGCTGTCACTACCGGTGTGCATTAACATCAGCTTCCGTCGGTCTCCCGGAAGTTACCTTGGGGCTACTGCCCGGCGCGGGTGGAACCCAGCGTTTACCTCGCCTGATAGGGGTAAAAGCTGCTCTGGATATGATGACAACCGGTAAAAAAATCAATGCGACGGAAGCTCTGGATCTTGGTGTTCTTGATCGGGTTTTTGACGGCGATCTTACTCGTTGTGCCATGGAATATGCCCGAGAACTCATCACTGAAGGGGCGCGCCCGAGGCAGATCCGCGATCTCTCCATCCCGAATGACAGCTTCGATAAAGACTCCTTCGAGAGTTATCGAGGCCAACTGAATAAGCGCAAGAGAGGCCAGGAAGCACCACAGAAAATAGTGAGTTGTGTTGAGGCGGCGATGGGAATGCCGTTTAAAGAAGGGCTGGCTTTCGAACGTTCCCGCTTCATGGAATGTGTCAAATCTGAGCAGTCGGCTGCGTTAAGGCATATTTTCTTTGCGGAACGACAGGCACCAAGGGTACCCGGAATCGATAAGTCTGTTACTCCCCGTGTCGTTCAGAGGATCGGTATTATTGGTGCTGGCACCATGGGTGGCGGCATTGCCATGTCATTTGCCAATGCAGGCATCCCTGTAACTTTGTTGGACTCCAGTGAGGAAGGGCTGGAAAAGGGAATTGCGCTGATTGGTAAGAACTACGGCGTGAGCGTGAGCAAGGGAAAGCTTTCGGAACACCAAGCCATGGAGCGAGAAGCCCTCATTACCGGCGCTGTTGATTACGGGAAATTGGCCGATGTCGACCTCGTAATTGAAGCGGTCTTCGAGAGTATGGATGTAAAAAGGCAGGTTTTCAGTCGTCTGGATGAGGTGTGCAAGCAAGGGGCCATTCTTGCAACGAATACTTCTTACCTTGATGTAAACGAAATTGCTGCTTCGACTTCCCGGCCACAGGATGTTGTTGGCCTGCATTTCTTTAGTCCCGCCAATGTTATGCGTTTGCTGGAGGTCGTCAAAGCAGAGAGTACTTCCGATGAGGTTGTCGCGACCGCTATGGCTCTGGGCAAACGTATAGGAAAGGTGCCGGTGCTGGCTGGTGTGTGTTATGGCTTTATCGGCAACCGGATGCTCAGACAGTATGCGAGGGAGGCCCAGTTGTGCATGATCGAAGGCGCGGAGCCTGCCCAAATCGATAGCGTGCTTATGAACTTTGGTATGGCGATGGGGCCACTGTCGGTAGGTGATCTGGCTGGGTTGGACATTGGGTATAAGGCCCGTCAGGCATTGACCGAAAAGCAGAAGGGGGACCCGCGGAGCTACTGTATCGCCGATGCCTTGGTTGAGCTTGGTCGACTTGGACAGAAGGCTGGGGCGGGATATTACAAGTATGATCCGGAAACGCGAGCGCGCTCAACCGATCCGGTTGTTCTGGATGTGATTAGAGAGCAAGCCAGGAAGTACGGCGTACAGCGACGGGCGCTGTCGGATGAGGAGATTTTGAACCGGCACCTACTGGCATTGATAAACGAAGGGTTCCGCATACTTGATGAGGGAATTGCCCAGCGGGCCGGTGACATTGATGTGGTTTATGTTCATGGCTATGGATTTCCCGCTTACCGTGGCGGTCCGATGTTCTATGCGGGACAGCGTGGATTGGTCAATGTTCTAAAGGAAATTGAAAGGCTGTATGAGGATACCGGAGAACCCTATTGGGCCCCAGCGACTCTTCTCAAGAAACTGGTTGCCGAGGACCTGACCTTGAACGATTGGATTGGCGTTAACGGTTAATCTGGCATTCAGCTCTCAAAACTTAAACAAAGAGTATTATCATGACAAATGTATTCATCTGCCATCCCCGCCGCTCGGCCATCGGCCGCTTCGGCGGCACCCTTGCCAGCATGCGCCCTGATGACCTCGCAGCCCACATCTTCAAGGCCGTGCTCGCGCAGTCTCCGGAACTGGACCCCGCTGCTATCGACGAGGTCATGATGGGCTCCGCCAACCAGGCCGGTGAAGACAACCGCAACGTGGCAAGGATGTCTGCCCTGCTGGCTGGTTTGCCCACCTCCGTACCCGGTACCACCCTAAACCGGCTGTGCGGCTCCGGTATGGACGCGGTGGGCACCGCTTTCCGCGCCATTCGTGCTGGAGAAATGGATCTCGTACTGGCCGGCGGAGTGGAGTCCATGTCCCGCGCCCCCTTCGTGATGGGCAAGGCCGACAGCGCGTTCTCAAGAAGCCAGAAAATTGAAGACACCACCATCGGCTGGCGTTTCGTGAACCCGTTGATGAAGCAGCAGTACGGCATCGACTCCATGCCAGAAACAGCCGAGAACGTCGCGGAACAATTCAGCATTTCCAGGGAAGATCAGGATCTGTTCGCCTTCCGTTCCCAGCAGAAGACGGCCCGAGCACAGCAAGAGGGCGTGTTTGCCGAGGAAATCGTGCCGGTGTCCATCCCCCGCCGCAAACAGGACCCAGTGGTATTCGACACCGACGAGCATCCCCGCGAAAGTACGCTGGAGAAACTTGCTGCCCTGCCCACGCCCTTCCGTGAGAATGGCAGCGTGACCGCCGGTAACGCCTCCGGCGTCAACGATGGCGCCGCCGCCATGCTGGTTGCCAGTGAAACCGCGGTAAAACAGCAGGGCCTCAAGCCCATGGCAAAAATCCTCGGTATGGCTACTGCCGGCGTAGAGCCCCGCATCATGGGTATCGGCCCGGTACCGGCGGTTCAGAAGCTGCTAGAGAGGCAGAACATCAGCATCGCCGACATTGACGTCATCGAGCTGAACGAAGCCTTTGCCGCCCAGGGCCTGGCGGTCCTGCGTGAGCTCGGCATTGCTGATGACGATCCCCGGGTGAACCCGAACGGCGGCGCCATTGCGCTTGGCCACCCGCTGGGCATGTCTGGCGCCCGCCTGCTGATGACCGCCGCCCACCAACTGCAGCGCACCGGTGGCCGTTACGCCCTGTGCACCATGTGTGTGGGTGTGGGCCAAGGTATAGCCACTCTCATCGAACGAGTTTGAGATGATATTCCCTTGGAATCCTTATAATTTGGGGCCTCGGTGTACTGGACACGCCTAGCCTATGATTGACCACTGAGGAAGCGGTCAATCACAGGGAGCCAAGCAAATTGGTTATAAGGATGGAGAGCCTGGCCAATACTACCGAATAACCATTTAATAGGGCGGCGAACAGGGAAGCAAAGCCATACTGCTTTTTCTTCCCTCCGGTATCGCTCGGGCGTCGGTCAATGCTGACATTGTCCAAAATCCAAATGTTCGCTTTGCGACCTTTGCGTTCATTGTATAAGTCTCTACTCAAAGCCTCGATTATTTTCTGGGAGATTACACTGGGCCTTCAAATCCACTACGTCATCAAACCCCGTTTCGTAACCCTCAACCAGGACCGGCGTCTCCGGTGGCAGGCTTTTCAGCCGTTTGATCAGTTCTTCCGCAGTCATGTCTCGTCTCCCGTCTTGTCAAAGGTCGAGAACGATCGGTGGGTTGGTGGGCGCATATCGTGCGGTGCAGGTGCTGGCATTGATTAACGTCGCCGTGCCGTGACGGTGCTCGCCGTAGCCTTCGTGAATATGCCCAAAGACGTGTGCTGTAAGGTTAAGCTGGCTGAGCCGATGTAAGAGATCAACACACCCCACGTTCTGGCATTTGAAGCTGAGATTCACTTGGTCCCCGATACCCTTCGGTGGCCCATGGGTTATCAGTACATCAGTGTTGTCGGGGATTTGCTGCCACTTGTTATACAGTGACTGGCCGCGATCCAGCATAAATGCCCAGTCCATGAAGGTGGGTGTCCAGGGTGAGCCCCAAAATCGAACACCTTCAATGATGACGCCGCTGTCCTCAAGATAGATCGCATTCGTCAGCGCTTCGACAGCAAGCTCGGGTGTCTCCTGAAACGCCCAATCATGGTTACCGGCAATGACAATTTTGTGCCTGTGGGGCAAAGTGCCGAGCCAATCGTTCAGGTCTTCCACGTTATCTAGGGTGCCAGCCCCAAGGCAATCTCCGGCATGAATCAGGACATCGCCATCCGGCACCTGTGGTATCCGGCGGTGTAGACTGTGGGTGTCAGAAACACATACAAGCCTCATCGGTCTTCCTATTTCGCGTGTAATGTGGGTGGCATGCTTTGTCTGCAAGCAATGGTAACCTTGCTCTGGAACGCGCAGTCGGATCCGTCTTCAGCGAACAATCTGATAGGCTGGTCGCGCTAAAACGCAGCCGTCATTGGCCATCCTTATCGAGACATGCCCATGTCACACACTATGTTCCTCGGAATAGCCCAAAGTATAACCGGGAGCGCCCCCTAGTCACGTTCATCGATGTTGAGGAGTCTGGGTTGGACATGCAACAAAGCTACCCGATTGAGATTGCCTGGGTGGACTCCTTGGGTAGCGCGGATAGCTTCCTGATTCGACCATCCCCCGCGTGGACATACTGGGAGCCGAAGGCAGAAACCATTCATGGGATTTCCCGAGAGCCCCTCATACGAGCTGGTTTATCGGTGGAGCAAGCTGCCGAGCGGTTGAGTGATGCCCTGGGGCTGGAAAACGGTGTGCAGCGACGCGCCTGATTTTGATGCTCAATGGATTGATACCTTGTTTCGCGCTGCGAGAATGGAACACGACTTCAAGGTCGTGGACCTTCGTGTGCTCTATACTGAGATCGGCCCCGACGCCACAGAACGGTTTCGTCATCGGGCCGCTTTAACGGTGCCTGCGCACCGGGCTGAGGCTGATGCACGGCGGTACGCACTGGCTTACGGCAAAGTGCAGAACTCCGATCCGGCTATGTGACTTAACTTACGATGATGTGTCCAAGAAAGGTGATCAGTGGAGGCCAGACTGGCGCTGACCGGGCAGCCCTCGATGCGGGCTTGGCAACGGGACTGGCCATTGGCGGGTGCTGCCCGAGGGGGCGCATGGCTGAAGATGGACCCATCGATGACCGTTACCCGCTGGAAGAGATTACCGGTGGGTACCGCCAGCGCACCAAACGCAACGTGCTGAATGCCGACGGTACGGTAATTTTCTATCACAGCGCCCCAGAAGGTGGTACTGAAGCCACGCTGGCTTTCTGTATCAGAGAGAAGAAACCTTATAAGCTTATTGACACCGAGAGTGTGGCGGCGAGCACTGCAGCGGGTATGATCCGAGAGTTCGTTCAGCGCAATGCCATCACATCGCTAAACGTGGCTGGCCCCCGTGAGAGCCGCTGTTCTGGGATGTATGGGTTCGTCTTAGAGGCACTTTGTCTGTCGTTGTCTGGGGGCGGCCTCAGTTGAAGGATTTCTCAGATTGCCCCTGATGCTCGATGCTGGAACATCAGCTCAGTCGTACCCAAGCCCGAGCTCTTGATCTAGCGCACTTAACTCGTTCAGCGCATCCAGGCGCCCACTCTGCCACTGGGTTACCAGCTCGGTTCCGAGTGACCAGTCCATAAAAGGCAATAGCCGGACGATGTTGCGTGCATCATCCACACCCCGGTGGTGGTGTCCCTCGAATTCGAGCTCATGAAATGCCAGAGCGTGGGCCAGCCCGTTCTTTTTCTTCTGCCCCGTTGTCCTACGCCAGATCTGTTTGAGGTTCAGATGAGGGTAGGTCAGAAAAACCGGTGGTGAGTTGTATTGTTCACTCTCCGCCTGAATATGGAGTCGGTCGTAATCCCCCCAGCTACACCAGATGAACTCCTTGGCAGGACTCCCCAGCCAAGCGTTGATCTCCTGACACACCACCGTAAATCCGGGGGCTGCATCCACCATTGTCTGGCTAATGCCAGTCAGTTTTGTACAGAAACCGCTCAGATGGGGGTGCCGCACGGGGCGCACCAGAAAAGACTTGCTGTCCAGTAGCGTTCCGTCACGAGTGGCCAGCGCGCACCCAAACTCAATGATCTCCATGTTATGGATGCTTTGTGGCTGGCCGGATGGGGCGTGCCGGCTTTCCCAGCAGGTCGCCTCTAAATCAATGACGAGAAGCGGTGAGTGATCGCTGAAATAATCCATCAGAAGCCTTGTGCTTTTCGCGCGTTAGTATTTTTCACAAGTTCCAGCAATATTTGGGTGAACTCGAAATCAATGAAACACCTAATCTGAACAGAGTTTATATGCCTCTGTAGATATCCCACTATATAAAAACTCCTGACCAAACTACGTTGCCCTCTCACCGAATAGGGACAAAACCTCACTCCAGTATTGATTGCTCACGGATAGATCAATAGTCTCCCTAGCGCCGTTATGTTCCGGTGCAACATCCCATGTGCCCGTATTATCGATACCGAGGTCCCACGCTGCTGACTGGCCCTCTTGCTGGAGCATTTCAGAGCCCTTTGCTTCATCCGGGCTTTGCTTTGATGATCTTGGCGAAAATGAAACCACGTGCTGCCCTGGCAGGTCGTCACCAATTCTGCGTGCAAATTCTGTCAAGCTGGGCTCTGCAAGGACGTAGAGCCAGCCACCAATGTTAGATGGCTCCCTTGCTTGGCGCCGGAGTATTCTGCCGAGGACTTGCCGAAAATGGAGCTCTGTTCGAATCCTGCTGAGGTGACAGCACACCTGCAATCTCGGGATATCGGTTCCTTCACTAATCATCCCCACAGAAATGATCCATCGATCAGATGATGTTTTGAAGTTTGAAATAATTTGATGGGCTTCGGGAGTGTTGTAAGTGACAACAACAGGTCTTTCTCCGAACGCTGAAAGCCGAGCTGCAATCTGTTCTGCGTGTGCCACTGTAGCCGCTACAATGAGGCCGGCAGCCGTAGGAACCTGCTTCCGGATCTCTAATAATTTTTTTGATGCTTCGGAGAGTGTCTGGTCGATCACTTCGTCCCGGAACAGAAAGTCAGGATAAGTAATATGACCCTGGCTGATTGTTTCCCGAATGCTGGAGTAGGTTTTAAGGCCGAGTTCCGATGACCTCAGGCTGATTTCTCGATTATCAGTGAGCACGATTTTTGGGGCTCGGCAAACGCCGTCGGTAACCGCCCGCTCCAAGCCATATTCGTAATCACAATGGAGCTCGCCGTCAGGCTGCGTGTAGCGAGAAAGTACTATTGGGTTGTCGTCAGTCCTCCAAGGCGTTCCTGATAGCGCCATTGTGAAGGAAGCCTTTCCTTGAATCCGATCGAGAATTGTTCGCCCCCAACTGTTGCCAAGTGAGAGTTCGTCCCCCCAGCTGCTGCCGGAGCAATGATGGATCTCGTCCAATACCACGAAGACCCTGTGTTCACTCAGTACTCGCCATAGCTCTTTGGGAAGCGTGTTCATCGACTGATAGGTATAGGAACCGCCTGCTGCGCCGATCTGGCCATTGAAGCTTCGCCCAAGGATTTGGCTGAATGTCTTGCCGACGCTTTGTGCTACTGCCCGTGAAGGGGAAAAACACAAGACGAAATCAATGCTGCCGCGCTCCAGAAGGACTTTCGCCACCGATGCTACCATGACGGTTTTGCCCGCCGCAGGTGTTGCGTGACATAGAAAGTGGGATTGGTACTCAAAAGCTTGAAGGGCTTGATCGATGCACTCTCTTTGCCAAAGGCGCAGTTGGATCATGCGGGAGATCCGATTTTTGTAATGACCGACTCTACAGCTCGAAGTTGGCCCAGAAGTTTCGTGCTTCTTTCGCGAGACTCCAGGTACTGTGCCTTCACGGCGCTCCGAAGTGCCGGGTATTTGTTATACAGGCGCTGGTATTCCTCCGCCTCACCAATGCTGGCAATCAGTTCGACCTTCCTTTTAGAAAGCTCCTCCTGCAACGCCCGTTGTGTCTCACCATCCATTGACGATTCAACGTGCCCATATGCAGCGCTAAATGGAGAAGGCTTGGCTTCCAGGGAAATGTCTTGGTTGTTTGAACGGTAGATAAACTTGCATCCGCGGCCAGTCGATCCCTCGTAGCGATCGATAACTTTTGCCTTTTCAAGGCGTATGAGGTGGACCCCATCAGTTGGACAGCCTGAAGGTGCAGTTAAGCTCTGATCCGGTTTTATTCCCGGCTCAGGCGGCCAAGGCTATGGGTTGCCCGTAGTACACCTCATCGGGCGTTTGGTAATCAA
>Ga0209349_1000016_pt1 | contig 162188 bp, 143 predicted proteins | sample ETNvirnome_2_130_FD_184067 | JGI IMG/M metagenome (GOLD analysis project Ga0209349, IMG submission 184067) | Marine viral communities from the Pacific Ocean - ETNP_2_130 (SPAdes) (version 2) | ecosystem: Environmental > Aquatic > Marine > Oceanic | place: Pacific Ocean | collected 2013-06-22
TCGACATCGCAAAACAATTCAACTAATTTAATCATGCCTGTTCCTTGTTTATCCAATCGTTCTTGGTCGAAAGATCGGATCTCGGAACAGGCATTTAGTTCAATTTTCTTAAACGAGATTCAGGTTAATTACTAAATTCGAAGTCGTGCAGACTAGCAAAGCAATAAAAGGCTCAAAAGTGAAAAATTATCAATGACAATTAGCACAAAACACGCAGCTTGTTCATTTTAAGTTAATGCTGTTTTTATTTTGTAGCCGCATAAACTGCCATTTAATTTTGGAATAAGACATTAGGCTTAAATGCAGGAGAGGGAGTGTTGAATTTTTTTCATAGTTGCGCTTGTCGGCATGGGTAGAGCTAAAACTCTAATACTATAAAAAACGTTAATATAGCCGTATTAATTGTTAATAAAAGTAAAATGCGACCAAGTCGCCTGTAAACGCGATTAAATAATTTATAAAGGGTTTTATGCTAGTTGTTTTTTTATTAAACATTTTTTACTGCATCAACAGTACAATAATGAGTTTTACTCACCTTTTTAGCACATTTACTCGCCCAGTACTTTGGCTATTTAATTGCTTTTATAGTTAATAAACAGCCACCGTTTACTTTGGGTTTGGTGCTATAAACTTTCATAGAAAAAAACGGTGATTTGGTTTAAACTGCGCGCAATTTAAATACTTCAGTCTCCCTTGGAGGGTAGCGCTATTATTAGTACAGCTAACATCACCATGCAATTTGGTGCTAAACCGTTATTTGAAAATATCTCAGCTAAATTTGGCGAATCAAACCGTTATGGTTTAATTGGTGCTAATGGTTGTGGTAAGTCGACCTTTATGAAAATCCTTAGTGGTGAATTAGAACCATCTTCGGGTAACGTAAGTACTGATCCAAATGAGCGCGTTGCTAAACTAAACCAAGATCAATTCGCCTACGAAGAATATTCTGTTATTGATACCGTGATTATGGGTCATAAAGAGTTGTGGGATATCAAACAAGAACGTGACCGTATATATAGCCTACCTGAAATGAGTGAAGAAGACGGCATGAAAGTAGCCGATCTTGAAACTGAATTTGCTGAAATGGACGGTTACTCGGCTGAATCTAAAGCGGGTGAGTTACTATTAGGTGTGGGTATTGCTACAGAGCAGCACTACGGACCTATGTCAGAAATTGCACCAGGTTTTAAACTTCGTGTGCTTCTAGCTCAAGTATTGTTTTCAGACCCTGATATCATGCTGCTCGATGAGCCTACCAATAACTTGGACATTTATACAATTAAGTGGCTTGAAGATGTATTGAATCAACGTGACTGTACCATGATCATCATCTCGCATGACCGTCACTTTTTAAATTCGGTATGTACGCACATGGCCGATATTGACTACGGTGAACTACGTATTTACCCGGGTAACTACGATGAATACATGTTTGCAGCTACTCAAGCACGCGAACGTTTATTAAGTGAAAACGCCAAAAAGAAAAGCCAAATAGCAGAGCTTCAACAATTTGTATCGCGCTTTTCTGCCAACGCATCAAAGGCAAAGCAAGCCACTTCACGTGCAAAACGAATTGATAAAATTCAATTAGACGAAGTAAAAGCGTCGTCACGTCAAACACCGTTTATTCGTTTTGAACAAGAAAAGCAGTTATTTCGTAACGCACTAGAAATGACTAGCTTATCTCAAGGTTTTGAAGAAACTTTATTCTCAGGCCTTGAGGGTTTGGTTGAAGTAGGTGAACGCATTGCTATTATTGGTGAAAATGGTGTGGGTAAAACAACATTATTAAACACTTTAGCAGGACGTTTAGCGCCTAAAAGCGGTGAGTTTAAATGGTCTGAAAATGCAAACATTGGCTACTATGCACAAGATCATGCCGATGAGTTTGAAAAAGACATGAATTTGTTTGAGTGGATGGAGCAATGGCAACAAGAGGGCGACGATGAGCAAGTAGTGCGTAGCTTCTTGGGTCGTATGTTGTTTTCACAAAACGATATCAAAAAATCTGTAAAAGTAATATCTGGTGGTGAGCAAGGTCGTATGCTGTTTGGTAAAATCATGATGCATAAACCAAATATCTTACTAATGGATGAGCCAACCAACCACATGGATATGGAATCAATTGAAGCGCTTAACTTAGCACTTGAAGCGTATGAAGGTACCTTGATGTTTGTGTCACACGACCGTCAGTTTGTATCATCAGTTGCCACCCGTATTTGGGAAATTAAAGACGGTAAAGTTATCGACTTTAGAGGTAACTACTCAGAATATTTAGCGAGTAAAGAAGCTTAATTGCTGATTGTTTCGCTGTTTAAAAAAAGCCATCTTTAACATGGCTTTTTTATTGCCTGCTGGTCGCATTAGTGCAGCATTTAAGTATATAATACCCGCCATAAAACCGGACATAAGTCCGCTATTTTTAAAATACATTACTGAGGAGTATTTATGACTGTTGGCATTATTATGGGTTCTAAATCAGATTGGCCAACCATGGAACACGCCGCCCTTATGCTAGAAAAATTTGGCATTGAGTATGAAACTAAAGTGGTTTCTGCCCACCGCACTCCTCAATTACTTGCCGATTACGCAAGTTCAGCCGCAGAACGCGGTATTAAAGTTATTATTGCAGGCGCAGGTGGCGCGGCGCACTTACCGGGTATGGCGGCGGCGTTTACATCTCTGCCAGTTTTAGGCGTACCCGTTAAATCTAAAGCGCTAAACGGTGTAGACTCTCTGTTATCTATTTGCCAAATGCCAAAAGGTGTTGCGGTAGGTACTCTTGCTATTGGTGAGCCTGGTGCTGCAAATGCAGGTTTATTAGCAGCACAAATTTTAGGATGTCAAAATCCAGAAATATTCGCAAAAATCGAAGCGTTCCGTAAAGAACAAACTGAGACTGTTTTAGCTAACCCAAATCCTGCAGAGTGATCATGAATATTTTAATTTTAGGGGCAGGGCAGCTAGCACGAATGATGAGCTTAGCTGGTGCACCGCTTAATTTAAATGTGGTTGCTTATGATGTAGGCAGCAAAAAGATTGTACATCCGCTTACAAACGAAGTGTACCCAACAACGCTCGAACAAGCGATAGAAAACGCTGATGCTATTACGGCCGAGTTTGAACATATTCCAGATGATGTACTTACACAGTGTTGTAATAGCAATAAGTTTTATCCGGGCAAACAAGCCATTAAAACCGGTGGCGACCGTGCGCTTGAAAAAGCGCTCCTAGATAAAACCGTGGTCGCGTGCGCGCCATATCAATTAATTACAGAAAAAGGGCATCTTGAACTCGCGGTTCAAACACTTGGTAAGCCATTAGTCATTAAAACATGCCAAGCGGGTTACGATGGTAAAGGCCAATGGCGCTTAAAATCAGACGATCAAATTGAGCAAATTTGGGCTGAAATGGCTGATTTTATTGCATCAGGCACTGAGCACGCTCCGCACACCATAATTGCAGAAAAAATGATCCCGTTTGATCGTGAAGTCTCTATTATTGGTGCGCGCGATAAAGAGGGTAACGTTGCTATTTATCCATTAACTGAAAACGAGCACACCGCGGGTGTGTTAACGCTTTCAGTTGCAGGTAAAAACAATAATAGCCAACTAGAGCAACAAGCAATAACGGCATTTACCCGAATTGCGAATGAGCTTAACTATGTTGGTGTACTCGCCATTGAGTTTTTTGATGTGCAAGGTACATTACTGGTTAATGAAATTGCGCCGCGAGTTCATAACTCAGGCCATTGGACGCAACAAGGTGCTCATTGCTCGCAATTTGAAAACCATATGCGCGCTGTTGCCGGCCTACCTTTAGGTAGTACGCAACTTAAGCAGCCTACTGCTATGATAAATGTATTAGGCCAAGCACAAATCCCTACTGATGTGTTAAAAACAGCAGATGTTACCAGCCATTGGTACGGTAAAAGTGTAAAACCTGGTCGCAAAATGGGCCACATTAATGTATCTGCTGATAATTTACAGCAATTAGGTGAACGCCTTGGTGAACTCGCAATGTGTTTACCAGAGCAAGATTACCCCGGTGTATTAGCTACCAGCAAATCGCTATTATAAGATAAAAAACAAAGCGATAAATTGAACTTAACTTCAATATATCGCTTTACCTTCTAAAGGTTCTTTTCAATGATCCATCCAAAGTTTCGTACTATTGTGTTTGCCTTTTTTATGGCACTTTTCATGTCAGGTTTTATGTCGTTAGTTATTTCTCTATTTAATGTTGGTATGGTTGATAACATCGTATCTATCTGGCTTAAAGCGTGGTTATTTGCCTTTTGTATTGCCTTTCCAACGGTTATATTTGTTGCCCCCGTTGTCCATAAACTGACTAATAAACTGATTCGCGCTTAACGTTATGATTATCGCTAAATTACATAAACCTGTATTTATAATATTACTGGCTTTGTGCATCACTCCATTTATTGGCGCTGGTAGTGCCTTGGTTATAGGGGCGTTATTTGCGATTACCTTGGGTAACCCGTTTGCTGAGTCATCACAAAAGGCCAGTAAATGGATGCTAAAGTTGGCGGTTGTGGGGTTGGGGTTTGCTGTTGATTTTAATCAGGTAATTGAGCTTGGTCGCAGCTCTTTAGTGTTAACAATTGTCAGTATTACTGCCATAATTGGGCTTGGCGAAATTTTAACTCAAGTGTTTAAACTTAATCGTAACACAGGCGTGTTAATTTCCTTTGGAACCGCTATTTGTGGGGGTAGCGCTATTGCGGCCATGGCACCGGTTATAAAAGCCAAAGATCATGAAGTGGCTGTGGCGCTGGGTATCGTATTTTTACTCAATGGTGTAGGGTTATTATTATTCCCTGCAATTGGGCACTATTTAGAACTAACCCAAGAGCAGTTTGGATTATGGGTTGCACTTGCAATTCATGATACCAGCAGCGTGGTAGGTGCATCGGCTACTTATGGTGCAGTGGCACTGAGCATAGCAACAACAGTGAAGCTTACTCGTGCTATGTGGATTATTCCATATACTACGCTTGCGGGTGTGTTTATGCGCTCAGATGAAAAGGCGAGTATTCCATTATTTATTGTAGGCTTTTTATTAGCCGCATTAATTAATACCTATGTGCCGTCGCTTTCATCTTATTGGGAGTTGATAAACATTGCAGCGAAGCAAATACTAGTGATGACATTGTTTTTAATTGGCAGTGGTTTGTCGTTATCGGTACTAAAGCAAGCGGGAATTAAACCGTTTTTAATGGCTGTGATTCTTTGGATCGTGGTTAGCAGTGTTATTTTATTATTAATTATAGATGGATTCATATAATGAGACATGATCTCGGTATTAAAATTATTGGTGGCTTTTTATTGTCACTGGTTTCAGCAAGCTATGTTCACGCAGAGTCATTACGGGTCGCAACGTTTAATGTCAGTATGGATGCAACCAATTACACCGCTAAAAATGAAAAAGTAAAAAGCGATGCCTTAGTTAACGCGCTGCGCTCTGACCACCAGCAAATTAAAAATATTGCTGAAATAATTCAACGCGTTCGTCCAGATGTGGTGCTTTTAAATGAATTTGACTACGTCCCTAAATCACAAGGGATAGAATACTTTAAAACCCATTACTTAAATGTAGGGCAAAATGATCAAGCGGCTATCGATTACCCTTATGTTTACATTGCACCAGTTAACACCGGCTTAGCCACAGAGTTTGATTTAGACAACGATGGCAAAAAAAATGGTGTGATGGGTGATGCGCAAGGTTTTGGATTTTTTGAAGGCCACTACGCAATGGCGTTTTTGTCTCGTTACCCCATTGATTTTGACAACATCAGAACCCTGCAAACGTTTAAGCACAAAGATTTACCGAATGTGAAAATGCCGGTAGATCCAAAAACCAATACAAATTGGTATAACGAAGAAGAATGGAATGCTTTACGTTTAAGCTCTAAATCGTTTTGGGATATACCGGTAAAAGTAAATGATAAAGTAGTTCACATGTTAGCCTCGCATCCTACGCCGCCTGTGTTTGATGGTGATGAAGACAGAAACGGCATTCGTAATCATGATGAAATTAGATTAATTGCTGATTACGTTAATAACGAAAGTTACCTGTATGACGATAACGGTAAAAAGGGCGGCCTTGCAGCAAAATCACGCTTTGTGATTTTAGGTGACCTAAATGCCGCCCCTGAGGGCGATAAAAAGCGCACAAATACAACAGATCAGTTACTTAAAAGCCCGATGATTAATGCCGGTTTTATTCCAACCAGTGAGGGCGCTAAAGAGCAATACCCACAAGCTTATGCTAAAAATTACACTGCTAACTGGCAGGCACGCGTTGATTACGTTCTGCCTTCAAATTATGGACTAACCATTAAAGATGGTGGCGTATTTTGGCCGAAAAAACAAAGCGAATTGTACCGTTTAATCAAAGATAGAAACGCATCAAGTGACCACCGTATGGTATGGCTTGATTTAACGGTTGAATAAACGGGTTACTCACCCCGATATCAGCGTTGTTTATCTTAAATAATTGCAATTATAAAGGTGCTTCTGCTTAAATACGGTTAATTATAATAACCGTCAAGAAGCACTATGATTTTTAAATTTTCATCTTCTAAAACACTTGTTGCAATGGCTGTTGCGTCAAGTGTTATGTTAGCGGGCTGTACAGCAACCGCCACAACTTCTAATGACTCAGCTATTCAAACAAATACCAAGGTTGCAAGTGTTGTTAACACACCTGCAGACATGGGTGTCTCAAAAATTACGCTTGAACAAGCGATGGCTCACCCTGATTGGATTGGACGCCAACCGCAAAGTGCATTTTGGAGTGCTGACTCAAGTACCGTTATTTACGCGCGTGAACAACAAGGTAGTGAGCTAAGAGATTTATTCACTCAAGCTGTAAACGCTCAAACAGCAGAGCAAGTGGCTTTAAATCAGCTTCACAGCGTAGGCTCAAGTAAAGCTGTTTTTTCTAACGATAAATCACTTCAAGCTTATGTGTTTGAAGGCAACATATTTATTAAAAACGTACAGTCAGGCGTAATTAAGCAAATTACGCAAAGCTCTGCGACCGAATCAAAACCACAATTTTTAAACGATGGTAATTTAGCGTATCGCCAAGGTAATATCTTTTTTAAAGTAGATTTAACCACAGGTTTAACCCGTGAAATTGCTAATTTAAAACTGGCTGACAAACCACAAGGCGTAAAAGAGCCAACAACTTATATTGCCAAAGAACAACATAAGCTGATTGATTACATTGCACTGCAGCATAAAAACAAACAAGACAAGTATGCGCGAAATGAGCAAGTCAAAACTCAAAATAGCTCAATTGCCAACACGCATTACTATTTAGGCGATGGCAACACGGTTGATGAAGCCCAGCTTTCTCCAAATGGCGACGCGTTAATTGTGGTTGTTCAAGAAAAAAGTTCATGGCGTGATGAAGGCGATATTATGCCTAACTACATCACTGATGATGCGACTATAGAGCCTAAAAAAGTTCGCCGTCGTGTGGCTGACGCTAAAGAGCAAACTTCTGAAATTGTTTATATTAACCTTGCTGATCAAAGCCAAACTACTTTAGGGTTTAATACCTTGCCTGGTTTTGATGAAGATGTACTCGCTGAGGTTAAAAAAGAAAACTATGCCCGTGAAGGCAAAACGTATAAGTCTAAGAAACAACCGCGTGGCATTAATGTAATTTCAGACTGGGGATGGGATCAATCGCCTATCAGCTGGAACGATGATGGCAGCCAAGTGGCCATTATGCTTGAAGCGTGGGATAACAAAGATCGTTGGTTGGCCACTGTTGATTTTGAAAATAACAAACTCGTATCTCAACACCGTTTACATGACGATGCGTGGATTGCGTATGCGTTTAACGACTTTGGTTGGTTAAATGACTCAACCACGCTGTATTATTTATCGGAAGAGTCGGGGTACAGTCAGCTTTATAAAAAACCTTTAAATGGCAAGGCTACGGCTTTAACACAAGGTCAGTTTGAAGTGTCTGACTTAACGCTTACTGATGACAATAGTGCTATTTATTATAAAGCGAATATTGAGCATCCGGGTCTTTACGAAATATACCGCGTTAATCCACAAACAGGTGTTAGTGAGCAAGTAACCGACTTAAACGGTATGACGGATTACACCTTAAGCCCTGATCAATCTAAGTTATTACTTAGACATTCTAAAATCACTATGCCGACTGAACTTTATGTGGCAGAGGCTAAAGCAAACACAACCGCGACTCGTTTAACCAATACGGTATCTGATGCGTTTTTAGCTAAAAAACTCACAGCGCCTAAAATTGTTGCTGTGCCATCTAGTCATACAGATCAGCCCATATACGCCAAAGTCTATTACCCCGCTGATTACCAAGAGGGTGAAACAGGCAAAACCCGCAAAGCGGTTATTTTTAACCACGGTGCAGGGTACTTGCAAAATTCACATATGGGGTGGTCTGGCTACTTCCGTGAATTTATGTTCCATTCATTACTAGCAGATGAAGGTTATGTAGTAATGGATATGGATTACCGCGCATCTAAAGGCTATGGTCGTGATTGGCGAACGGCTATTTATCGCCAAATGGGAACACCTGAAACACAAGATCTAGCCGATGGCGTAAAATGGATGGCGGATAATGCCAATGTTAATACCCAAGCGGTAGGGACTTACGGTGGCTCTTATGGTGGGTTTATGACCTTCATGGCGTTATTTACCGCACCAGACTTGTTTCAATCAGGCGCAGCGCTTCGTCCAGTGACTGATTGGGCTCATTACAACACAGGTTATACGGCTAACATTTTGAATCACCCTGATGTTGACCCGATTGCCTATGAGCGTAGTTCACCTATTTATTATGCAGAAGGGCTTAAAAAGCATTTATTAATAAATGCGCCTATGGTTGATGATAATGTGTTCTTTCAAGATTCAGTGCGTTTAGTACAGCGTTTAATAGAACTTGAAAAAGATAACTTTGAAACAGCAATCTTCCCAGTAGAACCGCATGGTTTTGTTCAGCCTTCGAGCTGGTTAGATGAATACCGTCGAATTTATAAACTGTTTAAAGAAACGCTTTAATCGACTAAAAATAAAAACGCCACTTATGTGGCGTTTTTTTAACTGTGTTTATTATCGTTTTTGATGTGTTTTACAACCAGCGGCACAGCTAATATAACCCCACCAATTGCACCAATTAAATGCGCATCAACGGCCACCGTTGATTGAATGAGTTGACCTATTTCTGCGCTTGGACCATTAACTTGCTCAAGAATAAGTTTTATCCATACACCAATAAACAAGATATAACCTGATTTTAGCCCAACAGTGACATCTTTTATGGCCCCCCACACGATCACGCCATGCAATAGCGCACTCAGCCCTGTATAAATAATGATTGTTGGACAAAACCAATAAACACCCAAGCCACACCAAAGCGCAAGGAGTGCGATATTAAAGCTGTATTGCTTAGGTGTAGTGTATTCACCGTGCAATAACCAAATAAGCGCGATACCAGCACAATTTAAACCTAGGTGTACCCAGTTAGCATGTACAAATTGACTCGTAAATAAACGCCATAGTTGGCCTTGTTCAATTAATGGGCGATTAAACTCAAGCTCATTGTTCATACCAAGCCATGCTAAGAGCGTACTTAATACAATTAAACACAAGGGGGGTAAAACATAACGCGGCTGAAGAGGTAAATTAAGCATTTAATGATCATTTTTTATATTTATTTTTGCATATTGTGCCTGTTTAACTTTAAGATGCCAATTATCTTCCATGCAATTTAAGTTTAATCAGTAATTATGAATTTTAAGCTCAACTCTTTATTTGCTCTCTCTTTAAGTGCACTGTCTTTACCTTTATTTGCACAGCAAGCAAGCCAAATTGAAACCCGTGAACCAGAAGCCGCCACAGGGGTAGTACAAAAGCAGTTAGTACCTGGCGATAAATACATGGTTGCGGCTGCAAATCCTTATGCCTCACAAGCGGGTAAGGCCATTTTAGCCCAAGGCGGAAGCGCCGTTGATGCCGCAATTGCCACCCAATTAGTGCTTACATTAGTTGAGCCGCAATCATCAGGCATTGGTGGTGGTACGTTTATGATGTATTACAACAAAGCTAACAATAAACTCACCAGTTTCGATGGTCGCGAAACAGCCCCCAGTAATGCCGATGAAAACCTGTTTTTAAATGAACATGGCAAAGCTGTTAAATGGATTGAAGCAGTTGTAGGTGGTCGCTCGGTGGGTGTACCAGGTATTTTACATGCGTTTGCCAGTGCCCATAAACAATATGGTAACTTGCCATGGGCAACGTTATTTAAGCCAGCTATTGCGCTAGCTGAACAAGGGTTTGAAGTATCTCCACGATTACATGGCTTACTCGTTAGGCAGTTAAATCCTGGTGTTATGAGTATGCCGGTCATAAATGAGTATTTTTTTCCCAATGGTGAAGTGATCAAAGTAGGCAGTATTAAAAAAAATCAGCCGCTTGCTAATTTATACAAAGACATTGCCTCACAAGGGATTGATGCTTTTTATAAAGGTGATAATGCAAAAGCCATGGTAAGTGCTGTGCAGGAATCAAAAATTGCCCCGGGTAAATTATCTGAGCAAGATCTTGCTAACTACACCAGCAAAGAGCGCGCCCCTGTATGTATTAAATACCGCGTTTACAAAGTGTGCTCAATGGCACCACCTAGTAGTGGCGGTGTAGCGGTGCTACAAATTTTAGGCTTGCTTGAACATAAAGATATGGCAAACATTAAAGCCAATAGTGCCGAGGCAATTCATTACTTTAGCCAAGCGTCACGTATTGCGTTTGCCGATCGTAATAAATACATAGGCGATCCTGACTTTACCCAAGTACCTACTCAAGAGTTATTAAATAAAGACTATATTGCCACCCGCGCAAAATTAATTACTGAAAAAGATCAAAAAGCATTGCCAGGCAACCCTGTTGATCACTTAAGCTATGCAAATGATGATTCTTTTGAATTGCCCTCTACCTCGCATGTATCAATTGTGGATAGCAAAGGCAATGCTGTTTCGATGACCAGCTCTATAGAAATGGCGTTTGGATCAACAGTGATGGTTAATGGTTATATTTTAAATAATCAGCTGACTGATTTTTCACTCTCGCCGCGTAAAAATGGCAAGTTAGTGGCTAACAGAGTAGAAGCCCATAAACGTCCGCGCAGCTCAATGTCACCCGTGATGGTATTTAATCAAGATGGGAGCTTACGTTTAGTGGTCGGCTCTCCTGGTGGTAGTCGCATTATTGATTATGTAGCACAAGTTGTTATTGGCGTTTTAGATTGGGATTTGAATGCGCAACAAGCCATTAATTTACCGCGAACCACTAATCGCAACGACTACACCAGCGTAGAAAAAGGCACTGCACTTGAAGCGGTGGTACCAAAGCTTAAAAAGCGCGGCCATGAAGTGCGCGTGATTGACTTAAACTCTGGGCTGCATGCGGTAGAAGTTAAAAACAACCGTTTGTATGGCGCCGCCGATCCTCGCAGGGAAGGGATGGCATTATCGGATTTAAGTAATAATAAAGCCTCATTTAAATTCTAAAACATGTATAATCAACAGCAGGTTTGCAGCTAATGTATTACCTGCTGTTATTTATGTAACAGCTTAATAGTTAATGATTATTTGATTGAAAATAGTATGTTAACTAACGTAAAAAATTAGCAAACCTAAAAATAACTGACACTGTTGTAATCATTGCACACAGCAAACGCTGGTCTAATGCCCGTTTTAATTTTTATAAACTCACAACAGCCAGCTAACATATTCACCAAATATGAGTGGCTTTATACTAAAGTAGCGCTTGTATTTGTAAATTTTCAATGGTCTGACAAGCTTAAATGTCATTGCAATTTAGCCTTTAACAATGATAATGGCAGATCATTACTTAAGATTCAGTAAAGCTTGGAAATATGACTACAAATACCGATCCAAATTATCTTTATATTCCTTATTCTGGCCCAGGCCTAATTGAAACCCCACTATTGAATAAAGGAAGTGCTTTTAGCCAAAAAGAACGTGAACACTTTAATCTTGCTGGTTTACTTCCTCCTCGTTACGAAACAATAGAAGAGCAAGTTGAGCGTTGTTACCAACAATACTCAAGTTTTAACGACAACTTAAATAAGCACATTTATTTACGCGCCATTCAAGATAATAACGAAACGCTTTATTACCGTTTAGTGCGCGATCATATCGAAGAAATGATGCCTATTATCTACACCCCAACAGTGGGTGATGCCTGTGAAAAGTTTTCTGATATTTATCGCAGTGCCCGTGGTTTATTTATTTCCTATGAAGATCGCTTTCACATTGACGATATTTTACGTAATGCCACAAAAGGCAAAGTAAAAGTGATTGTTGTTACCGACGGTGAGCGTATTTTAGGCCTTGGCGACCAAGGTATTGGCGGTATGGGCATTCCAATTGGTAAACTTTCTTTGTATACCGCGTGTGGCGGTATTAGCCCAGCCTATACGTTACCGGTTATGCTCGATGTGGGAACCAATAACGAAAAATTATTAAACGACCCAATGTACATGGGTGCCCGCCATAAACGTATTGCACAAGATGAATACGATGAGTTTTTAGATTTATTCATTAAAGCAGTTAAACGTCGCTGGCCAAATGTGTTACTGCAGTTTGAAGATTTTGCTCAGCCTAATGCAATGCCATTATTAAAGCGTTACCGCAACGAAATTTGTAGCTTTAATGATGATATTCAAGGAACTGCATCGGTCACTGTGGGTTCTTTATTAGCAGCATGTCGTGTTAAAGGTGCTAAATTATCAACTCAAAAAGTTGTTTTTGTAGGCGCAGGCTCTGCAGGCTGTGGTATTGCTGAACAAATTGTTAGCACTATGGTTGCTGAGGGCATTAGTGAAGCACAGGCACGCAGCCAAGTATTTATGGTTGACCGTTTTGGCTTATTAACAGATGGTATGCAAGGCTTACGCGACTTTCAACAAATGCTTGCACAACCAACTAGCTGCTTAGCTGATTGGACCTACAGCGGTGAATACGCGTCGTTATTAGATGTAATGCATTGTGCTGAACCAGATATTTTAATTGGTGTATCAGGCCAACCTGGCTTATTTACCGAACAAGTCATTCGCGCTATGCATGCTAAGTGTGAATCGCCAATTATTTTCCCGTTAAGTAATCCATCTAAGCAAGTTGAAGCGTATCCAGAAGATGTAATTAAATGGACCGATGGCAAAGCAATTGTTGCAACTGGCAGCCCATTCGACCCAGTTGTTTATAACGGTGTGACTTACCCAATTCCACAATGTAATAATAGTTACATATTCCCGGGTATTGGCTTAGGTGTTATTGCCGCTAAAGCGACGCGTATTAGCGATGCGATGCTAATAATGTCGAGCGAAATGTTGGCTGAGTCGTCACCTTTAGCTAATACAGGTAAAGGCAGCTTACTACCGGCACTGACTGAAATTGAAACGCTTAGTAAACGTATTGCGTTTGCAGTGGCTAAAAAAGCAATTGAAGAGGGCGTAGCCCTTGAAATTTCAGACGATGCGCTGTGGGCAGCCATCGACAAAAACTACTGGTTACCAAAATACCGTAACTACAAGCGTTGCAGCATTTAATTACAGTAGAGATTAAAAAAACAGGCTTTCGCCTGTTTTTTTATGCTTGTTCATCTTTAATTAACCGCATAAGGTGTTAACTGAGGCAATCAAATTTAAAAGGATAGACTTATGAAAACGCTTTCGATTTTAACCGCCGCATTACTCAGTACATCAGCTTATGCAAGCAACGCCCCAGAAGAGCCGCATATTTATGTTAAAGGTGAAGCTTCACTAACGACGATGCCGGATCATGTTTTATTAACGGTGGGCATTACTGAAATAGATAAAGACTTAATTGCAGCAAAAAAACAAACCGATACCACTATGGCCAGTGCAATAAGTTTAGTAAAAAAACTAGGGGTAGATGATGCGGATATTAATGCCGGTCAAATTTCTATATACCGTGATAACCAATATAATCGTGAAACAGGTAAACAAGAGTTTACTGGCTTTAAGGTATCAAGAACGCTCACCATTAAACTCTCTGCAATTAATAAATACCCTGAATTACTACAAAGCTTAGTTAATAATGGTATTAATGAAATTAGACAAACGCAATTTTTAGCTAGCAACTACGATGAGCTGCATAAAAAAGCACAAAAAATGGCAATTAAACAAGCCAAAGTCGCGGCAAAAGAGCTAAGTGACGACTTTGATGTAGAGTTAAAAGGCTTATATAGCGCGTCGTTAACCCCGCTTGATATGCCATCTACACCGTACATGCGCAGTGAAAAAGTAATGATGGCAGACAGTGCACCTGGTAATTATGTCCCTGATGCCTATCATGCGGGTGAAATTACAATTAGCGCGTCAAGCTATGCAATTTATTATATAGATTAGGGTTTGATGATCTTTCAATGCCAAATAGGCGCTGCCGAGGGCGATAACTCTTAGTCCCTCGGCAGAATAAATAGCTCTACAGAGCTTACTCGCTAATAGGTCGGTGCTGCTCAAAACGTGCCACCAACTGCTTACCTTGTAACTCACTAATTCGCACTATTGCTTGTAGCATATTTCTAATTTCTCGTCGGTCATACTCATTACAAATGTGCTGATTAATATCATCAACAATGGCACCTAAATAATTAAACACACTGTTTCGAGCTTCAACATCCTCGTTGGCAATAAACAAAATATTTTTAAATGCTTCAATAACATTGGTCATTACATAGGCATCTGCTTTGGCATAATTGCGCAAAGGAGTGAAGTTATCGTGCAGTAATTCATCAAAACTGGTTTCATGAAAATAGAGTAAAGGGGCTTCTTCTGGTTGATAACACGCGTAGTTAATCGCATTAATCTTTAGGCGAGCAATCAATAAAATACTCAGCATATCAATAGTTTTAACCGCTGTCCCCGGATCGTTAATCCCTGGGCTCATTGCTTTTACAGCAATTTCAGAAATTTGGGTTAATCCATAACGGTAATGATCGCTAATGTATTCTTCTATATAAAAAATAAAGCAGTCTAAAATTTTCTCTATTAACTCTTCGTTTTCACAAATGTCTTTATTACACTTTAAGAACGGGTAGCCTTTAACGGTAAAGTAACCTTGCTTAACGGTAATAAAAAGTTCTATTTTTTCTTCAGCCAAAATAGCACACAGCTTATTTGTGTGAACCCCTTTGTAGTAACCCTCAGTAGTACTTTTTATTGAATGCCAATTTGAAAATTCAGGAAAGTTATCAACGGGGTTATCGCCTTGTTTGTTGATGATGTCTTGGATCTCTTGTTTGGTTTGTCTAAATAAACCATTTAATACGTTATCAACCTGAATTGCTTTTGAAATAGAGTGAATAAAAAAAACGAACAAGCCCAAAGAAATCAAACCAAAAATTAACGCAAAGAGTACCCCTAATGAGGGTATTGCCGTATTTCCGTTATCTAACTTATTAATATTAATGAGCATTATAATAGAATAAATAATACTGCCTAAATAAAACCCTAATACCATTTGATGCGATTTACGAGTAATAAGCCCAGGAACGACTCTGGGTGACAAGCTAGCGCTGGCCGCATTTAAAACCACCATCACCATAGAAAAACTAAATACAGTTAACGAAATAATACTACCAGCTAAGGTGCTTAATATGGTTCGTGCGTTTTCTGCACTGTCTACTAATACAAATGAGATTAATGATTTAAATTGCTCAATAGGGGCTAAATACTCAACAGACATAGTGAGTACAGCAAAAATTAAAAACGCAACAGACAGGAGTGAGGGATAAAAGCCAATACTGTTTATTATTTCACGATAGTGATTGGTGATTTTTGTTCTTAAATACATATTATCCTTACTTATTACTATTCCAATGTATAAATTACTCTAGCATAGTTCATGATAAAACTACTGATTTACCGCTTAACTTATGTGTTATTATTGCTGAAAAATTAAATGGACTATACTGTGATCATATCTAGCTATGCGGCCTTATTGGCCCTTTATTATATTTATTTGAGTGTTAATGTTATAAAAATACGTAAAGCCGAAGGGATTTCGTTAGGTAATGGCAGTAATACCGCGCTTGAACGTGCAACCCGAGCGCATGGTAATTTTATTGAGTACGTGCCCATTAGCTTAATTTTAGTTTTTTTATTGGAGTATCAAGGGTTAGCTAGTCATTATGTACATGCACTAGGCGGTATATTATTTATCAGCCGTGTTGTTCATGGTTCTGCCATTATTAACAATAATTTAAAGGCACGTGGATTGAGCATGATGTTCACCTTTGCTATTGTGATAGTAAGCGCGGTGTTATTACTTTTAAGTAGATAAACGATTATGCGGTTAGCTATTTTTTTTACATGTTTATATTTTTTCAGTTCACTGACATCATTTGCATGGGCAATAGAAAATAATAGCAAAAACACCGTTTCTAGTTTGCATGTTGTATACCCCAAAACAATGCGCAGTGGTGAAGATGAAATATTATACCCGTTAGTACTATTAAGAACAGCTCTGCAATTCAGCGGAGAAAATTTTACATTACAACCCTCAAGTATTTCGATGCCACAGAGCCGCGCGTTAAAGCAAATTCTTCATAATGATGAAATAAACGTAGCTTGGACCATGACCTCTAAACAGCGTGAGCAACAATTACTACCCGTTAGAGTGCCTATATTTAAGGGGTTATATGGGTGGCGTGTTTTGGTAACTACACAGGATAAAGTGAATACCTTATTAAACATCAATACCCTGAGCGACTTTAAAAGCATACACTTTATTCAAGGGCATGATTGGCCTGACACACAAATACTGCAGGATAACGGCTTAACTGTATCGACATCAATCGAATATAGTTCGTTATTTAATATGTTGATAAAAGGCCGAGGTGATGTATTTCCTCGTTCTGTGTTAGAGGTTGAAACTGAGCTCAATACCTTTAAAGATGAAGCCGGTGCTAACCTCACGATAGTGCCACACTTATTGTTGCAATACCCAAGTGCAATCTACTTCTTTTTTAGTAAAGAAAAGCCCGAAATAGCGCAAGCGGTTGAGAAAGGCTTAGCTATTATGCGTAAAAACGGTGAGTTTGATCGTTTGTTTGAGGCTTATCATCGCAGTGCGATTGAGCATGCAGATATAAAAAATAAAATTATCATTAAATTAAAAAACAATCAGTTACCCGCATTAACACCCCTTAATGATGCATCACTTTGGTTTTCAGAAAAAGACATTTAAAACGCCATGACACAAAAAATATTTATTATTGGTTTACCACGCACTGGGACGACTAGCGTATGTAATGCATTTTTAGATTTTGGTATACCTACTGCCCATACTGCTTACACTAACGCTTGTTTTGAAAATGCGGTGGCTATCGCAGACACACCTGTATTTAACGATTATCAAACATTAGATAAATATTACCCAGGTTCTAAATTTGTATATTTAAAGCGAGAACTTAGCGCGTGGCTGCCTTCAATCAAACAGCTTTTACTGCGTATGCATACTAATTTAACGCGTGCTGATGGGGGCTTTAATATTCATTTAAAGCGCTGTTACTTAAATACGTTTAGTGATTTTTCACTCGAAAACATTAATCAGGATGAATATTTAACTAATTGTTATAACACTCATTTTAATAGTGCTAATGCTTATTTTGCTGACCGGCCTAATGATTTTTTAGCCATTGACATAGCAAATCCCGAGAGTTTTAATAAGCTATGTGAGTTTTTAAATATTACCAGCAGCTTAGCTGGCTTTGAAAAAATGAACATGGGCGGTAAAGTCACTGCATGGAATGATATAAAGCACCCATTAAAAATTGAGTCAACGTCGAAAGGGCGGATTGATAAGTTTTTGCCTTATGAAAGTTAAATTTAAATCGCGATCAAAGATTTTTATTTTTAAATACGCTAAAATCCACGCATTATTTTATAAGTTGTATCCCTATGTTTGAATTAAAATACCACACGCCATTTGAATGGACCGAAGTTGTTTTAGCCGACTTCGAAACATTTTTACAAGACCACGCCGCTGCTGAGAAAAAAGCATCTGGCATGGCTATGTCAATGCTTTCACATTATCCGGATAAGCGTAAATTAGTTAAAGCCATGACTGACTTAGCTCTTGAAGAGTTAATTCATTTTAAACAAGTGCTTAAACTATTAATTGAACGCGATACTAATTTGGGTGATGATAAAAAAGACCCTTACATTAAACAAATTCGTGCACACTTTAGGCATGGACGTGATGGTTTTTTAATGGACAGACTATTAGTAGGTGGGGTAATTGAGGCGAGGGGACATGAACGTTTTTCTTTAGTTGCCGAGGCACTACCTGAAGGAAAAGAAAAAGATTTTTATGTCGCAATTGCGAAATCAGAAGAAAAACATAAAAATTTATTTGTGGAACTCGCCTACGAATACTTTGATAAGCAAGAAGTTGACGAACGCTTAGACGAGTTACTAACAATAGAAGCCGAAATTTGTAAAAACATTCCTTTTACAGCGGCTCTTCATTAAAAATTACGGTATGTTGTTTGATAAAGCAAAAGCAACATACCAACTTTTCAAGTTACTATTGCTCCCTTCATACTAATTAAACAATCAAATAAACCCTAAGTAGATCAACTTTACTGCGCTTACTTTACACAGCCTACTCATAAACAGCTATTATGAATTATTAAAGTTTAGCCTATCGAAGGATGTGAACCGATGCAGCCAATTAAACATATTGCCGTACTAACCTCTGGGGGCGATGCGCCTGGGATGAACACCGCACTATTTGCCATAGTAAAAACCGCTCAACAACATGGAATAAAAGTGTCAGGCATTCGTAAAGGGTTTGAGGGTTTAATTGATAATGACTTAGTGACACTTGATTGCAAAAACCTACAACAAACCATGCACTTAGGTGGTACTGTGTTAAAAACAGCGCGTAGTGAAAGATTTAGAGGTGATGCCGGTAGAAATCAAGCACTAGCCACAATTGAACATAATAATATTGACGCTTTAATTGTGATAGGTGGAGATGGCTCATTTAGAGGGTGTTTATGGTTATCAAAAATTACTGATATACCGTATATAGGCATTCCAGGCACTATTGATAATGATATTGCGGGTACAGATTACACCTTAGGGTTTGATACCGCAGTAAACACATCAATGCAATGTATTGATAATATTAGAGATACTGCAGAATCACATAATAGGGTGTTTGTTATTGAAGTAATGGGACGTGATTCTGGTTATATTGGTACTTATGCCGGTTTAACCTCTGGCGCCGATTCGATATTAATACCTGAAAGTGATGAAGACATAACTTACTTAGTGAATAAAATTAGCGATTATCACAGTGAGCATGCTTTTATTGTGGTGGTATCTGAAGGTGATGAAATTGGCGTTGAGCATATATCTGAGAAAATAAGTACCGTTAATCCCAGTATAGATTTGCGCGTAACTAAGCTAGGGCACTTACAACGCGGCGGTAATCCATCTGCAGCGGATCGTATGTTAGCAATAAGATTAGGCGTACACAGTGTTAAGGCTTTATTTGCTGGAGAAAGCGCTAAAATGGTGGGTATTTTAAATAACAAAGTATCAAATACTCCTATGCAAGATGTTGTAAAACAACATGTTATAAATGAAGAGCTGCAAGGGCTGTTATCTGTATTTTGCCGCTAAAAATGAATTAAAGAGGAATAATGACCAATGCGAGATAATAAAAACTCTAAAATGACGATTATTAAAGGTATTACAATAAGTTTTTTATTTGCCGGTTCAACAGTCGTATTGGCCAAAGATGATTGTGCAGATTTAACGGGGTGTGCGAAAAAAGCCTGTGAAGTTAACCACCAGTTATTAACTGCAAAGCGCCAAGGTAATTCACACCAAGCTGCAGGTCTTAATAAAGCACTCAATAATATAAACGAATACTGCACCCAGGATGGATTAAAAGCAGAGTTACAACAAAAAATAGATGATACCAATAGCGAAATTGAAGAATATAAAACCGATCTTAAAAAAGCTAAGCGCCAAGGTAAGCATGACAAAGTTGAAAAGTATCAGCAAAAGCTAAACGACGAAACTAAACAGCTTAAGCAATTAATTGATGAGCTAAATAGTTTGATTAATTAAAATGTCATTACAGCGTTTTTATATTTAATAAAGTAGAGCATATTACTAAATATAAATAATATGCGATAAAAGGGCTAAAAAACCGCGTTTATAAGTGACGTAATTGCCGATAGTTAGTTTGATTAAGTACACTTTTACCTTATTTAACATAATATAAATTATAGGTAATTATATATCTATATATAAGTAGCGGTCTATTTTAAATAGCTTCAAGCTCACTAAGTCCAATACTAGACGGTATCGGACATTAAGTGGATTTAAACAACTATTATGTTTATTCATAGTTATCACCTTGAGGTTCCTTAATGCTTAGCTTAATATTAAAGCACAAGCCGTAAAAAACATTGAAGTATTCATATGGAATTTGTACGCCCACTCGAACCAATTTTAATTATTGATGATGTTAAACAGATCCGCGCTGATTTAAGCCAAGTATTAGCCGGTTTAGGTTTTGATGACATTATTGAGTGCGATAATTTTAATTGTGCTAAACCTCTGCTTATTGAAAAATCACCTAACGTTGTATTCTTAGATGTTGATTTACCTGATTCTGAAAGCATTGAAATTTTAGAGTCAATTAACAACGAACACCCTCATGCACATGTTGTTATGTGTTCAGGCCACAATAGCTTTGAAACAGTGCAAAATACCTGGGAGCTAGGCGCAAAAGAATTTATAGCTAAGCCCTTTAACGCGCAAAAAGTTGATGCGGTAATGAAACGTTTAGAACTCATAGATTAAAGGAAATTATGCAGCACATTGTTACGACAATAATTGATGACCTATCTACCGTTATATTTGGTAAACAACAACAAATAAAATTAGCGTTAGCCTGTTTATTTAGTGAAGGCCATTTACTAATTGAAGACTTACCCGGCATGGGAAAAACCACTTTGTCGCATGCATTAGCTGCAGTACTGGGGTTATCGTATCAGCGTATACAATTTACCAGCGATTTATTGCCCGCTGATATTATTGGCACCAATATATTTAATAATAATGAACATAGTTTTTCATTTCATAAAGGCCCAATTTTCAGCCAAGTGGTGCTCGCTGATGAAATAAATCGCGCGGGTCCTAAAACACAAAGTGCTTTATTGGAGGCGATGGAAGAACATCAAGTAACAGTAGATGGAGACAAGTACCCGCTCCCTACTCCATTTTTTGTAATTGCGACTCAAAATCCATTATATCAGGCAGGTACATACCCGTTACCAGAATCACAACTAGATCGTTTTTTAATGCGAATAAGTTTAGGGTTTCCACCTAAAGATGCAGAAAAACGGTTACTGTTAAATAATCTAAAACGTGATTATTCGCAGTTACCGCAGCGAATTGAACAACATCAACTTAAGCAAATTCAAGATGCTATATCAAATATCACGCTAAGTTCGCCAGTGGTTGATTATATAATTGAGTTAGTGACTTATACTCGTGAGTCTCAAATATTAACGACTTCGCTTTCCCCAAGAGCCAGTATGGCACTGGCTAAATCGGCCAAAGCGTGGGCTTATATTGAAGGCCGTGACTACGTATTACCCGAAGATGTACAGGCTGTTTTTTCAAGTGTGTGTCAGCATCGATTAGGCTTACATAGTGATGCGGGCGATACACAAATAGCGGCCATTTTAAAACATGTTTTAGTGCCCGTTTAGGTAAATGCGTATTTATAAATTTAAACGCCCTACTTTTATTGACGATATAAAAAGCGCGATTTTAACGGCCTTATTAAAAAATAAGCACAAAAAAAATAGCATCACCTTAAAACATAATACTATTTATGTTTTACCATCCACGCTTGGCGTTTACTTTAGCGTTGTTGCATCATTAAATTTTGTAATGGGGATTAATTATCAAAATAATTTAATTCTGTTTATGGCTTATTTAATGTTTGTGATTATAATTTTTGCATTGTTATTGGGCTACAGTAATGCCAGAGGTTTAACTGTCAGCTTTAAATACGCCATTGACAGTTTTGCGCCTCAGACACCACAGCTAGTTTGGCAAATAGAAGCCGATGATCCTTGCCAATCCATTACATTGAGTTACCCCAAGGATTTAAAAAATGCGTGTTACATTACGCGCGTTAAAAATGAAGTAATAAAATGCCAATTATCATTACCTTACACCAAGCGAGGCTGTTACAAGTTAAAGCCAATAAAAATTGCCAGTAATTACCCCTTTGGTTTAGTCAGTGTGTGGAGTTATATACAACCGAATAAAGCAGTGTATGTTTATCCGTCAATAATTAAAACAACAAATCAAAAACACCAAAACTTAGTTGCAAATAATACCGATGAAGGAACTGAAAAACATAAAGGTGATGATGAATTTGAAAGTTTAATTACTCATTTACCAGAAATGGGGTTACAGCGAATATCATGGAAGCACTATGCAAAAACACAGCAATTACTTGTAAAGCAATTTAGTGATTTTAAATCAGCGGATGCACAATTCGATTTTAACTTAGTCACGGGCGATACCGAACAGCGTTTAGGGCAACTCTGTTTTTTAGTTTGCCAAGCATTTGAAAGTGACATTAATTATTCTTTAAAACTTCCTAATAAATTAATCGCTACCAATTCAGGCAAGCTGCATCATCAGCGCTGTTTACAAGCGTTGAGCCAAGTCGGTAATGATAATGAATGAGATTAAAAATCATCGCGTTATTAACTTTGCTCTATCGTTTATTTATTTAGGGCTAGTCAGTTTTTTTACAGAGCACTTACCCATGCCCTTTATTGCTATGCTTAGTGTGTTGTGTGGCTGGAATATTTATTTAACGGTTAAACAAAAGCAAAAACCCAACGCGTGGTTTGCTAATGGATTGGCCGCCATTGCATTAATTATTATGCTAAGCAGCATAGGCTTTAAAGATACCGTTGTATTGTTTGTAGCCATGCTGTTATTGTCGTGTGTTTTTAAATTATTGCAGGCAAAATCAAAACAGCATTACCAATTGATCATTACCCTTACGTTCTTTTCACTCTCAGCGGTATATTTGTTTAGCCAAACCATTTTTACTACCTTAGTTATAAGCACCTTCTATATTTTAAACTTTGCGGTGCTAGGGTTATTAGAGTCTAGTCATAGCTTAAAACTCTCTTCAAAACAAAGTGCTAAAATTATGCTACTGGCTTTTCCTTTAGCCGTAATACTTTTATTATTTTTACCTAAACTTCCGGCATTTTGGCAACTACCTGGTCCAAAAATGGCACAAACAGGATTATCTGAACAAGTCGATCCGTTTGATATAGCTAAGTTATCAAATTCTGATGAACTGGTATTTAGAGCAAAATTTAATGGTACACCACCCCCTACGCCCTATTATTGGCGCGCTATTGTACATGATGAATTTAATGGTGCAGCGTGGAAAACATCCTCCTTTTTAAAGCAAACGCTAATGTTACCCGCTAAAAAAAGCACGAGTGAAAATGAGGCTCAGTATACGGTTATAGCTGAGCCTGCTATTTCAGATTGGCTATATGGGCTTGGTTTTTCAAGTAGTGAAAGCCCCAATGTTATTGCCAATGCTTTAGGTTTATTACGTAAACAACAATATAAATCCAAGGTTTTACAATATGCAGTTAATAGTGAACCGTTATCAAGTACATCGCTTAATAAGTCCCAACAGCGGTTTTATAGCCAATTAACTGTTAGTAATAATCAAAAATCTCATCAGTTAGCGCAACAATTAAAAAATAATAGTGCCAATGCCGATGAATTTTTTAATCAACTTTTAAGCTATTTTTCGAAAAATGAATTTAGCTATACACTTACACCCACCCCCATGCGCGGCGAAAATACGCTCGATCAGTTTATGTTTAATAATAAGCGCGGCTTTTGCGGGCATTATGCCAGTGCCGCTGCCTTTATTTTTAGAAGTGCAGGTATTCCTGCGCGTGTTGTCAGTGGCTATTTAGGAGGCGAGCTAAATAAAAACAGTGATTACATGACTATTCGTCAATACGATGCGCATGCCTGGGTTGAAGTATATACCGGCGCGGGTTGGAGAGTATTTGATGCCACGGCGGTAGTCGCACCCGAACGGTTAATCGGCTCCTTGTCACAAAGTGCTACCCTTAATGACGAATTCAAAAATAATATTAACTTTGGGCTCGTTAGTTTAAGTAACTACGCCGCTATTAATTGGCTTAGACTTGAATTAGAAAACTTAGATTATCAATGGTCTAGTTGGGTACTTGGGTTTGATAAAGACAAGCAACAAGATTTATTTGCAGCCTTATTTGGTAATAAGTTCATTTGGCTGGTGCCGCTTGGGGTTATTATTATTTTAATTTTGAGTTTTACGGCTTACTTTATTTATTTAAACCGCCCTAAAGCCGCAAAAAAACAACCACCACTGGTAAATGAGTATTATGAAATTATTTGTTGGGCTAATAAACACGCGATTAGCTATCCTGAAAATGCCACGCCAACCCAAACTTTAGAACATATTAGCAACCAAGCTCCCCATGCAGAGCAACAAATAACCGCTTTTTGTGAGTTATTTAAGCAAGTGCGCTATGCAAGACATCCATTTACTAAAGAACGTAAAAATCAGGCTAAAGATCTGATAAAATTAATTAAATCTACAAAACAGAGAAATCTATGAACGCAGTAATTATCGGCGTTATTTTAATGCTGGGACTCACTTTAGTCCGTGTAAATGTGATTGTTGCAATGACAATAAGTGCACTGGTTGCCGGATTAACCGCTGGCATGGGATTGAAAGAAAGCATTGATGCGTTTAATTCAGGATTATCGTCAGGTGCCGAGATTGCTTTAAGTTATGCTATGTTGGGCGCATTTGCCGTCGCAATTTCTAAGTCAGGCCTAACACGTATTTTAGCTGCGAAGTTATTAGCTAAAGTTAATGCACAAACAGGTTCGAGTGAAACCCTGCTCAGCTATTCTATCCTGTTTATTATTTTGATTTGTGCTATTTCTTCACAAAATTTAGTCCCTGTTCATATTGCGTTTATTCCTATTTTAATCCCGCCGCTATTAGTGGTGTTTAACAAATTGCGATTAGACAGACGCGCCATTGCTTGTATTTTAACCTTTGGTTTAGCCACCTCGTATATGGTACTCCCTTATGGGTTTGGTGGAATTTATTTATACTCAATATTACATAAAAACCTAGTGGATAATGGCCTTGAAATAGTCAATACCAGCGTACCTTTGGCGATGATTATTCCTGCTATTGGCATGTTCGTGGGGTTGTTAATTGCGCTGTTTATTACTTATAGAAAACGCCGAGAATATACAAATACCACCCTTACCGTTGAGAGTAAACAAACAGAAATTGATAACCCCAAAAAAGTAATGATGGTTGGTTTATTTGCTGTTGTTGCGTCGTTAATTGCTCAAAATGCCAGTGGCTCTATGATATTAGGCGGCCTAGTTGGTGTGGTTATATTTAGTGTATTCGGTGTGGTTAAGTGGGAAGAAAACGGCGACGTATTTAGTAAAGGCGTGGCAATGATGGCCATGATTGGTTTTATTATGATCTCAGCACAAGGTTTTGCCGCGGTCATGAAAGAAACTGGGCACGTAGCCAGCTTAGTTCACAGTAGCGCCGCTATTTTTGATGGTAATAAGCCGATGGCTGCGGCTGTAATTTTATTAGTGGGCTTATTCATAACGATGGGAATTGGCAGCTCGTTTTCAACGGTACCTATTATTGCCACCTTATTTGTTCCTTTATGTTTAGAGCTAAACTTTTCCGTAATGGCAACCGCTGCTCTTGTTGGTACTGCTGGTGCATTAGGTGATGCCGGCTCCCCTGCCTCTGATTCTACATTAGGGCCAACTTCCGGCCTTAATGCTGATGGTCAGCACGATCATATTTGGGATTCAGTGGTACCAACCTTCATTCACTTTAATTTACCGCTATTGGTATTCGGCTGGATAGCCGCCATGGTACTTTAATTTTTAAAAGGTGTGCTTTGTGCACGCCTTTTTATTTTGAAATTTACACCCTCCTTTTTACTGATTATCCCAAACAAACATTAATGCTAAGTTTGCAGCATTAAGAAATATAGTATGATGTGTTCTTATTGTGTTTTAATATAAGCACCTAGTTTGGTGCTTATATTAATTTACTATTTCGCGTTATAACTCAAAGCCATGTAGCATTTTATCGCATACTACCGGTGTTGGTCTGTGGTTATCATCCACGGCAACAAAGGTAAAACTACCCGTAATAGCAGAATGCTTATTATCTTTGTGCATGGTTTCTAGGAATATTTCAACATCTACCTTTAGGCTGGTATTTCCTACATGCGACACTTTTGAGATTAATTCGGCAAATGAACCTGCCGGAATAGCCTCTTTAAAATCTACCCTATCAGATGAAATAGTCACTAATGGCTTACGGCAAAAACGGGTAGCTGCTATAAAAGCAACCTCATCCATCCACGCTAATGCATCACCACCAAATAGCGTATTGTGGTGATTAGTACGCCCAGGAAATACAGCTTTAGTTACCGAAGTGGTCGAATCTTTTATACGTTGCGCAATAATGGCTTCGCGCTCTACTTGAGTCATAATCTCTACTTTTTGTTAGCTAATGTGTCTTGCATTAATAATGCAGGGTCAAGGCGTTCACCTTGCCAATTAAATCGCCAATCTAAATGCGGGCCAGTTACACGGCCCGTAGCACCTATTTCAGCCACTTTCATACCTTGTGTAATTTTATCCCCCACTTTTACATCTAGCTTGCTTAGATGAATGTAAGTCGAGGTAACACCGTGGCCATGATCTAAAATTAAAGTACCACCTGAGTAATATAAATCTGGTTCAGCAAATACCACGGTACCGCTGATCGGCGCATACACAGGAGAGCCTGTTTTATTTGCTATGTCTAAACCAAAGTGTGGTCTGCGTGGTTCACCATTAAAGTAACGCTGGCTTCCATAAACACCTGAAATACGGCCCTCGGCAGGCCTAAGCACAGGCTGTAAAAAGTACTCTAGGTCAGAGTTAATAGCGCGCGCTTTTCTTACCGCGACCGCTTCACGGCTAATACGTTCACTGACCGCTTTTGGTGGCGATACATATTTTTTTGCAACACCGGTTATTTTATCGATGTTGTAGTCACGAAGGGTTATAACTAAATCTTGGCTGTGGCTTTTTCCACTTTTATCTACCCAGCTTAATGTATGTACAGGTTTTGCATCACGGCCAAAACCAAATACAAACAACCCATTATCAGCAAGTTTTAACGACTTACCATTGAGGCTTACCGACTTAGCGTTATCTAATTGCCCAGTTACTAGGCCGCCTTGAGTTAAATGCCCTTTTAGCTCAAGCGCTATAGCACTAAAGCTAGTTGATACAATTAACGCCGAAACTAATAAGGATTTAAGCATAACTAATTGACCCTTTGCCAACGCCTTCATAAGCGGTAATTTTTACGTCTTTTTCAGGATGCTGCAGTTTTACTTGGCCGGCAATATACTCAGCAATACATTCTACTGTGGTATCTATTGGTAAAATGTCGCAACGCGATTCGCTAATAGCCATTTCAAAATAACCTTGCGCGGCTGTATATGCAAAACACACGTCATCCTCTTTGGCGATAATATGTTTTAATTCAGAGGCGCTGATTTGATCTTCGCTGGTAGCTAAGTAAATATCTTGCCATTTATCAGCCCACTGTTTTTGTAAACGAGGCATAGAGATACCACCTAAGCTGATCCCTATTTGTGAACGATGGCCATGAATAATGCGCTGGCAATTACCATCATGCTTTTTAAGGCCATGGCTGTAGTGGTAGTAAAAACTTTGGTTGTGCTCGGGCTTTAATACCAGTTCAATTTTTTCAATATTATCAGGAAGCTGTGGCAGTATTGTGGCAACTAAATACTCTGTAACCGACTCAATGGTTATTTCGTCGGTATCTATCAGGCAAAAAGCTTGATGAGGCGCACTCATTGCAAGGTGCTTATTCTCACCAAATGTACAATCTAATGTTTTATGATCAGCAAATTCATTAATGCTACCGTTTATGTTATTTGGAACAGCTAAACGGTGATCAATACACTCATCAATAATGCCTTTTATTTGCTTTTTAACTAAGCCAAAGTCTAAAACCATAGACTCTTCATTTAGTTTGCCATGTAAAGTCAAATCAACAATCCAACTTTCGCCAACTGCACCGCGTTTATTGCATAAGTAAGAAAAATCAATCACAGTGAGTGAGTTAACAAAAAGGGTCATAAATTTCCTTTAAACTGATTAAAAGTCAGCCCTAATTATAATGATTTCTGTTAGTAATTGCGCGGTTTAATCATACTAAAATCAGTTGCATTGACTGATTGGCTATATTTAAACCATTTTTTAACTGCTCCGAGTTGTTTAGCGTACAAGTGTACGCTAAAGTACGGGGCAATTTCTAAGCAAAGATAAAGTGTTATGGAACCTAAAAATAGCTATACAAAAGAAGATTTGATCCTTTGTGGTCAAGGTGAAATGTTTGGTGAAGGAAATTGTCGTTTACCAAGTGACAACATGTTAATGATGGATCGTATCATCTCTATCACCGATGATGGTGGTGAGCACGGTAAAGGCCAAATTATTGCTGAGCTAGATATTGACCCTAGCCTTTGGTTTTTTGACTGCCACTTTAAAGGCGACCCTGTAATGCCGGGTTGTTTAGGCTTAGATGCAATGTGGCAACTGGTTGGGTTTTTCTTAGGCTGGTCTGGTGGCCCTGGTCTTGGCCGCGCATTAGGTGTAGGCGAAGTTAAATTTACTGGCCAAATTCTACCAACGGCAAAAAAAGTAACTTACCGTCTCGATATGAAACGCGTTATTAAACGTAAGTTGTTTATGGGCATGGCTGATGGCACGGTTGAAGTAGACGGCCGCGTTATATACGAAGCAAAAGATTTAAAAGTGGGCTTATTCCAAGACACTAGCGCGTTTTAATTTTAACGCACGCAACAAAAAAGCCTCTAACTAGAGGCTTTTTTGCTTAAATTCGTTGTGAGTTTATGTTTTATACATATTGCGATTTTCTATTGCCTCGCGCCAACCACCAAGCCACTCAGACTTAGGATCAACTTGTTGATAAGGGCAGTGCTCTTTTGAGCGACCAGCTAAACCAGCTTTAAAACCTTGAGAATGAGCTCTTTCTAAACGATCTCTTTTCTGTCTCTTCATCGGTAAAATCCTCACCTTTATATTTATATTTTTGTAGCATTAAATTCATCTACATTTAATAAATAGCCAACAAAAATGTTAAATTCAAACACAAAATACAATTAATTTGTTTGACTTTAACTAAGCTGCTGATGCAATGATAAATTAATTTAAAAATAATTTTATTGATCAACTTTAACCAATTTAACTTTATTAAAATGTTCCGGTACATCGGTTCAAAACACATAAGTGCCATATTTGTGACTAACAATATACCCTTAAGTTCCCAATTAATTTGTAATCAAAAAATGAACGTCAGAGCTATTTTAAAAACATTCCAAATAAAAGCTTGATTAATTAAAACCGATCGGTCTAATATGAAGCATGAACAAAACACCAGCAGTTGCAACTAGGCGTGGCCGCCCACCCAAAATAGCCAGAGACAGTGCCGATACAAAAGCGCTGCTCATTCGTGTGGGCTTAGAAACCTTAACTGAGTTTGGCTTTAGTGCCACCGGGCTCGATACCATATTAAAAAAAGCAAAAGTACCAAAAGGCTCTTTTTATCATTACTTTAAAAGTAAAGAAGCCTATGGTTTGGCTCTTGTTGATGCCTACGACGATTTTTTTATAAATAAACTTAAATTTTACCTAGAGCAATCTGAAGTCCCCGCACTTGAGCGCATTGTTAATTTCACACAAAGCGCAATTGCTGGAATGCAAAAGTATGATTACAAACGCGGGTGCTTGGTGGGTAACTTAAATCAAGAGCTTAATCATTTAAGTGACGACTTTAAAACCCGTTTAATGCAAAGCTACATCGCTTGGCAACAACAATTAAAACGATGTTTAGATTTAGCCCAGCAGCAACAAACTATTAATCCACACATTAATACCGAACAAATGAGTGAATATTTTTGGGTGGGTTGGGAAGGCGCAGTAATGCGAGCTAAACTAACCCAATCAAGTAAGCCACTTACTTTATACACAGAAATGTTTTTACGCGCATTACTCAGTTAATGCATTTTTTATTATTAATTTAAAGACGATCGGTCTAAAAGGAAATCTAATGAGCAATTCTATCAAAGCTATTGTTATAGATAAGCAAGACGACAACTACACTGCAGCTCTAAGCACCATAAACAGTGACGATCTGCCAAACGAAAATGTATTAATTGATGTGCTTTACAGTACCTTAAATTATAAAGATGGTTTAGCCATCACGGGTAAAGGCCCTGTTGTACGTAGCTTTCCTATGGTGCCGGGGATTGATTTAGTGGGTACAGTGACTAGCAGCGACAGTGCTGAATTTAAAAGTGGCGACAACGTTATTTTAAATGGTTTTGGTGTTGGCGAAAAACACTGGGGTGGCTTATCTCAAAAAGCGGCACTGAGCAGTGATTGGTTAATTCCCCTACCCGCTAACTTATCACCTAAACAAGCTATGCAAATTGGTACTGCCGGTTATACGGCAATGCTCAGTGTTATTGCACTAGAAAAGCAAGGCGTTACTCCCGAGTCAGGTGAAATTTTAGTGACCGGTGCTAATGGTGGCGTAGGCAGTTTTGCTATTTATTTACTAAGCCAGCTAGGTTATCAAGTCACCGCTGCAACAGGTCGTATGGAGCAAGCAGACTATTTAAAATCATTAGGAGCAACTAATGTAATTGATAGAAATGAGTTTTCTAACCCTGGTAAACCTTTGCAAAAAGAACGCTTTGCTGCAGCTATTGATTCTGTGGGTAGCCATACACTTGCAAATATTTGTGCATCACTTAAATATGGGGGGGTTGTTACTGCTTGCGGGCTTGCTCAAGGTATGGACTTACCGGCCTCGGTTGCACCATTTATTTTACGTGGGGTTTCATTAATGGGTATTGATAGCGTTATGCGCCCTAAAGCGGATCGTGTTGAAGCTTGGGATCGTTTAGCTTCATTAGTTAATGCCGATTACTTGGATAAAATTTCAACTGAAATAAATCTTGATCAAGTCATTGAAAGCGCCGAGCAACTAATGCAAGGCCAAATTCGTGGTCGTGTAGTGGTTAATTGTCAAAGTTAAGCATTTTTGCTACTAAACTCTCGTTATTAAATTTATAATGTTCGCTGATTTTTTAATAACGAGAGAACACCTATGAGCAACCAAGAACTTTTCAGTAATAACCCACTGCAAGGCGTTAAATTAGAGCAAGTGGTTGAAGAACTGGTTGAGCAATATGGGTGGGAACTCCTGCATGCCTACTTACAACTTAACTGCTTTAAAAATAATCCAGACATTAAATCTGCAGTTAAATTTTTGCGTAAAACAGAGTGGGCACAACAAAAAGTAGATAATTTCTATTTGTACCGCCTTAAAAACTTACCTCGCCCAGATGACGTACAATACGAACTGCCTCCACGCGACCGCATTATTCCTGAAGGCGATAAACCAGGTGAGCCTTGCGAGTTAAGCTTTTCTGATGCAAAACGTATTCAAGAAAAAAAAGCAGCAAAACAACGTGCGCGTACCCGTAAGCAACGTTCAAATTCAAGTAACCCGTGGGGTAACTAATACGTATTTTAGGCAAGAGTTAACATTAAACGTTAACTCTTGCGTTACTGTGAACTGTAGTCATTAATAACCGCGGTATTTCCAAAAGTCGTCTTCAGTTTTAGTTTTTTCATTAATAAGATTAAATGTTTTATCCGCAATCACTTTCCCTGCTAAAGATAGGGTCATACGCCAGTCACCTATTTTATCCTCAATAGGCTCCCATACCGTATCGCCTAAATAAAACGACCAGTCGTTATCTTTAACATATACAGTGCCCTCAAAAGGCAGCATCACTTCGCCATTGGTATCTATAATACCTGGGTGATAAATACAATAATGTAGCTTTTCGCCTTTGGCTTTTTTGATATTTACTATTAGGCCAAATTCCACATCAATACACGCGGTTACCTTTGTGGTGAATTGCGTGATTTGTGGTAATGATTTACTGGCTTTGTCCCAGTGGGTATATATACCGTAACTTTCTAATGTAATTTGTGGTTTAGATTTTGCCATTGAACTTTCTATTTTTGTACTTTCAATTTTTAAACCACCAGCTTAAGCGAGCGGTTTATTAATTAAGTAGTTGCTTTGGATTTTTAGGGTAATATTTGCTTGGTTGTTGTTCACATAAACCAAACTCACGAGTGTTTTTATACGGTAACTTCATAAAGCCAGCCACCCCCACGTCGGTAATATTTACCGCGTATTGCATAAGCTTATTTAGTAAACGTTTAAATTCTACTTCTTTGCTGGCATCGAGTAATCGATAGTAATGATGAATTTTCATCCTATCTGGCAGCGCTTCAAAAATAATACAACCCGTATGATGTATCTGGTTTAGCTCAAATACACATTTAATCACTTTTTTAGGCAGTTGCAATTGTTCATCGGGATCTTTACCATCTTCAAAATATGAATGCGGACGGGTTACCTCGCTGGCTTTTACATTAACCACTTCATAATCAAGCTCTGGTAATTGATTAAATTTAAACGCGCCGGTGCCATCACGTTCTAACTGAATTGTTTTGCGGGCATCAAATAAACAACACTTAAATAAGCCTTTTTGGCTAATAGCCTGGGCTAACATTACTGTGTTGTTTACTGCATCGGTGAATGCGGTTGCGAGGGTCTCGTCATGCATAATGAGTGACGATTCAACATACAAAGATTCATCTTTCCAATGAAAGCTGAGCCCTCCTACTACAGGATATTTAGCTAAGCGGCTAATAGAGGCTAAAAACGCTTTTTCGGTATCCCCAGTATCAAATAAAAACTCTTTATAATACCTATCAAGCTGAGCATCGTTTACATCGAGTAATTGCTGTTTATGGTCGGCTTGGCGTAAAAACTGTTTTCGGGAACTATATACAACGGTTTCGGGCTCAGGATCTTGGCTAAACCAAAAAGGAATGCGTGCTTTAGTGTCTTGCTTTGGTAGCTCTGGTAAAAATGCTTTTGCCATGGTTTCTATGTTACGCATAAAATAGTCACCTGCTTTGTCTCTTACTAACCGTTCTTTTGAAAGCATGCCATCAATAACGTTTGCCAGCTCCTTAGGTAACATTAAACTACTGGCCGGAATAGCCTGAGCGCCAAATCGACAAGACTGAGCCGATGCAAGTGCATACAAAGTTGATGCAACCCCCTGCTCATCAAAACGAGGGGATGACTTTTCACCCGACATTTGCGCATCACCAATAAAATACACATCACCCATACGGGCATTGGTAGTACTTAAGTCACCCGACATTAAATCCATAAAATTACTGGCAATTGGGTTTCCTTGTTCATCTACTTGGGCATAAACAGAGCTTCCCCAGTCAACCAATGAAAGCTGCTTTTCATTTTCATCCCACACCAAGTTAGAGGGTTTAATGTCACCATGTACAATAGGCTGCGGGCTTAAACCATTTTTATGACGACGTAAATCAAGCAACACATTTCTTAATTTAACCGCTAAGCTCATTATTTTGGCGGCCGGTAAGCGCCCTTGCTTTAGTGATACTTTTTCAAGGTCTTCACCAATGGCGCGCGCCATCATCAAAATACCTTGTTTTTTTATTCGCTCAAAGCCATAAAATGTTGGCACTAAGGGATTTTTGATTTGCGAAAGCATATACGCTTCATCTTCAAGACGATCACGTACACTTTGCGCGAGCGTAATTCTAGAAAACTTAAACACCCAAGGCAGGCCATGTTCATCATCCCCTGCAAATACAAACCCAAATGCCCCTGAGCCAATCATTTCTACCTTTTTATACCCAAGCAAAGTGAGCTGTTTAATACAAATATTAAGCCACTGACGATGTTTTTTTGCATCACGGTGTGACAGCAAATAAACAGACTGTTCTTCGTTAATATAAAAGTTACGAATTTCTTTTGCTTTCAATGCAGATTCTCTAGGTTGGTGGTTAAAAGCTGCGTAATGCCTTTATATTTGATAGTAACGCGGCCGTTATTTTTATTAAACCTTTAAGGTCACTATTAAATTACAAAACTTAGTATATTATTTACTAATGATTTTGACGTATATCGCTGTTATTTGCTATTTCGCCGTATCCTACTTAACCACAGCATCGTAAATAGGGTAAAACACACCTTTATATTATTCTTAGGTTAAAAAAATGAAACGTATTATAAAAGCCTCTTCAATCGCGCTTGCTCTGAGTATGTGCATGAATGCCCAAGCCGCAGACTTTAATTTTTCTTCAAAAGTGAACAGCGATGCAAATACGCTGGTTGTATTTTATAGCCAAGATGGAAATAACAGCCAATTTAAAGCGCTCGACAAGCAGTTCGATGGCCAATTGCAACGCGTTATTGATATAGAAAATTTTACCGGCGATTACGCTAAAGTGGCACAACTTGTTGCGCCAAGTAAAAGTAACTACAGCCGCGTTTTAGTCGTAGGTACTGGTAAAACTAGCGAGTTTGATAAAGCAAAAGCAGCTAAGTTAGGCGGTAATATTCACGCTCAACTAGTTAAAGCCAAAGTAGGCACTGCCAGCGTTGTATTTGAAGATGTAACCGGTGTAAGTGACAATGCATTACTTGCTGCTAACTTTGCCCATGGTGCAAACTTACGCGATCATCGTTTTGAAAACTATAAAAAAGAACCAAACACTGAAACAGTTAGCTATACATTTGATGTTGATAACACTAAGCAAACTCGCAAGCTTTACACCCAATTAGAAAGTATTCAAGCCGGTGTGTTTTTAGCCCGCGATTTAACATCTGAAGTCGCTACCGAAATGACACCTGTTGACTTTGCTAATGCGGCAAAAGAATTAGCATCTTTGGGCGTAACCATCAAAGTATTGGAGCCTAAAGAAATAAAAGAACTGGGTATGGGTGCATTAGAAGCTGTTGGTCGAGGTAGCCAGCAAGGTGCCCGTTTAGTGGTTGCCCATTATAAAGGGTCTGACGATGCCCCTATTGCCCTTGTTGGTAAAGGCATTACGTTTGACTCAGGTGGTTACAGCATTAAAACCGGTGCATCTATTGCACGTATGAAGTCAGACATGGCCGGTGCTGCTGCAGTGCTTGGTACAGTTAAAGCAATGGCGTTAGCTAAAGCAGATAAAAACGTAGTAGCTGTTATGGGCATGGCAGCTAATATGGTATCGCAGTTCGCTGTAGCTCCAGGTGATGTTGTTCGCACCGCTGAGGGCTTAAGTGTTGAAATTTTAAATACCGACGCCGAAGGACGCTTAGTATTAAGTGATGCTATGTGGTATGCACGTGAGCACTACAAACCAGAAATTATGATTGATGTTGCAACACTCACCGGTTCAAAAATCCGTGCTGTAGGCAATGAATACGCGGCAGTGTTCTCAGATGACGATACGCTAGTATCTCAACTAACGGTAGCCGGTAAACAAGTAAACGAAAACCTATGGCGCCTACCTTTAGGGTATAAAGATATGTTGGAGTCTGACATAGCTGATTTAACAAATGTGGGTTCAGGTGGCCCAGGTGCAACCACTGCTGCCACTTTCTTAGAGCATTTTGCTGGCGATACCCGTTGGGTGCATATCGATATTGCAGGTAATGCCTTAGTGAAAAAAGGTAAAGATGAACTTTCATCAGGGGGAACGGGGTTTGGTGTTCGCTTATTAAGCGAATGGTTATTAGCTAACTAATTGTTTATTAATACTAATAAAAGCGCCAAAGTAGGTTTACTACTTTGGCGCTTTTTGTACGAAAACAGTTTTATAGAGCTCAATACATCACTATTAATAAATCCTTAAAAGTGTGTTTATTATTTGATTTTGTTTGATTTATAGTCAAAGATAGAAGGAACAATTAGTAACGAGGTCAAAGGAATGAAAATAACCTACCTGCTCTACAGCATTTTTTATTTAAGCATTTGTTTTCTTTTCTATTTTGAACAGCTCTCCACCATTACTGCAGCAATTATAGTGCTGTTATCTGCAATTTTTTATATAAAACCAGCAAAATCTGAATCAGCAAATAACAATTCGTCACTAGGTGCCGTGCAGTCGTTCAATAACAAAATTGCACAAAACATTACCAAAGCCACCTCAAAAAATGCCATAGGCGCAGCTGAAGTGTCATTTTATGTTGATAGCTTATCTAAAGAAATAGACGCTTGTTATAACGAGAGTGAAACTGTCGGGCGTGCCACACACGAGCTTTCACAAAATAGTACTGAACTCAGTGACAGCATGACCACTATTAATCAAGCAATGGTACAAACAGCGCAAGCCTCAAGCTCTGCCGATAGCCGCTTACAAACGGCCACCAGCCAAATTGATTCGTTATCAGGCTCTATAGATAAAGTGGCCCAGCAATTAGATTTATTATTAAAAAGTGCCAGTGATATACAAAGCATTACCCAAGTTATTCAAAACATTGCAGAGCAAACCAATCTACTTGCTTTAAATGCAGCCATAGAGGCCGCTCGTGCAGGTGAGCAAGGTCGTGGTTTTGCGGTTGTTGCCGACGAAGTGCGTAACCTTGCAAATAAAACCAATGAAGCAACCAAACAAATTGCTGACATGCTCACAGACATTAACGCCAACAGTATAAAAACCAATGAAGATATGAAGCAGGTTTCACAGCAAAGTATTTCTGTAAAATCAGAGCTTGAAAACGTGACTCAATCCTTTTTAACAATTAACCAAGATATCGGTGCCTCATCTACCGCGCTTGATAGTATGCATCAGTCTGTTTCTGCATTTCAGCATGCAACCACACAAATAAATAGCTCAGTCACTAGCATCAGTAGTTTATTGGGCGAAGTTACTAAAAAAGGCAGTACAATTTCTCAGCAAGCGTCTTCTTTATCGCTGGGATCAGAATCAATATTTAGAGAGCTTGAAAACATAGAGTATGACGCATTCTTTAAACCAATCCTGATATCGGCTAAACACGCCAGTAAAGCAATTGGCGAATGTTTTGAGGGTTGGATCCAAAGCGGAAAAATAACCCAGCAACAACTTTTTTCGCAAAACTATAAACCCATCGAGAATACTAATCCAACCAAGTACACAACCGATTACGATAAACTTACAGATCAATCACTGCCGGCTATTCAAGAACCAATTCTGGAAAATAAAGACATAATTTTTGCAGGAGCCGTTGATACTAAGGGCTACTTTCCTACTCATAACAAACGCTATAGCCAAGCCCTAACCGGTAACTTTGAAAAAGATTTAGTAAACAACCGTACAAAACGTATTTTTAATGACCCGACAGGAATTCGCTGTGGTAGCCACACCGAAAGCTTTTTATTACAAACCTATAAACGTGATACCGGTGAAATACTGCATGACCTCTCGGTGCCAATTTATGTAAACGGTAAACATTGGGGCGGGTTTAGAATTGGGTTTACAAGTACAAATCATTAATTAATGTAAAAAGGGAGACACATGGTCTCCCTTTTTATAGATGATGTGTTTATTTTTTAGAAAACAGCATACGTTTAAAGGTATTATCAGCCAAAATGTAATGATGAAATAATGCAGCCGCCGCATGTAAGCCTATTACGTAATAACCCACTTCGCCCGCTGTTTCGTGTATTTCTTTAATGGTTTTAGCCAGCTCTTTGTTTTCACTTGCCAATGGAGGCAACTCTAAACCAAAAAATGGCACAGGTTTACCTGCCATACTTAATATTAACCAACCCGCAATTGGCATAGCAAACATAAACACATACAGCGCAAGGTGTACAAATTTAGCTAACTTATCTTGCCACTTTGCAGGCTCAGGGTGTATAGCTGGTACCGAGCCGCCCACTACACGCGCAACTACCCTCACGCTGACTAAAGCTAAAACCGATAAACCCAACATAAAATGCCACATTTTAAAAGCATCACGGGTTTCAGTGCCTTTATCAAATAATTCACGTAGCTCTATACTGCCGTAAACAGTGACAATTAAAATAAACATAAGCCAGTGCAAGGCTATAGAGAGTGTATTGTAATGAGTCGTTGTGTTTTTAAAATTCATAATACCTCTTTTAGTGAAGAAACGCATTGAGTAAAGTGCTCACTTTATGTGTTATGACTACATGTTTACACGTTAACCTTTACTCACTCACACTTTAATGATCTGAAACATGAAATTAGTTATTAACTCAGATGAATGGTTTAAAGGTTTTAATTACAATAACTGTGCAAACTTAAAATAAACTTAAATAATAGGCATAAAAAAACGGCAACCTTTAGTTACCGTTTTAAACAATTAACGTGTTTTAAAAATAACAAACAGCAGCAAATGAAAGAGTATCGAGAACGACGAGTGATTTAGACTAGCCAAAGCTTGAAGAATTAGCTCTTATGATGTCTAAAGTCAAGATTTGCCCCTTTGGTTCTTAAAATATGCAGACGACCACAGTGATGTTTGTGTAAAATGGGCGAAGCCCATACACAAACGGAGCGACGCAGTTTTTGTCGTGTGCATACACTTGTTAAGCTTTGCTGAATACAACATTAGTTTCAAATTTAAATAGCTCGTTTTTTGCCACACCTTCATTTTCGAATTCAACATAAATTTCGCCAACTACACAAAAGCTAGCATCTTCATTTTTGAAAATTTCTAACTTTTTAACGTCACACCAATTATGAGCAGTACCAACATATATTGAACCTTCTGCATCAGGATATGACTCGTGGTTCAAATTCAGGCCATCTAAGTCATCTGGCGATGAGATACCCAACTTATACCAGTCCAATATTATTTCGGTTTTCACTGGTTGTTCTTCGTAATCTAAGCCTGAATCAAAAGGCTCTAAAGGAATACTTATACGATGAAACTGCGTATTTTCTAAGCCAATATTTTCGTTTTCGAACCAGTACGTCTCAATGCTTCCTTTAAGCGCCTTCGTTTTACTCTGTAGTTGAATATTGTCCATAACTCTCCGAGAAGCTTAACGCCCGCAACATCGAACAATTTGGAGCTCAGCGGAGAATTGTTCCGCGTGCTTGCGTTTGTTAGGCATAGATTGCCAACCTTTCTTCAAGCGCTTTATCATCAATACTCATAAGCTCTTGTTTCGTAATTATGCAAACCAGGTCTTTTCCCTTTCGACCTTCAGACTCTGCAGTAAGTCTATTTATTAATCGATTGTACTTTTCTTCATTATAAGCCTCTGAATCAATAACAATGAGGAGAAGTGTATTAGGCAGCCTGTTTGTCACCTGGGAATATACACTCTTTGCATAAATATTTTTTAAATATACTTCTCGAAGCCAGCCGAAATTAAACCCCTTTCTTATATATTTAACTTCAACTATATAGTCTTTAGTTAACAGGGCCTTACCACGAAGCAATATATCCAATTCAACGTTCGCTACCATTTTGTTGTGACTAACGTCGAATTTATTACCATACACCTTTGATAACTTGCAGTAGACAAGCTCTTCCACTTTTGAGTATTGCGATCTAAATGAATTAACAATGTAGGACTCAGAACTTCCAGATTCTGCAACCTGAAAACTCTCATATTCTGATGTTTCTTTTTCTTCTATTTCATCTTTGGTTGCATCGCGAAGTGACTGCTTTTTTATTTCGACATCGAGCCTTGTTTGCTCATCAAGATGAAGCTGGTTTTTCCTCCAGTTTTTCAAGCCAAGGAAGATAAATATCATCCCCACAATAGAACCGATTGAGGAGAACCATGGAATAAAGCTAACGATAAACGAAACGGCATACTGCCTTTTAATTACTACCGTCTTGGCCACATCTGATAGTGCGTTTATCTCTGACTCTGGTCGGAATAGATCGAAAGGCTCCTTTAGAAACAACCAAGGAGCCAAAATAGATAGGGTTATCAACACTACACCTAGAGATACTATAAATTTATATAGATCTCCAAATTCAAACTTCATCTTCGCTCCTTCTGAGGCCTAACGCTTTGCTAAGCGGCAATAAAATTGTTGGCTAAAATAGCGAGGAACGAGCAAAAGCCAACTGTTTTTTGTCCGTTTAAGCAACTTGTTATAGCTACCAACCTGTAAACTCTAAAATGTTTTCCAACCTAACTAACTCGAAACGATTGAATCCTGTTTTAGTTTCCCAAAACCTTTTTCTTTCATGCTCGGAGCCAGCACCTTCCCACTCAACAATTAAAAGTTCTTTTTCATCTTTTCTTAGTTTTATTCTATTATTCAAATGTTCATCGTAACCCGAGTAACCAAACAAAATAATTTGAGATGATTCTTCAAATGCTTTTTCAAGCCTACGCCAGTACGCACTCAAGATATGGGATGATCCTATAATTAATGGCTTATGTTCGACATGAGTTAAAACTATATGGCATTTATCTTCTGGATCTAAGAAGTCTCTGCCGGCATACATAACTTTACTATTTTCAACAAATAACGGTGAACCATGTAAATGCATATACCAACCATGCCTATTTACATTGTGTCTGTCTAAGTGCTCTTCATCAAAACCTGAACTCCAAAAACCATCAATTAATGCTCCGTTGTAACCATTGAGGATTTTCTCAGTAATAAATGCATCATATAGCAAATTATCATAATTTAATGTGACAACATGAGTTTTTGTATTTTTAACAAATTCAGATAATGGTTCAACAAATGTTTTAGGTAAACTCTGCCCAGAACGTTGATAATGTAGAGCAACCTCATGGATATATTTTCTAAATGTAGAAGGTAATTCTTTCGCGGGTTCAGAAATCCATGAAGCACCGCTAACTTCAAAATTACTCAAAAACTCAGTTGCAACAATTGCCACTTGTAATTTATCTAATTGGTCTTCTGAACTTGGAGGTAATTCATCAGTGGTTCCTTCTATCGCACTAAGAATTAAATCTTTGTGCTCATTACTTAAATGTTCCGTATTGTTCCAGACGCTTTCAAGTCCATTTTGTAAAGAAAAGAAATCAGGATCAAGCGCGAGGCCAATGCCATTACCTGTAATTAAGATTGAACGTGCCACATATCCCTCCGTAGCTATAACAGCTTATTGAACACCACTTTGGGGGGTTATAAAACCCCAAAACGGCGTATATTACATGGCTCGATAATTCCACTAAATAATTTCAATGTAAACAAGTTATTATGCAAGTTATAAAATTATCGTTGTTAAAATACACCAAAACGACTTTTAATAATGTTATTTGACAAACACCACGCACTGTTTATATATACAGTATCTTTTTAAAATTGAATATCGTTTATGAAATCTCTGTTTCTAACCATGATTAAATTATGATGGTGCGATTTAAAACAAAAAAGCACAGCTCAAAGAGCTGTGCTTTCAATAATTAAATTAGATCTAACAAAGTTATAAACGTATGCCGCCGTCTATCTCTACTACTCGACCAGTAAAAAAGTCGTTTTCGATAATATACTGAGCAGTATGGGCTATTTCAGCGGTTTCACCTAAGCGCCCTACTGGTGTTACAGCCAGCATGCGCTGTTTGGCTTCTGGCTTCATTACATCTGTCATCGCGGTGCTAATAACACCTGGGGCAATTGCGCCAACGCGGATACCAAAACGGCCAAGCTCTTTAGCCCATGTAGTGGTTAATGCCACAACACCCGCTTTTGAGGCAGCGTAATTTGTTTGGCCAATATTACCCGCACGCGCTACGCTCGACATGTTTACAATTACGCCGCCTTTGCCTGATTCAATCATGTGGCTTGCAGCTTCGCGCCCTGCTAAAAATACACCTGTTAAGTTAACGTCAATTACTGATTGAAATTGATCAAGCGACATTTTTTTAACCACTTTGCCGTCTTTGGCTTTTATAAACATGCCATCGCGTAAAATGCCGGCGTTATTAATTAATACCCCAATATGACCAAAATCACTGTTAATGGTATTAAATACGTCTTCAACTTCGCTCTCAATGGTTACATTAGCGCTGTAGCCTTTTATAGTACCCGTTACGCCTGCTAATGCAGATAGTTGCACGGTTGCTTCATTTAATTGGGCTTGCGCCATATCAATTAAGGCAATATTAGCGCCCATTAAGGCAAACTTTTGCGCCATTGCAAAACCTAAGCCTTGTGCGCCACCGGTAATAACGACGGTATTATTTTTTATTTCCACGATACTTTCCTACTTCGAAAACAATTTAAAAATGGCACTAAAATCATCACTGCCTGCACCTTGGTGCTGCATCATAGTGTATAAATTTTTAGCCATTGAGCCCATTGGCGTCAGTGAATTACTCTGCTGAGCCGCTTCCATAGCAAGGCCTAAGTCTTTAGCCATTAAATCGACCATAAAGCCAGGTTTATAGTTGTTACTAGCTGGTGCGGTTTCCATAACACCTGGGCAGGGGTTATAAAGTTCTAACGTCCAGTTACGACCCGAGCTTGCGCTCATTATATCGCTGAGTACTTTTGCGTCGAGGCCGTTATTAATGCCCATTTGAATGGCTTCACTGGTGCCTGCCATTAAAATACTCAACAGCATATTGTTACATATTTTAGCTACTTGCCCTGCGCCAATATCACCGGCATGGAAAATGTTTTTACCCATATCGACTAATACAGAATTGGCTTTATCGAATGCAGCTTGCTCACCACCAACGATAAACGTAAGCGTACCCGCTGTTGCCCCTGCCACACCACCCGATACTGGGGCATCAACAAACGCAATACCTTGCTCACTTAGGGCATGGCCAACGTCACGAGCCGATTGTGCATCTATGGTTGAACAATCAATCACTAAGGTACTTTTACTCAGTACTTTAATTAAACCCGATTGCTCGTCTGTGCCTAAATAAAGTGATTTAACATGTTTGCTTGCCGGTAGCATGCTAATTAACACATCAGCCTCGTGCGCACAGTCACTGGCGCTTTGCGCCGCACAAGCCCCATGATTCACAAGCTCTTTAACGGCCTCTGCACTTAAGTCAAACACGCGCACACTGTGGCCTGCTTTAACTAAGTTTGCTGCCATTGGGCCGCCCATGTTTCCTAAACCAATAAATCCTATATTAAGTTTACTCATCGCTTTACCCTTTTAAATTAAGTTGAGAAAAGTACGCTTCTAGCGGATGTTGCTCGCCAAAGCGGTTTGCAAAAAAGCTCTCTACTACTTCTTTTGGTACATCAGCTAACGATTTAAACTGCCACTGTGGCGCACCATCTTTATCGATTAGTAAGGCACGTACACCTTCTTGAAAATCGCCCACTTCACCGGCACGAACCGACATGCCCAATTCCATTTTAAAACACTCTGCCAACGTTTTACCTTTGCTGTGTTTGAGCTGCTCACTCACTAAGGCACAACTTAATGGACAACCATGCGCCAACGATTTTTGTGCACGTTGTAGCCATTTGTCATCTGTGGTTAGGTTTAAAATGTAATCTACCTGCTGCTGAAGCGTCTCAAACTCACCAAGCTTTTGAATCAAGCTTAAGTTTGCTTTTAAATTGCCTTTGGGCATACGGCTAGAGTTGTTATCTAACTCAATAAGCAAGTTACTTAGCTTGTCGTGGTTTAAGCTTGCTGTTTTACCCCATTTTGTATTGAGTAATGCTTCAACAAGCTCTGGGTACTTATCGGCATTAACAAAGTGATCTGCAAGCGATACAAGCTTGGCATCTTCACAATTAATTGAAGCCGATGTTAATCCTAAAAACAAACCAACATGGGCGGGCATTTTATGTAAAAAATAACTGCCGCCTACATCTGGGTATAAACCAATAGTTTGCTCAGGCATAGCAATGCGTGATGTTTCGGTAACCACACGGTGGCTAGCACCGGCCATTAAACCTAAACCGCCGCCCATTACAATCCCGTTACCCCACACTAAAATGGGTTTGTTGTAACAATGAATAAGGTAATCGAGCTGATACTCTTGAGTAAAAAATTCTTCAACCAGTGAGCTCGGTTTTCCCTCACTCATTGCTTTGTGTAAGCTCACTACATCGCCACCGGCACAAAATGCTTTTTCACCAGTGCCTTTAAGAACCACTAATGCAATGTTATCGTCTTTGTCCCATTGCTGTAGTTGCGGCTCGAGTAAGCTGATCATTTCAAAATTAAGGGCATTTAACGATTTAGGCGCATTTAAGGTTGCAAAACCAATGAGTCGGCCATTGTCTGTGGTTGCTGTTTCAAATACCACGGCAGCATCAGCTGAATTTAAACGAGTAAGTTCTGTCATTAGCCATTCACCCAAATAGCTTTACGTTTTTCTAAAAAGGCGTTCACGCCCTCTTGCTGATCTTCGGTATCAAATAAACCAACAAACAGCTCACGCTCCAGTGGCAATGTATTCGCCATTGGTTGATGACGCCCTTTTTGAATCAAGGTTTTACATGCAGCAACCGACGATGGACTTTGCTCTGCTACTTGGTTTGCCAGTTTTAATGCTGCGGCAAAGCTTTGACCTTGTGCAACCACTTCTTCCACTAAGCCAATTTGTAGGGCTTTATCGGCTTTTAAGCGCTCACCGCATAAAATCATGCGTTTTGCCCAGCCCTCGCCAACAAGCCATGCTAAGTTTTGCGTTCCACCAGCACACGGTAATAAACCCACTTTTGCTTCAGGTAACGCCATTTGTGCTTGCTCTTCTGCAATACGAATATCACAAGCAAGCGCTACTTCAAGGCCGCCCCCCATTGCATAGCCATTAATGGCTGCAACCGACACACCTCTAAAATTAGTTAGCGCTTCAAACGCTTCACCAAATACACGTGACATATCTGCAGCTACACCTTTATCGCCACTGGCAAATACATTTAGGTCGGCACCGGCGCTAAAGAACTTCTCGCCTTCACCAGTCAGTACTAACGCATAAATATTTTTATTGGTATTTAATTGGTTAACCGTGTCTTTAAGCGCCACTAAGGTATCTTTCGTCCAGGTATTCGCTGGCGGATTCGACATGGTTAAAATAGCTACATGGCCTTCAATAGTTAACTCAATGCTAGGATTTGACATACTAATCTCCTTATAAAACTTCGCTGGCTGATTCGGCTAAAATACGACGCGCAATAATCACACGCATAATTTCGTTAGTGCCCTCAAGAATTTGATGAACACGTACATCTCTAACATGGCGCTCAAGCGGGTATTCTTTTATGTAACCGTAGCCACCATGAATTTGCAGCGCGTCATTACAAACAGTAAAACCTACATCGGTTGCAAAGCGTTTAGCCATAGCACAATAAGTGGTTTTTTCACTGTCGTTAGTATCGAGTTTAAAGGCAGCTAAGCGCACCATTTGGCGTGCTGCTACAAGCTCGGTATTCATATCGGCAATTTTAAACTGTAGCGCTTGAAACGCAGCTAATGGCTTGCCAAATTGAGTTCGCTCTTTTAAATACTCACGGGCCGTATTAAGCGCCGCTTGGGCTGTACCAATAGAACAAGTGGCAATATTAATACGGCCGCCGTCTAAACCTTGCATTGCAAATTTAAAGCCTTCACCTTCTTGGCCTAATAAGTTTGCTGCTGGAATACGCACATCTTCAAAGCTAATTAAACGTGTAGGCTGTGCATTCCACCCCATTTTTTCTTCTGCTTTTCCGTATTCAATACCTTTGGCATCTGCTGGTACAACAAACGCTGAGATGCCACTTGGGCCGTCGGCTCCCGTACGTGCCATTACCACTAATATTTCGGTTTCACCGGCGCCTGAAATAAACATTTTTGAGCCGTTAATAACATACTCATCACCGTCACGAACTGCTTTAGTTTTTAATGACGCAGCATCAGAACCCGAGCCTGGCTCAGTTAAACAGTACGATGCAAGTAATTCACCCATTACCAATTGCTCAACGTATTTGTCTTTTACTGCATCGGTACCAAAGCTTGCGATCATCCAGGTTGCCATATTATGAATAGTTAACATGGCCGTTGTTGCCGTACAGCCCATCGCCAGCTGTTCAAAAATAATGCTTGAATCTAAGCGAGATAAACCTAAGCCACCGGCTTCTTCTGGGGTGTATAAACCACAAAAACCTAGCTCACCAGCGGCTTTTATTGTGTCTTTAGGAAAAATATGTTCGCGATCCCATTTAGCAGCGTGTGGTGCTAGTTCAGACTCTGCGAATTGGCGAGCGGTTTGCGCAAAGGCTTGTTGATCTTCAGATAAGTTAAAGTCCATGGTAGACCTCTTTAAGTGTGTTTTGTTTGTTGTCAGAGCATCCCATAACGGGAGTAATTAGTGAGGAGCGACAACACTGTGTGTTGTGCCCCTCTTTTTTATTAATTATTCAGTGCAATATTATTTAAGATTAATACTCATGTTTGGACCTGAGGCAATGTCATCCTCAAACCAACGAGAAGTAATAGTTTTAGTTTCTGTATAAAAACGGATACCTTGCTTACCGTATGTATGCGTATCGCCATAAAATGAGCCTTTCCAGCCAGTAAACGAGAAAAATGGCAGTGGCACAGGAATAGGTACATTAATACCGACTTGACCCACTTCAATTTCGTGTTGGAACTTACGTGCAGCTGCACCACTTGATGTAAATAATGAGGTACCGTTACCGTAAGGGCTTTCGTTAATAAGGGCGATGGCTTCCTCAAGCGTATCTACGAACATACACGCCAGTACTGGGCCAAAAATCTCTTCTTTGTACAAGTTCATCTCTTTGGTTACATCAGTAAATAACGTTGGGCCTACCCAGTTACCTTGCTCAAACCCTTCAACAATAAAATCAGAGCCATCAATTAAACAGGTTGCGCCTTGTGCTTTACCATCGGCAATCAATGATAAAATACGCGCTTTTGCAGCTGGTGATGTTTGCGGGCCATATGCAGCGTCTGCATCATCCCATACACCTGGGCGTACACCTTCAAAGCCAGCTTTAATTTCATCAACCCAGTCTTTTGCTTGGCCAACAAATACCGCCACTGAAATACCCATACAACGCTGACCTGCCGCACCGACAGAGGCACCCACAAGGTTATTAACAACATGCGATTTGCTTGCATCAGGCATAATTACCATGTGGTTTTTAGCGCCCACACAGGCTTGCACACGTTTTAGATGTTGTGTGCCTTTAGAATAAATGTATGCACCTACGCCACATGAACCTACAAATGAAATAGCGCGAACGGCTTTGTCTTCTAATAAACGGTCTACTTGTGGTTTAGTACCATGCACAACTTGTAAAACACCCTTTGGCGCACCGGCTTCAATAAATAGCTCAGCTAAACGCATTGGCGTAAGTGGGTCTTGCTCAGAGGGTTTTAAAATAAAGGTGTTACCGCACACAATTGCCAGTGGGAACATCCAAAGTGGGATCATGGCCGGAAAATTAAATGGGGTAATACCTGCACATACACCCAGTGGCTGCATATATGAATAGGTATCGATTTTACGCGCTACGTTTTCCATCGTCTCGCCCATCATTAATGATGGCGCATTAGCAGCTTGCTCGACTACTTCAATACCACGCCACACATCGCCTTTTGCATCTTCAAATGTTTTACCTAGCTCATGACAAATAATAGTGGCTAATTCATCATGGTTTTCTTTTAATAGCGCTGCGTATTTCATCATAATGCGCGCACGTTCTGTAATTGGTACGTCTTTCCACGTTTTAAACGTTTCGCTGGCAGAGGCAATAGCCGCGTCCATTTCAACGTCTGTAGCACAAGGTACTTGCGCTAACACTTCTTGATTAGCAGGATTTACAACATCAATTAATTCATTTGAAGTTGATTGAATAAATTCGCCGTTAATGAGTAAGGGTACTTGGTGCATAATTAAAATCCTATTGATTAAATTGGGTACCGCAGCGTTTTTGTTATAGTTGCTGCGGCTTTATAATTAGTTAAAGTGCTTCTACGGCCATGGCAACGGCTTCACCGCCACCAATACATAAAGAGGCTACGCCCTTTTTAAGACCCCGGTTTTTAAGTGCATGGATAAGTGTTACTAAAATACGCGCACCGCTGGCACCAATAGGATGACCCAAAGCACATGCACCACCATTCACGTTTACTTTGCTTTCATCAAGCTTTAACTCGTTAATAGCTAGCATGGTAACCATGGCAAACGCTTCGTTAATTTCCCATAGGTCAACATCTGCGGTTGTCCACCCTGCTTTTTCAAGCACACTGTTCATTGCACCAACAGGCGCTACGGTAAATTCACTGGGTTTTTGAGAATGCGTGCTGTGAGCCACAATTTTGCACAGTGGCGTTAAACCCTCTGCTTTTGCTTTTGATTCGCTCATTAAAATCAGTGCTGCGCCACCATCTGAAATAGACGATGAGTTTGCCGCAGTAATGGTGCCGTCTTTTTTAAATGCAGCTCTTAAGCTTGGAATTTTTTCAGGTCGTGCGTTGCCAGGTTGCTCATCGATTGAAACGGTGATGTCACCCTTACGCGTTTTTATAGTGTGCGGAGTAATCTCGTTCTCAAAGCTACCATTTTCAATTGCAGCTTTTGCTTTAGTCAGTGAGCTTAATGCAAAATTATCCATTTGCTCACGGCCAATGCCATATTCATCAGCCGTGTCTTGAGCAAAACAACCCATTGCTTTATTGTCGTAAGCATCTTCAAGGCCATCGCTCATCATATGATCTTTTATTTCACCATGTCCCATACGCATACCGCCACGGGCTTTAGGAATAAAGTAAGGCGCATTGGTCATGCTTTCCATACCACCAGCGATTGCTGATTCAATAGAACCCGCCTTAATTAAATCATTCGCTAACATGGCCGCTTTTAAACCCGAGCCACATACTTTATTAATAGTGGTAGCGCCTGTGCTCAGTGAAAGCCCTGCTTTAAGCATAGCCTGACGTGCAGGTGCTTGGCCTAAGCCAGCTGGTAATACACAGCCCATAATCACTTCATCAATTGCATCATTGCTTAAACCCGTTTGAGCAAGTGCACCTGCAATAGCTGTAGCACCTAGTTCGGTAGACTGCGCATCACTTAGTGCGCCCATAAATCCACCCATTGGGGTGCGTTTTGCTGCTACAATTACAACGCTTTCAAAAGACATAAAAAGGCTCCATTTTCAATTACCGCAAACATGTTTTATTATGTTTAGCTTAATGTTTAAACTAATCTGATAAACACGAGCATACATAAAATTTACGTTTACGCCAACGTAAATCTAAAATCAACTTTCTAATTAGTGTAAAAACTGTAAAGCAAGCTTGCTAAAAATGTATGACAACCTCCTAAAATGGCTTATAACGTTTATAAACACTCAACTTCTAGTGTAAATCCGCATTTATTTTGTACGTCTAAAGTATAACAACCAGATCGCACTTTACCTTTACGTAAACTTCACTTATATTGGTGATATTCGAATGAGGTAAACATTACAATGAAATCAGATAATCAAACAAACTTTGCAAATTCAGCCAATGAGCCGGCTAAAAACGAACAAACTTTTAGTATCAGCGAATTAGCGAAAGAATTTGATATTACCACGCGCTCTATTCGCTTTTACGAAGACCAAGGGCTTATATCGCCAGAGCGCAATGGCCAAACTCGTATTTACTCAAAGCGCGATAAAGTGCGCCTAAAGTTAATACTACGTGGTAAACGTTTAGGGTTTACCTTGGCTGAAACCGGTCGTTTGTTTGAACTTTATGATGCAGACAAATCAAGCGCTAAACAGTTAGTTACTATGCTTGACCTCATCAGCGAAAAAAAGGCCGACCTATCTCAACAAATGGACGACATTAAAGTTGTACTAATGGAGTTGGTTACCGCAGAACGTCGTTGTCGCGACACGCTTAGTAAAATAGATGAATAAAATATAATAAACGTCATCAAACACACAGGAATGAATCATGAGCACTATTTCACTATATAAAGAAATGAATTTTGGTCTTGGCGAAACAGCGGACATGATCCGCAGTCATGTTAATAGCTTCGCAAGTCAAGAAATTGCCCCACTAGCTGAAAAAACAGATCTGGATAATGCGTTTCCCAATCAACTTTGGCCGCAAATGGGTGAAATGGGCGTTTTAGGCATGACCGTTGATGAAGAATTTGGTGGTGCGGGTTTAGGTTATTTAGAGCACGTTATTGCCATGGAAGAAATTAGCCGTGCAAGTGCCTCTATTGGCTTAAGCTATGGTGCGCATTCAAACCTGTGTGTTAATCAAATAAACCGTAATGGATCACAAGCACAAAAAGAAAAATATTTACCTAAACTAATTAGCGGTGAACACATTGGTGCCTTAGCCATGAGTGAGCCTAACGCGGGCTCTGATGTTGTATCAATGAAACTTAAAGCCGAGAAAAAAGGCGATAAGTACATTTTAAACGGCAATAAAATGTGGATCACCAATGGCCCTGATGCCGATACCTTAGTTATTTACGCAAAAACAGATTTAAATGCCGGTGCGAAAGGTATTACCGCCTTTATTGTTGAGAAAACATTCCCGGGGTTTTCTACCGCACAAAAGCTCGACAAACTCGGTATGCGCGGTTCAAACACCTGTGAACTGGTATTTGATAACTGCGAAGTACCCGAAGAAAACATTTTAGGTAACTTAAACGAAGGCGTTAAGGTACTTATGAGCGGCCTTGATTACGAGCGAGTTGTTTTAGCTGCAGGCCCGTTAGGAATTATGCAAGCATGTATGGACATTGTGGTGCCTTACATTCATGAGCGTAAGCAGTTTGACAGCCCGATTGGTCAATTTCAGTTAATTCAAGGCAAAATTGCCGATATGTATACACAAATGAATGCTGCTCGCTCTTATGTGTACACTGTAGCAAAAGCCTGTGATCGCGGCGAAACCACCCGTAAAGACGCAGCTGGCGCAATTTTATACGCTGCAGAGCTTGCAACTAAAATGGCCCTTGATGCAATCCAAATTTTAGGCGGCAATGGCTACATAAACGAATACGCAACAGGGCGTTTACTGCGTGATGCGAAATTATACGAAATTGGCGCAGGCACCTCAGAAATACGCCGCATGTTGATTGGCCGTGAATTATTTACTGAAAGCCGTTAAGGAATAATTTATGACGATTTTAAAATCGAGCGTTAATCCCCACGATCCTAGCTTTGTGCAAAACCACAAAAATATGTCGGCGCTGGTGGATGATTTACGCGATAAAGTTGCCAATATTAGCTTAGGTGGTGGCGCTGCACTTAAAGAGCGCCATGAAAGCAGAGGAAAGCTGTTTGTTCGTGACCGTATCAGTACTTTATTAGATGAAGGCTCACCCTTTTTAGAAATATCGCAATTTGCTGCATTTGGTGTGTATGAACAAGAGATACCTTGTGCCGGTGTAGTTGCAGGTATTGGTCGCGTGAAAGGCGTTGAATGTATGGTGATTGCAAACGACGCGACAGTTAAAGGTGGGACTTATTTTCCACTGACGGTGAAAAAGCATTTACGCGCACAAGATATTGCAGAGCGTTGCCACTTACCGTGTATTTACTTAGTTGATTCTGGCGGTGCCAACCTGCCAGAGCAAGACGATGTATTTCCAGACAAACTGCATTTTGGGCGTATTTTTTACAATCAAGCACGTATGTCGGGTAAAGGCATTCCACAAATTGCAGTGGTTATGGGCTTATGTACCGCAGGCGGTGCGTATGTACCCGCTATGGCCGATGAAAGTATTATTGTAAAAGAGCAAGGCACTATATTTTTAGCAGGTCCACCACTGGTAAAAGCGGCAACCGGTGAAGAAGTTACCGCAGAAGAACTTGGCGGCGCCGATGTTCATTGTAAAACATCGGGTGTGGCCGATCATTACGCTGAAAATGATGCGCATGCATTATCAATTGCACGCCAATGCATAGAGCGAATTAATTACACACGCCCTACCGCCCCATTGTTAGATGACGTAAAAGCTCCCCGTTACGATATTAACGAGCTTTACGGCATTGTTGGTACTGATCTTAAAAAGCCATTTGATGTGCGTGAAGTAATAGCCCGCACTGTCGATGACTCGTCTTTTGATGAATTTAAACGTTACTTTGGCGAAACACTGGTGACAGGCTTTGCCAACATTTATGGCAACCCTGTGGGCATAGTGGCTAACAACGGTATTTTATTTAGTGAGTCAGCGCAAAAAGGCGCGCACTTTATTCAGCTGTGTGCCCAGCGCAACATTCCATTGGTATTTTTACAAAACATTACTGGCTTTATGGTCGGTAAAAAATACGAAGCCGAAGGCATTGCTAAACATGGCGCTAAAATGGTGATGGCGGTGTCGTGTGCTGATGTACCAAAATTCACCGTGCTTATTGGTGGCTCTTATGGCGCCGGCAATTATGGTATGTGTGGCCGTGCATTTGAACCGACAATGATGTGGATGTGGCCAAATGCCCGTATTTCAGTCATGGGTGGTGAGCAAGCTGCCGGTGTTATGGCACAAGTTAAACAAGATGGATTAGCCCGTAAAGGCGAAAGCATGAGCGAGCAAGAAGTTAGCGATTTTAAAAAGCCAATTATTAGTCAATACGAACAACAAGGTCATCCTTATTATGCCAGTGCCCGCTTATGGGACGATGGCATTATAGACCCTGTCGATACACGTAATGTGTTAGGGCTTGCATTAACAGCAGCAAAAAATGCACCACAGCGTGAGTCTAAGTTTGGCGTATTTAGAATGTAACCGGAGCGCACAATGTCAGTAACACTACAAATAACAAAATCTAATGTGGCTGTACTCGTTTTAAGCCGCCCAGAAAAACGTAATGCATTTAATAGCGACGTTATCCATGAGCTTATTCAATGTATTGAACATTCTAATACGCTCGATATTCGTGCCTTAGTACTCAAAACCGAAGGTAAACATTTTTCAGCCGGTGCCGACTTAGCCTGGATGAAATCGATGGCAGATAATAACTATAACGATAACCTAGCTGATTCAATGCAACTGGCTAAACTTATGCAATTATTAGCACAGAGCCCGCATCCTACAATTTGTGCGGTACAAGGTGCCGCCTTTGGTGGGGCATTAGGCTTAATTGCCTGCTGTGATATTGCGCTTAGTAAAGACGATGCACAATTTTGTTTAAGTGAAGTTAAACTTGGGCTAATACCTGCCGTGATCAGCCCTTATGTGATTAAGGCCATTGGTGAGCGTGCTGCACGCAGATATTTTTTAACTGCAGAAGTGTTTGATGCCCACACAGCAAAGCAACTGGGTTTAGTGCATCAAATTACTGGGAACTTAGAAACAGCCCTCGATAATTTGCTGCAAACCTTGATTGATAACGGCCCTATTGCCGTTAAAGCCGCAAAAGCACTTATTAACGATGTTGCCAATAAAGAGATAAACGAGGAGCTAATTGCACTGACTGCAGAGCGTATAGCTAAAATTCGTGTATCAACTGAAGGCCAAGAAGGACTGAGCGCCTTTTTTGATAAACGCCCTCCCCAATGGCAACTCTAGGACGCATTATGAACACAGTACAATTACAAAAAATTCTGATTGCTAACCGTGGCGAAATTGCCTGTCGTATTATGCGCACCGCAAAGCAAATGGGCTTAACCACGGTTGCGGTGTATTCAGATGCAGATAAAAACGCGCAACATGCAAAAATGGCCGACGAAGCCTACCATATTGGTGCCGCCCCAAGTAAAGATTCATACCTAGTCGCAGATAAAATTTTGCAGGTTGCTAAAACCAGTGGCGCTGATTGCATTCATCCAGGCTACGGCTTTTTATCAGAAAACAGTGAATTTGCTAAAGCCTGTGAAGCAAATAACATTGCTTTTATTGGCCCACCAGCAACGAGTATTGAAGCAATGGGTTCAAAAACCCGTGCTAAAGAAATAATGGCCGCGGCAAACGTTCCTTTAGTACCTGGTTACTATGGTGATAAACAAGACCCTGTTTTTTTGCAATCTGAGGCTGAAAAAATTGGTTACCCTGTTCTTATCAAAGCGGCCTTTGGCGGTGGCGGTAAAGGGATGCGAGTGGTAGAAAAGCCGAAAGACTTTATAACTGCACTTGAAGGCGCCCAACGTGAAGCCATTGCCGGTTTTGGTAACGATTTAGTGCTATTAGAGCGCTACGTTAATCAACCTCGCCATGTTGAAGTACAAGTATTTGCAGATAACTATGGCAACTGTGTTTATTTGGGTGATCGTGACTGTTCGTTACAACGCCGACACCAAAAGGTGATTGAAGAAGCCCCTGCTCCAGGTTTATCTGACGCGCTTCGTAAAGAAATGGGCGAAGCGGCTGTACGCTGTGCATTAGCCATTAATTACCGTGGTGCGGGTACCGTTGAGTTTTTACTTTGCGGTAATGAATTTTTCTTTATGGAAATGAACACTCGCCTGCAAGTTGAGCACCCAGTGACCGAAATGGTAACCGGCGTTGATTTAGTAAACTGGCAAATTAATATTGCGGGCGGGCAAACACTGCCGTTAAAGCAATCTGATATTCAACTGCAAGGCCATAGCTTTGAAGCGCGTATTTACGCCGAAGACCCTGCAAATGACTTTATTCCGTGCTCAGGCACCATTGAAGCGCTACATGTCCCCGTTAATAGTGAATTTGTACGCATAGATACCGGGATTGCCCAAGGTGATGAAATAAGCCCCTACTACGACCCAATGATTGCAAAGTTAATTGTTCATGATGATAATCGCGAACAAGCGCTTTCTCGTTTGCAACAGGCGCTTGAGCAATTTCATTTAGCAGGCTTTAGTACCAATATTGGCTTTTTACATAACTTAGCTTGCCACGCAAGCTTTAAACAAGGCGCGCCAAGTACACACTTTATTGCTGAGCAAGGTGATTCACTCGCTACGGTTGATGAGTCATTATTGCTATCAAGCCAGCTTATTGCTGCTTTTGCCTATTTAGAGTCGTTAAACACGCACCAAGCACAAAACAATAGTGCCAGCCCTTGGCAACAACTGAGTGGGTTTACTTTAAATGCACCGCAGGCAATTAAAATCCCATTTGTAGATTTACCGCTAAGCGCCGTCAAAACAGCGCAGGGTTACAATGTGACACACAGTGCGGGCGTATACAGTGTTCAAGGGACGTTAAATTATGGTGAGTGCTGCGTATTTATTAACGGTGAAAAGCACAGCGCACATGTCAGCATAACTGACAAAGCAATTACTGTAATGAATAAAGCACTGCAAACTAAGTTTGAATGTGTTGATAAACATTATATTAGTTCACACGAAAATGACGCGCTGCCGCTCGCTGCGCCACTCAATGGCACGGTAGTAAAACATTTAATTGAAGTAGGTAGTACTATCACCAAAGGTGATGCCGTTGTTATTATTGAAGCCATGAAAATGGAATATACACTTAATGCACCACATGACGGCATATTACAGAGTTACTGCTTTGGTGAAGGTGAACTAGTTTCACACGGCGCACTGTTAGCCATTGTTGAAGATACGACTGTGCAGGAAGGTGCTTAATGAGTGCCTTTGCAAACAAAGTTCGTATTGTTGAAGTGGGTGCACGTGATGGTTTACAAAATGAAAAAACCGTCAGCACTGAAGATAAAGTAACACTTATTAATGCCCTCGCCGCCGCGGGATTAAAAGACATAGAAGCTGGTGCGTTCGTATCCCCAAAATGGGTGCCACAAATGGCAGACTCTAGCGAAGTGATCAGTGCCCTTGATCTTCCAGAGATTAATTTAAGTGCCTTAACGCCAAATTTAAAAGGCGCACAAGCTGCGCATGCTGTTGGTATTAAAGAATTTGCTATATTTACGGCGGCCAGCGAAGCGTTTTGTCAAAAAAATATAAATTGTTCAATAGCGCAAAGTATTGATCGTTTTAGCGAGGTAATGACTTTTGCTAAAGCCAATAATATACGCGTTCGAGGCTATGTAAGCTGTGTTTTAGGCTGCCCTTATGAGGGAGACGTTGACCCTCAGGTTGTTTTAAACGTGGCACAAAAGTTATTAGCACTTGGCTGCTATGAAGTGAGCCTTGGCGATACAATTGGTGTCGGCACCGCAGGTAAAGTGACTGAGCTGCTTACATTGCTGCTCAAGCATATTGATAAAAGTAAGCTTGCAGTACACTTTCATGATACCTATGGACAGGCGCTCACAAATATTTACGCTGCCTTAAGCCTAGGTATTTCAACGGTTGACGCTGCCGTTGCTGGCCTTGGTGGCTGCCCTTACGCTAAGGGTGCGTCAGGAAATGTTGCCACCGAAGATGTTGTTTACTTACTGCAAGGGCTTGGCATTGAACATGGAATTGATTTAAAAAGGCTTGCACAAGCAGGTTGGCAAATTACTAATGCGCTTAATAAACAGCCTGTTAGTAAAGTTTCAGTGGCATTACACACACAATAATTGCAATAGCATAGAATGAGGAGTCACTCATGGCCGGTTTTGATAAAGTAGTTTCGAGTTACGAAGCTGCAATGGAAGGTTTAAAAGACGGCGATACTATCATCGCTGGTGGTTTTGGTTTATGCGGTATTCCCGAGGGATTAATAGCCCAAATTAAAAAAATGCAAACCAAAGAGTTAACGGTCGTATCGAACAATTGCGGCGTTGATGACTTTGGTTTAGGACTTTTATTACAAGACAAACAAATTAAAAAAGTGGTTGCCTCTTATGTGGGCGAAAATGCCCTTTTTGAGCAGCAACTACTGAATGGCGAAATTGATGTAGAGCTAACACCGCAAGGGACCCTAGCAGAAAAAATGCGTGCTGGTGGTGCCGGTATTCCTGCTTTTTATACCGCCACGGGTTACGGTACGCCAGTAGCTGAGGGTAAAGAAGTAAAAGAATTTAATGGTCGCCCTTATATTTTAGAAGAGTCAATCACGGGTAAATTTGCCATTGTAAAAGCATGGAAAGCAGACCGTTACGGTAATTTAGTGTTTCGCCATACCGCAATGAACTTTAACCCCATGGCCGCAACCGCAGGTAAAATTACCGTTGCCGAAGTGGAAGAGATTGTTGAACCCGGTGAGCTTGAGCCAAGTCAAATTCATACCCCTGGCATTTTTGTAAACCGCGTGATCAAGGGCAACTTTGAAAAACGCATTGAACGTGTTACCACACGAGATTAAGCAGGAGCACTTAAAATGGCATTATCACGTGAACAAGTCGCAATGCGCGTAGCACAAGAACTACAAGATGGGTTTTATGTTAATTTAGGCATAGGTATTCCGACACTCGTCGCAAACTATGTACCCGATGGCATAGAAGTTATGCTACAGTCCGAAAATGGCCTATTAGGTATGGGTGAATACCCAACTAAAGACACTGTAGATGCAGATATGATCAACGCGGGTAAAGAAACCGTGACGGCAGCTACCGGTGCAGCTATATTTAATAGTGCAGATAGTTTTGCCATGATACGGGGTGGTCATGTAGACTTAACGGTTCTGGGTGCATTTGAGGTAGACCAAAACGGGTCTATAGCCTCATGGATGATCCCTAAAAAATTAATAAAAGGCATGGGCGGAGCAATGGATTTAGTTGCTGGTGCAAAAAACATTATTGTTACTATGACCCATGCCAGTAAACACGGCAATTCTAAATTATTAGAAAGCTGTACGCTACCGCTGACGGGCGTTAACTGTGTTAAAAAAATAGTAACCGATTTAGCCGTATTAGAAGTTAAAGACGGCGCATTTCATTTGCTAGAACGCGCACCAGGCGTATCAGTTGATGAAATTATTAGTAAAACGGCAGGTAAATTGCTTGTTGAAGGTGATATTCCTGAGATGGTGTTTTAAACCACTCACAATTTCACCCTGTACCGACCTCATTCCCAGTGCCAATGGCGCTGAGTTACCCAAAATCCCTCGCAAGAGGGATTTTTTTTGCCTTTATTTTAGTTTTTGCACTATAGTGAGAATTTAACGCACCACTTAGGTGAATTCACCCTAATAAAAAAATTAAATAACTGATATAGTTAACTTTTATTTTTGGTTTAATAATTGCCTGTAATAAGGTGATTGAAATAACTTTATATTGGATACCATGCAAACACCTATTCGCGGCCTTCGCTCTTTTTGTTTTGCCGCAAAAAGCTTAAGTTTTAAACATGCTGCCAAAGAGCTGTATTTAACGCCATCGGCGGTCAGCCATCAAATAAAGCAGCTAGAAGAGCAGCTGGGCATTGATTTATTTCAAAGGCAAACCCGTTCCATAAGCTTAACGCCAGCTGGAAAAAACTTTTTTGAAGCGATTTACCCCATTATAAATATGCTGGAAAGCACCATTACCGAATTTAGTCAGTTACAACAAAATGTAAATTTAACCATTACCCTGCCCGAGTTTTTTGCCAGTGAATTGTTAATGCCTAAGCTAAGTGAATGGACCAGCGAGCACCCTAATATTAATTTACACATGGACACCCTTAAAACGCGCAAAGAGCTGACTCGCCAAAGTGATTTATCAATCATTTTATCTTCAAGTAAACCGCTTGATGGGCTGGCTACTGAGTTATTTAATTTAGAATATATTCCAGCGTGTAATAAAAAGCTGCTCGATCAGTGGCAAAACGATCACTGCCAGGCGCTCAATCAAGTGCCGCTTATTGTTCATAAAGCCCGGCCTTGGGCGTGGCACCAATGGGCTGAAAAAGTCGGTATTGATGACTTTTCCCCTGCACAAATTATTCAAATAGACAGTATGTTTGGCGTTGCACGCGCTGCACAGCAAGGTATGGGCATTGCACTTATTCCTTTGCCAATAAGTCAAAGCTGGCTGGATGAGCAATGGCTTTACAAACTCTTTGAGCAACCACTAACAACAAAAGACAAATACTATTTAGTTCAGCATGGCTCAAGTACCGCTAATCACCCTCTCGATTTGTTTGCAAAATGGGTGATTACCACCTTTAGGCAAACTAAATAGCACATTCAATTAAGCGCTCCTTGTTGAGCGCTTATTAGCTAATTTTAAAGGGTGCAATTTTTATTTTTTAAAATCCCCCTACCGGAAATACAACAAAACGCTTATTTATCAGTGTTTTATTTATTGGAAAAATCTAAAACCCCATAAGTTAGTTTTTTTCACTTATTAGTTTTGTTTTTATCGCTTGTCGAAATTGAGTAAAAGCTCTAAAGTTAACTCAACCAAACGGCAACACGCTAAAAAATATAAAACGTGTTACCAAAATCAGATTTCATTAGTTTGTAACAACGAGCTAGTAAAAAAGAATCTTTATTGTGTGTGAAGATGTTGTCAGTGTAAAAAACAGCTCAAGTTCGGTGGTGACTTAGCTTGAGTTGTTTTTATTTTTACCCTTGCACCCGCCAATAAACTTAAGAATCTTTATTGTGTGTGAAGATGTTGTCAGTGTAAAAAACAACTCAAGTCCGGTGGTGACTGAGCTTGGGTTGTTTTTATTTTCATTCTCATCAACAACAATAAGCCAGAGTTAGTTTTGTACTAATACAAACCCCCGAATCTTTATTGTGTGTGAAGATGTTGTCAATTGAAATGCAGCGACCGTTAAGTATCTACTTAATCATCGCTGCTTTTTTTTGCTTAAAATTTACTGTTTTCTGGCTACAAATTCTAAAACAGTCGCATTAATACAATATCTATCTTGCCCTCTAGGCCCCTCACCCGGAAATAAATGCCCTAAGTGAATACCGGTACTTTTAGACTTAAGCTCAATGCGCTGCATTCCCCAGCTATTATCTTCATGTTGGGTTACACTGTCTTTTATTGGGTGGGTAAATGAAAGCCAACCGGTGCCTGAGTTAAATCTATCGCGGGTATCAAATAATGGCTCACCGCTTAGTTTATCAATAAAGATGCCATCGGGCGTGTTTTTAAAAATAGCATATTCTTTGCAGTAAGGGCTGTCGGTTTTAGCATTAAAAGCCACCTTATAAGCTTCGCTGTTGCCAAGCTTAAACGCACCTAATGCTTTATAAAATTGCTCTGGGTTCATGTAGCCTTGGCGAGAATAGACCTCAACCCCATTTTCTAAAAATAATATGGTAGGTGTAGCCCATGTCGCCGATTTAATCGTTAACCCATCAAGCTGATCAGCATGGCGGAAAGTCATTGGAATTGTGCCTTTATAATCATTGGCAACGGCCGCTTTAAACTTTTCGCAGTAAGGGCAATAACTTTGCGAGTCTAAAATAACAATCTGTTTGCCATTTAATAATGCAGTATTATCTACCTTCGGTTTATCACCTTGAGTAAATACAACACCGGTTGAATGATCAGGGCAATAGCCGTTTGGATTTTTTTCAAGGTAATTTTGATGATACTCTTCAGCCGAATAAAAGCGCTCAAGTGGCTTTATTTGCGTCACTATTTTTCCATAATCGGCTTTACTTAATAATTGCTGATACTCACTCGTGACCGCTTTTGCGATGCTCGCTTGCTGATCGGTAGTGGTTAAAATAATAGAGCGATATTGCGTGCCTACATCATTACCTTGACGATTCTTTTGCGTTGGATCGTGGCTCTCATAGTAATTTTGCAACAACTCTCTTGCTGAAATAATATTACTATTAAAGGTAACCTGCACCACTTCGGCGTAATTATCTTCATCAAAACGACGGGATAACTTAGTGATATTTCTATAGGTTGGCTTAAACCCTTGGCCATCGGCGTAACCCGATTCAGCGTCTAACACACCATTAAGTGCTTCGTAGCGTTTTTCTGCCCCCCAAAAACAGCCTGAACCCAGCACTATTTTTTCAACATGCATGGTTGCATCTAAATCAGTTGGTTTGATTATTTCATCTGACGATATAGCACTCATTGCACTTAGTAAGCCCACAATGGCAAACGCCGATAGTATTACCCGCTTAAACATACGATGACCTCTTAGTTTTAGTTACCTTTGAGCAGACCTGTAAACTCAACAATAAATTTCACACGCAATAAAACTTTACGAAGACGGGAATTTAATCGATCCGAGTTTGTCTATTAATATCGTAATAGCACAACGACTGTGATAGCTTAAATACAAACAATATTAATAAGTTATCTGTATGAGCACTTTGCCAAGTATAAAAATATTAACAAATTCTAGTCTGCTTTTTGATGTTTCTCACTACAGCGAACAACACATACTTGCGACGCAAAAAAAACTCTGGGCGCTGTCACAGTATTGTAAAAACACCAATGAGTTTATAGATTTAGTCCCCGGAATGAACTCATTAACCTTGTATTTAAAATCAGCCAGTAATTTACATCAATGGCAAAACACCTTAACCAAACTATGGGATGAGGTTGATGATTACGCCTTTGAAAGTCAGCATCATAAAATAGACACCTATTACCAAGGTGAGGATTTAAACTATGTGGCTAATTATCACAAGCTAACAATAGATGAGGTAATTAATTTACACAGTAAAGAAATTTACCATGTGTTGTTTTTAGGTTTTGTGCCCGGTTTTCCTTATTTACATGGGCTCAATTCTCAACTGTTTACCCCAAGGCGTGATAACCCACGAGTCAGTGTTCCTAAAGGCGCGATTGCGATTGGGGCAGACCAAACAGGCATTTATCCTGAAAACTCACCTGGTGGCTGGCATATTATTGCTCATACTGATGCCTGTTTATTTGATGCAACCGCCTCAAACCCTTGTTTATTTAAACCCGGTGACACCCTTGAATTTGTGCCTGTTAAAAGGAGTAAACAATGATTAAAGTAATCAAACCCGGTATACAGCTTACAATCCAAGATTTAGGCCGTGTGGGTTTTCGTCATTTAGGGGTTAGCCGCTCGGGTAGCTTAGACGCCTATGCGCACATTATTGCCAATCGCTTAGTAAATAATCACGATAACGATGCCGTACTTGAACTCACCGTTGGGTTATGTGAATTGCAATTTGAGTGCGATACCGTCATTGCTCTGCATGGAGCCGACTTAAACGCTAAACTTGACGCTCAAGCCGTTTACCCCGGGTGGAGTTATCCGGTAAAAGCAAAACAAACACTTAAATTTGATACAGGACGCGGTGGCTCCAGAGCTTACATTGCCGTAAAAGGTGGAATTGAATGCCCTGAAGTTATGGGTTCTAAATCAACCGACTTAGGGGCAGCCATTGGTGGTTTTAATGGCCGAGCATTACAAAGCGACGATATTATAAAAATAACCCCATATACTCAGCCTTGGCTATGCAATAAAGGTGCATTAACACCGCCTAAACGAAAAGTTATTCGGCTATATCAAGGCCCACATCATGAACTACTTACACCTGAGTGTATAAACGCTTACTGTACCACCTCATTTACTATTAACCCGAATAGTAATCGAATGGGAGTACGCTTAGATCATAATAATAGCCAAATAATGCAACACTCGCTCTCACTGCACTCACTCGCGGTAGCACCGGGAAGCGTGCAACTCCCACCTGATGGCAACCCAATTGTGCTGTTAAATGATGCACAAACAACGGGGGGCTACCCATTGATAGGCCATGTAATAGAGGCGGATTTACATCAGTTTGCTCAGTTTAGAACCGCCGATTCTATTACTTTTGAGTTTGTAACGCTTGAACAAGCAACCGCGGCAAAAAGTAAACTCGATGCGCATCTATCTCAGCTTAAACTGAGTTTAAATCGCTATTGGGCTAATTAACATAGTACGATAACGCTGTTTTCTTAATGATTATATTTGCACCCACTTGGTGCAAATATAAATTTACATCAGCATGAAACGCTAAACCCTGCCGGTTTTAAATCAAAAATTGTACAATCCGTTGCTATCATACTATTAACCTCACCATATTGGTGCACCAGCAACATGTTTGGTGCATAAATTATTCTTATTAATTTAAAAAAGCCGTGTGACTTAGTTATTTATTTCTGATAAAACAAGGTTAGTCTTTAGCAAACTCGCTATCGTAGGCACTTAATAGGAATGAGGAAAAATTATGTGTTCAATTTTTGGTGTACTCGATATTAAATCGGATCCCAGCCAGTTACGCACTCAGGCAATCGAAATGTCTAAACTGTTACGTCATCGTGGGCCAGATTGGTCTGGTGTGTATTCATCTGATAAAGCAATTTTAGTGCATGAGCGCTTAGCCATTGTTGGCGTATCAAGCGGTGCTCAACCCCTTTACAACCCAGAAAAAACCCATATTTTAGCGGTTAATGGCGAAATTTATAACCACAAAGAGCTGGCCGCTAACTTAGAGATCGACTTTGATTTTCAAACCCAGTCAGATTGTGAAGTGATTTTAGCCCTGTATAAACAAAAAGGGCCGGCATTTTTAGATGACTTAAATGGTATTTTTGCTTTTTGTTTATATGATGAAGAGCAAGACGCATACTTAATTGGTCGCGATCACATTGGTATTATTCCACTGTACACAGGTCACGATGAGCACGGTAACTTTTATGTAGCGTCAGAGCTCAAAGCGCTCTCACCTATTTGTAAGCACATTGAAGAGTTTCCGCCGGGGCATTACCTTTACAGCAAAGACGGCAAATTAACCCCTTACTATCAACGTGATTGGCAACGCTTCGACGCTGTTAAAAACAACGATGCCAAAGCAGAAGATGTAAAAGATGCATTGGAAGCGGCGGTTAAGCGCCAGCTTATGTGTGACGTACCCTATGGCGTATTGCTATCGGGTGGCTTAGATTCATCGGTTATTTCCGCTATTACCCAGCGCTTTGCTGCAAAACGTATTGAAGATAACGATGAAAGTGATGCTTGGTGGCCTAAACTGCATTCCTTTTCGGTGGGTTTAGAAGGCTCCCCCGATTTAGCCGCAGCGCAAAAAGTAGCTGATATGATTGGAACAATTCACCACCCTATTATCTTTACTATTCAACAAGGTATTGATGCACTCAAAGAAGTGATTTACCACATTGAAACTTACGATGTAACCACCATTCGTGCATCAACCCCAATGTACTTAATGGCCCGTCAAATTAAAGCCATGGGTATAAAAATGGTGCTCTCAGGTGAAGGTGCAGATGAATTATTTGGCGGTTATTTATATTTTCATAAAGCACCAAATGCACAAGAGTTTCATGAAGAGCTGAACCGTAAAGTTTCAAAGCTCCATATGTTTGACTGTTTACGTGCCAATAAATCAATGGCGGCTTGGGGTGTGGAAGCACGCGTACCATTTTTAGATAAAGAGTTTGTTGATGTGGCAATGCGCATTAACCCTGAAGCTAAAATGTGTAAAGACGGCAAAATTGAAAAACACATTTTACGTGCCGGCTTTGACGGCTACCTCCCAGATGAAGTGTTATGGCGTCAAAAAGAGCAATTCTCCGATGGCGTTGGCTACAGCTGGATAGATACCTTAAAAGAATTTGTTAATGAGCAAGTAACGGATCAAGAATTGGCGAATGCCAAATTTAAATACCCAATTAACACCCCAGATTCAAAAGAAGCGTATTTTTACCGCAGTATTTTTGAGTCGCACTTCCCTGGCGATGCCTCGGCTAAGTGTGTACCGCATGGTAAGTCAGTTGCGTGTTCAACCCCAGAAGCACTCGCATGGGATGCATCATTTCAAAATAATGCCGACCCATCAGGGCGCGCCGCGGGCGTTCATAACGAAGCGTACAAATGAAAATTTAACCATCCTAAGCTGCAGTGTTAAAGCTGCAGCTTTTTTTGGTGTCTTTGTGCGTAATTTTCTTAAAATGCTTATTGCACTGAGAGAAGTGAATGAGAAGAAAATGAGAAAGTAAAAGCCATTCCGCCTCATCATTTTTGTTTAATTATGTGGCTTTGTTACTTCTCTAAAAGCGCAGCGTCTCTTTACCCTCTTCGTGAGTTAAGCTGTTAAGACTCAAAATAAATGAGAAAGCAAATTAGTTTAAACTGCAAAATAAGTATGCCACCTTTTTATAAAAACTACTTTAACATCGCTATTTTCATTGCTGATTCTATTAACCTCCCCTTGGCTAAAAATCCAAAGCTATAAAAATGTAATTAAAAAGTCATAAAAAAGCCCATTTAACAAATTACTCTTAGTTTTAAAAATCAGAGTACGCTTTTAGCGTATCCAATTAAGTGATTTATCTGTTTATACGCCCTATTAATATGAATATTCATTCACTTAGCTTTGCATTCAATGCTATATACGACTATAAAATAATTAGCTGACACATTAGTTATCATTTGTTCAGCTGCCAGATATGTACAATAAAAAGACAAAGTCAGCTCAAAATTTTAGCAAATTGTTAATTCTTTCGTATTTAATATTTAACTCCCCTAGCAGTAAAGGTATGATGGGCAATTAAATTAGTTAGTCTTCTAATTATTCGTGTTGTTAGCTTTGGCAAAGAATCTAATAAGACGAATACAGTGAACTATAAAAAACTGGCATTAAGCCAGCCTGTTTCATTAACCAATGAGGTATTGCATGAGCGAGAATCATGACAAGTACAGTATTGACAATACGGACTACACCGTAGGTCAAGACAACGTGCAAAAATGGGGGTTTGATATACATAACCCTGTATTCGGAATAAGTGCAGGGTTAATAGCGCTGTTTTTAATTGCCGTATTAGTATCTGATGCCGAAGTAGCTAAAACGACGCTAGATGGTATTAAAACCGATATTATTAATAATTTTGACGGCCTGTTTATGTGGGCTGCTAACTTCTTTGTTATTTTTTGTTTAGTTTTAATTTTTTCGCCTTACGGCAATATCCGTTTAGGCGGCGACGATGCTAAACCATCTCACTCTCGTATTTCTTGGCTGGCAATGTTATTTGCAGCAGGTATGGGTATTGGCTTAATGTTTTGGGGAGTTGCTGAACCGGTGGCTTATTACACCGGCTGGTATGAAACACCGCTTAATGTGGCTGCCAACACCCCAGAAGCAGCAAAGCTTGCAATGGGCGCAACTATGTTCCACTGGGGTCTTCATCCTTGGGCCATTTATGCGGTTGTCGCGCTTTCTTTAGCGTTTTTCACATACAATAAAGGCTTACCGCTTTCTATACGCTCAATTTTTTACCCTATTTTAGGTGATAAAGCATGGGGCTGGCCGGGGCATATAATCGATATTTTAGCTGTGCTTGCGACCTTATTTGGTTTGGCAACGTCTTTAGGATTAGGTGCTCAACAAGCTTCAGCGGGTATTAACCACGTATTTGGCCTTGAAGGTGGCGTAGGTTCACAAATTCTGGTTATTACAGGGGTGACGTTATTAGCCATTGTCTCAGTTATTCGAGGCATTGATGGTGGCGTTAAGCTACTAAGTAACGTCAATATGCTTATTGCTTTAGTGCTACTGGTATTTGTATGTTTAGTTGGTTTTGCTGTATCTATGGGTAATATACCAAACACGGTAATGGGCTATGTAGAAAACATTATTCCGTTAAGTAACCCACATGGTCGTGAAGATGAAACATGGATGCATGGTTGGACAGTATTTTATTGGGCTTGGTGGATTTCGTGGTCACCGTTTGTAGGTATGTTTATTGCCCGTGTTTCACGTGGTCGTACAATTCGTGAGTTTTTAACCGCTGTACTACTTATTCCTACAGCAGTCACTATCTTATGGATGTCTATTTATGGCGGCATCGCAATTGACCAAGTAGTTAATGGAATTGGTGCCCTAGGAACTGACGGTTTAACAAGTGTGCCTATGGCGATGTTCCAAATGCTTGATGAAATGCCAATGGCGAACGTTTTATCTTTCATTGCTATTGTTTTAGTACTGGTATTCTTTATTACTTCTTCTGATTCAGGGTCACTTGTAATCGATTCAATCACAGCAGGTGGTAAGATTGATGCGCCGGTACCACAGCGTATTTTTTGGGCGTCTGTTGAGGGTGCTATCGCTGCTGCATTACTTTGGATTGGTGGCACTCAAGCGATTGAAGCACTGCAAGCGGGGGCTATATCAACCGGTCTGCCATTTACCATTGTATTGTTATTGATGTGTGTAAGCTTAATTTTAGGTTTACGAACTGAGCCTCGCCCAGTTAAATAACACAACACATTCCATAATAAAAAAGCCGCAAATTGCGGTTTTTTTTGTGCTCTATTTTTAACAGTAATGCTTCAATAGCTAAAGCCAAATTTCACTCACTGGCGTGTCTGATCTATAGTGGTAACTCAGCTGCGCTTGCAGCAGCTCGGCAGTGGCTAGTGCATCAGTAAGCGCATTATGGTTTTGATACAGTGGCAATGAATAACGCTCCCGTGTATCACTTAACCTAAGTGATCCTAGCTTTGAATTAAACAGCCTGCCTAATAACCCCTGCCGCGCTTTAAGCGCCCGCCTTTCTATTTCCATCGTATCAACTAGTGCAAACTCAATGCCCTCTTTTATACGCATAAGTAGCGCGTTATAAAAAAAATGACGTTCTATTGCAGCATAATGTACCACCACCACTTTGCCTTTAAGGGCATCAAGCAGTGGCGCTAAAATTCGATTAAGATCAGGGGCTTCATCCACTTCTGAATGAGTAATTCCATGAATAACTATTGACTCTTCACTTAAATCTCGTCGTGGTTGCACCACCCAGTGACGGCTCTCTTTACAATAAATACGATTTACATTAAAAGGCACCAGCCCCACACTAACAATATCATCGCTATTGGCATCAAGGCCGGTTGTTTCAAAGTCGAGCGCCACAAAAGGGACATCTTTAAGTGGAGCAGCCTGATTGGTAAACGCTTGTTGATAAAAGTCTTTAAGTAACGGGTTTTGCGCAGTTTGCAATAACTGCTCGTAGCGCTGTGACCAATCTAACGGTGATTTAGCCATAACTTATTTCACACCCGGGTGCGCAGAATAGCTAAATTTTAAAAAGCTTTGCGCTTTTTCTAAAATAGCAAAGGCTTCTTTTAAATTACTTTGCTCAAAGGGTGAAAGTAAATGGGGGTCTAGATCGTTATCTGGGGCTTCACCCTGCTCTATTTGCCACGCCTGATGACGAATACGTACTGTGGCAATATACTCAAACGCATCACGTAAATCTTGTGCTTTACCTTTAGGCAGTAAATTTGCCTCTATAATATCTTCTAAGCGCTCAAAGGAGTTTTGTTTACGTGAGCCAACCGCTAAGGCGTGCACGCGCACTACATCAGATAGCGGCGCCGTACCACGGCGTTTTAAGTTCATTGACCGCTTATGCTGGCCATTATGCTCAAGCACAAAACCGTTAAAGAATCCTAGTGGCGGCGTTCTATTGCGGGCATTGGCAGCAAGGTTCGCTAAAAAGCGTTTGTTTACTTTGCTTTCTTTGGCCACCAGCGTTTTAAGCTCATCGGCCCATTTTAGCTTGCCCCACACACCATCTAAGTCAAAAAATATCGAACTATTAAGCAGTGCTTGCGGTTTCGGCTCGGCCATCCAACTAGCAAATTTTTCTTTCCATTGTGTACGGGTCATACGCCATTTTTTAAACGACGCCATAATTTCACCGTCACAATAGGTATAGCCACATTTAGCTAAACCATCACACACAAAATCTGATAGGTTTTGAAAATACTCATCGTGCAGTGCCTCATCAAAACTATTATCCAGAATGAGAGCATTATCTTGATCAGTCACAATTAGCTGCTCGTCGCGGGCCATTGAGCCTAAGGCTATAAAACAATAAGGAATAGGCGGCTCGCCAAATTTTTCTTCGGCCAGTGCTAACAAACGCTGTTTAAAGGTACGGCCTATGACCGCCATAGCGGTTCCTATCATATGCGAATTTGCATCTTCATTAACCATACGTACAAATACATTAGGTAATTGGCGCGCGTAATGAACTAAGTCATCAACTGATTGCTGCGCTAAAATACCGCGAACCAGAAGTAAGCTACTTTGTGATTCATAACGTAAAATGTCAGACAGCGATATTACCCCAATAGGCCGTTTTTTATGTACCACAGGTAAATGATGTAAGTTATCTCTTAGCATGGCTAATACGGCTTCAAACACATAGGCGTTGCTATCAAGTAGTACTAAGCTTGATGTCATTACTTCTTTGGCGGGTGTATCATATGTTAACCCTTGGGCAACCACCTTAGTGCGAATATCTCTATCGGTTATGATCCCAACAACTTGACCGTCGTCTTCTTCTGGGTCGTCGCTTATTTGTTTTTCTATGTCGGTAACTAACACTGAAGAGACCGATTCTTGCGTCATTAAAAATGCGACGTCTTGAATAGCAGTTTGCATTGTTACTGTGACCACATCACGGTGTAATAATGACTTCACTTTCGCGGTGGTTAAATCATTGCTGTCGGCTTGCTCTACAATGGCTTGGTGCAAACGTACGTTACCATCCACTTCAAAAAAATCGGCAAAGGTTTCGTATTTATCACAATATTCGTTGAAGGTATTAACGTTAATACAATAGGTTAAGGTGTCTTCTAGGGCTCGAGCCGGAAAGCGCACTTTGCGGTTCATCAATAGGCCCATTTGGCCAAAAATGCCGCCTGTGGCTAAACGATTATAGAGCTCGCCATTACGACGTGAAATTTCAACCGAGCCACTACGAATAATATATAAGTCACTAATATCTTGGCCTAAATGTAAAATATCAGTTTGCGCACGAAAATAAGCAACTTCAATTTGCATTGCTAGTTCGTTTAGTGCCTCGCTCTCAAGCGTATCAAAAGGGGGGTGTTCAACTAAAAATTGGGCTATTTCAACTTGCTCGGCCTGCATGGGTGATCCTTGTGGCTTTAATCTAGTTGAATTGTGGGCTTAATTGGCTATTTTTTCAAAGAAAAATAGCCAATTAGCGTAATTAGTTAGTCAAGTTGCTCCAGCTCTTGGGCTAATTGCTTTGACTCATCGCCACGAGGACTGGTAAAGCGGGCTAATCCTAAATAAATCACCGGTGTTAAGTAAAGCGTAAACAATACCGCTAACGCAAGTCCACCAAATACCACCCAGCCAATGGCATTACGTGCTTCTGCTCCGGCACCTGTTGACATAATGAGGGGTAACGCACCGAGTAAGGTCGATATTAAGGTCATGGTGATTGGTCTTAAACGTACCAATGCAGCTTGTTCAACCGCTTTTCGAACACTCAGCCCCTGATCTCTTAATTGATCAGCAAACTCGACTAATAAAATCGCATTTTTAGCGATTAACCCAATTAACATCACTAGGCCTATTTGCGAGTAAATATTCAGTGAGGTACCGGTTAAATACAGCGCTAGAATGGCCGATGTAATCCCAAATGGTACAGTGATCATTACCACGATTGCACTGTTAACATTTTCAAATTGCGCCGCAAGTACTAAAAACACAATTAAAAATGCCAATACGTAGGTCATTAATACTTCGTTGGAGGTTTCTTCAAATGTCAGTGCTTCCCCTTTAAATGCAAGAGTAATACCTGCTGGTAATGATTGCTCAGACACTTGCTTTATTTGTTCCACTAAGGTGGCAATTGTTAAGCCCTCAGGCAGCTCCATACTGAGCTCTATGGCACGGCGCTGAGCATGACGCTCAAGCTCGGCAGCAACCCCTTCCTCTGAAATGTTAGCGACACTACTGAGCGGCACCAATTGATTATTACGAGCTCTAATAAACAAGTTTGCTAAATCACTCGGGTCGTTAATAGTTTGATTTTGTGCCTGTAACATAATAGGAATAGATTGATCGCCAATGTTTAAATCAGCGATATCGTCACCATTAATAGCGGCTCTTAACGTAATTGCGATATCACTTAAAGACACGCCAAGTTCTTCTGCGCGTCGTCTGTCAATATTAACACGCAATTGCGGCTGCGATGGCTGATACGATACTCTTACCGGCGCAACTTCTGGCACGGCTTTTTCAAGATCAGCTGAGAACTGCTGTGCAGCCTTAAATATTTCAAGGTAATCTTGTCCCAGTAAAGCGATTTCTATGCCGCCACCTTGGCCACGTAAATTTAAGCTATTTGCGCCACCAGGGTAAGCAGGTGCACCAGGGATGTTGCCTAAAGGCTCGCGAATTTTATTAATAATTTCTTGTTGGCTAAAGTTACGTTCATCCCAATGCTTTAATGGCACAGTAATAAACACAATATTGGGATCCCATTGCCCAACCACAGTGTAAATAGACTCAATTTCACCACTTTCAACGAAAGGCAATAAGGTATCTTCCATTTTAATGGCTTGTCTATCCATAAAATTTAAGCCTACGCCATCGGGGCCGCGGGCAAATATTCTAATTTTACCGCGGTCTTCAGTAGGGAGCAGTTCGTTATCTAAACTCATATACAAAGCACCCGAACCGCCTGCAACTAATAAACAAACAATAAAGGTAACCCACGCATGATCCAGTACTTTATGAATTGTTTTGGTATAAATATTGGCAAGCACGTTACCAAATTTCGCAAAGGGGTGAAAACCACCTTGCTTAAGCTTTAGTTTTGAGGTGAGCGCCGGTACTAACGATAAAGCAACAAAGCTAGATATAATTACCGCACCAGCTAGTACGCCACCAAACTCCCTAAATAAACGCCCTGCTGTAGAGGGTAAAAATGCGATGGGTACAAACACAGCCGCTAATACTGCAGTGGTGGCAATAACGGCAAAAAATACTTCACGGGTACCAACAACCGCTGCGGCACGCCTTCCAAGGCCTAACCCTCGCTGGCGTTGAATATTTTCACTCACTACAATTGCATCATCAACAATTAATCCTGTCGCTAATACCAGTGCTAATAAGGTTAAAATATTAATTGAAAACCCAAGTGCCCATATCAGAGCTAATGAACCTATAAGCGCAACAGGAATGGCAAATGCTGGGACTAATGTTGCACGCCATGAACCAATAAACACCCATAAGGTGATGATCACTAGCAGTACCGTTAGAACCAATGAGTTAATCACTTCATCTACTGAGCTTCTAATAAACTGCGCGTCATCTGATGTTAGCGTAAACTCCATCTCAGGAAAGCGCTCACGCATTCCCTCTATAAGGTTGAGTACTTCATCAGAAATTTCGATGGTGTTGGACTGTGCTTGGCGAATAATTTCCATACCAATAACAGGTTTACCATTAAGCCTTACCATAGAGCGCGGATCGGCCGGACCAAAGTACACGGCAGCAATATCGCTAATACGAGTATCGCCCTGAATTATAATGTCGCCCACCTGTGCGGGGGTAACAGACGTTGCATCAGCGCGCACTATTATTTGCTGATCGTTTGATTTTAAACTCCCTGCAGGCACATCAAAGGGGGCTTGCCTGAGTACATCGGCGACATCTGGAATCGTTAAATTAAAACTGCTGAGCTTTAATGGATCAATGCGAACCCTGAGCACACGTTCTCTATCGCCGTTTAATCGTACGTCGGCAACGCCAGGAATAGTTAAAAACTGCGGCGCTAAGTCAACATCAACCCGCTCTGTTAATGCCTCTAACGATAAACTTTCGCTTGATACTGTTAATGAAACCACCGCTTCAGCGTCGTTATCAGCCTTAATGATAGAAACGCGCTCTACCTCTTCAGGGAGCTCTCTTTGCACTCGAGCAACGGACTCACGCGTTTCATTCGCAGCGTCGTCAAGGTTAACACCCGGTCTAAATTCAACCACAATACGTGAATTACCTTCTTCACTTTGCGCACGAATCGATTTAACACCGCTCACACGGGCCACGGCACCTTCAAGTTTACTGGTAACTTCGGTATCAACGGTTTCAGGTGAACCACCAGGGAACGAGGCTGATACGGTAATACGGGGTCTGTCTACATCTGGAAGCTCTCGAACTTCTACGCCTGCTATGGCGGCAATTCCGGCAATAATAATCAGTAAATTCAGAACCACAATAAGCACTGGACGGCGAATAGCCATTGATGGCAAGTCTTGCATCATAGGTTGCTGTTTCATGGCTACTCCTGCGTATTAGCGATTGGCGCTGAGAAGCTTAGCTCTTGGTTCGCACGTAAGCGTTGTACGCCCTCTACCACTAAGTTATCTTGTTCTTTTAAAGCCCCCGAAACTAATAAACGACCAGCAAGTCGTTGTTCAATTTTCACATCAATTCGAGTGGCTTTTTTATCAACACTTGTCCAAACGTAAGGGCCTGTGGCTCCCCACAGTAATGCCGCTTCAGGTACAGCAGCAAAACGTTGCCCTTCTACTTCAATATGAACACGAAAACTCATGCCAGGTAAGAACTTTTGCTGCGGGTTTTCAAGCTGCGCTTTTACACGTAAGGTGCGGGTTTGTGGGTCTATTCGTGAATCTAGATAAGCAATTTTTGCGTTTACAGCATTTTGTGACTGCCAAGGGAATACTTTTACATTGCCTTTATTGCGCAGCATATAAACGGCCGATTCTGGGGCGTTAAAATTTATATATAAAGCACGCGTATCATCAATACTTGCAATCGCCGTTTGGGGAGTAATTCTGTCACCCACTTCAACGTCGGTAAGTCCCATAGTGCCGTTAAAAGGCGCACGAACTTGGCGGTCTTCAAATTCTGTTTCTGCTTGGGTAAGGGTCACTTTTGCTAATTCAACAACTGTTTTTGCATCATCCACATCACTTTGTGGCACAGCCCCTTTTGCTTGGCTTTGCTTTAAACGTGCGAGGGTTCTTTGGGTGTCAGCAAGTTTTATTTTTGCCTCTTCAAGTGCTGCTTTTTGTCTGCGTGAATCAAGTTCAAGTAACACATCACCGGCCTTTACGCTATCACCCGGTTTAAAATGCACCGCCGTTACTTTATCGCCCACAGCCGGATATAAAATAACCGAATGAATTGCTTCGGCATTACCGACAGCCTGAACTTGCTCTTTAGCACGTTCCATCGCTACCTGCTCCACCACGACATTGGCACTCTTTACAGATAAACTTAACGACATTAAAGAAAAAAACACGCTGGTAAAAAGAATTCGCGATTTCAAAGGATCACCCTAATTAATTATTATTTGCATTATGTTACGCAGTTTAACAGCTCTATGATCAATAAATAGCTAAGTACGATAAATTAGCAAAACAATAAGCTGAAATTAAGCATGCTAGCCACTCTACATATTTTTACAGCTGCATACAAAATCCACACATATTTAAATTACATTTATGACTATGATTTAGCTCATCAATATTTTTAATAAAGGCACATTTATGAAAAAGAGTTTAATTATGGTGATCTTGCTATCAGGCTGTGCATCACCAGGGATTGATCGGGCAGATCAAAATCAAGTTGTTAAACGTTATTATGCGTCTGTTGAATCAATACAAAAAGTAACACTCTCCTCAGAAGTGGGAACTGGAATAGCTGCTGGTGCGGGGTTTGGCTTTGTAGATAGCTTAGATGGCAATAAAGAAGAAATGATTGGCGGCGCCATTGTTGGTGGATTAGTCGGTGGATTATTTACTGCTTTATTTGAAGGGGGCAACACCGCGTATCAGTATAATCTATATGCTGCTGATGAAGGTAAATTTACCGTTATTCAAAAGAAAAAGCTCGATAAAAACACAAAATGTGTGCTCGTCAATGCTGCCAACAAGGTCACGCTCTCTACTACAGATACAAGCAATTGTGAAAAGAGTTTAAAATAAAAAACCTCAGTTGAAACTGAGGTTTTTATTAATAACGTACAAACAAAAAGTACCGCTTATTTATTTCGCTGTGCGTCTTTTTGCGCTTTTTTAGCTTCTTTACGTTGTTGTAAAACAGCTTGTGCTTCGTTACCAATGTGGCCTTCACCGCGCGCTTGAGCAAGCTCTATTTGCTTTTGGCGCTCTGCAAAGCGAGCGCGTTGTTCATCGGTTACATTGTCAATACAGTGGTGACACGACACCCCTTCCATGTATTCTGGCTTTTGCTTTTCTTCTTCTGTGATAGGCATGCGACATGCATGACATTGATCGTATGAGCCTTTTTGTAAGTCATGATTTACCGCTACACGGTTATCAAATACAAAACACTCGCCTTCCCACATGGTTTCTTCTTTTGGCACTTCTTCTAGGTATTTTAATATGCCGCCTTCAAGGTGATATACCTCATCAAAACCTTGCTCTTTCATATAGGCTGTTGATTTTTCACAGCGAATACCACCAGTACAAAACATGGCTACTTTTTTATGTTTTGATGGGTCTAGGTTTTCTTTGGCCCACTGAGGAAATTCACGGAACGTTTTAGTGTTTGGGTCTACTGCGTTTTGAAACGTACCAATTTCAATTTCGTAATCATTACGGGTATCAACAAGGATCACCTCTGGATCAGAAATAAGGGCATTCCATTCATGTGGCTTAACATAACTGCCCACTACTTTTAATGGGTCTACGCCTTCAACACCCATAGTCACAATTTCTTTTTTCAGCTTAACTTTTGTGCGGTAAAACGGGCATTCGTCATCAAATGATTCTTTGGTAACAATGTTGTCTAAATTTGGTTGGGTGTCTAACCACGCAAGTAAGTTATCTATGCCTTCACGTTTTGCAGAGACAGTACCGTTAATTCCCTCTGCGGCAATTAATAAAGTGCCTCGTACTTCGTTTTGCTCCATTACATTAAGTAAAGGTTGGCGAAGTGCTTCAAAATCAGGTAGAGATACAAATTTATACAGAGCGCATACAACAAAGTGTTCGCTGGTTACATTATCTTTATGGACAGCAGTCATGGTATTCCTATTTTGCTTTTAAAACCCGCAAGGGGCGTTTACCGAATCGTAAATCCGGCGCATATGGGGCGCGTATTTTACGCTTTTTTTATTTAAATGCAAAAAAATGGATGATAATGCGCTTTTTACTGTTAGCGCAGTAGCTCAGTGGGCTATAATGCGCGGATAAATTTATACAGACTTGCTCATATTGGAGAAACATACATTGCACTTTACTGATCTTGGGATTGATACTCGCCTAGAAACACAATTAGCGCACCAAGGGATCACCCAGCCTACCGATATTCAAGCTCATGCTGTGCCAACGGCACTGGCGGGACATGACATTTTCGCTCAGTCAAAAACTGGGTCAGGCAAAACTTTAGCGTTTTTATTACCGGCTGTGCAGCGTGTAATGAAACAAAAAGCACTCAGTAAACGTGATCCTCGTGTACTTATTGTTGCTCCAACTCGTGAGCTTGCGACCCAAGTTTTTACTCAACTTCGATTACTTATTGCCGGTACCAACATAAAGGCCGTTAAAATCCTCGGTGGCGAAAATTTTAACGACCAAATTAAAGCACTGCGTAACGACCCTCACTTTGTGGTCGCCACACCTGGGCGTTTAGCCGATCATTTAAAGCAACGTTCATTACAATTAAGTGGCCTAGAGTTACTTATATTTGATGAAGCTGACCGTATTTTAGATTTAGGTTTTACCGATCAACTTAAATTAATTAATGAACTGGCCGATCATCGTCTTCGTCAAACTTTGTTGTTTTCGGCGACATTAGATCATGCTCAAGTTGATGCGTTATCGCGTAATTTATTAAAAAAACCAAAACAAATTATGCTCAGTGCAGCCAATGAGCAACACAGTGATATTAAACAAACATTGTACTTAGCTGACCACCTTGATCATAAAGAAGCTCTACTTGAGCACTTTTTAAATCAAGATAACGTTGGCCAGTGCATTATATTTACTGCTACACGAGCTGATACCAGCCGTTTAAGTGAATCATTAAATAGTAAAGGCTTTAAATCTGTCGCATTAGCTGGGGATTTAACTCAAAGTAAGCGCCTTGATATTATGGATGCGTTTAGCCGTGAAAACTTTAAAATATTAATTACTACAGATGTTGCTTCGCGCGGTTTAGATTTACTCAGTGTTACCCATGTTATTAACTTTGATTTACCAAAACACGCAGAAGAATATGTTCATCGTATTGGTCGTACTGGTCGTGCTGGTTTTAAAGGTAACGCATTATCACTTGTGGGCCCTAAAGATTGGGCAAGTTACTTGGCAATAAAATCATTTTTAAATGATGAATTATCGTTTGCTGCTGTTGAGGGTTTAAAAGCGAAATTTAAAGGTATTAAAGAAAAAAAGGTAACGCCAATTAAACCAACTAAAAAAGCAGTGACCACGAATAAGCCACAGCCAAAACGAAAAGCAAAACCGAAAAAGCCAGCAGCCCCAATTAAAGCACCTCTTAATATTGATGGTGATACCCCGATGCGTCGTAAAAAAAAGCCTGAGCAGGAATAATTATGAGTTACCTAGGAACCACCCAAACCCTTTTTGTTAAAGAAGTCAGCAACGAAGGTGCCTATTTAGATGGGCATGACTTAGGTGAAGTTTTTTTACCTAAACATGAAATAAAACATGAGCTTGAAGCCGGCGATAGCATCAGTGTATTCACATTTTTAGATAATGCAAACCTGCCAACAGCCACAACTAAAAAGCCGCATGCTCAAGTGGGTGAATATGCCCTACTGCGTGTAAAAGAAATAAACAGCATAGGCGCGTTTTTAGATTGGGGCTTAGAAAAAGACGTACTTGCACCGTTTAATGAACAAAAACCACGTATGCAAGAAGGCTATTCATATTTAGTGCGTTTATATCTTGATAACGCCAGTCAGCGTATTTGTGCCTCAACTAACTTTAACCGTTTTTTATCAAAAGATGAGCCTCAGTATAGTCACTTACAAGAAGTTGACTTAATTGTAGCAGGCAAAACTGATATTGGTTACAAGGTGCTTATTGAAGAATCTCATTTTGGCGTCGTGTTTTACAACATGGTGTTTAAAAACCTGTTTGTTGGTCAAAAGCTAAAAGGATTTATTCAAAAAGTACGTGAAGACGGAAAAATTGACGTCATACTTGAAAAACCAGGCATGGGTAAAGTAAGCGAGCTTGGTGAAAAAATAATGGAAAAACTAAAAGATGAAGGTGGCATATTAGCCATAGGCGATAAGTCTGAACCTGAATTAATTAAAAAAGTGTTTTCGACCAGCAAAGCAAATTACAAAAAAGCCATTGGCGGTTTATTTAAACAAGGCTTAATTGATATTGAAGCTAAGTCTATTCGTTTAAAATAATTAAATAAAAAGCCACTTAAGTTTTAAACCTAAGTGGCTTTTTAGTATCTGAAATTTATAACCTAATATTTTTATAAGGTAAGGTACAGCGAGAATATTCATTTGAGTATTCAATTAATTCTTTTTTAGAATCTAGATTTAACGGCGCTAGCCTAAAAACTTTTTCTGTACACTCATTTTGCATTTCATCATGTGTCGCAACACAGTCTCTGCTGCTAACATCTATTCCTGCTAACACACCTTCATTGGTGTAACACAGATGCTGGGCATAATTTTGAGCAATTTTTTTAAACTTGAATAAATCAACGGGGTAACCAGATACCAAGTCAGTAACGTTTGAAACATCATCATACATTTTAGTTGAAAAAACATATTTATTAACAGCAAAGCCACTAATGATAATTACAACTAAAAATATTATTATACGCAAAGCAAATCCCTCACTGCACACCCATAATTTAAATGTAGCACAAAGAAAAGCAGTTGTAAGGAACTGCTCTCAATTATGCTAATTTTTAATTTAAGCTATTGATTCATTTACATCATTTAGTACTTTTACAGGATTTTGTGCCTGAGTGATCGGACGCCCAATCACTAAATAGTCACTACCCGCTTCAATCGCTTCTTTAGGTGTCATAATACGTTTTTGATCGCCTGCATCACTGCCCGCTGGGCGAATACCTGGCGTAACTAATTTAAACTCTTTCCCTAAAGCAGCCTTTAAACTTTGCGCTTCTTGCGCGGAACAAACAACACCGTCTAGTCCTGCTTGCTTTGTTAATTTAGCTAAATGCATAACTTGCTCTTGTGGTGATTTAGTTATACCTAAACGCTCAAGTTCAGCTTCGTCCATGCTGGTTAATACAGTTACCGCAATCAGTAATGGCGCTTTGTCGCCAAACTGCTCAAGTGCTTGTTTAGCTTTATGCATCATTTCATAACCGCCCGATGCATGTACATTGACCATCCATACACCCATTTTAGCCGCAGCAGTCACCGCTTTAGCAACGGTGTTTGGAATATCGTGAAACTTTAAATCTAAAAATACATCAAAACCTAAATCGACCAATTCTTTAACAAATGCAGGACCAAAATAAGTAAACATTTCTTTGCCCACTTTTAATCGACAGGTATCTGGTGATAACTGTTTTACAAATGCTAAAGCAGTTTGCTGATCATCATAATCAAGCGCGATAAGAATTTTTTTTGATTTTTCGAAAGACATAACTATCCTACTAGTGAGCGAAAAGTATAAAAATTAAAATCCGTCTAAGCCTCTGCTAGGCACAATGGTTTCCCAGTGTTTACATGAAGGGCAATTCCAATAAATGGTGTAGCTAGTAAAGCCACAATGCTGACATTGAAAGTCAGGTTTAGTGGCAATGTACGAAGTAACAAGTTTATCGATTTGATTAAGCACATCTTTTGTATTTTTATTTTCTGTACTCATTAACTGTAATAAAAAACTAAAGCCACGAATAGTGGGTTGACGTTTTAAATTATCAGTTAAAAATTCAAAGGCTTGTTCAGTGTGTCCTTGCTCAAGCAAGGCTTGGCAATGCTGTATTTTTATCATCACTCCACCCTTTTCTAGTAACTCAGTAATGAGTTCATGAAATTGGTGAGTTAATTTTAATTGCTTATAGCTGTGAGCTAACTTTTCAATAAACAATGGCGCAAAAAAAGTAAATTGGCAGATTAATTCTCGCCAATAGTAAATTGCTTTGACGTAATCTTCTTTGGTATAAGCTGACAGTCCAAGCTCATATAAAGGCCTAATTGTTTTAAAGTTTAAGCTAATGGCTTTACGCATAAGTTGTGGGTTATTACTGGCAATGGCATGCTCACAGTAAAAATTAGCGATGGCTTTAAAGTGTTGTTCTTTTGAAAAAAGCTCAGTATGCGCTTCAAACATATTAATGCCTTTTTCCCATTCACGGGTTTGTGAATATAAAGAAATGATAGGATCGAGTGCATCTGCATGGCTATTTTTTACCAGCCATATTAAATGTTCTTCTGCGCTGTCTAATAAGCCAGCCATAATATAATCTTCGGCTAGTTCTAAACGGCTATTTGCGGCTTGTTTTTCGTTAAGACTTGGGTGTTTTAGCAGTAGTTCGTGAATTTTTATTGCGCGGTCGAGCTCACCACGACGGCGAAACATGGTGGCCAGTGTTGAATAATGTTCAACAGAGTCAGCAGCTACTTCGAGCAAATTAATTAAATGCTCAAGCCCCTGATCTTCTTCTCTATCCAGTAAAAACTTTAAGCCTTTACTGTACTCAGAAGTAATTTGACGATTAAACTGATGAGCCTGATTTTTTGCACTGTTTTTCCCCATGATCCAACCATAACCGGCAGCAACGGGAAGCAGTAAAAACAACAGCTCAATCATAATTAGGTGTCTTTGTTGGCAATACGCTTTTTATTATCTTTTTCAGGCGTTAATTGCTTTTTTAAACGGTAATTTTGCCACTTTAATTGCGTGAACAATTTAAAACTCACAAAACAACCCACTACAACACCTAGCAAAAAGCAGATACTTATTATAACGGCTAAAGGTAATGTATTACTGGCTATTATGTAGTTAATTTGTGTTAATTGTGGATTTTGAGAACCCAATACAAACGCACCAATTAAAAAAAGTGCCGCCAGAATAATTTTTAATACCTTGAACAAGTAACTACTCCAATAAGTTTACTAAGCAATGCTCTCGTTTACACGGTCACGTAGTTCTTTGCCTGGTTTAAAATGAGGTACATGCTTACCATCTAACTCTACAGTTTCACCTGTTTTAGGGTTACGGCCTGTACGAGGCGCACGGTAATGCAAAGAGAAACTTCCAAAACCTCGGATCTCAATACGATCTGAAGAAGATAATGAGCCGGCCATTTGTTCAAGAATTTCTTTAACAGCGTTCTCAACATCTTTCACAGGAATATGTGAATGTTGTTCAGCAAGTGTTTCTATCAGTTCTGACTTAGTCATAGCGTTTCCTTAAAAAGAAATAGTGGAAGGGCATAAACTGCCCTTCCAATTAAAAGACTATAATTAATTAGTCTTTTTGTGCATTTGCGAAAGCAGCTGCCATTGCGTTTTCAAACACTGGCTCTTCTTTCTTAAGCTTCTCTAGTACTTCTTTCTCTTCTGCTTCGAAAAGAGCTTTAACAGATAAGCTTAAAGTGCGGTTCTTACGATCAACACCAACGTATTTAACTTCAATCTCGTCGCCTACAGAAACAACAGTAGTTGCATCTTCAACGCGCTCTTGAGCGATATCAGCTACACGGATGTAACCTTCAACGCCTTCGATAAGTTCAACAGTTGCGCCTTTCGCATCAACTTCAGTCACTTTACCTTTAACAATAGCACCTTTTTTGTTTGCATCAAGGTAGTTATTGAATGGGTCAGCTTCGATTTGCTTAACACCTAGAGAGATACGTTCACGCTCTGGGTCAACTTGCAATACGATAGCAGTGATTTCGTCGCCTTTCTTGAATTCACGTACAGCTTCTTCGCCAGGTGTGTTCCAAGAAATGTCTGAAAGGTGTACAAGACCATCAATACCACCGTCAAGACCGATAAAGATACCGAAGTCAGTGATTGATTTGATCTTACCAGTAACTTGGTCGCCTTTGTTTTGTAGACGAGCAAATTCCTGCCAAGGATTAGCAATACATTGCTTAAGACCAAGAGAAATACGACGACGTTCTTCGTCGATTTCAAGAACCATAACTTCAACAGTGTCACCTAGTGATACAACTTTTGAAGGGTGGATGTTCTTGTTAGTCCAATCCATTTCAGAAACGTGTACTAGACCTTCAACGCCTTCTTCGATTTCTACGAAGCAACCGTAATCAGTAAGGTTAGTTACACGACCAGAAAGTTTAGAACCTTCTGGGTAACGACCAGCGATAGCTGCCCATGGATCTTCGCCAAGCTGTTTAAGGCCTAGAGATACACGAGTTTTATCTTTGTCGAATTTAAGAACTTTAACTGCGATTTCGTCGCCAACATTAACGATTTCTGAAGGGTGTTTAACACGCTTCCACGCCATATCAGTAATGTGTAGTAGACCATCAACACCACCAAGGTCAACGAATGCACCGTAGTCAGTAAGGTTCTTAACGATACCTTTAACTTCTTGACCTTCAACAAGGTTAGCAAGAAGCTCTTCACGTTCTTGTGAGTTTTCTGATTCGATAACTGCACGACGTGAAACAACAACGTTGTTACGTTTTTGATCAAGCTTGATTACTTTAAATTCAAGCTCTTTGCCTTCAAGGTGAGTTGTGTCACGTACTGGACGAACATCAACAAGTGAACCAGGTAGGAAAGCACGGATTGAATCAACTTCAACAGTGAAACCGCCTTTAACTTTACCGTTGATAACACCAGTAACAGTCTCTTGCTCTTCACATGCTTTCTCAAGACGGATCCACGCTTCGTGACGCTTCGCTTTCTCACGAGAAAGGATAGTTTCACCAAAACCGTCTTCGATTGCATCTAGTGCAACATCTACTTCGTCGCCAACAGCAACTTCTAGTTCACCAGCAGCATTTTTGAACTGCTCTGCAGGGATAGCACTTTCTGATTTAAGACCAGCATCTACAAGTACAATGTTGTTCTCGATTGAGATTACTGTACCTTTAACGATAGAGCCTTGCTCTGCTTCAAAACCCTTTAAGCTTTCTTCAAATAACTGCGCAAAATTTTCTGACATACGAATATACGTCTCATATATTAATACCAATAAGCAACCATGCTGCATGGGGTTGTTAAAATAGCACTGGCATCCTGCTGGTGCATAAAATGTATTTAGCTTCGTTTAGGAAGCTTACCTTCTGAGATGCTCGCATCTAATAAAGTTATAACTTTATCAAAGACTTGCTGTGCGTTGAGTTCGCTAGTATCAAGCTCAATCGCATCCTCTGCAGGCACAAGCGGCGCAACGGCGCGATTCATATCGCGATCATCACGTGCTTGAATGTCCTGTAATAGACCACTTAGTGTAACATCAAGCCCGCGCTCATTCAACTCAACAAAACGTCTTCGAGCACGTTCTTCTGCACTTGCGGTTAGAAATATCTTTAATGGCGCATCTGGAAATACCACAGTGCCCATATCGCGGCCATCGGCAATTAAACCGTTTTCTGTTCTAAACGCACGCTGGCGACGAAGCAACGCTTCTCGAACACGCGGTAATGCGGCCACTTTAGACGCTGCAGCACCCACTTCTTCATTTCGAATAGTGGTTGTAACATCTTCGCCTTCTAAAATAATCTTTCCTGCATTAGTGTCACTGTCTATCAAAAACTGCACATCAAGATTTGCAGCTAGTGGGACAAGTGCTTCTTCGTTATCTAACGCAATTTGGTGATGAAGTGCTGCAAGTGATAGTACGCGATAAATTGCTCCGCTATCTAACACATCCCAGCCTAATTTTTCAGCCAATAGGCGACAAACAGTTCCTTTACCAGAACCACTTGGGCCATCTACGGTGATTACGGGCATTAATAACGCCGGCATTTAAAACCTCCTTCAATGCACACCAAAATAAACCGCCACATTATACGCCAATTAATAAAGATTATCCGCTTTTAGTATGTAACTTTTTATAAATACTTATAAATAGCCTATTTACTGACAGATGCTAACACTTTGAAAAATGTTGGGAATGTCTTATAAGTACAGGCCGGATCGTTAATCGTTATGGGCTTGCCCCCTACTGCCACCATTGCAAAGCACATGGCAATACGGTGATCGTCGTAGGTATCTACAGCCACATTATTAAATTGCTTTGGCGGTGTGATCTCAATAAAGTCGTGCCCTTCAACCACTTCAGCCCCTACTTTTCTAAGCTCGGTGGCCATTGCATGTAAACGGTCAGTTTCTTTTACCCGCCAGTTATAAATATTACGAATAGCGGTTGGCCCTTTAGCAAACAAGGCAACAGTCGCCAAGGTCATTGCAGCATCAGGTATCGCATTAGCATCTATATCTATACCGTTAAGCTCGCCTTTACGAACAACTAAACGCTCGTCATACCAATCAATTTTGGCACCAACCTGCTCCATCACTTTAGCAAAGCCAATATCACCTTGAACTGATTTAGCGCCAACGCCTTTAATTTCTATTTCGCCACCGGCAATTGCTGCAGCAGCAATAAAATAAGAAGCCGATGAAGCATCACCTTCAACCATTATGCGCTCAACCGCTTGGTATTGCTGAGCACCTTTAACGAAGAACGTGGTGTAATTATCATGCTCAACAGTTACACCAAAGCGCGCCATCACATCCAGCGTAATATCAATATAAGGCTTAGAGACTAAGGTACCTTTAATTTTAATGTGTGTATCGCCTTTAAATAACGGCGCAGCCATAAGCAGCGCCGTTAAAAATTGACTTGAAATACTGCCGTCAATTTCGACTTCACCACCGGCTATTTGCCCACCGATAATTTTAAGTGGTGGGTAATCTTTATTTTTTAAATAACTTACATTACCACCCAAGGCTTGTAAGGCATCAACTAAATGACCAATTGGTCGCTCTTCCATGCGCGGCTCACCAATTAACTCATACTCTCCAGCAATCGCACTCAGTACTGCCGTTAATGGTCGATACGCTGTACCTGCATTACCTAAAAACAACGGCTCAGTTGGCGTATTAAACACGCCACTCACGCCCTCTACGGTTGCTACGGTGCGTTCAGTATTAAGCGTTACATTAACGCCCAAGTGCTTTAACGCACCCAGCATATGGCGAATATCGTCGCTGTCGAGTAAGTTTTCAACAACCGTGGTGCCGTTAGATAATGCTGCTAATAATAAAATTCGGTTTGATAAACTCTTTGAGCCCGGTAATGTCACACTGCCATTCACTTGTGAAATAGGGGCTAAGAAAAGTTGCTCCATTAACTATTCTCCTTGGCGAAATTAGCCATAAAGTCAACTAGGGCTTGTACGCCTTCCAATGGCATCGCGTTATAAATACTGGCGCGCATCCCGCCAACAATACGATGACCTTCAAGCGCTAACAAGCCCGCTTCTTTTGACTCTTTAACAAACTTATCATTTAAGCTTTCATCAACCAGCCAAAAAGGCACATTCATACGTGAACGGCAATGCTTCGCTACTTTATTGGTATAAAAATCTGAACCATCAATAAAATCATAAAGCAGCTGCGCTTTGGCAATATTATGAGCTTCCATGGCTTTTACACCCCCGGTTTGCTCAAGCCATGCAAATACTTCTGCCGCTAAATACCAAGCAAAAGTCGGTGGGGTGTTAAACATGCTGCCTTGTTTTGCCTCAAGGGCGTAATCTAAAATACCCGGCTTGGCGAGCCCTTCACGCTCAAGTAGCGTTTTGCGAACAATCACAATAGCAATGCCCGATGGACCGATATTTTTTTGTGCACCCGCGTAGATTAAATCAAATTTATTAACGTCAATTTCGCGCGATAAAATAGTCGATGACATATCGGCCACAATCGGCGCCGTTGGATGACTGGGTACGTCAAATATTTCAAGGCCGTCTACGGTTTCATTCGGGCAATAGTGAATGTAAGACGCATCAGCAGGTAAAACCCAATCGGCTACCTGCTTAATAGAAAACAGGCCGTTATCATCATTGCGCACATCAACAGCGTGTGTATTTGTAAACTTATCTGCTTCGCTGGTTGCACTTTTTGACCAAACGCCATTTTCACAATAAACTGCTTTTTTACCGTTAACATGAAGGTTTAAAGGTACGGCACTGAATTGACCTCGACCACCACCGTGCATAAATAGCACTTCAAACTCGTCACTTATATTCATTAAACGACGCAGGCTGGCTTCACATTTAGCGGTTAATGCTAAAAATTCATGACTACGATGACTTATTTCCATCACCGATACACCAAGACCTTGCCAGTTTAAAAACTCTTTTTGTGCCTTTTGCATGACTGCCGGTGGTAACATTGCAGGGCCTGCACAAAAATTATATATACTCATTACCTTTTCCTCATTCCAGTAATTTAACTTGAATTAAACTAATTTAATTTTTTTCAACTACATAAAAAAAGCGGCCAAGGCCGCTTTTTTCAATCTAATTATTCTGAAGGAGGATTGTCATCCGCCACTTCATCAATAACTGTATCTACTGTTTCAACGTCTTCGATATCAACCAAGTCACTTTCAGTCACTTCAATTTCTTCTATACGTTGTAAACCAACTACTTGCTCTTCGTCAATAGTTCTGATCAAAATAACACCTTGGGTGTTACGTCCAACCGTAGAAACTTCATTAACACGAGTACGTACTAAGGTACCACGATTCGAAATAATCATTATTTCGTCGTTGTCATCAACCTGTACAGCACCAACAACAGCACCGTTACGCTCACTCACTTTGATTGATACAACACCTTGAGTTGCACGACTCTTAGATGGGTAATCTTCAAGTTGGGTACGCTTGCCGTAGCCATTTTCTGTCACTGTTAATATTGCACCATCATTCTTTGGTACAATAAGTGATACAACACGCTGATCGTCTGGCATCTTAATACCACGAACACCCGTTGCAGTACGGCCCATAGGACGTACACCTTTGAAACGGATTTCAGGCTTACCTTCTTCATCAAGAACAGGGTTACCATTTTCATCAACAACAGCCGTTTCTTCAGCCTCTTTAAAGCGAACAACTTTACCCGCATCAGTGAACAACATAATTTCGTTGCTGCCATCGGTAATATCAACACCGATTAAGCTATCACCTTCGTTTAAGTTAACCGCAATGATTCCGCTTGCACGTTGACGACTGTATGCCGTTAATGGCGTCTTCTTAACCGTACCGAACGCCGTCGCCATAAAGATGTATTTATCATCTTCATAATCGCGTACTGGCAGGATTGCAGTAATACGTTCATCTGCTTCAAGTGGTAATAAGTTAACAATTGGCTTACCGCGCGCTGCACGACTGGCAAGTGGCAACTGGTATACTTTAAGCCAATATAAACGACCCGCTGTAGAGAAACAAAGAATAGTATCGTGCGTATTGGCAACCAATAAACGTTCAATGAAATCTTCATCTTTCATCTTAGTTGCTGATTTACCTTTACCACCACGACGCTGCGCTTCGTAATCAGTTAATGCTTGATACTTAACGTACCCTTCATGTGAAAGCGTAACAACTACGTTTTCTTCGTTGATTAAATCTTCAAGGCTTATATCGTGTGCTGCAGCATTTATTTCAGTGCGGCGCTCATCACCATATTGCTCTTTAATTTCAACGAGCTCATCACGAATAACTTCCATTAAACGCTCTGGATTTGCCAAAATGAATAATAACTCGGCAATCAACTCAAGTAATGATTGATATTCGGTAAGAATTTTTTCGTGTTCAAGACCAGTAAGTTTGTGTAAACGTAAGTCTAATATTGCTTGAGCTTGTTGCTCAGAAATATAGTACTGACCATCACGAATACCAAGCTCGCTTGCTAACCAATCTGGGCGTGCCACGTTGTCTTCGCCTGCTTTATCAAGCATGGCTTTAACATTACCTAATTCCCATGGACGCGCTGTTAATGCAACTTTTGCTTCAGCAGGTGTTGGCGACTTACGAATAAGTTCGATAATTGGGTCAATGTTAGCCAGTGCAATCGCTAAACCTTCTAGCGTATGCGCACGGTCGCGGGCTTTGCGTAAATCAAATACCGTACGACGGGTAACAACTTCACGACGGTGAATAATAAATTCTTCAAGCATTTCTTTTAAGTTGAAACACTTAGGTTGGTTATTAATTAACGCAACCATATTCATACCAAACACAGTTTGTAACTGAGTTTGTGAATAAAGATTGTTTAGAATAACTTCACCTACGTCACCACGTTTGATCTCGATAACGATACGCATACCGTCTTTATCTGATTCATCACGTAATGCGCTGATCCCTTCAATTTTTTTATCTTTAACTAGCTCGGCGATTTTTTCAATCAAACGTGCTTTGTTAACTTGGTAAGGGATTTCATGAACAATAATGGTTTCGCGACCCGTCTTTTCATCGGTTTCGATGTCAGCACGCGCACGCATGTACACTTTACCACGACCGGTTTGATAAGCTTGTTCAATGCCTTTTTTACCGTTAATAATCGCCGCAGTTGGGAAATCAGGCCCAGGAATGTAATCCATTAACTCAGTAATGGTCAATTCAGGGTTTTGAATAAGCGCTAAACAGCCATTCACGACTTCTGTTAAGTTATGTGGCGGAATATTTGTTGCCATACCAACCGCAATACCTGATGAACCATTAACTAATAGGTTAGGTATTTTAGTGGGTAACACATCAGGAATTTGCTCTGTGCCATCGTAGTTAGGCACAAAATCAACCGTTTCTTTTTCAAGATCGGCTAATAATTCGTGCGACATTTTTGCCATACGTACTTCTGTATAACGCATTGCCGCTGCTGAATCACCATCAACCGAACCAAAGTTACCCTGACCATCTACTAGCATGTAACGCAGTGAGAATGGCTGAGCCATACGTACGATGGTGTCATAAACTGCACTGTCGCCGTGTGGGTGGTATTTACCGATTACGTCACCGACCACACGGGCCGATTTTTTGTAAGGCTTGTTCCAGTCATTACTAAGCTCGTTCATTGCAAACAAAACGCGGCGGTGAACAGGTTTTAAACCGTCACGTACGTCTGGTAATGCACGTCCTACAATTACACTCATGGCGTAATCTAAGTAGGAGTTTTTTAACTCGTCTTCAATATTGACTGGCAGAATTTCATTGGCGAGATCAGTCATTTGATATCACATTCCTTCAGTATCAGCTCTTAACAACCCAGTATTAGGTATTAAGAGTGTTTGTTATTATTTCTAAGTAACCATGCTATCACAATTAATTTTAATTTACAGGCGCAAAACTTTGCGATTTATCAATTTAGGCCTATATAATGGCCTCAGATTGACGAGGAAGTATTTTATGACCGAACATCAAAATGTAGATAACGCAGAAATAGCAAAGTTTGAAGCCATCGCAGAACGTTGGTGGGATTTAGAAGGCGAATTTAAGCCGCTTCACGAAATTAATCCATTACGATTAGATTTCATCGCAGACAAAACCAAAGGATTATTTGATAAAGAAACCCTAGATGTAGGATGTGGTGGTGGCATTTTAAGTCACAGCATGGCGCGAATGGGCGCAAACGTAACAGGTATCGATATGGGGCAAGAGCCTTTAACTGTCGCCAAGTTACACAGCTTAGAAACAAGTGTCCCCGTTGAGTATATAAAAGTACCTGCAGAGCAGTTTGCAGATGAGCACCCTGAGCGCTTTGATGTGATCACTTGTATGGAAATGTTAGAGCACGTCCCCGACCCTGCATCTATTATTCATGCGGTGGCTAAATTGGCAAAACCAGGCGCTGATGTTTTTTTCTCTACTCTTAATAAAACCCCAAAAGCTTATTTATACGCTATTGTCGGGGCAGAAAAACTACTAAAAATGGTCCCAGAGGGTACCCATGACCATAAAAAGTTTATTAAACCTGCACAATTAATTGCATGGGCAGAGCAAGCTGGCTTAAAAGTACGTGCCAGTGCTGGGTTAAGTTACAATCCACTTTCAAAGCAATATACAATTAGTGATGATGTGAGCGTAAATTATATGCTGCATTTTGAGAAGTTAGCGTAATGGCAAGCTCTCAAACCCCCATTGCCCCAATGGAATATCAAGCATTGCTGTTTGACTTAGATGGCACTTTACTCGATACCGCTGATGATTTAGGCGCCGCACTAAACACCGTGCTGCAAAATCATCAACAACCCCAAGTGGGCAGTGATATATATCGCCCCGCGGCTTCAAACGGTGCTGCCGCTTTATTGGCTGCTGGTTTTAAAGAAAGCTGGGCACAACAGCCGCAAGAGCAACTTTTACATGAGCTAGTTACGCAATACGCTGCCAACATTGCCACCCATACCCAATGTTTTGTAGGAATAGAGCAATTACTAATCGCACTTGATAACAAAGCAATCCCTTGGGGAATTATGACCAATAAGCCCGGATTTTTAACTGATCCTTTAGTCAAAGCGATTCCTGCATTAAAAAATGCACGTATTGTGGTTAGCGGTGATACCTTAGCTGAATCTAAGCCCTCACCCCTTCCTTTACTGTATTGCGCTGAGCAAATGAGTGTAGATCCTTCGCGTTGCTTATATATAGGTGATGCGCAGCGTGACATTCAGGCAGGTAAAGCAGCCAATATGCACACCGCAACCGCACTATGGGGATATGTACCGAGTGTTGACGAGGCATTGGCTTGGAATGCGGATTTTAATTGGCACAGTCCTATAGATGCATTTAACCACATATAGTGCCATGTTAATTAATAAACACTACATATTGTGATTGTGTTAGTTTTTACGCAAAGCTTGATGATAAAAAAAGCAGACAAAATTTATTTTAAAAAAGCGTAAATTTAATCTTTCCTTAGTTGATTTTTACAAATTTCAACTTAACCGAATGATCAAAGGTTAATGCCTACTAACACAATTGCGTTATCCCAACGTTATCCACAATGAGAGCGGTTTCTGTCCCTTGCAAAAGATCCCAGACCACACTATCTTGTGATCTCTAATTTGAACAACACCAGATATTGTGGCTAAATGTTATTCAATTAAATTCACCAAACCGGTGAAAATAACAATAAACGAATAGGCACTGCGCTTTTTTAGGTGCACGCATTGGTCAAAAATATTTAATTCCCAAGGAATACAGGCAAAGCTATGAACCAACAGTTATCTGTAAGCAAACGTGACGGTCGTAAAGAGCCACTCGATCTTGATAAGATCCATCGCGTTATTGAATGGGCCGCCGAAGGTTTAAATAACGTTTCGGTTTCACAAGTTGAACTAAAATCGCATATTCAATTTTATGACGGTATTCGTACTAAAGACATCCACGAAACGATTATTAAAGCTGCTGCGGATCAGATCTCAAAAGAATCGCCTGATTATCAGTACCTTGCTGCTCGTTTAGCTGTATTCCATTTACGTAAAAAAGCCTATGGCCAGTTTGAACCACCGCGTCTTTTTGACCATGTTACTAACATGGTTGAACAAAAACGCTACGATGCACATTTACTCGTTGATTACACAGAGCAAGAATTAGATGAGCTAGATGCGTACTTAGACCATTCTCGCGATCTTAACTTTAGCTACGCAGCAGTAAAACAGCTTGAAGGTAAATACCTAGTTCAAAACCGTGTAACGGGTGAAATTTACGAAAGCGCGCAGTTTTTATATATCTTAGTGGCTGCAAGCTTATTCTCTGATTACCCTCGTGATACACGTATTGATTACATCAAACGTTTTTATGATGCGGTTTCATTATTTAAAATTTCTTTACCTACGCCAATTATGTCGGGCGTACGTACACCAACACGCCAGTTTAGCTCATGTGTACTTATTGAGTGTGGCGATAGCCTAGACTCAATTAATGCTACATCATCAGCAATTGTTAAATACGTTTCTCAACGTGCTGGTATTGGTATTAATGCAGGTCGTATTCGTGCACTAGGTAGCCCTATTCGTAACGGTGAAGCGTACCACACAGGTTGTATTCCGTTTTATAAGCACTTTCAAACAGCGGTTAAAAGCTGTTCGCAAGGCGGTGTACGTGGTGGCGCAGCAACCCTTTTCTACCCGCTTTGGCATTTAGAAGTTGAAAACTTATTAGTACTTAAAAACAACCGTGGCGTTGATGATAACCGCGTACGTCACTTAGATTACGGCGTACAGTTTAATAAACTCATGTACTCACGTTTAATTAAAGATGATTACATTACGTTATTCAGCCCCTCTGATGTGCCTGGCCTTTACGATGCATTTTTTGAAGATCAAGACGAGTTTGACGCGCTATATGTAAAATATGAGCAAGACGAGTCAATTCGTAAAAAACGAATTAAAGCAATTGAGCTGTTCTCTATGTTTGCTCAAGAACGTGCTAGCACGGGTCGTATTTACTTACAAAACGTTGACCACTGTAATACACACAGTCCGTTTATCTCAAAAGTGGCGCCTATTCGTCAATCTAACTTATGTTTAGAAATTGCGTTACCAACTAAGCCTCTTAGCAACGTGAATGATGAAGAAGGTGAAATTGCACTTTGTACATTATCTGCGTTTAACTTAGGTGCCATTGAGTCTTTAGATGAACTAGAAGAGTTAGCTGAGCTTGCGGTACGCGCACTTGATAACCTACTTGATTTCCAAGACTACCCAGTACCTGCAGCTAAAAATGCAACTATGGGACGTCGTACGCTAGGCATAGGCGTTATTAACTACGCATACTACCTAGCTAAAAACGGTAAGCGTTATTCAGATGGCAGCGCAAATGCGCTTACGCACAGAACATTTGAAGCGATTCAGTACTACCTAATGAAAGCATCTAATGAGCTGGCAAAAGAGCGTGGTGCCTGTCCTAAATTTAACGAAACAACGTACTCACAAGGTATTATGCCAACGGATACGTACAAACGTGATTTAGATAAAATTTGTGATGAACCACTTCATCTTGATTGGGACGCGTTACGTTCCAGCATTAAAGAGCACGGTATGCGTAACTCAACACTGAGCGCATTAATGCCATCAGAAACATCATCGCAAATATCTAATGCAACCAATGGCATTGAGCCACCGCGTGGCCATATTAGTGTTAAAGCAAGTAAAGACGGTATTTTAAAACAAGTTGTCCCTGAGTACGAACGCCTTAAAGATAGCTATGAGTTACTGTGGGATATCCCATCTAACGATGGTTACTTACAATTAGTAGGCATAATGCAGAAATTTATCGACCAAACGATTTCAGCAAATACTAATTATGATCCAAATAAATACGAAGGCGGTAGAGTACCTATGAAAGTCTTATTAAAAGACTTACTTGGTGCCTACAAGCTAGGTGTTAAAACGCTGTACTACCATAACACCCGTGATGGCGCATCAGACGCACAAGAAGACGCTCCAGAAGTGGAAGATGATGATTGTGCAGGCGGCGCGTGTAAAATTTAATAGTTAAACTTAAAGCGGGCGCCTTGCCCGCTTTGTCCTGATAGTTTTAGTGATAGTTTTTTGAGTGATAAACATGTCTTATACTACTTTTAGCAGAAATCATAATAACCAAATGCAAGAGCCAATGTTTTTTGGTCAAACCGTTAACGTGTCACGTTACGATCAACAAAAATACCCTATTTTTGAAAAGCTGATTGAAAAACAATTGTCTTTCTTTTGGCGTCCTGAAGAAGTTGACGTAAGTAAAGACCGTTTAGACTTTCAAGCGCTTCCTGATCACGAAAAACATATCTTTTTAAGTAACTTAAAATACCAAACTTTACTTGATAGTGTTCAAGGCCGTTCGCCTAACGTTGCACTATTGCCAATTGTGTCAATTCCTGAGCTTGAAACATGGATTGAAACATGGGCGTTTAGTGAAACCATTCACAGCCGTTCATACACACATATTATTCGTAATGTAACTCAAGCCCCTGAACTCATTTTTGACGACATTGTTAGCAATGACAAAATTAGTGAACGTGCCGATGCCGTAACCACTTATTACGACGATTTAATTAACTCGGTGTCGCTTTACAACCTGTACGGTGAAGGCAAACATGACATTAATGGTGAAACCGTTGTGGTTAATTTATTTGAGCTGAAAAAGAAATTGTATCTGGCGATGATGTCAGTGAACATTCTTGAAGCTATTCGCTTTTATGTCAGCTTTGCGTGTTCATTTGCGTTTGCAGAGCGTGAGCTAATGGAAGGCAATGCTAAAATTATTAAGCTTATTGCCCGTGATGAAGCGCTTCACCTTTCAGGCACTCAGCATATTTTAAATATTATGCAAGATGGCAAAGACGACCCTGAAATGGCAATTGTTGCTGCACAGTGCCGTGAAGAAGCAATCAAGATGTTTGTTGACGCTGCAGAGCAAGAAAAAGAATGGGCCGAGTACCTGTTTAAAGATGGTTCAATGATTGGCTTAAATAAACATATTTTATGTCAGTATGTTGAATACATTACCAATGCACGCATGACTGCTATTGGTTTACCAGCACAGTTTGATAATAACAGTAACCCTATTCCATGGATCAACTCATGGCTTGTTTCTGATAACGTGCAAGTTGCTCCACAAGAAGCGGAAATTAGCTCATACCTTGTAGGTCAAATTGATTCACAGGTTGATGCAGCTGAATTTGGTGACTTTGATTTATAATGACTGATAGAACCACTGCAAGTGTCACGCTTGCAGATAACAGCCAGTGCTTAGATTTTACCGCTGGCTGCCCTTCTCTTTTACACTGCTTAGAATCGAATAAAATTGATGTTGCTTACCAGTGCCGTGAGGGATATTGTGGTGCGTGTCGTGCTACGCTTGTCTCTGGTGAAGTCAATTACAATGAAGAACCGTTAGCCTTTGTGCGTGATGGTGAAATACTATTGTGTTGCTGCAAGCCCAATGGTGATATCAGTATTAATTTAAAGTAACTAGCAAACCACACAGTATAATGCCTAACAGCTCGCTTTATTCACTTACCTGTTTCTGCAATTATTACTCAAGTAATCGCGATTATAGCCGTGTTATTTACTCTGAATAAGTAGCAGGTACAAATCGGTAATGACCCGTAATTGTATAAGCAAAAAGCATATCGCTCATTTCAGGTCCGCGACCAATATTGTGCACAATAAGCGGTTGACCACTGTCCTGCGCTATTTGATTAACGACCATACCTATGTGCGGTAAATTGCCTGGCAGCATCCAAGTGACTATGTCACCGGTTTTATAATCAGCTGCATTATGCGATTTAGATAACACTTGAGCATGGCGCTCAAAGTAAACCTGTAAGTTAGGTACACGTCGATGATCAATGTTTTTATCTGGCTTGGTTAATCCCCAAATACGCTTAGAAGGATATTCGCGAAAATTGGCCTGCATGTCTTCATGTACTAACTTTTGTAAATCAATACCAAGCTGTCGATACGACCTAATTATAACATCAGTACATACACCAATATTAGCGGGTACATCGCCACCAGGGTATTCAAGCCTATGATAGGCGCTATCGTAAGTTACTTGTTGCGTTGTTCTGTGGATCAATGCGTTGACAATATCATGATTAAAATCGGCTGCCTTTACATCAAGGGCAGATAAAGCTAGTAAATAGAGCACAAAGCGCAACATATAAATTCCTTTTATAATATTTATTAACTAAAGCTGTTGAGTAATATAGTCAGGAATATTAAATTTATTTCCATTGCTGGTAAAGTGCGCATCAAGTGCATAGGCCATTTTTTCAAGCGGAGCATCATCATAACCACAGGTTTGGATTTCATTGATGTAGCGCATAATAAAAGCGTGAGCACCGAGCTCGTGCCATTGAACGACATGAGCCAGCTCATGAAAATGCACTCTTAAATTACGCGCAACATGAGGTAATATGTAATAAGTGTTTTTGTAGGTGATCCCTGCTACATCCATGTCAATAAAATCGCTTAAACCAATTTCACGTAAACCAGTAAAGTCAGGCTTGGGAATGTGTTCAACAACCACATAAAATGCAGTTTTCAAAAAATCATGTGGGTAAAAGCCAGCAAATTCGCTAACAAATGTATCACAACATATTCTTTGATCAACATACTCGCTATTCGTTTTATCAATCCATTGTTCTATTTGCGCTAGCATGTTTTCTCCAAAAAATTTGCTTAGTGACTTAATTTAAGCATAAACATTTAATGACGCAGAATTTGCTTTTATCAATAAAAAAGCGCCAATGGTATTATTACTGACGCTTATTAGAATGATAAATACAAAGTAACGCTTTAAACTAACCTTCTTCTTCAACCAATGATTCTAATAACTCATGGATCTCTGATTTTAATTCTTTGTCTTCAATTTTATTTGCACTGATTTTAGCATCTTGCAGATTTTTAATTGCCGCTTCTTTATCACCCAGCTCAAGCTGTAAAGTAGCCATAGAAAAGGCAACAGACGACATATGATCTTTGTTATTAATTTCTATCGACTTCTGTAACGCTTTTTCGTAAGTCTCGATAGCTTCTTCTAGCTCTTCGGTGAAATCAGCCAATGTTTCCCACTGAACAGGGTGATCTTTCGCTGTATTTTCGTTTTCAATACAAATAGCTTTTAGCTCAGCATATAAAGATTCAAACTGTTTAGTATCATTTTTATTAGCCGCTGCCATCAGCTTTTCCGCCAAATCGTGAACCGCTTTGTATACTTTAGTATTCATAATTACTCGCTACCTTATTAACGCGCCTTTTTTGACTTATTAAAGGCATCGTATTCGAAATATATTCCCTAATAGTACATTATTATTAAGCGCTGCGTTGTTACAAAAGTATTATAAGCGATAAAAACAGAGGTTTAATTTAAAAACCTGGATATTACAGTGCTACACTTAACGCTTAATTTAAGTCGCAATAGTAAATACCTACCCTATGCAAAATTGCAATCAATGCGGTAAATGCTGCACTAAATATGGTGCGGCAGATTTAGATACAAATCAGGATGAAATTGAAATGTGGGCGTTATTCAACCCAGAAATATTTCAATATGTTAAAAACGATCAGTTATGGTTTGATCCCAAAACAGGCGAGCAATTAACGCAATGCCCATTTTTAGTACTTAGCAGTAAAAAATATCCACAAGAAAAAGATAAATATACATGCAGTATTTACCATGACCGTCCTCAAGATTGCCGACACTACCCAAGTTTAATTTCAGAAATGATAAACGATGACTGTGAAATGCTTGAACCAATCGATAAACAAAATCCTTTCAAAGCACAAAAAAAATTAGACATACTAATGATAGACAGCCGCTCTTAAGCGAATAAATATAACAAATGCACTGATCTGTAATAATGAGCTGGTAATGTAAATTTAACGCGATTATTTTGCCATTCAACGCAAAATTAAAAGTTATAGTATAACATTGTTGATGATGCCATTTTGTAGTGTTATATTATATCACAACATAACAACCACGATTCGAAGTAATTATGACAAAGTTAACACTCATATCCTCAGCGCTACTGTCTGTTTTGTGTTCTCACTCTGCCCTAGCAGCAACGATTAACGGCACAGTAACAGATTCAAAAAAACAACCTATTGCTAATGCAACTATCCATGTTCATGGAAAGTCACAAAGCGTGAAAAGCAATGAACAAGGTCAGTTTAGCATCGACATAGATGCTAAAAGCCAATTACATATTAGTAAAGATAACTACATCGATTCACGTATATCGCTTGAGAATGTAGACGATACAATTACTGTTACATTAAAGCCGTCTTCGGTTGAAACTGTGGTTGTGTATGCCTCGGCACTGCATAAAAATAGCTTAGAAATGATTTCACCTGTGAGCGTACTATCAGGGGATGAACTAAAAAATAAAGCGAAACCGACCCTAGGTGAAACACTTAAAGGAATACCAGGAGTAAACGCGAGTTATTTCGGCCCAGTGTCTTCAAGTCCGATTATTCGTGGCCTAGGTGGTCCTCGTGTTAAAATTACTCTAAACGGTTTAGATAGCAGTGATGCATCACGTATTGGTCCAGATCACGCGACATCAAGTGATAGCTTAGCCGCTGAACAAATTGAAGTACTACGAGGCCCAAGCACCCTACTATATGGCTCTGGTGCTATTGGCGGTGTAGTAAATGTGGTTGATAACCGTATTCCAACCAATAATATTGACGCACTCTCGGGAGCGGCACAATACACACACGATACCGTTTCAAATGCGAACACCTATGCGGCAAAATTAGAAACAGGCAGCAATAACTTTAATTTTCATTTTGATGGCACCAAACGCAGTGGTGATGACTATCAAACGCCTCGCTTTAACCTACCAGATGAACATGAAGAAGGTGAAGTACACATTGAGGGCGATGAAGAAACAGCCACTTCAGTTGAAAATACTTTTATCGACAGTGAAACAGTGAACTTTGGTACCAGCTATGTCGGTGAGCATTTAACCGTTGGCTTTTCATACGGCAATATTGAAACAGACTATGGCATTCCAGGGCATTCACATGATCACGGTCATGCCCATGAAGAAGAAGGCGATCATGAAGATCATGCGGATGAAGAACATATAGAAACTCCCGTTTATGCTCATTTAGAGCAAGATCGTTGGCAAGGACTGGTAAGTTATGCATTTCATGATAACTGGATTGAATCGATTAATCTTCGTCTTGGCTACACCGACTACACTCACAGTGAAATTGAAGATGGCGCGATTGGCACCACGTTTAGTAACGAAACCACAGAAGCACGTTTAAATGTAGAGCATCAGTTAAGCCAATGGCATGGCATGATTGGCTATCACTATAGTGAATCTGATTACGATGCAATTGGCGAAGAAGCGTTTACGCCTGCAAGTGTCACTACCACCCATGCGTTATATCTACTTGAAGAACGCACATTTGGCGATGTCACCGTAGAGCTTGGCGCCCGCCTAGAAGATTATGATATCAAAAGTGATGTAGATACACATCAGCACAGCCATGATGAACAACCTGTATCGGCAGATGAGACTATTAACTACACCCAAAGCTTTACTAATGTAAGTGCCTCAGCAGGTGCGATTTGGGAGTATATGCCTAGTCACAATCTAGCCGTTAGCTTGTCACATTCAGAGCGTGCGCCACTTTCAGCTGAGTTACTCTCTAATGGTGTGCATGTTGCCACAGGTACTTATGAGCTTGGTTTGGGCTATCATATTGAAGGAGCAGAAGCGCATTTTGAACCTGAAGAAATTAAACAAGAGACCTCAACCAATCTTGATATTAGTTTACGTCGTTTTAGCGGTAACTTTGGCTACACCGTCAACTTTTTCTATAACGATATTAAAAACTTTTATTATCAACAAAACACCGGATTAGTGTTTGATGAGATGGATGGCTTTGAGTCTGCTGCCAATGGACACAGCGATGCAATTGATGTTTATCAATTTACCAGTAAAGATGCGCAGCTTTATGGTTTTGAATTTGATGCACATTATCAAATAAACCCCAGCGCCATGGTAAAAGTATTTGGTGACTCTACTCGCGCCAAACTAAAAGATAATGAAGGTAATTTACCACGTATCCCTGCCAATAAATTGGGCTCAGAACTACAATATACCCTAGGTAATGCGCAATTTACCTTAACAGGAACCCATTACTTTGAGCAAAATGATATTAGTGCTTACGAAACGGCAACGGATGGCTATACATTAATTGATTTACAAGCTAATTATCAGCTTGATTTAGGTGCCGTTGACACGCAGCTTTACCTAAGTGTTGATAACATTACTGATGAACTTGGTTTTGTACATAGTTCATTTATTAAAGATACGGCACCTCTTCCTGGACGTAACTTCCAATTTGGCGTTAGAGGCTACTTTTAAAACGCGCTCATTTTTAATCAGACAATAAAAAACCGCATTCGTAATAATGAATGCGGTTTTTTTACAACTAAATTCTAATTAAAGAATCGCGTGTAACTCAACGTCAAATACTAGAGTTGAGTAAGGTGCGATTGCAGCACCGGCACCACGTTCACCATAAGCAAGCTCATGAGGAACGTATAAACGCCATTTAGTACCTACTGGCATCATTTGTAATGCTTCAGTCCAACCTTTGATCACGCCACCTACTGGGAATTCAGCAGGTTGACCGCGCTCGTATGAGCTATCAAAAACAGTACCGTTTACTAAAGTACCGTGGTAATCAACACGTACTGTAGACTCTGCAGTTGGCTTTTCGCCTTCACCTGTTGCAAGTACTTCGTACTGAAGACCTGACTCAGTAACTGTAATTTCAGGACGTTTTGCGTTTTCTTCTAAAAATGCAATACCTTCAGCAGCCAATACTTTAGCTTCTTCTTCACGACGAGCTTGGATCTCTTCGTTGATTTTCTCAAATGCAGCTTGGATCTCAGGGATCTCTACTTGAAAAGCACTGCCTGCATACGCATCTTTCATGCCTTCAAATACTGAATTTAAGTTTAAACCTTCAAAAGGGTTAGCCTTAAGTTGCTCACCCATTTGTAAGCCAATACCGTAACTTGCTTTTTCAGCATCTGTAGTAAAATTATCTGACATAATGTGTTATTCACGTTTTGTTAGTTAAAAGACCCGTATATGCTATCACAAAATAAAAGCCGTTTGGGGCTAGTTTTTATTGAGTTTTTCTTTAATTAAACCAATAGCAAAGGTACATACAGGTAAACTGAGCAAAATTCCAACAAGTAAGCTCATCGGCAACAATCCGACCACGCCGATCAACAAAAAAGGCACAGCCACCAAACCGATAATGCCAATGTAAAACGCGCCCCACACTGGCCAAAAATGATCGTATTTTGTGATTAAATGCCCGGATAAAAGATTAAACCCGATGCCATATAAGAAAGTCATCATCAGCGCATTATCTGGGTATGCATCAATGGCCATTTTTTGCAATAACGATATGGCACTTTGGTAACAATAACCAAACACAGTCCATAGCAGGATGTGCTTGAGTAAACGTTTAGAAAAGGATAACTCCGGGGACTGTGACATAATAAAGCTCCAGATAGCAAAAAACCGCCAATAAGGCGGTTTTTTAAATAATGGTGGAGAGATAGGGATTTGAACCCTAGAGGGGCTATAAACCCCTGCCGGTTTTCAAGACCGGTGCATTCGACCACTCTGCCATCTCTCCGTACGGCGCGCATAATAAGATCATACGCTTAGCTTGTAAAGCCCTATTTTACTAAAACCGGTTAAATAGTTAAATATTAATCAGGATAGTCATAAACCCTAGTAATATTGTTTAGGTCTGCGGGCAATCCAAGAACATACTAAACACACCAATAAGCTGGCAGTTAAAAATGCAATACTTTGAAATATTAAATCGAAGCGGTTTAAGTCATCACTTGGGATCACAACTAACACAAACGAAGGTAGTACGGTGAATAATAGAACATAGCAGCATATTTTAAAGGCTCTGCCAAAATCAAATCGTCGAGACTGTTGCATCCACCATGTTAGCAGTACTAGCACACCCATCGCAGTTGCAGCAATAAAATGAGCTGCTTGTGTATTCATTGCAACATAAAATGTCGCAAGCGCGCCAACAACACCCCAGATTGACCAAGCAAACCAGTTTTCTTTTTCACGTAAAAATAAATTTCCCATCATTTTCGTCTTCTTTATCGTTATTATTGGTAAGACTTTCCATACATTACCAAAAAACAACCGATTAAAAAACAAACTGAAGAAGATTTATTGCGTATGGTGCTTCCGTGCGCTTCTCGCAGCTACAATATTAACCGCGGTAGTGTAACACGATTAACTTAATGAATTATGACTATATTGAATATAAAAAGTTCATCCTATTGCTACAAAAAACTAAAATAGTTTTCTGGTTTATGGCGCGGTGACTTTTTACACTCAACTGCTGGCGTCCCTAAATACAAATAACCCACTATTTCATCATCATTGTTTAAGTTAAGCGCGTGTTTAACACTGGGGCTTTGTGCAAAGTAACCTGTGCGCCAAATACCGCCAAGCCCTTGTGCAAATGCGGCTTGTTGCATAGCCAGCACGCCACAGCCTGCACTTTGAACTTGTTCTATTCTTGATACTTTTGGATGTTGTTGATATTTTGCAATGGCAATAATGATCATGGGTGCTCTAAGGGGTAACTCTTTAGCACGATTAATTACTTTTTCAGCTTGCTGCTCGGCCAAAGCGCTTTGATAATAAATTTCACCCAACTTATGACGTGCATCCCCTTGAACAATGATATATTGCCAAGGCGCAATACAGCCATGATCGGGAACTCTGAGCCCAGCCTGCTGAATAATGTTTAGTTGTTCTTCATTAGGGCCTGGCTCTGTCAGTTTTGCATCTGACTGGCGGGTTAATAAAAGCTCAATAGCATCCATTATAATTACTCAAAAGACAAAACAATAGCATACCATTGAAACCCTTAGGTTAAAATATAATGGGCACCCCGCTGTTATTATTTGCTTATCAAGAAAGTACCTAGGTTAAAAAAGCACACAAATAATATCGCAACCCAAATAGCCGTGTATTTGTGCCATTACAAAGTGGCGCTCGCCTTTTGCGTGTAAATAATTAGGTCGAACTAATGAGGGGCTTTATAGGTTTAATTTTGCCAGTTAAGCGTTGAAGCCGAGGCACCATTGAAAGTCGCAATAGCGTATTTATTAGCTATACAAGGAATGGGGTAAGGTAAAAAACAACAATATAAGGGTCTGATTAAAAGTTAACTATCTTTAAAAAATAATCAGACCCGTGTACTTACTTAAATTGCATATTAAATACTGCGTGCAACTTGTAAGGCTTCGAATATAGCGCGCTTGGCATCAATAGCCGCTGCTAGTTTAGCGCCACCAATAACATGAACCTTGGCATTCTCTGCTTGCGCCTTAAATAGTTCGTCATTAGACACTTGGCCAATACAAGCAATCACAGTATCAACTGGCAATACTTGCGTTTCGCCAGCAACACTGATAGTTAGGCCGTTTTTATCAAAACGATGGTATTGGCAATTGGCAATTTGCTTAACGCCATGTTGTTTAGCAACTTGACGATGTATCCAACCGGTTGTTTTACCTAAATCACCACCAAAGCGCCCTTCACTGCGTTTAAGCATATAAAGTTGACGATCATCTTTGTGAGGCTGAGCATCGCACTCTATTCCCCACTGGGTTTTAAAGTCGCTGATACTTTGTGATTTATGTTCACTTAAAAATGCCACCATATCAAAACCAATACCGCCTGCGCCTAAAATCGCAATCGAGTTACCAAGTTCAACCTCACCGCGAATGACTTCATCGTAGGCAAAAACACGTTTGTCATCACTACATTCTATAGAGGCTTCACGTGGCCTTACACCCGTGGCAAAAACCACATCATCAAACTGGCTTAGCATACCATCATCAAATGCTTTACCTAATTCAATAGTGACGTTTAAACGCTTAAGTTCATTGGTAAAGTAAGCCAATGTATGGTTAAAGTCTTCTTTACCTGGTATTTGCATGGCCAAATTAAACTGCCCACCCATATGCTGCTTTTGGTCAATAAGCGTTACATTGTGACCTTTTTGCGCTAAGTAACAACTTGAAGAAAGCCCAGCAGGACCCGCTCCAACCACTAATACATTTTTAGCTGTTGCGGCTTTTTCTAGAGGGTAATCAAGTTCAAAACCCGCTTGTGGGTTAACTAAGCAAGTGGCACGTTTACCTTTAAATACGTGGTCTAAACAGCCCTGATTACACCCAATACAAATATTAATATGGTCAGAGCGCTTGGCTTGGTATTTGTTAAAAAACTCAGGATCGGCAAGTAAAGGGCGCGCCATAGAGATTAAATCAGCTTCACCCGCCGTTAAAATATCATTGGCAATTTCTGGTGTATTAATGCGGTTTACGGCAATAACAGGCACGCTAATAACATCTTTCAACCGCTTTGACGCTTCTTTAAATGCGCCTGGGGGTACCATGCTTGCAATTGTCGGTACCCGTGCTTCATGCCAACCAATGCCAGTATTAAAAATATCAACACCTGCTTTTTCAAGTGCAATAGCTTGTTGTGTTACTTCCTCAGGAGTTGAGCCATTCGGAATTAAATCGATAACAGACAGTCTAAAAATAATTAGAAATTTATCTGAAACTTTAGCTCTTACTGCTTTTACAATCTCAACAGCTAAACGCATTCTGTTTTCAAGACTGCCACCAAACTCATCGTCTCGTTTGTTTGTATGCGGTGCCATAAATTCATTAATTAAGTAACCTTCAGAGCCCATCACCTCTACGCCGTCGTAACCTGCTTTTTCTGCTAAATATGCAGAGTGAGCAAAATCTTTAATGGTTTTTTTAATTGAACTTAAAGACATAGCCTTAGGTTTATAAGGGTTGATCGGTGCTTTTATCGCACTTGGAGCTTGATTGAATGGATGATAGGCATAGCGCCCAGCATGCAATAACTGCAGGCAAATTTTACCACCATGTTGATGAACAGCTTGCGTATAAGCACGGTGTTTAAAAACATCATAATAACTATTAAATGATGATGAAATAGGCGTTAACTTGCCGCGAAGATTAGGGCTATATCCCCCCGTAATGAGCATTGCTGTGCCACCTTTAGCACGTGCTTCATAAAAAGCACGTAGACGTTTACGATTATGCCATCCCTCTTCGAGACCGGTATGCATTGATCCCATTACTAAACGGTTACGTAGTTGTGTGTGTTTTAGTTCTAATTTTTGTTCTAACATCCTGTGCCCCAATAACTGGTCTAACCTGTGTGCATTTAGTCAATTCTGCTTTAATGACCAACAATAAGCAATATATGAGCAGATTAAACTTAATAATTTTTTAACTCAAAATCTGTTAACTGCGTTTATCTTGACCAATAGCGTGAGTTAAAAGTAGTGACTACAGCCATAATTTCAGTAATTATTTATTAAATAAACACGTGTTTAATTTCAAGTGTAATTGAATTTATAAATGTTTCGTTACGATTTAGCAGTTAAATTTATTTATATTCTACGCTAAGATGGCAATAACGTTTTAGCTGTACCAATTTAAGGAGCTATTTTGATAGCAAAGGTATTTAAAGGTATATGGACGGGGATCAACTTCTCACGTCGTTTAATACTCAACGTATTGTTTTTATTTTTGGTCGTTATTTTTATCGTATCGGTATCAAGTGACGGTGATAAAATTATTGTCGAAGAGGGCTCTGTTCTTAGACTTAACCTTAATGGCCCTATTGTCGAAGAAAAAACCTATATAGACCCTGTTGAAGCCGCTATTAATGATGCAACGGCCAGTGCTGACTCACCCAGTGAAATATTGCTCGACGATGTAGTTGAAGTAATTAATGAAGCAGCGCAAGACTCGCGTATAAGCGCTATTTTGCTTGATTTACAAGAAATGCCAAAAGCACATTTAAATAAGCTCAAACAAATTACACAGGCACTTGAAACATTTAAAGCAACCGGTAAAAAAGTGATTGCCTCAGGGTATTACTACACCCAAGCACAATATTACATTGCCGCGCATGCAGACGAAATTGCGATGCATCCTTATGGTAGTGTGCTTATTGAAGGCTACGGTATGTACCCGCTTTACTTCAAAGACGCATTAGAAAAATTAGAAGTCACTCAGCATATATTCCGTGTAGGTACCTTTAAATCGGCCGTTGAACCGTTTATCAGAAACGATATGTCAGAGGCAGCTAAAGAAGCAAACCGCGTATGGCTTGGTGCTTTATGGAATGAATATAAGCAAGACGTTAGTGCTGTACGTCCTTTTGATGAGTCAAACTTTGATGAAACAATGGATGTTTATTTAGCTAAAATGCAAGCCGCTAATGGTGATGCCGGTAAATATGCACTGGATAACCAATGGGTTGATTCATTAAAAACCAATCAGCAAATTCGCCAACAATTAATTGAATTGGTTGGAGAAAATGAAGATGGAAAAACATTTAAACAAGTCTCTTTTGGTGAATACTTAAGTTTAGTAAAACCGCCTATTGAGTTTGATAACCCTATGACTGAAAAAGTCGCTGTTGTGGTTGCTAAAGGCACTATTGTTGATGGTGAGCGCCGTGCTGGTGAAATTGGTGGTGATTCAACTGCAGCCCTACTTCGCAAAGCGCGACTTGATGACAAGGTTAAAGCGGTGGTTTTACGAATAGATTCAGGCGGTGGCAGCATGTTTGCCTCAGAAGTAATTCGTGCTGAAGTACTTGCACTTAAAGCTGCTGGTAAACCCGTTATTGCATCAATGAGCTCAGTAGCTGCATCAGGCGGTTATTGGATTGCATCGGCGGCCAATGAAATTTGGGCAGCACCGAGTACAATTACCGGTTCAATTGGCGTATTTGGTACCTTTATGACATTTGAAGATACCCTAGCTAAAATAGGCGTGTATTCAGATGGCGTAGCCACCACAGAATTGGCAGGTTTTTCAATCACTCGCCCACTTAACGAGAAAATGGCTAAAGTTATTCAAATGAGTGTTGAAGAAGCGTATGGACGCTTTTTAGATGTGGTTGCTGAGGCACGTAATATGACCCCAGAGCAAGTTGATAAAATTGCCCAAGGTCGGGTATGGATTGCATCGCAAGCTCAAGAGCTTGGTTTAGTTGATAAACTTGGTAATAAACAAGATGCGATTAAAGCAGCTGCTGAGCTTGCAAAGCTTAACTACTATGACGTTAAAACAATTAAGCAATCGCTTAGCCCACAAGAAAAAATGCTTCAAGATATCTTCGGCAGTGCCGCCGTTAAATCAGTACTTGGGCTTGAAACACAAAAAACAGCAGTATTAGCCAGCCAAGCTAATCTGCAAAGTGTTATTAAACAATTAAGCAGTGAAGTAGAAAACCTAAAAGATTATAACGATCCACAAGGTGTTTATGCCCGCTGTTTAGAGTGTACAGTTGCACAATAGTGCCTTAACAGGCTGTATTGATTAGCAGTTAGCGTTATACTAAGCCCAGTTTTTTTACTGGGCTTTTTTTATGAAACGTAAACGCATTTATATCGCTTACACTGGCGGTACCATAGGAATGAAAAAATCAATTCGCGGCTATATTCCTGCTGAAGGGTTTTTAACCGAAACCGTGGTTAATAACGCAGAGTTTAATCGTGAAGAAATGCCATTATTTGATATTCATGAATACTGCCCGCTTATAGATTCTTCAGATATGTCACCGGCTCATTGGCAACTCATCGCCGATGACATAAAAAGTAAATACCAAGATTACGATGGCTTTGTGGTACTGCATGGCACCGATACTATGGCCTATACTGCATCAGCTCTGTCGTTTATGTTTGAAAACTTAACTAAACCTATTATTGTGACCGGCTCACAAATTCCACTGTCTCAATTACGCTCAGATGGCCAAGTTAACCTACTTAATGCCATGTATTTAGCGGCTAACTACCCCATTGCAGAAGTCAGCTTATTTTTTAATAATCAGTTGTTCAGAGGTAATCGTGCCACTAAAGCCCATGCAGATGGGTTTGATGCATTCGCCTCACCTAACTTAGAGCCGCTTGCACTTTCAGGTATTAATATTCAGCTGATCAAAGGGCAATTAAGCCCGTATGTAGAAAATGAACTCCAAGTTACCCCTATTACACCGCAAGCTATTGGCGTGCTGTATTTATACCCAGGGATCAGCAAAGAAGTAGTAAAAAGCTTAGTTAATGGCAATATTAAAGCCCTTGTACTGCTAAGCTTTGGTGTAGGCAATGCGCCACAAGACCCTGAGTTTTTAGCGATTCTGGATGAAGCAAGTAAACGGGGTGTTATTATTACTAATTTAACCCAATGTTTAAAAGGCCAAGTGAACATGGGCGGTTATGCCACGGGTAATGCGCTGTTAAACATAGGCGTGATCAGCGGTTACGATATGACCTTAGAAGCATGCTTAACTAAGCTGCATTACTTGTTTAGTCAAAACCTAGAAATTGAAACAATTCGCCATTTAATGCAAGATAACCTGCGTGGTGAGCTGACCCGTTAAGTAATCAGTTAAGCGAATAACAAAAAAGGACGCTACTTAGCGTCCTTTTTGATTACTTAGATTTTATTAACGAACTTTTGCGTCAATATCAACTAAGTCAGTTAAATGACACGTTTCACCACTGTGGGTTTTAATGCCATGCTCACCAAAGTAATCACGCTGGGCTTGAACTAAGTGCCCATTACTTGGTGTTGTTAGCGTTGCTAAGTAGGTTTGTGTTGCACTAAGCACAGGAAACGCCAGACCCGTCATAACGGCTTGGCCAGTCACTTTACGCATCGCTAATGACTCTTGTTCAAGCGTGTCAATAAACTCAACGCCTTGCGCTACACTATCAAGGTAATCAGCACGGATAATACACCCTGCACGCCATGTTTGTAGCGTTTTCGCTAAATCAACTTTCCATTGATGAGTTCGTGAAGCGCCTTTAATTAATGCAAGTCCTTGACGGTATGCCAACAGGCTCGCAAGGGTAAACGCATCTTTTAATTCATCTAAATCAATATCAACTTGCGTGGTATTTTGTGCGCTGTATGTCATTTCTTGTGCGGCAGTGGTATTACACGCATTGGTTAAATGACGAGCTTGTACAGCAGCCACTAGCGACGGTACCGCAATACCTAATTCAAGGGCGTTTTGTGCTGTCCATAAACCGGTGCCTTTTGCGCCTACTTTATTGTCAATTAAATCTACAAGCGGCACATTATGCGAATTTTCAAGTGATAAAATATGGCTTGAGATTGACAGTAAATAGCTATTTAGCTGCCCTTGAGACCATTCGTTAAATATCTCTGCAATTTCTTTAGGTGAGCGATTAGTGCCGTGACGCAATAGCTGATACATTTCTGCAATCAGTTGCATGAGTGCGTATTCAATTCCATTATGAACCATTTTTACAAAATGGCCGCTGGCTGACTGGCCCACACGCGCAAAACACGACTCGCCTTTATAGCTTGCAGCAACCTTTGTAAACCATGGCTCGACACGCTCCCAGCCACCTTCAGAACCACTGGCCATCATAGCTGGACCGTGACGTGCACCCTCGGCACCGCCTGAAATACCCATAGTGGCAAATTCAAACTTATCTTGGTATTTGAGCTTACGGTTAATACCGTCTTTATAATTACTGTTACCACAATCAACAATAATATCACTACACTGAACACCCGCTTCAATAAGCTCGTTGCAAACCGCATCAACTAACTCGCCAGCAGGCACAAGTAATAAAATAGAACGCGGTGCTTCTAAACGCCTAACCATATCCCCTAGATCAGAGACAATGTGAAGTTTATCAGCCATGCCTTGTGATTTAGCACAACTTAGTAATTCTTCACCCGCATTTGGGTTTTTGTCATAAGCGACAAGCGTTATCCCTTTTTCAATCAAGTTCAGGGCAAGATTTTTCCCCATAACGCCTAACCCTACTAATGCAACTTGCATTTAGTGCCCTCCTCGGTAACAACTATTTGGTTAGTAAATTAAAATAATACCGCGTGCATTATACTCAGACCGCAGCCATGAGCAAAGCTACATGCATTTATTACAGCTAAAATAAACGCCGCAATTATATCAAACAACCGCCCTCTCAGGGGAAGAAATAGCAGTGCTATTTAAATTTTTAGATCATTGACGCCCTGTGACACCGGTGTCATAATGATGACATATTCATTTTGTATATAATAGTCGCAATGTTATAAAAATTGCATAAAACTAAAGATTGCTCTTTATTAGTAATCGCTAAAAACAAAATAACCGTCAACTTGCTTAAAAAAAGCACACAGGAGAATTTAATGTTAAGACGTACAAAAATAGTCGCGACACTTGGACCTGCAACAGATAGAGATAATAACTTAGAAAAAATTATTCGTGCAGGCGCAAATGTCGTTCGATTAAATTTCTCACACGGTGTTGCACAAGATCATAAAGACCGTGCACAAGCTGTTCGAGATATTGCAACTAAACTTGGTAAGCACATCGCGATTCTCGCTGACTTACAAGGCCCAAAAATTCGCGTTTCAACCTTCAAAGAAGGCAAAGTGACCTTATCTGTTGGTGCAAAATTTATTCTTGATGCCAAAATGGAAAAAGGCCAAGGCGATATTAACGCCGTCGGTATTGACTACAAAGAGCTACCACAAGATGTTGCCCCTGGTGATTTATTGCTATTAAACGATGGCTTAATTCAACTCACCGTAGAAAGTGTTGAAGGTAACTTAGTTCATACCATTGTGACTGTTGGCGGCGTACTTTCTAATAATAAAGGGATTAACCGTTTAGGTGGAGGCTTAACAGCACCTGCATTTACGGAAAAAGATAAAGAAGATTTAATCACCGCTGCTGAAATTGGCGTTGATTACATTGCCGTTTCTTTTCCTCGCAGTGGCGATGATATGCGTTATGTGCGTTCATTAGCGGAGGCTGCAGGCTCTAATGCACAGCTTTTAGCTAAAATTGAGCGTGCTGAAGCAGTAGAAACACAAGAAGCAGTTGATGACATTATTTTAGCGTCTGACGCTGTTATGGTTGCCCGTGGCGACTTAGGTGTTGAAATTGGTGATGCTGCACTAATGGGTAAACAAAAACTCATTATTCGTCGTGCTCGTTCATTGAACCGTACCGTTGTAACCGCTACGCAAATGATGGAATCGATGATCGATAACCCTATGCCAACACGTGCAGAAGTTATGGATGTTGCCAATGCAGTACTTGATGGCACAGATGCAGTGATGCTTTCTGCTGAAACAGCCGCTGGTGATTACCCGGAAGAAACCGTTGCTACTATGGCGCGTGTTTGTTTAGGTGCTGAATCACAAAAAGAAACACACGTTTCTAAACATCGTTTAGACAGCCGTTTTTCTTCTAATGCCGAATCAATTGCCTTATCAGCTATGTATGCAGCTAACCACTTAGACTCTGTTAAAGCGATTATTACCCTTACTGAGTCAGGTAGTACGGCAAAATTGATGTCGCGTATTAGCTCTGGACTGCCTATTTATTCACTTTCACGTCATGCAAGTACATTAGGTCAAACAGCACTGTATCGTGGTGTTTACCCTGTATTTTTTGACTCTACAAAATGTGAAAAAGATAGCATGGTTAAAGATGCATTAAGCACACTTGTAGCCGCAGGCTCTTTACAAGCAGGCGATACCGTGATTATTACCCACGGTGATGCGATGGAAACGATTGGTGCAACCAACACGATGAAAATAGTCACGGTTTCGTAACTGTAACGCGCATAAAAAAACGCGAGCTAAAAGCTCGCGTTTTTTTATGCTATTTATTAAAGTTAGCTAGCTAATGCTGCTTTTACTTTATCACGGTAACTTCTACTTACTTTAAGCTCTTGTCCGTTATCTAACACTAATAAATATTCACCACTAACCTGAGTTACCAACTTGCTAATTTGTTTGGTGTTAACAATCGCGCTGCGATGAACACGTACAAATAAGCTTGGATCTAATTCTTGTTCAAGCTCTTTCATGGTTTTACGTAATATATGCGTTTGCCCATCTTGGCAATGCAGACACATGTAATCACCTGCCGCATCTACCCACTGTATAGTAGCAACGGGTACTCTGACAATTTCGCCCTGCTCTTTTACGGCCAATGACTCAGGATAACGACGATCCGTAAGGGTATCGCCTGTGGCTAATTTCTTTAAAATTTCTTCGCAGTTATTGCCTGTTATCCCTGCTACGAAGCTCGCTAGTTTTTTCTTATGGGCGTTATCCTGCTGAGTTTTTAAATAGGTATGCACTTTTTCTACCGCCTGTTTTAATCTGTTATCATCAACGGGTTTTAAAATGTAATCTAAAGCATGAATTTCAAATGCTTTAACAGCAAAGTGATCAAACGCCGTAACAAACACAATGGCAGGTAAATCTTTACTGCTTTCACTTAAAGCACGTGCGACTTCAAAACCGTTCATACCAGGCATTTGAATATCAAGAAAGACAAGATCAATTTTTTCGTTTTTACAACTTTCAATCGCATCAAAACCTGAACTACACAGTTTGATCACTTCAATATCAGAAAACTCTTCAAGCCTGACGGCTAAACCTTTACGTGCTAATGGTTCATCATCAACAATAAGCGTTTTTATTCTTGTCATTTCTTCACAGCCTTCTCAAACGGGACTCGCAGATTAACTTTTAATCCACTTGGCGTATTATGTGATAATACAAACGAGTAATTATTTTCGTAGAGCGTTTTTAATCTGTCTCGGGTGTTTGCTACCCCTACGCCTTGTGCATTAACTAACTGACCATTTTCAATATCAGTGCCAGGCCCATTATCGCCCACTTCAAGTAATAATTCATTAGCAAAAACTTGCGCTTTTATATCAATAACACCACCTTCTGACATATGGGCAATGGCGTACTTAATGGCATTTTCGATGATCGGTTGTAATATTAAGCTCGGCACTAATGCTTGTTTGGCCTGCTCACTCACGTCCACATTAACTTGTAAGCGCTCATCAAAACGTACACGTTCAATTTCTAAATAGAGCATTAATGCATGTAACTCTTGCTCCAGCGGCACTTTTTTAATTGGATCAGTATTAAGCGTATAGCGTAAAAAGTCACTCAATTTAGATACCATCAAGTTAGCATCTTTATTTTCTTTTACCAAAACTAAGGTTGATATTGCATTGAGCGTATTAAACAAAAAATGAGGATTTAGCTGGTATCTAAGCATTTTTAACTGCGCTTCGTGCGCCATTGTGGTCGCTTTTAAGGCTTTTTGACGTTCACTTTGTAATAACTGGTAATACTTAACCCCAAAGTACAAACCACTCCAACACAAAATAATATAAACAGAATCAAGTCCTTGTTGTAAATAATAAAACCATTCTTCAGGACGGTATCCGTGGCGATAAATTTCCCACAGGTTAAACTTTTGCACCACGGCCCATAATGTACCGGTTATATAAGAGGCGCCAAATACAACAATAATTAATACCCAAGGTGAGGCATTCCAAATTTTGCGATAAATATAACGCAGAGGCACAGTCATTAAACAGCCCGCATAGGCGTTTAGTAAAATAACGAATACGTAAATATCACGCATTTCGAATACTTTAGAACCAATATAGTTAACTAACGCATAACCTATCCAGCCTGCAATTTGCAAAAGCCAGAAAAAACGTTGTCTGTTATCAATTAAAGACTGCCAATTCAAAATTAATTATTACCTTGTAAATTTGTCACTATTATATCGATTTATCGTCGGGTATAGCACTACCAACTGTCTTACTTTTTAATAGCCCTATCGCAAACAATAAATTAAATAAATACAGGATGGATGTTCAGTTCTGGTTTAGTTGTTACGTTAAACAGGCTAAAACTCGTGTTGCAATTACCCCTTGCGGATGGTTTAAAGCGCATAAAAAAAGCGAAAGGCATCCACCTTTCGCTTATCAATGTTTACTTTTATTTTTTAAGCAAGCTTATCTGAAGCAACTTTATAAGTCGGATCTTCAATTACGTTCACTTCAACTAAGTCACGTGCTTTATGAAGTAGTTCTGTACAGTCTTTACTTAAGTGACGCAAGTGCAGCTTTTTACCCGCTTTATTGTATTTGTCAGCTAAGCTGTCGATGGCCTCAATCGCACTATGATCCGCAACGCGACTGTATTTAAACTCAACAATCACATCTTTAGGGTCATTCTTAACATCAAATAAATCAGCAAAGTTTTTAACCGAACCAAAAAATAAAGGCCCATGTAGCTCGTACACTTTTGAACCTTCTTTATCAATATAGTTAGTTGTGTAAATATGTTTTGCATGCTGCCATGCAAACACTAACGCAGAGACAATAACACCTACACACACCGCAATCGCAAGGTCGGTAATAACCGTTACACCCGAAACTAATACAATTACAAAAGCATCAGATAAAGGCACGCGTTTCATCATTTTAAAACTCGCCCATTCAAACGTACCCAGCACCACCATAAACATAACCCCAACTAATGCCGCCAGTGGAATCATTTCGATTAAGCTTGAAGCGAAGATAATAAATGCAAGTAACATCAATGCGGCACTAATACCTGATAAACGCGAACGCCCACCTGAATTAATGTTGATCATAGATTGGCCAATCATGGCACAGCCACCCATTGCACCAAAGAAACCACATGTGACGTTGGCCGCACCTTGGCCAATACATTCTTTATTAGAATGGCCACGGGTTTCTGTAATTTCGTCAATCAAGCTTAGCGTTAACAGCGATTCAATTAAGCCAATTGCTGCAAGAATAAGCGCATATGGAAAGATAATTTGTAGTGTTTCTAGGTTAAAAGGGACCATAGGAATATGAAACTGTGGTAAACCACCGGCAATGGTTGCAGCTTCATTTCCTGTCATGCCTTTTAAGAAATCAAGTACTGTACGCGCTTCTAAATCAAGACCAATCACTAAACCCGTTACAGTAACAATAGCAACCAGTGATGAAGGCACTGCGGTAGTTAATTTTGGTAAAAAGTGAATAATTGCCATCGTTAGCGCCACTAAACCTAACATGATGTAAAGCGCACTGCCCGACATCCACATTTGGCCGCCAGCACCATCAGGCACTTTAAACTGTCCAAGCTGGGCTAAAAATATAACAATCGCTAAACCGTTAACGAAACCGAGCATAACAGGATGCGGAACCATACGAATAAATTTACCAAGCTTAAATACCCCAGCCAATATTTGTAGTAGTCCCATCAGCAACACAGTGGCAAATAGGTATTCCACTCCGTGATCAAGTACTAAACTTACCATCACAACCGCTAATGCACCGGTTGCACCCGAAATCATACCCGGACGACCACCAAAAATAGCCGTAATTAAGCCCACAATAAATGCGGCGTATAAACCAACAAGAGGTTCTACATTTGCAACAAAGGCAAATGCAACAGCTTCTGGGATCAAGGCAAGTGCCACTGTCAATCCAGAGAGAATATCGTTTTTAGCAGAGCTTGGCGCTCTGCTGAGTAAGTTAAACATTGAGTTCCTCAGTTTTATTTCGCTAACAAAAAAAGCGCTAGATTTTATCAAATTAGCGCTCATTTCACAATTATAGTTAATTCAGCCTGTGTGTTTTTAGCTGCTTAGTAAAGTTTAAAGTGGCAGTGCCGTGCTTCGTTTAACACACGTCATGGTCACATTAGAATGAACCTCTTGCACATATTCTAAGCTAAGCAAGTTATCGCGTACAAAGTGCTCATAACCTTCTATGCCTTGAGAAATAATACGCAACATAAAGTCCATAGTGCCAGCCATGGTGTAACATTCAGTCACTTCATCATAGCTAAGTATTAATTTTTCAAACTCAGCTAAATTCTTTTTACCATGGTTTGATAAACGTACATGGGCGTAAACCAACATATCAAAGCCCAGCTTTTTTTCATCAAGCAATGCGACTTTACTTTTGATGTAGCCATCTTGTTCTAATTTAGCAATACGACGCCAACAAGGAGACTGAGAAAGTCCGACTTTGTCTGCAATCTCAGCAGTTGATAAACTTGCATCTTGCTGTAAAAGTGCCAATATTTGGCGATCTACGTGATTTAGAGACATTTTATTTCTTATTTATCTAATAAATTGGTTAAATTATACAGCCTTTTTAAAAAGCAGTCTGCTTATTTTTAACAAATATGCACATCAACCAAACTGGCCACTTACAAATGGGTTAGTAGCCTGTTCATGAGCAACATGGGTGTTGTCACCATGGCCACTTAAAATTGCAGTGTTCGGTGGTAATGTCATGATATGTTGCACTATAGAGTCGACTAGCTGCTTGCTGTCGCCTTTAGGAAAGTCGGTACGCCCTATTGAACCTTTGAAAATAACATCCCCGACGATAACCGTATTGTGTGCTTGTTGATAAAACACAACATGCCCTGGCGTATGTCCTGGGCAATGAAGTACTTTAAATTCAAGCTGCCCAACCTTGATACTATCACCATGGGCTAACCATTCATCAGGATAGAAGGAGTTGATCGGTTTAAAGCCAAACATAGTGGCTTGCATCGGTAAATTGTCGAACCAAAAACGTTCATCCTCATGAGGCCCAATCATCTTTACCTTGTGTTGCTCGCGTAAATTATGCGCAGCGCCTACATGATCTAAATGCCCATGGGTTAACCAAATCGCTGCTAATGATAAATTATGCTGCTTAAGTGATGCATTAATTTTTTCAGCATCACCGCCAGGGTCGACCACGACAGCTTGCTGGGTTTGTTCACATACTATAATGCGGCAATTTTGCATAAACGGGGTTACGGGAATAGTGATTATTTTCATCTTATATTTCTTTATCTTTTTGTGCTGGAATAACTATATTCTCTTGGTATGACATTAAAACTGGGTATTTCAAATAAGCTTGATCATAAAATGGGCTATGCTCATATAACCAATTTAAACGTGCTTCAGCGTTCTTAGCAAAGTCTTTATCCTGGTTTACTTTTTTATCAAATTCTTGGGCTAATTTGGGGTCATCAGCAAGCATTTTTTCAGCAAACGGTATCAAAGCATAATTTTCCATATATTCAGTGCGCTGAAAAATAGTATTAAACTCCCCCCAAGCAAAAAATGAATCTGGTGCTTCAGGATGTAGCAAGTGGACAGCTAACTCTCCTGCCTTTTGCTGCGTACTCACTTCAAACCAACCATCTAAATCCACATTTGTAGCTGGTACATAATCAAAACGTGCCGACACTCTAAAACGCCCTTCAAATGGCGCTTTATCAAAACTATATTGCGCTACTTTTGCCATTTTTAATGGCTGAGTGTTGGCACCACTGAGCTTATTAACTGACACCCCATGCAAGGCTAATTTCTCAATAATATCGGTGTAAACAGGTGGAATAAAAAATGATTTTGGTACTTCAACCGTGTGCTGCACCTCTTTTTGCCAAAAAATAGGCAGCTTGTCATAATCCTGTTTTTTACCCAAATAGCTTACTTCTTGTTGATTTGACAATGGGCTCAGGCTTTTAGAATAAGCAATACCTTTAAACGCGATATGATCAGGCTGCTCAGAATAACCACGCTTAACAATTAATTGCTTAGGAACAAATTCTTGTTCTTTTTTTACTGCATTAGCGAGTTTATCTTTATGCGCTGATAATGCTTCAATAGCACCATCTATAAACACATAAGTCCCTAACACGCGTTGTTTGTATGGCTTTAAAGAATGGTTTTCAACTAAAATGGTAGGCAATGACTTTAAATCACCCCACCCGTTTGAAAACCGCGGTGTGGCAACCCAACCGGCCAGCCCTGATTTAAATTCTTGCTTATCCATAACAAACACTAAAGGGCCCGGAATATGGCCTTGCTCAGTGAGGGTTTGATCAATCATTGGTTTAAAATAACGGTTAAGCGCATCTGAAATGGCAGGCGACTCGCTAGCAAATACCGGGTTATAGCCATAGGTTACATCGTATTGGTAATCAGCCCCATCAGTCACGTGTACGTCAATATACAAATTCGGATTATAATCATTAATTACTTGAAGGACGCTTTTAACCTCTGGCGTATCAAGCTTAGTATAATCACGATTTAAATTAAGATTATTTGAGTTTGTTCTAAAACCCATTTTGACAGGGCCACGCTGATTAATACGATTAAACGCACTACTACGCTCGTGACCATCAACGTTTAATATTGGGATAAATAAAATGTTTACCTTTTTTAATATATCGCGTCGTTTACCCGTAGCAATATCTCTAAGCAGCATAAACATCGCATCTTTACCATCAATCTCACCAGCGTGAATACCAGCCTGAATAAGCACGGTTGGTTTGGTGCTATTGGCCATTTGACCCGCATTAAAAAAACCTTGTTCGCTGGCAATCAACATTTTTATTGCTCGTTTACTATTACTATAGCCAATCGTTTTTGATTTAAATTGAGTGGGATTCGCCGCCACTAATCTATCAACAAATGCCATGGTATCAGCATAATTGGGAGACGAGACTCCTGCAGAAATTTCAAAGTCTGTGGTTAAGGGTCCCTGTTGTTGCAATAGTGAGGTACTACTACCTTCCCATGGTAATAATGGCGGTAAATGATTGCTATTTGCCATACTTGCAGATAAAACCAATAAACTTATAAACATATACTTCTCTAACAAACCCATTAATTAAGAAAATTATAGCAATTAAACTTTTCTAGTTGCCAAAACTGCGGTGGTTCAACAAAAAAATACAGCCAACGGCATTTTTAGTTGCAGCCCAGCCACGCTATCAACATCTACTGAATAAAAAGGGCTAATAAGTACCTAAAAAAACGAACACACAACGGTAATAAATAAAGGAAAAAGCCTACAAGCGCATAAAAAAGATAATAAATTACAGGCACAAAAAAAGGAGCCATGGGCTCCTTTTCATTACTTATACAAAAACTTAAGCTGCCGCTAGGCCTTCTTTTGCTTTTGCTACAAGCGCTGCGAATGCAACTTGGTCGTAAACAGCGATATCTGCAAGGATCTTACGATCGATTTCTACAGATGTCTTTTTAAGACCATTGATAAAACGGCTGTAAGACAGACCATTTTGACGTGAAGCAGCATTGATACGTGCAATCCATAGTTGACGGAAAGTACGTTTCTTAGCACGGCGGTCACGGTAAGCGTATTGACCCGCTTTAGTAACAGCCTGGAAAGCTACGCGGTAAACACGTGAACGTGCTCCGTAGTAACCTTTCGCTTGTTTTAAAACTTTTTTGTGACGTGCACGTGCGACAACGCCGCGTTTAACTCTTGCCATTTCTAAAAACCCCTATTAAGCGAATGGTAACATACGTGAAACTAGACCATGGTCATTTTTATGAACCATCATCTTAGGACGTAGGTGTAACTTACGCTTAGAAGTTTTCTTAGTCAGAATGTGACGAAGATGCGCTTGTTTACGCTTGAAACCGCCAGAAGCAGTCTTTTTGAAACGCTTAGCTGCGCCTCTGTGACTTTTTAGCTTGTAAGCCATTGCAATAACTCCAATTGTATTGCTTTAAATTTAGTAAGAAGGCGTGAGATATATTGCTATAGCTCCACTTTAAAGGCCTAACTTACTGCTATGTTCCGGTGAAAACCCGATATAAATACCGCAGTTTTACTTTAAAACCGGTTAACTCAGGTGGACATTTTCACATCACTTGCAAACCTGAGCTAAATTCGGTGCGTATTATCGCCTAATTATTACTTTTTAGCAACCGGTGCCATCATCATAACCATTTGACGACCTTCAACACGATTTGGGAAAGACTCAACAACTGCTAACTCTTCTAAATCGGTTTTAATACGGTTTAATAATTCGATACCAATTTCTTGGTGAGCCATTTCACGACCACGGAAGCGGATAGTTATCTTAGCTTTATCGCCAGCTTCTAAGAACTTACGTAAGTTGCGCAGCTTAACCTGATAATCGCCTTCATCCGTTCCCGGACGGAATTTGATTTCTTTAATCTGGATTTGCTTTTGCTTCTTCTTCTGCTCTTTTAGTTCTTTGCTTTTTTCAAAGATGAACTTACCGTAGTCCATAACCTTACAAACAGGCGGCTCAGCGTTTGGACTGATCTCTACAAGATCAACACCCGCTGCATCAGCCATAGCTTGCGCGTCTTTTAATGACTGAATTCCAGCTTGTTCGCCGTCGATGTCGATTAAACGAACTTCTAGCGCTGTAATTTCTTCGTTAATACGATTTTTTTGAGCTGTTTGTTGCCCTTTCTTGCCGCCTCTAATGGTACGTTCCTCCAAGAATATCAATAATATAAGCGTGTAGTTGGCCGTTTGTGATTGCCCTACACGCTCGATTTTTACTGTCGATTTTTGATTTCTTCACTGATTTTAGCGATAAAATCATCGACATTAAATTTGCCTAGGTCTTCACCTGTGCGAGTTCGTACTGCTACTTCTTGTTGTTCAACTTCTTTATCGCCAACAACCAGTAAGTAAGGAATACGCTTAAGTGTATGTTCTCGGATTTTAAAGCCAATCTTCTCATTTCTCAAGTCAGCAGCGGCTCTAATTCCAAGTTTATTTAATTTTTGTACAATTTCCTGCACATAAGGTGCTTGTTTATCGGTGATATTCATAATCACCACTTGCTTAGGCGCAAGCCACGTTGGGAATAAACCAGCGTACTCTTCTGTTAAGATACCGATAAAGCGCTCAATAGACCCTAAAATAGCGCGGTGTATCATAACAGGTGTGCGACGTTCGTTATTTTCAGCTACATAAGTAGCGCCCAAACGACCCGGTAATGCAAAATCTAGTTGCACTGTACCACACTGCCACGCTCTGTCTAAGCAATCGTACAAAGTAAATTCAATTTTAGGGCCATAAAACGCCCCTTCACCTGGTAAATAATCAAATTCAATGTCATTTGCTTTAAGTGCGTCAGCAAGTGCAAGCTCTGCTTTGTCCCACATTTCATCTTCGCCAATACGTTGCTCTGGGCGAGTTGAAAGTTTAACAACAATTTTTTCGAAACCAAATGTTTCATAGGTATCGTAAACCATTTTAATACAGGCCGATACTTCATCCATGATTTGCTCTTCTGTACAAAATACATGCGCATCATCTTGGGTAAAGCCGCGTACACGCATTAAGCCATGAAGCGCGCCTGATGGTTCATTACGGTGACAACAACCAAACTCTGCCATACGCAGTGGTAAGTCACGGTACGATTTTAAACCTTGGTTGAAAATTTGTACGTGGCCTGGGCAATTCATTGGCTTGATTGCGTATTCACGCTTTTCAGATTCCGTGGTAAACATTGCCTCTGAATATTTTTCCCAATGCCCTGATTTTTCCCACAAAGAGCGATCCATCATCATTGGACCTTTCACTTCTTCGTATTGGTACTCACGTAATTTTTCACGCACAAAGTCTTCTAGCTCGCGGTAAATGCTCCAACCATCGTTGTGCCAAAATACCATACCTGGCGCTTCTTCTTGCCAGTGCCATAAATCGAGTGCTTTACCGATACGACGGTGATCGCGCTTCTCAGCCTCTTCTAAACGCTTTAAATACGCTTTAAGTTGCTTTTTATCGCCCCATGCTGTGCCGTAAATACGCTGTAGCATTTTGTTTTCAGAATCACCGCGCCAGTATGCGCCGGCCACTTTCATAATTTTGAAGTTTTGACAAAACTTCATGTTTGGCACATGAGGACCACGACACATATCGATGTATTCTTCGTGATGATATAAACCTGGACGGTCATCTTGTGCGATATTTTCGTCTAGTATTTCAATTTTGTATGTTTCGCCCCGCGCTGCAAAAGTGTCGCGCGCTTCTTGCCAGCTAACGGTTTTTTTCACTACGTCGTAGTTTGTTTTTGCAAGCTGTAGCATACGTTTTTCAATGGCATCAAGATCATCTTGAGATAACGAATGTTCCATATCAATATCGTAGTAAAAACCGTTATCAATTGTTGGACCAATCGCCATTTTTGCATCAGGAAAAAGTTGTTTAACAGCATGACCAATTAAGTGCGCACACGAGTGGCGAATAATCTCTAGGCCATCGTCGTCTTTTGCGGTAATGATCTCAAGACGAGAATCGTCACTAATTAAATCACACGCATCTACGCGTTCGCCATTAACACGACCCGCAATGGTGGCTTTAGCAAGACCAGGGCCTATATCGTTTGCTACATCAAGAGTGCTTACAGGGTTTTCAAAACTACGCTGACTACCGTCAGGAAGAGTAATAACTGGCATTATAAATCCTTACATACAGTGGTGACACCTACAATGTATCACGTGTATTTTTAATTAATTAAATGAGAATGACTCGACAACGCTTTTACGAATAAGCATTGACTATTTTTCGCCAAAAATGGCTAATGTAGATGCTGAGTCTGCTCAACTACAAGAGAGTTATTGTCGCGTGCTGTAGCATTAATTACAAGTTTTAAGCTATTAAAAACCACCCTATTTTACCATAAAAGTGCAATTAATAACGTTTAATAAGAGTCTGTTGGCTTTCTGTATTAGGATTTGTTCAATCTAGGGGCGATTTAGTTAAAGCCCGGGAGCTATCACCTGGCGCTAAGTAAAAAATTGAGCAACGCTCAAACCTATTTAAAGTAAACAAACCATAGCGCTGTCTTAGCTAAAAAAAGGAGGGCTGCACATTTAGCCGCAAAGATAAACAGACCTTGTTACATCAAAATGATGAATGGACGTTAAGCGCTAACAAAAACACCACTGTAAGTGCTTAAACTCGCATTTTAATGCGTGTTGCGTATAATAACGGGTAATTAAGTTATAGTAGAGATTAGCAATGAGAACATGTGGTGTAGAAATTACCGGTAGTGATGTACTACTTTGTATTTTAAGTAAAGATAATGACGTTTTTGATATTCGTGATGTGCGCCAAACACGCTTTACCTTAGGTAACGGTAACGACACTGAAGTAATGCGTAAGTTTCAGTTTGATTTTGCCAAGTTAATGCAAGATTACCAAATTGATTCGGTTGCCATTCGCGAACGCCAACCTAAAGGTAAGTTTGCTGGCAGCGCTAAAGGATTCAAAATGGAAACCGCTATTCAGTTAATCGATAATCTCGATGTACGCGTGTTTTCAACCACCGAAATAAAAGAACAAGTAAAACGTAATCCGATACCTATCGCGTTTGAAGACACCGGTCTTAAAAAGTATCAAGAAAATGCATTTGTTAATGCTTACGTTTACATTATGAAAAAAACGTATCGCAGCGACGAAATGTAAATTAATTACATCCTTATCAAAACGCGTATTCGCTAGAGAGTACGCGTTTTTTTGTCTTTAAATTCTACATAGAAACAGTAATACCAATTCGCTTAACTAAGTGATCTAATTTGAGGGAGGAAAATCGTGTCGATATCAAAGCAAAAATTTCGTTAGTTAGTTGTTCTCAATGAGAAATTTTTAACACAGCTAGCGTCTGATTTGCCCCCTCAAAATGATTTAGTATTATTGCCGATTGGTATAATACATTAGTCTAACCCTCTTCCTTTTGTCGACAATTCGTGTTTATTTAAACAGCAGGCCTCTCAAAAATAAAAACATGGAGTATGTCATGAAAGCGACACAAAAAGTGATAAAAGAAGTAGAGCAAATAAACACTATACCGCTATCAAGCAGCTATTTTAAAGGAATTCAGAGCACACCATTAGTAGAACAAACCATAGGCGATTACTTTGACGCCATTGTCGACAATAACCCAGACGCTCTGGCCGTAGTCGTTGCCCATCAAAATATACGTTTAAGCTATAAGCAATTTCAACAGCAGATTAATCAACTTGCTATGGGGTTACTGGCTTTAGGGGTAAAACCTGGTGAACGGGTCGGTATTTGGTCACCGAACAATATACAGTGGTGCTTAACACAATTTGCCACCGCTAAAATAGGTGCCATTATGGTATGCATTAACCCAGCTTACCGCCCTAGTGAACTGCAATATGCACTAAACAGTGTGGAATGCTCTACGCTTATAACCGCCACTGAATTTAAAGGCAGCCACTATATTAATATGCTGAAAAGTTTAGCTCCTGAGCTTAGCGGTTGTAACAAAGGTGAGTTAACCGCAGTCAAATTACCCACTTTAAAAAATGTAATTTGTATTGGTGATGAACCCGTCGATGGGATGTTTTCCTTTAATGAGGTTATGAGCATGCCCACCGATGCACATAAATTAGAACTGCAAGCGGTGGCCAAAACCCTCGATTGCAATCAAGATATCAATATTCAATTTACCTCTGGCACCACCGGAAACCCTAAAGGGGCTACGTTGACGCATAAAAATATATTGAATAATGCGCTTTTAGTCGCACAAGCTATGCACTTTACTGAGCGCGATAAGCTCTGTATTCCTGTTCCGCTATATCACTGCTTTGGCATGGTATTAGGCAGTTTATTGTGTGTCAGTAAAGGGGCCGCTGCAATTTATCCAAGTGATTCTTTTGATCCAAAAACTACATTAGAGGTGGTACAACAAGAAAAATGCACCGGCCTTCATGGTGTACCCACTATGTTTATAAGCGAGTTAGAGCTTAATAACTTTAACGAGTATGACTTAAGTACACTGCGAACAGGTGTTATGGCAGGCTCAACTTGTCCTGAACAGGTGATGCGTAAAGTACAAACACTCATGAATATGAATCAGGTGGTAATTGCCTATGGGCAAACAGAATGCAGCCCAATTAATAACATTACCGAAACCGACTCTTCTATTGAGCGTCAAGTCACTACGGTTGGCCGAGCACTTGCACACACCGAAGTAAAAATTATTGATGAGGTTGGTGACATTCAAAAAATCGGGCAGCCTGGCGAAGTATGTAGCCGTGGTGCGGGCATTATGCGTTGCTACTGGAATGATGAAGAGAAAACCAAAGCAACCATTGACAGTGAAGGCTGGCTGCACTCGGGCGATTTAGGGGTAATGGACAGTGAGGGCTTTGTCAGCATTGTTGGCAGAATTAAAGACATGATTATTCGTGGTGGTGAAAACATTTATCCGCGTGAAATTGAAGAAGTGCTTTACACCTATCCGGGTATACAAGACGCCGCTATTTTTGGCATTAGTGATGAAAAATTCGGTGAAGAAGTCTGTGCTTGGATCCAACCCAAAGAAGGTGAAGTACTAGATGAGCAAGCAATTCGTCTGTTTTTAAAGGACAAACTCGCCTACTTTAAACAACCTAAATACATTCGCTTTGTTGAAAGTTACCCGATGACGGTAACCGGCAAATTGCAAAAATTTAAAATGCGTGAACAAATGCAAGAAGAGCTCGCCGAATCTGCATTTTCGTAATCCGATTCAATGCGAAGCACTATCAGCTTAGTGCTTTGCATTGTCTTACTCAATTTCAGGTTGTTTAGGGTCAACAAAATCGGTAATACTGATATTTCGTCCTGCATTTTTAGCTTTATAAACCCCTACATCAGCTGTTGCTAACAATGATTTTATTGAAGGTCTATATGTCGTGTATTGATCAATTGCAATACCGGCAGAGACAGTAATACGGTTAAAAGGTGAATATTGGTGTGCAATGGGGTCGTCTGCGAAGCACTTAGGTAAGTCACTTAACCAGTCTAGCTCATTTGCTTGCAATGTTTTTACCAATATGAATTCTTCACCACCAAAACGCACCACAATATCAGCGTCACAATGTTTTAATCGGTTTGCTACTGCTATTAGTACGTTATCTCCCTCTAAGTGGCCGTAGTTATCGTTATATTTTTTAAAATAGTCGACATCAATCATTGCTAACCCTAAATATTGTGATGGCGCTAACTTGTTAATTAATGCTTTACAGCGCCGATCAAAACTATGCCGATTATGCATACCTGTTAACTGATCGGTGTTGGCTTTTTCCGTTTCAAATAACTCCGCTTTATATTGCTTTCTTAATAAGGTATCTAGTTGATATTGCACAATAGCCAATACAATCACCATGCTAAAATAAAAATAAAGTGTCCATACAATCGAAGTAGAAGAAAAAAGCTCAATAAATATCAAGGCAATGCCGATTATTGACCATAAAACCAGTTTATGTCCTAAGTGCAGCATCGGTATGGCTATAAATGCAGCCGCTACAAGCATAGGCCCTCCCTCTTTCAACTCACCGTAACGCTGAACATATACCCAGAAGAAATAACTAAATAAAAAACAAAATAAAACCGCATAACTAAAAAAGCGCGAATGTAAGTACTCTGAACTTAGTGTTTTATTTATAATAATCAGAACTATCGATAACAACACCATGACTACACGTAAAATTGTTATGGTTGAATTGGCAGGCTCTTGTTGATTAAACCAAGACATAAAAATAAAAGACAATAAAAAAAGTGTTACAAGGTAGAGTGATGCATCAGCAAGACGCATTGAGCTTTTATTAAGTTGATTTTGGAAGTCGTGCTCTGTCGCACTTGAAAAATAAAAAATTGCGGGAATAAGACGCACCTGCACTCTCCTTAATAAGCTCACTGATCCTTATCCACACTATAGTTTATTGTTATTAATTAGCGAGTTAAATTTACCTTATTAAATAATATTATACATTATTTTTGCTATATCCTGAACAATTCTTATTCAGGATATAACGAATAAAAGTAGAGAGTTAATTAAATAGCCGAGGCGCTACTATACAACGCCTTGTTCAATCATTGCATCGGCTACACGTCTAAAACCAGCGATGTTAGCGCCTAGTAATAGATTACCAGGCTGATCAAATTCTTTTGCGGTATCGCTTGCTGTTGTGAAAATATCTTTCATTATTTGCTTGAGCTTTTCATCAACTTCTTCAAACGTCCAGCTTTGCATACTGGCATTTTGCGCCATTTCTAGTTGGCTGGTTGCCACGCCACCGGCATTAGCCGCTTTACCCGGGCCATAAGCTATTTTTGCTTCAATGAAGCAATCAATCGCTTCTTTGGTTGAGGGCATATTGGCACCTTCACATACTAATTTACAGCCATTATCAAGTAGCGCTTTTGCATCCGCTTCGGTCAATTCATTTTGCGTGGCGCAAGGGAATGCCGCATCCGCACTGTAGCGCCATACCGTATGACCATCCTCTGGGTAGTCATCGCGAGGCGTATACTTGGCTTGTGAATGACTATCTAAATAGTCACTTAAACACCCTCTTGATTGCTCTTTGAGCTGTTTTATCAGCTTTAAATCAATACCATTCTCATCATATAAAGTGCCTTTAGAGTCACTACAGGTAATTGGCGTTGCACCAAGTTGATATAACTTTTCCATGGCATAAATAGCCACATTACCAGAGCCTGAAATTAAACAGCGCTTACCCGATAAGCTATCGTTACGCTCTTCAAGCATATTATTAGCAAAATAGGCAGCGCCATACCCTGTGGCCTCTTTACGGGCAAGCGATCCACCCCAAAGTAAACTCTTACCCGTTAGCACCCCTTCATAACGCCCTGTTAAGCGTTTGTATTGACCAAACATATAGCCAATCTCTCTGGCACCTACGCCAATATCGCCGGCAGGTACATCGGTAGTCGGGCCAATATGGCGGTATAGCTCGTTCATAAAGGATTGGCAAAAACGCATAATTTCGCCATCAGAGCGTCCTTTAGGATCAAAGTTCGCACCGCCTTTTCCCCCACCAATAGGCAAACCTGTTAGTGCATTTTTAAAAATTTGTTCAAAGCCTAAAAACTTTATAATGCTGGCATTTACACTCGGGTGAAAACGTAAGCCGCCTTTGTAAGGCCCTAACGCCGAATTAAATTCAATACGGTAGCCTTTATTCACTTGAATATTGCCCTCATCGTCAACCCAAGGCACACGAAACATTAGTTGGCGCTCTGGCTCTACCATTCTTTGAATAATTGCTTGTTGTTGGTAATGACTTGTTTGCGCAAATACAGGTTCAAGTGAGTCAAGCACTTCTTCCACTGCTTGATAAAACTCACATTGCGCAGGGCTCGTTTGTTTTAACTGCGCAATGGTTGTGTGTATATAATTCATATTTATTCTTCCATGTAGGTATTTTTTAATTTGAAATAGGAAAAATGATCAATGCTATTGTTAGTGAAGAAATTAATTATCCGATCATTATTTTCACACTTTAACATCATAGATAAACTGGATGCACGTGTTTGATGTTGAATTAAATTGTTGTTTCTTTTGTATAAAAACCCATTAAAAAAGAATTTATATGCTAAAAACACCCATTTGAATGAATAACACGTTAAAAGTATTAAAAAAATAGTAAAACAAAATACGAGTCTACATTTTTACGAGAGCGACAAAATAAAATGCTTTATGAGACTGAAGTTGTAGAAGGATAGACTGATAATTGAGTAAATGTGGAGAGGTCAAAATGGAGGTTGTATTCAACCTCCATAAAATGCATTAAGCTTTTTCGCCATCTGGGCGAAAAGTACGCTGTACACCGGTTAAAAATAAACGCAAGATTTGATCGTTACACACACGGTAATGCTTGTTTTCAACTTTACGTGAAAATGCGCTTAGCTCATGTTTACTTAAATCAAAATCAACCAACGCCAAGGTCGCGATCACGTCTTCTGCTTTCATATTTAAAGCAATACGTAGCTTCATAAAAATAATATTGTTGTTCAATTTACTTTCAGGCTCTGGCTGCTCACCTTCACGCTTGCCGCGCTTGGTATTTATAAAACCATTTAAAAACACAGCAAACTCAGTATCACTTATTGGGGTATACCCAGGCTCGCCCTCTTTAGTTAACCATGCAATCACATGCTCAGTGCTTACGCTCTGCGCTGCTGCGGCGAAAACATCAACCATAGCTGAATCAGTTAAATCAAAGGTGTAGCGAATACGGCGTAAAATATCGTTATTTGTCAAAGTAAATCCCAAGGTAAATAAGCGCTCAGCAAACAAAAGCTGTTTAGTAGCGGCGCAGTTTATCAGAGTTACACTAAGCACCCTATTAAATACTGTGTTTAATTACCCAATACCTTTGCCGGATCTACGCGTGTTGCTTGCCATGCTGGATATAGCGTAGCAAATATCGCAAGCACAAAGGTGGCTATAACGGTCAACACAATATCTTGCCAAACTAATTTACTGGGCAAAAATTCGATAAAGTACACACCTTCTAGCGGGTTTTCACCCAGTAATAAGCTCAGCCAAGTAAATAGCTCACTAATATTAATTGCTAAAATCACGCCAACAATTGAGCCTAAAAGTACACCCACAAATGCTTGGGTTAAGCCTTGCATGACAAAAGTAGCCAATATGGTACTGTCTTTGGCACCCATGGTTTTTAAAATAGCAATATTGCCTTCTTTTTCACGCACTTCCATTACCAGTGAAGACACAATATTGAAACTCGCCACCGCGATAATTAAAAACACCACAATATAAACAATCGTGCGCACCATTTGAATATCTTGATACAAGCTACCTTGCGTTCTGAGCCAACTCGAAATATACACATAATCGGTAATGGTCTGGCCAACACGAAGCGCTATTTGATGCGCCGAAAACACATCATCAACACGCAAGCGTAACCCTGTTACTTGGCTTTGATCATAGCCTAAGGTTTGTTGTGCTTTGTTAAGATGAATAAAAGCAGCGCTGCTGTCGATTGGTCCGCCCATTTCTATAATGCCGGCAAGCGTGAGGGTAACGCGTTTTGGGGCGAGTAATGACTGGCCTTTTTCACTAATTTGCGGGATTAACAAGGTCACATTATCACCTAATGCGATATTAAGTTGCTTAACAATTTGCTTGCCTAAAATAACATCATCACCTGTTAACTGGCTGACTAATTTACCTTGTGTAAATTGGTTTATGGCTGACACATCACCTTCCAACGAAGGCTCAACACCTCGGATCTCAACCGCTTTTAATTGGCTTTTAAATTGCGCCATCCCATTAACAGCAATAAATGGGGCTGCGCCCGTTACGTGTGGTTGCTGTTTTAACTTTTCGACTTTAGTGGGCCAATCGGCAATCGGCCTACTTGGGGCAACATATTCAACTTGCGGCACTACACTCAATAAGCGATGCACTAATTGCTGCTCAAAACCATTGATCACCGATAACGCCACAATTAACACGGCAACACCAAGTAAAATACCGATAGTGGATGCTTTGGCTATAAAACTTACAAAGGCATTTTTTTCATCTTTATGGCCTGAATAGGCTCTAAAGCGTTTACTAATAAAGGCACTAAGCAACATGGCTAGACTCTTTTATTGATAGTTTACCATCATCTAAGTACGCTATCTTACCCAGCTTATCAGCCAGCTCTAAATCATGAGTAACCACCACAAAGCTGGTATTTAAACTTTTATTTAACTCATTAATTAAATCGTAAATTTTAATCGCATTTTGCTTATCTAAATTACCCGTTGGCTCATCAGCAAGCACCAGCGCAGGCTCTGTCACTAAAGCGCGTGCAATGGCAACACGCTGACGTTCACCACCAGAAAGAGCCGAAGGCTTATGGCTACTTCTATGTGCAAGGCCTACCTTATCTAGCATGTTAAGTGCTTTCTTATTGGCTTCTTTTGCGCTCAACCCTTTTATGAGTAATGGCATGGCAACGTTTTCAACCGCACTAAATTCCATTAATAAATGGTGGAACTGATAAATAAACCCTAAGTTTTTATTTCTGAAAGCCGCTTGCTGCGAGCGAGATAACTTAGCAACGTCTTGGTTTTTTATTTTTGCACTACCCGCACTGGCCGTGTCTAAGGTGCCTAAAATATGTAACAAGGTGCTTTTACCTGAACCTGAGCTGCCTACAATTGCCAGCATTTCACCTTGCGTTAGGGCTAAATCAACGCCTTTTAATACCTCAACCTGATTTTGCCCGTCTTGGTACACTTTACTTATTTTTTCACAACTAATTACTAAATCATTCATAACGTAATACCTCTGCTGGGTTTACTTTAGCGGCTTGGCGTGCTGGGTATAAAGTCGCTAAAAAGCTCATTGCTAAGCTTAAAACGGCAATAACACTTAAACTAACCACATCAAATTTGACGGGGAGTGAAATTCCCGATAGTAAATTTAAACCAACCAAAGCCAGCAGTTCATTTATATATAAACTTAATAAAAGACCTAAAAAAGCACCCACGGCCGTGCCAATTACTCCGTTATAGAGCCCTTGTACCATAAATACGGTTTGCACTTGGCTTGGTGTGAGTCCTAATGTTTGCAAAATTGCTACTTCGCTTTGTTTTTCACTGACCATCATGGTCAGTGCCGATACAATATTAAATACCGCCACCAGCACAATTAAGCCAAGGAGCATAGACATGATGCGTTTTTCCATCGCAACGGCGGCAAATAAAGTGCCTTGACTGCTTCTCCAGTCGGTGAGTTTAAAGTCATTGAGTATGTGTTGGCTGTCTTGCATAAATTGGTCAAGTGCAAACGGCTCATGCAGTGACACGCTTAAATTAGGTACCGTATTGTTGCTAAGTTTTAAAACCCGTTGTAGTGATACGCCACTGGTAAATGCCAGTCCCATGTCTATTTCGGAGCCAGTTTCATAGATAGCAGCAATTTTAAATAAACGTTGGCTTGGCATGCGCCCAAGTGGGGTGTACGTAGATGCGTTAGGCATAATTACACGTAACTTATCACCTAAGCCAACGCCAAGTTTGCGGCTTAAATAACGACTTATTGCAATATTATAATTATTATTTAGTACGCTTTGCCAATTGCCTTGCACTATTTTGTCGGTGATTTTATACAGCGAGCCGTTATTGTCGTAAAGCCCTTGTAATAACACCCCGTGAAGATCTTTATTGGTTTGCAATATGGCTTCACCGTGGCGGTACAAACTAACATGATCAACATACGGTGATTGCTCAAGCGCAGATTTTAACGAATTCATTTGCGCTTTGGAGTGATCTTTGGCTTGCACTTCAACGTGTGGAATAAGCCCCAACATATTTGATTTTAAACTACTCTCAAAGCCGTTCATTACACTGCTGACCGTAAAAAGCGCCATTAAACCAATCGCTATACCTGCAATAGAAAAAAACGAAATGAACGAAATAAACGCATTGCCTTTAGAGGAGCGGCTATATCTGAGTCCGATAAACAGGCTAACAGGTTGAAACATATTAATTAAAACATTAATGCCAAAAGTGTGGCGTTATAGTAGCACGAACTCAGCGCAATTGAATATCACCATAAATGTAAGAAATAATTTATAAATCTGATACTTGGCTATATTTTAAACAAGCCAGTAAACCCTGCTAAACTTTCAGCCCTGTTACTAAGTAATCAAGTAATACCCGCACATTAGTAGCCACAAATTGCCGTGGCGGATATAGACCCCACACGCCCTCTTGTTGTGGTTGGTATGCAGTTAATATAGGCACTAAATGACCGGATTTAATTTCATTTTCAATATAGTAATCAGGCAACTGAACAATACCCAAACCTTTTTTAGCGCCGTCAACCAGTGCCCAGCCGCTATTACAATGCAATCGCCCTGCTACCTTAATATGTTTATCACGATTATTTTCATTTACTCGCCAATAACTACTATTTCCAATTAAACATTGATGATTATTAAGCTCCCCCAAAGTGTGAGGCTCACCAAAACGCGCTAAATATGCAGGTGAAGCACACATAATAAATCGTCGCGAGCTCAAGCGCCGCGCTTTTAAGCTTGAATCTTTTAAATGGCCTAGTCGAATGGCTAAATCAAAGCCTCCCTCTAATAAGTTTTCTTGCTCGTTAGAGAGCGTTGCGATTACTTCTACCTCTGGGTGATCATGCATAAATGAATGCACAATGGGCATAATAAAACTTTCACCATACATAACCGGTGCTGTTAATTTAATTTTACCTTTAGGTGAGGTTTGTACCGATGCTAAGCCTTGAGTGGCCTCGTCCATTGCGTGCTGTAAATGTTTAACTTGGTGTAAAAACTGCTCGCCCTCTTTGGTTAACACAACCTTTCGAGTGGTACGTGTTAATAATTGCGTATTTAACCGTTGTTCTAGCTTTGTAACATGGCGGCTAATATGAGCAACCGATAAACCTAACGTCTGTGCAGCTTGGGTAAAACTTCCCTCTTCGCCAACAGCAATAAACTCATCAATACCTTCCCAACGCATAATTATTACCATACTGTAAAAGTGTTTTATTAAATTGAAGATTATCATTATCTGAGAAACAAATACAATAACCTCATCACCCAAACAGTATGGGTCTACAATTCATATTCAAACCACTACAAAGGATATACACATGTCTGAATTTATAAAATCAAAAGCAGCGATTGCCTGGGGTCCTAATCAGCCTTTAAGCGTTGAAGAAGTTGATGTGATGATGCCTAAAAAAGGCGAAGTAATGGTAAAAATCACTGCCACTGGTGTATGCCATACAGACGCTTTTACTTTATCAGGTGAAGATCCTGAAGGTATTTTCCCCGCTATTTTAGGTCATGAAGGCGCTGGGGTGGTTTACGCTGTGGGCGAAGGCGTTTCAAGTGTAGAAGTTGGCGATCACGTTATTCCTTTATACACCGCAGAATGTGGTGAATGTAAAATGTGTACTTCAGGTAAAACAAACTTGTGTTCAGCAGTTCGCGAAACGCAAGGTAAAGGCTTAATGCCAGATGGCACCACTCGCTTTTTCAAAGATGGCGAGCCTATTTACCACTATATGGGTACATCTACATTTTCTGAATACACAGTATTGCCAGAAATCTCATTGGCTAAAGTAAACAAAGAAGCGTCGTTAGAAGAAATTTGTTTATTAGGCTGTGGTGTTACTACCGGTATGGGCGCTGTAACAAATACGGCTAAAGTAAAAGCGGGCGATACGGTGGCTATTTTTGGTTTAGGCGGTATTGGTTTATCTGCCATTATTGGCGCTAAAATGGCTGGTGCAAGTCGTATTATTGGTATTGATATTAATACCTCTAAATTTGACTTGGCGACCAAACTAGGTGCTACCGACTTAATTAATCCAAAAGACTTTGACAAGCCAATTCAAGAAGTCATTGTTGAGATGACCGATGGCGGTGTTGATTACTCATTTGAATGTATTGGTAATGTTGATGTAATGCGCTCTGCGCTTGAGTGTTGTCATAAGGGTTGGGGAGAGTCTGTGATTATTGGTGTAGCCGGTGCTGGCCAAGAAATTTCAACTCGTCCGTTCCAACTTGTTACTGGCCGTGTATGGCGTGGTAGCGCATTTGGTGGTGTTAAAGGCCGCTCACAACTTCCTGAAATTGTAGAGCGTTACATGGCGGGTGAATTTGCGCTAAACGACTTTATCACTCATACCATGAGCCTAGAAGAAATTAACGATGCCTTTGATTTAATGCATGAAGGTAAAAGTATTCGTACTGTAATTCATTACTAATACGCTCATTTCACTTAATTCCCATCACAAGCCGTTGCTATTAAGTACCGGCTTTTAAGGATTGTTATGTTAGAAAATATTTCAACAGCTAAAGTGGCTGGCGGATGGCATAAGCAATACAGCCATAGCGCCTCAAGCACTCGTTGTACTATGCGTTTTGCAGTTTTTTTACCGCCAGGCGCCAGTGAAACCAATAAGGTGCCGGTACTGTACTGGTTATCAGGTTTAACCTGTACCGATGAAAACTTTATGCAAAAAGCAGGCGCATTTAAAAAAGCAGCGGAGCTGGGTATCGCCATTGTAGCGCCAGATACGAGCCCACGTGGTGATAACGTGCCAAACGAAGACAGCTATGATTTTGCACAAGGTGCTGGGTTTTACCTTAATGCCACAAAAGCGCCCTACAACACCCATTTTAATATGTATGATTACGTTGTTAATGAGTTACCGGCACTAATTGAGCAACACTTTCCTGTTACAGATAAAAAAGCAATTAGTGGTCATTCAATGGGCGGGCACGGCGCATTGATGATTGCACTTAAAAACCCACAATCGTACACCAGCGCTTCGGCATTTAGTCCTATTGTTAATCCTATGGCGTGTCCGTGGGGTGTAAAAGCATTTACAGGCTACTTAGGCGACGACAAAACAACGTGGACACACTACGATACTTGCGAATTAATGCAACAAGCCGAGCAAGCTAACTATTTACCTATGCTGGTAAGCCAAGGTGATGCTGATAACTTTTTAGAAGAACAGCTTAAGCCGCAAAATTTGGTCGATATCGCTAATAAAAAAGCGTATCCGCTGCAGCTCGAAATGCACGCTGGCTACGATCATAGTTACTTTTTTATTAGTAGCTTTATAGACCAACACTTATTATTTCATCATCAGTTTTTATCGGCTTAGATTCATTACTGTGTAGAGTAGATTTATCTACTTCTACACATTCTTTTAAGACCTTAGTAACCTGCCTACATTTTTTAATCACACCGTTATCTTCTTTTATAAATTCAATTATGGCTTTATCAGTTTCGTAACCAAGTTTGCTAAAACTAAAACTATCTTTATCCTTTACAAAATTATTAGTGCTATTGATGTTTAACTTGGATCTCGCCTTTTCATCCAGAAATATACCCATTACTGTGCAACCACTTAATACATTTAAAAAGATAATAATTAATAAAATGCGCATGTAAACTCTCGTTGCAAATAAGCCAAATTATATACGACTTAAAAAAGGAGTGTTGTAAAAATATGTAAGCCCCACAATTTTACATAATAGAGTTTGCTTGTGTGGTACGCAGCTGAAATTCATTGCTGGGTAAAAACGCACTTTATTGTGTAAATATTGCTAACGCCACTCATCCCCCTCGATAAAACAAAGGTAACACAATGATTTTATTTAAATTAATACCTTGGTTCAATTTTTGCTACTTATTTAAAATTTATCCGTGGAAATAGCAATGGAAATTGATCTACAGTGGAGAGACATTATTGATAACTTGATTCATCTTGGCATGGCGTATTTACTTGCCCTGCCAATGGCATATGATAGAGAGCATAGCCATAATGGTGCAGGTCTGAGAACGTTTCCTTTAGTTGCCGTCGCATCATGTGGTTATGCACTGATTGCTATGTCAGTTTTGGAGGGCGCAGAGGCGCAATCTAAAATGTTACAAGGTATTATTACTGGTATTGGTTTTATTGGTGGCGGCGCTATTTTAAAAAATAACCAGTCTACATCTGGAACAGCAACAGCTGCGAGTATTTGGAATATGGGTTTAATTGGTATCGCTATTGCGTACAGCCGCTATGAAATAGCTATTTTGTTGGCAGTAATAAACTTCATAACGCTTAGGTATGTTAAAAAATTTAAATAATGAAAATTATAATTAATTGCATAGCGCTGACGCGATCACTCTGTTAAATTCAATCTTCAAACTCGCCTTTTGATATAATATAACATATAATCAAGTTCATTTTTTCATTCTTGTTAATTGTATTTTATGTCATTATCTTTATCGCAAAGTCGCTTGCATCATATTGATCTATTACGCGGCATTATCATCATATTTATGGTGATAGATCACGGCATGTATTATTGTCTAAATTATTCAGTAACTGATCCCATGACCATACCCGGAACAGATGCGCTTACTTTTTTCACACGCTTTATATCGCATTTCTGTGCGCCATTATTTGTATTTTTAGCAGGCCTCTCTGCCGCTATTACAGAGCATAAATACGCGTGTACTCGTCAGTTTGCTAACGCTTTAATAGTTCGAGGCTTAGTGCTTATTTTATTTGAGTTTACAATTGTGTCATGGTCATGGAGTTTTAACCCTCTTTTCCCGATGTTATATGCTCAAGTAATTTGGGCGATTGGCTGGGGCTTTGTGGTGCTTGGCTTGCTTCGCTTAACAGGTATATACCCTGTATTTATAGCTGGCTTATTACTGGTATTTGGTCATAACTTACTTGATGGCATTACCTTTGAAAGTAACACCATCGCGCATACACTGTGGTCTATCGTTCATCAAAAAAATGTATTAGCACTGCCGTTTGGTTTTTCTATTAGAACGACATACCCCGTTGCGCCTATTGCTGGACTCATGTGTTTGGCTTATTGTGCAGGTGTATATTATAAATCTCAGCATTATAGTAAAAAAGTGATGAATTACGCGTTTATTATGGGTATGAGCTGCCTAGCACTTTATTCAATACTACGCGGCTTTAATTTATACGGTGATATGTCACAGTTTTCTACACATACAGCTCCACTGCTGACTATTATGTCGTTTTTAAATCCGACTAAATATCCGTTGTCGTTACAATTTATGTTACTTACTGTAGGGCTTGGTTTAATTGCGCTAAAACTGTTGAGCCACTTAAAGGCTAGTTTTTCGCAAAATTTTCTGCAAGTACTAGGTAAAACCAGCATGTTTTCCTACCTCACTCACTTGTATTTGCTACATGCTATCAGTTGGCTTTTAATACCTGCTCTTGGTTTTAACTTTAGTGATATGACCTATGGTGAAACCCTTGTTGGCTTACCATCAGGGTATGGTATGAGTTATATTGCAACCATGGCGATGATAGCTGTAGTGGTTGTGCTTACCGCCCTACTCGCTAAGCGCTACTTAAACTGGAAATATCGTAATAAAAACAGCCTGATTGCTAAATATATTTAGTAATCGCCCCCACAATATATTGTGGGGGAAATACTCGATAAAATGTTTCGTCACTTTATCAGATATATTAATTTAATTTTTTGAGTGCTTTTTTTAATGCATCATAATCGACATTTATAAATGATAACGCTTTGGTTCGCTCTTGTTGTTAATTGAACTCTGAATTACTCCAGACCCTAACGAAATCTACTAGCATGTTAGCCTCAAAATCATCACTGATATTCTTTTCATTACCATCCCAACCACCTACTTGTAACGATAAAATAATATAAGAAGGTAAACTTCCAACTCGGTCGTCATAGTGCTCCCAGACTTTTTCACCATCTATATACATACCGACATAACCAGGCTGCCAATGCATGCCATATATATGGAAACCATCTGAGGAATAATTATGATAAAGCTCGCCGGAATTTACTGACTTATGTTGGCTACCGTAACCATCCCAATGCAGAGCTGAGATACTGATGTCTTCCCCCCAGATACCTAAACTCTCCATAATATCAAACTCCATTCCCTGATCGAATGTAGGTGAGGTATCTCCCCAAGTGTCTTTAATTAAAAGAAATGGTTCTTGACCATAATTAGTATCTGCATAATTACCTCCACGCACAAAAGCATCTTCAGTCGGGAATAAACTTTCTTCATTTACAATTAAAGCGGGCCTATCAGAAATATTATTCGCTTCACTGCTAAAAATTTTTATAAGCTGGCTACGCATATAATTGTCAATCAATGCAAAGCTCGCCTCTTTACCAGAACTTTTTTGCTCTCTTATATAACTGGTAACATCCACTTCAATTATGTTTCCCGTAACCTCTCCATAGCTATGACTAAACCATAAGGGATCAACCTGCGGTTTAGTATTCCAAGTTACAGTATCTTGGGACCAATCTGCGGAAAGTGTTTTATGCACAGCTATGCTGCTTTGAGTGTTTGCTTCAGAGATCTTAAATCTTAATAATGCAGAAGAAATAGTAGTAGATACATCATCAAGATTAAATTTTAATAATGACTGCCTCCTATAAGTATCGTTACCATAAATGCCTTTGTCAGGTAGTAACCAAAATGCAGGCCAAGCACCATGTACTGAGTCATACTTAATTTTGGCTTCAAAGTAACCATATTTTTGTCTAAATTTACGAAAAGTACTTACCTCAGCGGCTTTATAAAAGTAACGTTTAGTTCCTTGATTTAATGTGTTTTTTTCTGCTTCAAACCGTAACATTTCATTTTCAATGCGAATAGTTTCTCGCCCAGCATTACCTGCGATACCACTCATTCCTAGATATTGCTTTCCAACATGCCAATTATTAGGGTTTAATAAAGTTGAATTAAAATTATCTTCAAAAGTCAGCTCCCAATTACCAGCTAATGGCGGAGAAATGTTATTATCTGGCTCTCCCTCAACAAAGGAAACCGAGTCCATGTAAAATCTACCTGTTCCAAGAGGGCCTTGAATACCAATAGCCAGGACTTTCTCATTTTCATCAAGATTAAAGCCATTGAGATTGATTCTAATCGTGTGCCATGTATCGTCTGAAAAATTATTATGGCCAGGCAAACCATCCAATGTCCAAAATTCGTTATTGGTTTCATCAAGATTTATTTTTAATGAATCGTTACCGCGACGAAACATTAAAGTGCCCTTATTTCCTGATTTTCTGTATATTTTTGCCTCAAGTATTGAATTTTTAAAAGGAGGTACTTGAGCAATACGTAATCCTGATTGAGTCCAGTAGTGTGCCTGCATTAATATAGCTCTTTCGCCAGCAGCTACAGGCTCACCAATTTTAGTTAAAGTCGATTCACTAGATGAGGTTGACCACAATGAAGTACCATTACGTGGTTTGTCATCAAATAAAATAATAGACGCAAAACTAAGTTTAGACAGAAAGAGTAAAGTACATAAAGTGAGACTTTTTTGCCCTATAAGCCAGCGTTTTAATGGTATTAATTTCATCACTACTCCTAAAGTAATTAATAAAATTGAGTATTTAACCTATCTGAGCAAAAAATTATAGTAACTATTTATAAAGTTCTTGATGCATAACAAATAATACTTTTTAACTTAATAAAATAAATAACACACTACTAATTAATTATTATATTGTATGCAACAAACCTAATATTTTCAATTTATCAAGGTGCTTTATTTTTAATGCGGAAGAAGAGATTAGTAATTTGAAGTATTTGCAAAGAGGTGAAGTTTTAATATTTTTGTTAAGGAACTAATTAGCGCATTAGTTAAACTACAATATGGGTTCATACATTAAAAAAGGCGCTTAAAAAGCGCCTTGCTAACAAGTATGTGTGCTTAGAACATATCTTGATAGGAATGTGTTGTATTGAATGTAATTGCTTTTTCAAAGCCTGGCAGCTGAATGCTGTGCTCATCAATAACAATGTCATTTTCATCAATCAGCCCATCACCAAAACGATAAACTAGCGCGTATTGACCTAAATCTGCTTGTTGTTGATAGTGCTGTTGTGCTTCATTTACCGCTGCATGCTTGCTGGTATAAAGCCCCATCATTTCATCGCCATGACGCTTAGCAAGCATCTGCATCGTTACTTTTGCTGAAAGCACTGTGGCTGTTGCATTATTACCACCAAACCCTTTAGAGTTTATAAATGCAATATCCATATCACCACAATCATAGTGACTGTTACGAATATCTAAATGATCTGCATAAACATCATCAGCCACTTTATCTATAGTGGTAATACCCGGCATAATATTATGACTAAATACACCTAAGGCAATGGCAAGCTGATCGCCACTGGCAGGTGCTATAGTATGGCCAACATACGCTTTAGGGGCGGTTACTTTCCAATTATCTATTGCAAATGTTTGCGCTACTTTATGATAAATTAACGACTCAGTTACGCGGTTTTGTGGTGTGCTTGAACCATGGGCTAAAATAAAGCTACGTTGCTGTAATGCCTCTTTACCTAGTAAGCTACTGGCAAGTGCAGCCGATTTTGCCATGGTAATGTAGTTACCAGGCCCAGGTGAAGTAATTGATTTTTTTACTCCATCGGCGTTAACAAATACATCAGGCACACAGCCCATAATGTCTGCACCTAGTTCAAGTGCCAGCGCATCATCCATTAATATAGCCACTTGTGCGCCTTCACCTAAAGTAAAGCCACAGTTTTCGCCAAATGGGCGGCTGCTTCTACGATAATCAGGTTCATCGTCATGACTTAAATCATCTAAGCGGCGCAAACCTTCAATATTAGCCAGCGCACTCATATTGCCAAAGCCTTCAACCACTTCAGGGGTAATCGCACATTCTACACTTGCCACAATTGCAACACGTGTGCGCCCTGCTTGTATATCATTTACTGCTGCGCGCAAGTTATATAAAAAAGTAGCACACGCACCCGATGTAGAAAAAGTAGTCCCTACATTGCCCGTAACATAGGCATTGATAAAATCGGTCGACATTGTATTTAAACCCAGTGCTAGCTGCTTTGTGCTGACGCGATCACCCTGCTGGCGCGCTTTGACTAACCCACCTAAACCTTTATCGTCCATTTGGCCAATAACCGATGCTGAATAGGTACCAATTTTATCAGGCTCAACACTATTCATAATGTATTGCCAATCAAGTCCGGTTGATTTTATTGCATCGGTGGCAGCAAAAATAGTGGCTTGTAAACCACGAGGTTGGTAGCGGCTATTGTACATAATTGACGGATCAAACCCTGTGGGTAGTTGCCCAGCAGATTTAATTGGGTTATCACGAGTAGAATCATGTTTAATATCAAATTGAGCCGCAATAGTTACTTTCACTTTTTTATTTTCAAGCTCTTCTACGTGCCAACTTTCAGGTACTGGCGAAGGTAAATCACGACGGCGTGTTTCAAACACAATCGCGTTTTCATCCGATGCGGTTAACGTCATTTTTTGCTGCCACGGCGTGGCATCTACATCAAAGTGTTGTTTTTCAATTTTACGAATTAATGTACCTGCAATAATTTGCTCACCAAAACGTGCTTCTATGTCGCTTTGCTCAACATTATTGCCTTGCATGTCTTGTAGTTGTCCATTCACAACACTCACTAAATTCATTAATGTGGCGAGGCCTAAAAATGTTTCTTGGCGAGCTTGTGACTCTAAGCTATCTAACACGATACGACGATAACCTTGATGAAAAGAAGTACGGCCAGCGGCATTAATGCCTCCCATGCCGACAATGACGGGTAATGCGGTCATAATTTACCTTTAAAAAAACGTGTTATAAGAATATGGAGTTAGTTTAAATGGATTACGCACATATCTTTGTGCTTTAATAGCCAAATATTAAGCATAAAAGGCCAGAAACAACTGGTCGGAGCATTTAAATGAGCAATAACCCAACAAATCCACCATTAAATATAGCTATTGCTGTTTACTCGCATCTACTGGTAACTAGTTTAACCTTGCCAATTGAAATGCTCAGAGCAGGTGAAGCGTTCGCCAAAGGGCACACTAGTAAAAAAAACTTCAGAGCACTGAATATTCATTTAATTGCAAAAAATATGGCTCCTATTGCAACCAGAACAGGTTTAGCCATCGTGCCTGATTGCAGCAGTGATAACGCCCCCTATTGCGATTTAATCATTGTTCCGGGTATTTGGCGTAATCCACGCCCTGTTGTTAAAACGAATCAACCAATAGTTAATTGGCTCAATGAGAGTTTTACCATGGGAAGCCATATTATTGGTGTTGGTACCGGCAATTGTTTGCTCGCAGAAGCCGGTTTACTTGATGGGCACCCTGCAACCACTCACTGGCATTATGCCAAGCAATTTTCTCAAGATTATCCAAACGTTAGCTTAAAACCTGATTTTTTTATTACCCAATCAGAGCGCATGTATACGGTAGCCAGTTTAAATGCCTTAGCTGACGTTATTGTTCATATTATTAGCCAATACTATGGTAAAGAAGCGGCGCAGCATGTTGAGCGGAACTTTTCACATGAAATACGTAAACCCTACGAAGATCAACGCTATTTAGAAGGCGCCGTTAACCGACATGCTGATGAACTTATTGCACAAATACAATTTTGGTTAAAAACTAATTTATCTAGTGAGTTAGATTTACAAGAAGTCGCGGCACAATTTAGCTTAAGCTACCGCACGTTTACACGCAGGTTTCGACTTGCTACAAATCAAAGCCCTATAGAGTACTGGCAGCAGCTACGTGTTGAAGGTGCAAAAGAATTACTGGCCTCATCGAACTTATCAATTCAGGAAGTCGCGTTAGAAGTTGGTTATAACGATCAAGGCCATTTAACCCGTGTGTTTAAAAAGGTATTGAGCCAAACCCCGAGCGAATACAGAAAAGTAGTCAGACGAAAGTTATTTGGTTAATGTTTCTTTGCCCTTGTTTGATATTTTAGTCAGGCCGTTGACAACGCAGTTTCGACCGTTGTTTTTAGCTAAATATAAATAATTATCGGCTAATCTTAAAATTTCACTCAGGTGAGTATGCTCATGTGCATCAATACCGACCAAGCCAATACTGATAGTGATGTTTAACGTGCTCTGCATATAAGTAAATTGATGATTTTGTATGTCAGTTCTTAGCTTATCCATTGTGATTATAGCGACCTCTATGTCGTCATTTACCACCAATGTAAATTCTTCACCGCCAAAACGATAAACATGTTCATCGCCTAAATGTTTTTTAAATAACTGTGTTAATTGTACCAGCACTGCATCACCGGCATCGTGCCCATATTTATCGTTTACTTTTTTAAAAAAATCCAGATCAGCTAAGGCAAAAAAATAGGGGTTAGAAAAGTCGATATGGTTATGAAAATGGCTTTTAAAAGCACGCCGGTTATAAGCCTGCGTTAAGCTGTCGCGTAATGCTAAATTAATAATTTCCTCTTGATTAGAGGCTCTCATCGATTCAAAAACATGTGAAACACCCCACACAATAATATACGTCAGAGAAAGATTAATGATGAGCTTAAAATTTATTTCAACTAACCGTTTGTCGATAACATAAAACAGCAATAACAACGTAATCAAAAAGCCAAAGCTGCTTATAAAACCATGCTTTTTTCCAAACAATAAGTAAACCAATACAGGAAGAGTACACACCCAATGCGATATGCCAGTCTCTAGATTAATTGCGGTGATAGCAAGCAACACAACCGCAAAGTAAATATAAATAACAGCATAGCTATGCCATAATTTAGAGCGGTTTGTTCTCGTTTGGTGATAGGTATAAATACAAAAAAAAGCTAATGCAAGTTCAATAAAGCCCAAAACATAATTTTTACTCATAAACACATTAACGTAAGCCACAACTAAAGCAACTAATGTAATTATTAAGCTTATATTTTTGAATACGGTTAATCTGACTGATTCTGTTTTATCAAATGAATGCTGATGCATTAATATCCCTCTAAATTATTACCTCCCATAAACTTCAAGCATATCAGCCTAGCATTAAAAAATAGATAATAACTACAACTTATATGTAAGCCTACTTACTATAACAGCTAATATTAGCCTAAATTTAAATATGCGTGAACAAAGATTGATAGGCCTTGATTAGATCTTTTTATATATATAAATTATAGTATTACTCATTAGGTGTAGTGGTATTAACATAAGGAGATAGCCGATGGATGAATTAACCAATTTGCTTGTCGAACAACACAACAATGCATCCATTAAGGCTAAACTAGCTAACTTACTCACTTTGGTCCGTAAACATTTAGATATGGATGTTGCTTTTATATCTGAATTTATTAACGATGAGCGTGTTTTTAAAGTGGTCGATAACCCCTCTGAAAACCAAATTGTTAAAGTGGGTAATGCCGATCCGATTAATGAAACGTATTGCCAACAAATCACCGACAACAAGCTAAGCCCTATTATTACTAATACCAAAGCAAACCCAATAACCAAAGCGATGCCGGTTACAAAAAAATTAGGTATAGGGGCATATATAGGTGTACCTATCAACCTGTCGAACGGGAAATTATATGGTACGTTTTGTTGTTATAAATCACACCATGATGAGAGCTTAAATGAGCGCGATTTATCTTTTTTAAATATTATTTCAGAAATAGCGACCGGATTAATTGAAAAGAGTTTAGATAAAAGCGTATCGTACAACCACACAAAATCAACTATTGAGCAAATTATTAGCGATAATGATATTAGTATCTATTTTCAGCCTATTTATAGTCAACTAAATAATAAAGTTGTAGGTTTTGAATCGCTTGCACGTTTTTTACCACCCCTTATAAAACCCCTGATATCTGGTTTGAAGAAGCGAGTAAGGTGGGTTTAAGTGAAGCATTAGAAATGCTGGCCATTAAAAATGCAGTAGCCAATATGGCAAAGTTTAATAATACAACTTACATTGCCATTAATTGCTCGCCTTCGCACATTCTTAGCGGTGCACTTGAACGAACATTACAACAGATTGACTGCACTAGGCTGGTATTAGAAATTACTGAACATTCGCCAATTTCTAATTACGAAAAAATGCGAGCTGCACTTAGGCCTCTCAGAAACAAAGGTCTGCGCTTGGCCATTGACGATGTTGGCGCTGGCTTTTCCTCATTTCAGCACATACTAGAGCTTGAGGCCGATATTATAAAATTAGATATTAGCCTGACTCAAAATATAAACACAGACGATCGTAAATTTTTACTGGCAAAAGCACTGTGTGGATTTGCAAAAGCAATCGACTGCACCATTGTTGCCGAAGGGATCGAAACCGCAGAAGAACTAAACTCGTTAAGAATACTCAATGTAGACAGTGTACAAGGTTATTTTATTGGCCGCCCTGCACCAATTGAAGATGCGCTTAGCTTCCAAAACAAAGCACTACCCGCATAAAAACGCCACTAATTAGTGGCGCTCGGTATCAATACTGTCTTTTCGATAATAGCGTTTATGATAACTTTTCACTTTAGCATGCACGCCTTTACTTAAGCTTTTAAACTTAGCTTCTAGCACGTCAACGCCATATAAAATACCCACCACAAGCACCGAGAGCTTAATAGCAGCCCCGAGGTTTTCAGTTGCTATCATCACGCCAATGGAGGCCAGTACCCAAATGGTGGCAGCAGAGGTAACCCCGACTACCGCACCGTCTTTTGCGAGCATTACGCCTGCGCCTAAAAAGCCGATGCCGGTAATTATTTGCCCGACTACGCGAGAATGATCAATCACATCCCCTTGTAAATTAAACGCAGTCGATAAAAACAAGTAAGTACCTAAGGTGATCAGTGCAGAAGTACGGATCCCTACAGGTTTGCCACGCAATTGCCGTTCTATACCAATAATAGCCCCACAAAAAGCCGCCGTACCAATAGCTGCCCACGAGTATGGGGCTACATCGATAAAATCTAAAAATGTCACTTAAAATCCTAATCTATTATTTTTTACCAATAGCAACTGCCGTTCTAAGCCTTTGACTACCAAAAGCCGACATTTTACTAAAATCGCTGCGTGCAATTGGCACATATTGACAGTCAATCGCTAATTGATTGTCGTTACCTGGTTCGCAAAACGGGTCATGTACGTACACACAGTGCGCATCTAAATGAGTAACACATACCCAATGCGGTGATTTTTTTCCATCAAACCGATAAGTGCTTATTAACAGTAACACACTAAAACCTTGGTTTAACCACGTCTCTATATCGGTTAGTTCAACATCTTTATAGGTAACAGGAATATTAGCCGAGGCTATGCCTTCAACAAATTGCTGATGTACTGTCGCCAGCACCGTTTTTTTATTATCACTGCGTACCCCATCTAAAAATAATGGCTCTGAGGTATTAACAATAACCTCACTTTTAAATCCCCGTTTATTTGCAGCCAATGCCAAGCCAAACGGATGACAACCGCCATGTCCCGAGGTCATAAAAATGGTGGTGCCTTCACGCCATAAAGCTAATTCATGTGACTGACTCAGCTCTGTGCTGTTATCAAGCGAGCCCATTGCCATTAATAATGCCGCAGGCCCACAGGTAAACTCGGTAGTTTGCTGATACCATGGCGTTAAACGCTCAACTTGCAACTCGCTGGTTTGACGGATGTTTTTTTGCATGCGCAAGGCATCACTGTGATCATCGTAATAATCACTGTACTGACCAAAAACACGATACCCTACACTTTTATAAAGCCCTATGGCGCTGTCGTTATTTACTGCCACTTCTAAACGCAAATAAATACGCCCACGCTCACTAGTGGCTTTTTCAAGGGCTTTAAGCAGCGTTTTAGCGATTCCTTTGCCCTGCATCGTCGGTAATACGGCTAACGAATACAAACGCGCTAACCGCGTGCCTTTATGGCACCACACCAAACCGTAACCACATAATTGCGCATTGTGCTCGGCAACTAATAAAATCCCATGTTTAGCACTAAGCCAGCGCTTTAAACTTCGCGCACTAAGCTTATCGTTACTAAAGCAGGCATTTTCAAGCGCCACTAAGGCGTTTAAATCACTCGCGCTTGCAGGGCGAATACTAATATCCGCCCCTGCAAAAATCGTTATATCAGACAATGCGTTAAGCATTAGCCGCGACCTCGTGCTTCAAGGCGCTGTTTAAACTCATCCATAATGATCATGTATAACTCATCACCTAAGTAACCATCTTCTACTTTGTGATCAATACTTGGGTTATCGTTTACTTCCAACACATACGCACGGCCTTGATGCTCTTTTACATCCACACCGTATAAACCCTTACCCACGGTTTTACATGCTTTTAAAGCAGCATCCAGTACAGCTTTAGGTAATTCAAACGTAGGTAATGTTTCAAAGCCACCCGAGAAAAACCGTTTCGCGTCATGGTTATATATTTGCCAATGGTTACGCGCCATTAAATAACGACACGCATAAATAGCACGACCATTAAGTACCCCTACACGCCAATCATATTCTGTGTACATGTACTCTTGCGCCAGAACTAACGCACTTAAAGCAAATAATTCACTAAGCTTAGCTTCTAATTCATCACGATTAGCAACTTTATACACGCCTTTTGAAAACGACCCTTCTGGCATTTTTAATACCAGCGGATAAGTAAACGACGCTTCTAATTGCTCAATTGTGTCTTTTGATTGATCTGCCACCACCACGGTTTTTAAACTCGGTACTTTTTGATAATTGAATGCATCATGTAAGTACACTTTATTACAGCATCGTAAAATAGACTCCGCATCATCAATCACCACTAAACCTAGGCTTTGCGCTTTACTTGCAAGGCGGTACGTTGGGTGATCAATCGCTGTTGTTTGGCGAATAAACAACGCATCAAATTGGGCAATATTGTCTATTTCCTCAAAGCTGAGTGCTTTTGCGTTAATACCATGTTTCGCTGCTGCTTTTATAAAACGGGCTATTGCATCTTTATCACTTGGCGGTACTTTTTCGTTATGATCAACCAATATCGCCATATCCCAACGAAAACGGCGCTCAACTTTACCAATACGCCATTGCGTTTGGGTAAACTCATTTAGCTTTTCAATAAACGCAGCATATTGCTGCTCGCTTAGGGACGCTAATGATCCTTGTTGTAATAGGCCTTGCTCATCAACAAATAAAATAGGTGCCGGATATTGTTTAAATACCGATTTAGCGGCTTTAGCTTGTTGATCATTTCCCGCATGACCAAAATAAACAGCACCATCAATATGGCCAATATTTTGTAATGACGCTTGATTGCTTCGAAGCGCGTTAATTGTTTTTACACTCGGTAATACTTGGTGCTTGCGCGCCTCAGCAAGTAACGAACAGTAATAGCCTTTACTTAAATACTGGCTAGCATCACATAGATTTATTATGCGGGTTTTTGGTTCGTTGCGTTTTGGGTAGTCACGCAAATAGGTGTTAAAGGTAATGACATTTTCAAATGAAAGAGCAAGCGTTTGCTCATTGTTATCAACCACAATTAAGGTTTTAAACACGACTTTTCCTAGTTAAGTCAAAATATACAAAGCAGCCTTGCTAATCAGTTAGCTCAGCGAATAAAACAGCAAATAGAAACACCTATCGCACTAAGTGCAGCATTTAGCAAATCACTTAATACGATAGGTGCTTTAACGAATATCTACTATAAACGTTAGCGCTTAAATTGCTTAAGCGACAGGTGATTTATATGCCCTTTTTTAGATGCGCACAAACGAGATATTTTTAGCGTAAAGATAAAAATTTTTGATGAACTTTTTTATTGCTAATTTGTGTTTTAAAATAGCCAAAATTTAATACTAAAAGTGATCATCATGTCTCTTCCCGCTTGTCCTAAATGCCAATGTGAATACGTTTACGAAGACCAACAGCTGCTTATTTGTCCAGAATGTGCCTATGAGTGGAACCCGAATGTTACTAATGACGAAGACGCTATTTTAGTGAAAGACGCAAACGGCACTTTACTTGCTGATGGCGACAAAGTAACCGTAGCTAAAGATTTAAAAATTAAAGGTAGCTCACAAGTTATTAAAATTGGCACCAAGGCCTTAGTAAGACGTGTACTTGATAAAAAAGATCATGAGCTTGACTGTAAAGTAGATGGCATAGGTGAAATGATGGTGACGGCTAAATTTGTTAAAAAAGCCTAAACCCATTGAAATAAACAATTAAATACAGCAATAACCTGCGTAATCTTGGCGCTTTATTGCATTAACAAACTGACATCCACTTTAACTAATTGATTTTCATCGCCTTTTAAAAATTGAAAATCTAAATTAAGTTCTCAAAGTGGTGTGTTAGTTGTCTAGTATTACTACTTCTGCTTTGTGAAAGTGTGTTTTTGCGCTTTGCAAAACATCGGCAGTAAACTTTGAGTTTGGCACTGGTATATCAATAACATTGCCACTTTTACAAAATAAAGTAACGGTATTTGACGCTAGCTGTATTTTAATTATCGCCCCTTTAGGAATAAGCTGCATTCTACTTTTATTATTATTGAACCAGTGAGGTTTTTTGCAAAGTAGAACGTTTTCTCCAATATCAGAAAAAACACGCTCAGGCCTAAACGTTAAGTACTTTATAATTAAAGCCGTGAGTAAAACACCCGTAATTGTGACGGTAAAAATCCCTATCTCCATAATATTCCTTTAAATTTATGTCCTTTATTTAACTGCTTATCCGTTAATGATTATCAGACTCAAGCAAATCTTATAAGTTCACGCTATAAATGCCTTAGTTGTGATTGAGTGAAACCGGCTAACATCGAGTTATAAACACTCCTTAACTAGTTTATTATATTAGCTTATTAGATAACACAGTTAATGTTTCATCGTAAGCGCGTTGATTAAAATTATTCGAATGCGGGTTCATAAAACCATGCAAATAATCAACACACTTAGCGGAAACATTAGGCTTTGTTGCCAACTTAGCCTGAAGTGCTTTCACATCAAAATGTTGCTCATAGTGAGGAAAAATTAACTCTATTTCAAATGCCGGGTTTAGCTCAGTATGGTGCCTAATTTGCGAGCTGTAAAAACAAATGCCCTTAGCTATCGTTTTAATCGCCGGATGTGCAGACATTGACCAAATTGCCGATGCGCCAACACTAAAACCAATCAATATGATGTTACCAGCGAGTGGTTTAATCGTTTTTTGTAAAATAGCTACATACTCATCAAGGCCAGTATGCTGACTAAAATACTCATAGGCCTGCTGTTCACTGTTAAATGCCATATCCACCCCGCCATAGGGATCGACAATAGACTGAGCGTTTAGTTCTTCAGCTAATGCTTTTAAAGCCGCTGTTTTACCAAATATATCACTAACCAAAACTAAGTTCATAAACGGCTCATCTTTAATTTTATTCTTTAAGTTTCAGGCAATTATTTAACAAAGAGGCCTACGAGATGCTGCGTCTCAGCGTAAGAGACAAATAAATACTACATTCAAAGCACTTTAACCACATCGTAACTATGTTTTACATCACCGAGTGTTAAACTAACTTCATCATCGACTTGTTTACCTAATAACTGTTGGCCTAATGGTGCACCAGAGGTAAGTACTTGAATAGTTGTGCCTTTAATATCAACGGTTAATCCACCAGCTGCTGGGCCTAAATAAAACCATTTTTGTGTGCCTGCATCATCTTCTAAACACACCAATGAACTGACTGCTATTGTGCCTGTAACGACGTCGTTGTAGATGGCTTCAAATAGTTGTATTTCTTTATAACACTCATTCACCCGATCAGCGTGACCTTGCGCTAAATACGCAGCTTCAAGCCCGAGCGTATCATATTGAGTTTCTGCAATGCTTTCTTCGTGGGTCGCGGTATCGTGGGCTGTTTGAGCTGCAATTTTCGCAGTATTAAGCTGCTCTTCTAAGGCAAAACGCAGGTGCTCTGTAACATGGGCTTTATTCATTTGGAAATTCACTAAATACGGTAAAATAATTTTGCCATTTTAGCATTGTTGCTACACCTAACACTATCCCTTTACTGTGTAACAACAATGCTGATTTAAGCCTATGGCATATCCATTAATGCCTGCGTTTGCTGATCCACTTGCTTATCGTAGTTTTTAGCACTTAACCCAAGTAGCTCGGGTAATGTTGCAGCAATACAAATGGACGATAACGTGCCTACGACTATTCCTGCAAACAGAGCAATTGCAAATCCCTGAAGCGGAGCCCCTGCTAACAGCCAAACACTTGCCACCGTTGCGAGCGTAGTCCCGGAGGTAATAAGCGTACGAGTTAAGGTGCTTTTAATAGCACTGTTGATAATACTGCTTGGTTTGAGTGTGATGTTTGTTGGTATGCGCAACAGCTCGCGCACCCTATCTCCAACTATTATTGAGTCATTTAGTGAGTAGCCAATAATCGCCAACAAACTGGCTAAAACAGTTAGGTTAAACTCTATTTGTAACCATGAGAATAAGCCAACCACCAGCACTAAGTCATGAAATAAAGCCACCACAGAGCCTAATGCCAAACGCCATTCAAAACGAACAGCTAAATAAATCATTACCGCGACCATCGCAGCAAATAATGCTAAGCAGCCTTGTTCAAATAGTTCATCACCCACTTGAGAGCCAATATAAGCCGATGATAAAACCTCAGCATTTATAGTTGGGTTTTGGATTATAGCCGTTTTCCAGTCATCGTTATTGCTTGTATTATTGGGGCCTTGTGTTAGTTGAAAATGATTATTGCCCTGTGCTGTTAGCTCAAATTCACCCTGATGATTTTTTGCAATAAATTGCTCAAGCTGTTTTAGTTCAACACCTTGGCTGGTGGTAAACTCTGTTAAGTATCCACCCGTAAAATCAAGGCCAAAGTTTAGCCCTTTTTGTGCAATGGTGAATACCGACAACAACACAAATATGGCGCTGATCAGCATGCCTGTATAACGTATACGAGACCCTGCCTCACATTTTAAAAAAGAATTAAGCATGCGCGTTTACTCCTGCTTTTTTACCCAGCTTTAAATATAAGCTTTGGCTTAAATATTTCGATACATACACACCAGTAAATACCGATGTGATAAGTCCCAGCGCCAGCGTTATAGCAAAGCCTTTTACAGGGCCATAACCTATGCCATATAAAATAATCGCGGTGATCATCGTGGTAATATTGGCATCTAAAATCGTATTCGCTGCCTGTTTATAGCCCTCTTGTATCGCTTGATATGGAGGGCGTCCTTTGCGGCGCTCTTCTTTTATACGTTCAAATATAATCACGTTAGTATCAACCGCCATTCCTATGGTTAGCACCAAACCTGCAATACCAGGAAGTGTTAAAACCACCCCAGGTAATAATGACATTAACCCCACTAAAGACGTTAAATTTAAAACTAACGCAACATTTGCAATAAGCCCTAAACGACGATACCACAGCGCCATAAAGGCAAGCGTTAACCCCATGCCTAACATTAACGCCGCCAATCCATTGTTAATGTTGTCTTGGCCAAGGTTTGGACCAATAGTTTGTTCATGTACTATGGTCACTGGCGCCGTAAGCGATCCTGCACGGAGTAATAGCGCTAAATCGGCAGCCGCTTGCTGGCTTTGCATATTGGTTATACTAAAGCGTGAGCTTAAATGCTGGGCTATATTCGCCACATTAATGACTTCGCTTTTTTTAACCACTTCACCTTTAGCATTTTGTGAATACTCTGAATAGAGCGTTGCCATCGGCTTGCCTATATTCGCCTTAGAAAACGCCGACATAGCATCGCCACCTTGGCTATCTAGGCTCAGTTGTACTAAAGGTTTACCCCAGTCATCACGGCCAATATTGGCATTATTAATATGCTCACCAGTAAAAATAGGCACAGGGTCGAGCTTAATAGTCCCACCCGATTGCAAATTAAATGTTTGCCCGCCAATCTCTTTAAGTTGATAAAACCCAAGTGACGCGGTAGCACCAATAATACGTTTTGCCTCGGCTGGGTCTTGGACGCCGGGTAGCTCAATGCGAATGCGCTGATTACCTTGGCGCTGTGTAACCGCCTCGGTAATTCCTAACTCTTCAATGCGTGAGCGAAGCGTAGTGAGTGTTTGGCTCATGACTTGTTTATCAAATGCGCTGCGCCCTTGCTCAGAATAACTCACTTTAACGACCTGTAAGTTGCCATGAGTTGATGTGGTTATAGTTAGATTTTCAAAGCGGCTTTTAAGGTCGTTAATAACTGAGGTTAGCTTTTCGGCTGCATTTTCTAATGCACTTATTTCAAAGCCTTGGTTAGTTTGCTTTGCTTTAACACCATAGGCTTTTTGTTTAACAATAATGGCTTTCGTTTGCTGGTAAGCACTGAGTAATTGCTCATCAATGGCTTTATCTAAATCAACATCAAGTACAAACAATACCCCGCCGTTTAAATCAAGACCCAGCTTTATGGGCGATAAACCAAACTCTTGTAACCAAACAGGGCTGGTTGCATGTTCTACAATTTTAACTTGTGTATTTGGGTAATTCGATTTTATAGCCGCTTGAGCTTGGGCACTTTGCGTAGGTGTATTTAAAAGCACATTAATTGTTGCTTGGTTTTCTACCCCTTGGCTGACCTCAAAACCTTGGCTATTTAAAAAGCGCACTATGTTTTCAGTACTTGGTATTGCTTGTGTTTTAACCTCAGGTGCGGCACTAATATGCAACCACGATTTATTCGGGTATAAATTAGGTAAAGCGCTTATTGCCAGTAAAACCAATACAACCAACATGGCTACATAGCTTAATTTAAATTTAGCCATAAATGGCTTTTTTTGTTTTTTTAAACTTAACATAGTTGTTCCTTATTACTCGGCATAGCCCAGTAACGTACCTATTAGGCACAATTAAACTTAAGGTCAAAACGCGATGCGTTAAAACCAATTAACGATAATTAAGGAACTTTAAGCGTGGTAGGTGGTTACAGCGGTGTATAACAGATTCGCATCTTTCCAGCCGCTCAAGCGCGACTTTTTACTTTTAAATACCCAGGTATACCAAGGCTGATTTATGGTGACTGCTTGCGGTCGCAAAAAAATATGCCTACACCCATTTAGCGCAAAAAACTCATGCACTACATCGTATTCAGGATCGCCCTGCGCACTGTGTAAAAATAAAAAGGAGTTATTGGCTGTTAGCCTAGGTTGATGCGCAGCAAACTCAGAATGCTTTGAGTTTTTATGCTGTAAATTACCTAGCGACTTTAACGGTGTGGGAGCGTTAGTTAAGTTTTCGACATTAACAACATGGCTATAACTGCTTTGGTTACTGTTTAATTCGTGCTTTACGCCCATAGCATGGCTTTGCACACTAAAGAGTGCAGCAAAAAACAAGCAAGTAGCTAAAAAAACGCGAAATTTAAACATCTGTCATTTAAAACTAAAATAAAGGATAGCTAGTATATAAGGGCAGCTAATTAAAATACAATAGCCAACATTAAGCTATTTCATTTATATAAAAACAAATACTGAGATCCTCAATGCGCTCCAGACAAAGTTCAGTAAAACGCCCCGATGCCATGAATTTAAAACAAAGCATTCAAACTCTTTGGCCTTATATCACTAAATTTAAAGGGCGTGTGCTGATTGCCATATTAGCGCTTGTGGGTGCTAAAGGCGCGACATTGCTCATGCCATGGGCTTTAAAAGAAATAATTGATGCGGTTGATAAATCAATTAACCCGCTACTGCTCGTCCCAACCTTATTACTCGTTATGTACGGCGCACTGCGATTTGCCAGCGTGTTTTTAGGTGAAGTACGCGATGCTGTATTTTCTCGAGTCACCGAGCATGCCATGCGTGATATTGGCCTTAAAGTATTTAAACATTTGCATTCGTTAGATTTAGCCTTTCATTTAGACAGACAAACTGGCGGTATAAGTCGAGACATAGAGCGCGGCACCAGTGGTTTGAGCTTTTTAATGCGCTTTTTAATGTTTAATATTGTGCCCACGTTGTTTGAAATAATGACCGTGGCGATTATTTTTGGCACCTTATTTTCTATTTGGTTTGCGCTGATCACCCTACTTGCTGTGGCTATTTATATCTTTTTTACCGTGGCAGTTACCCAATGGCGAAACCGCTTTATTCGCGAGTCAAATGCTGCCGACAACCAAAGTAACACACGCGCCATCGACAGCTTATTAAATTACGAAACCGTTAAATACTTTAATAACGAAGAGTATGAAGCTAAAACTTACGATACGTTTTTAGCAACCTGGGAACAAGCACGATTAAAAAACAGACTCTCGTTACTGGCGCTAAATTCAGGGCAAGCACTCATAATTGCCTGTGCAATAACCGCATTAATGTGGCTTGGCGCAAGCGAAGTTGTCACGGGCGAGTTAACGATTGGTGAACTGGTGATGATCAATGCGTATATGATTCAACTCTTTTTACCGCTCAACTTTTTAGGGTTTGTGTATCGCGAAATACGCCGTGCCCTTACCGACCTTGAAAACATGCTTGGATTACTAAATACCTCACCCAAAGTAGCAGATAGCGAAACTGCGCAACCATTAGCACTCAAAAATGGGGCAATTAGCTTTGAAAATGTCAGCTTTAGCTACGATAGTAAACGCCCTATTCTTAAGAATGTCAGTTTTCATGTAAACCCTGGTGCTAAGGTAGCGGTTGTAGGTGCTAGTGGCGCAGGTAAAAGCTCGTTAGCCCGCTTGTTATATCGTTTTTATGAACTTTCATCAGGCGCTATAAGAATTGATAATCAAGCCATAAATACGGTCACCTTGGCAAGTTTGCGTAAAGCTATTGCCATAGTGCCGCAAGATACTGTGTTATTTAATACCAGCATACGCGAAAATATTCACTATGGCAGACCTAGCGCCAGTGAAGATGAAGTAAATAAAGCAATTAACATGGCGCACTTAACCGACTTTATAAATAGCTTAGACAAAGGCGATAAAACCTTAGTCGGTGAACGCGGACTAAAAGTCTCTGGCGGCGAAAAACAACGTATTGCTATTGCTCGCGCTATTTTAAAACAATCGCCGATTTTAATTTTTGACGAAGCCACTTCCGCGCTCGACTCTCATGCAGAGCAAGCTATTTTAAAAGCAATGCGAGAAGTGGCAAATGATCACACCAGTATTGTTATTGCACACCGACTTTCGACCATAACCGACGCAGACTCAATTATTGTTTTAAAAGCTGGTGAAATTATTGAACAAGGCAAACACCAAGAACTACTAAATCAAAACGGTGAATATGCCCGTATGTGGGCATTACAGCAAAAGCAGTCAAAGGCGCAATAAACTAAGCCGCTCAAGAACGATTTAAGTAGTTGAGTATTTTTTTGCTATTTTGATAGTATTTTATTCATCTTATCGACCGGTACGGTTATTCACCTCAAAAGGTTTGTTTGAAGTGAAGTTATCAATACAATCAAATAGCTATTTTTATAACAAAAATATAACGAATTAAATAACGTGAATTCATAGGGGAAAGTAATGAAAAAAAGTTTAATTGCAGCGGCACTCGCCGCTACATTTATTACCGGCTGTTCAGAGCCACAAACTACAAAAACTGAGCAAGTCGCAGCAGTCGCTGAAAAACCACAAGCAACTGAGCAAGCTGAATTAGGCACTTTTGGGGTTGATTTAACTGCCCGCAATGAAGCTGTAAAACCAGGCGATGACTTTTTTATGTATGCCAGCGGTTCATGGTACGACAACTACGAAATGCCAGCAGATAAAACACGCTATGGTGCGTTTTCTGCGTTAGCTGAACGCAGTGAAGAGCGTGTAAAAGAAATTATTGAAGATATTGCAGCACGTGAAAATTTAAATGCAGAAGAGCAACTAGTTGCTGATTTTTATAATTCGTACATGGATACCGACACGCTAAATAAGCTCGGTGTGACTCCCATTAAGCCATTGCTTAACGATATTAACGCTGTCGACTCAACTGATGACTTAGCAAAAATCTTTGGTAATTCATGGCTCACTGGTGTTAGCGCCCCAATTGGTGGTGGTATGTGGTTTAACCGCTTAGATCCTAATAAATACGAAATGTCGTTAGGTGCTGGTGGTTTAGGCTTACCTGATCGTTCATATTACCTTGAAGATGCAGAGCGTTTTGTCAAAACTCGTGAAGCGTATGTTGCACATATTGCCGACATGCTTAAATTTGCTGGTGTTGAAAATACCACTGAACGTGCACAAGCAATTTTAGCGCTAGAGACAAAAATTGCAGAAGGTCATTGGCCACGTGAAAAACGCCGTAATCGTGACATAACGTTAAACCAAATAAAACGCGACGAGTTAAGTACTCAGTACCCTGGATTTAATTGGGATTTATACTTTGCGCAAACAGGTTACAAAGTACCGCAGCTAAACGTGTCGCAGCCTGAACCTGTAAAGGCCATGATTGATTTAATCAACAACGAAGATATAAGCGTATGGAAAGACTACCTAACATATCATGCAATTAATGGTAACGCTGGGCTGTTGTCAGAAGACATATTTAACACCAGCTTTGCTTTCTTTGGTAAAGAGTTAAATGGTCAGCAGGAGCCTCGTCCGCGCTGGAAACGTGCGATCAGCCAAATGTCAGGCACTAGTTCACTAGGCTTTGCGATTGGTAAAATTTATGTAGAACGTTATTTCCCTGAGTCATCAAAGCAACAAATGTCTGAGCTGGTTGAAAACTTACGCACAGCCCTTGGCGAGCGTATTGATAACCTAGATTGGATGGGCGCAGAAACAAAAGTGAATGCGCGTGCAAAATTAGCGGCGTTTGTGCCAAAAATTGGTTACCCAGATGAATGGCAATCTTACGAAGGCTTAAGCATTAGCAAAAATGATTTAATGGCTAATGTAAAAAATATGCGTGAGTTTTTCCAAGCCGATAGCGTTGAAAAAGAGCTGAAAAAGACCGACCGCAATCGCTGGGGTATGACACCACAACGTGTAAATGCTTATTACAATAGCTCATTTAATGAAATTGTATTTCCTGCCGCTATTTTACAACCGCCGTTTTTCGATCCAAATGCAGATCCTGCGGTAAACTACGGTGGTATTGGTGCCGTGATTGGCCACGAAATGGGCCATGGCTTTGATGACCAAGGGTCAAAATCAGATGCTAACGGCATACAACGTAACTGGTGGACTGACGAAGACCGTGCTGCTTTTGATGCTAAAGCCGACAAACTGGCGGCTCAGTACAGCAAATATGAGCCAATTCCGGGTAACTTTGTAAATGGCCGCAACAGCTTAGGTGAAAATATTGGTGATGTAGGTGGTTTAGCCATGGCTTATCATGCTTACAAACTAAGCCTAAATGGTAAAGAAGCCCCTGTGATTGATGGTGTAACCGGCGATCAACGTTTCTTCTTAGCGTGGGCACAAGTATGGAAAGAAAAACGTACTGAGCAAAGCATGTTAAACCAATTACGTGGCGGTACGCATGCGCCAGGTCGCTTTAGAGCACAAGCTCCTCGTAACCACGACGCTTGGTACAAAGCATTTGATGTAAAACCAGGTGATGAGTTGTACTTACCAGAAGACGAACGTGTTCGTATTTGGTAATACTCTGACAAACGTTCATCATTTGTAACGAATAAACAACCCGCTTCGGCGGGTTGTTTTATTTTCCATTCATAATAACTGTTTCCCCCGTTACTTAGTAATCAATCTCAATACTTACTAGCCCTGCCCGGCATTTACCTTTAGAATATGGGCTTGCAAATTTTTTCAATTATTTATACATATTAAGGCGAAACGCAGATGGGAAGAGCTTACCAAAACAAAAAAGATTCAATGGCTAAAACTGCGGGTGCTAAAACTAAAGTTTATTCAAAATACGGTAAAGAGATTTATATTTGTGCTAAAAACGGCGGTGTTGATCCAGACGGTAACCTAGCACTGCGTCGTTTAATTGAACGCGCTAAAAAAGACCAAGTACCGGCTCACGTAATTGAACGCGCCATTGATAAAGCCAAAGGCGGCGGCGGTGAAGACTATGCAGCTACGCGCTACGAAGGTTACGGCCCAGGTAATTGCATGATTATTGTTGACTGTTTAACCGACAACAACAAACGTACCTTTGCTGATGTACGTGTGTGTTTTACTAAAGCAAACGCTAAAATTGGCGCACAAAACTCGGTATCACACTTATTTGATCACCTTGCTATTTTTGTATTTGACGGTGACGACGATGAAACCGTTCTTGAAGCGCTAATGATGGCTGACGTTGATGTAACCGATGTAGAAGTAGAAAACGGTAAAGTAACCGTATTTGCTCCACACACTGAATACAACAATACGCGTACCGCACTTGAAGAAATGGGTGTGACAGAATTTGACGAAGACTTAATTGCCTTTGTACCCCAAGTAGAAGCCCCTATTGAAGGCGAAGATGTAGAAGTGATGGAACGCTTTTTAGCCATGCTTGAAGATTGTGACGACGTACAAAACGTGTACCACAACGCACAATTTTAAACATTAAAGCTTAATCGTGTTTAAAGGCCAACTTAGTTGGCCTTTTTGTTGATTTTAAAATGGATTATTAATTTTGAATACCCTTTCACAACTTCGCAGCGGCCAATTACTTGGTGCTAAACACCTACAATTAGTTGAAGCGCTAAGCCACTTTCCAGAGGAAATTTTTACCCTCGCGGATACCCTCGAAGTCTTGGATTTATCTAATAACAATTTATCTGATTTACCTGATGAATTTGCCTGCTTAACAAAATTAAAACGACTGTTTTTATCGTTTAATCAGTTTAAACATATACCTAAAATACTCGCTAAGTGCCCTGCTTTGATCATGGTTGCATTTAAAGGTAATTACATCACTGAATTTGCAGATCACTGCCTACCTAAAACGATTGAATGGCTTATTCTTACAGATAATAAAATAGCTAAGCTGCCTGCAACATTTGGCCAATACACTGCGCTTAAAAAGCTGGCATTGGCAGGTAATCAGCTTAATGAACTTCCAATAAGCATGGCAAATTGCCATAACCTAGAACTAGTTAGGCTCTCTGCAAATCAGTTAACTCAAATTGATGATTGGCTATTTGAACTACCAAAGCTGACTTGGCTTGCATTTGCAGGTAATTGCTTTAATAAATCACAGTGCCTTACCCAATCAAATTTAGCCAATAAACCACTGAGTGACTACTCGCTCAGTAAAGTAATAGGCCAAGGCGCATCAGGGATTATCCATCTTGCTTATTCAACGAATAAAGAGCCGGTTGCTGTTAAGTTATTTAAAGGGACTATTACAAGCGATGGTTATCCGCTGGATGAAGTTAATTGCTGCTTGCAAGCGCTTGAGCATCCAAACTTAATTAAAGTACTGGCTTACATTGAACAACAGCAACAGCTTGGTTTAGTGATGGAGTTAATTGATACAAGCTTTACAAATCTTGGTTTACCGCCGAGCCTTGATACCTGTACTCGAGATACATTTGAAAGCGATTGCCACTACTCTACCCAAGTAATTTATGCCATAGCGCAGCAAATGGTTAGCACTGTGGCCCACTTGCACCAGCACAATATAAGCCATGGTGATATATATGCGCACAATACCATGGTTGACCCGCACGCGCGTGTGCTGTTTGGGGATTTTGGCGCGGCCACTGATCTTACTATGCTCAGTGACTATCAACGTCAACAAATGCAGTTAATAGAAGTGCGTGCTTTAGGGTGTTTAATCGAGGATTTACTCACAACCTGCCAAGAACAAAGTGCTGAAGTAATGCACTTACAACATATTGCGCAGCAATGCATGAGCGAAAATATCGCACAGCGGCCAACACTTGGCGCATTAGCTGACTTTTTATAATGGTTATGCGGCCATTAATATTATGGCCGCAATCTAAAATTGAACACTATTTTTGTTTTTTAAACGGGTAAATTTGTTGCTTTAGCATACCTACAGGCATGTAATCACCCACAACCCCATATTCTTTGGGCCACTCTGCTTGCCCTTTTACTGCAGAGCCAAACAAGTAATCTAAAAACGAAAAATGGGCTGCATAATTTCTATCAATTGCGGCTTTATCGGATGCGTGATGCCAATGGTGAAACTGTGGTGTAACCATAAAATACTTTAACCACCCAAATTTTACATTTACGTTAGCGTGATTAAATACCGCTTGAAAGCCTACAATAATCACGTACAAACTAATAATTTGCTGTGAAAAACCCAGCACAAATATAGGCGTTAACACTAAACTACGGGTGATAAGTATTTCTAAAATATGCTGACGAGAGCCTGCGAGCCAATCCATTTCTTTGGCACTGTGATGGACACCATGAAATCGCCATAAAAAGGGGACTTCGTGATAAGCACGATGTGTCCAATACTGCATTAAATCAGCCACCAAAATAATTAAAAATAGCTGCAGTATAAACGGCATTTGCGCTATGTAACCTTGTAATGTGCTCGACACCGCCCAACCAAAACCATAATGCACAAAATGATTAGTAACCAGTAATACAAAGCCTACTATTAGATGATTGACAAAGAAATGGTTTAAATCGCCGCGCCATTCACTACGCAGTATTTTTTGCTCTTTTCGATGCGGAAGTAGTTTTTCAATTAAAATAAAAATTAAGGTTGAGCCTAATAAGTCTAATATAAACCAATCTAAGCCAATATAAGGGGTGTTATCGGCAAAGTCATTCACTTCAACATTCGGGCCGCCAAAGCCAATGGCCAGCAAAATAAAAAACCACGCAGTCGCCCCCAAGCGCTTATTGGTATTTCGTACAAAATTAAGTAACCCCAGGCTTCCTGAAATAATAAGGGCAACAAACATAAGTTGACGTAAAAACTCGACGCTATAACTTTTACGCAATTCTGGAGTCGTTAAATATTCAGGGAAGTGGAATGCAAGCACTCCCAAGCAACTTAATATTGCCAAAAAGCAAGCAATATAACCGCTGATATTACCATCACCAATTTGCAGGAGGCTGGTACGAAATAAGCGGCGGAGTATATGACTAAGTATTGAATTATCCTTTTTCAATTTTTCGCTAGAGATAGAATATTCGCTACTAAATGCTAAAATCCTAAGATTATTTTCCCTTACAAATAGAAACTACTCATTAATTACTACCATTCGGATATTTTGTACAAAAAAGTAGAGTAGTTGTTTTAATTTGATTTTGGCTGTTGACCTAACATGTATTATTAAGTAACATTTTTTTATATTATATTTTTAAAGGAATAAAAATGTCATCATCATTTTCTATTAGTAATCTTCCATACGATTTACCAAACAACTTAAATGAGCAACTCAGAATACTTTCAAATATAGTTAAAATACCTTTCTCCTTAGTCAAAGATGGTGGTCAAAATGAAGTGGAGGCTATATGTGGTGCAATTCTTTATAGGCACTTAGACCGTCATCAATAAATAGAAGCAATGACCTTAATTAGATCCGTACCAAATGGGGCGTTAAAAGCGAAGCTTATATCAATAGCTGTTGAGCCTACATTCGTTAATAAGGATTGGGGCATATGGTCTTTTACAACGGAAGAACTTATAGCTGATCAGTATTTTCATAGTCAAGTTGATAACTTTGCATCATATATTGGTGTTGGAGCCTCGGCCTTAAGTGGAAAGGATTTATTAGTAAAGCTTTGGAGTAATAGAAAAGTGACCAAAGGTGGAGTCGTTACTCTCGTCATTTGGGGTACTGTATTATTTAATAAATCAGAGCTATCAAAAGTAAATAATGAAATTCAACGTCGAAGCTCAATTAGAACAATAAATATTCAACCTTAATAATGAAAACTTTTACTGCTCACTGAATCGCCCCGTGTTTGCCAGAGACTCAATAACTTGAGAAACTGGAACTATGAAAAAATCAAATCGCTATACATCAGAATTTCGTGAACGTGCAATTAGGCTTGTTACCACACAACAGCATGAATACCCTTCTCTTTGGGCTGCGCTAGTATCGATTTCAGATAAACTGGGATGTACCCCAGAAACACTTAGAGCATGGGTCAAGA